>Ga0247676_1000046_pt1 | contig 49517 bp, 61 predicted proteins | sample CNK17_metaG_FD_182802 | JGI IMG/M metagenome (GOLD analysis project Ga0247676, IMG submission 182802) | Soil microbial communities from Purdue University Martell Research Forest, Indiana, United States - CNK17 | ecosystem: Environmental > Terrestrial > Soil > Temperate forest > Bulk soil...
CAGCCGAATCACTTTGACGATCTGTAATTGCCACCCGGGGATCATCGACTGGCTACACAAACGCTTTGGCGGATCCGCACACTGGATCACCAGAGACCCACGTTATAAGCCAAGCGGTAGGGTCATCTGGGGAAACGTCGACACAGCGGCAATCCTGAAAATGGTGCTGCCCTACCTGATTATCAAAAAGCATCAGGCGCTACTCGCAATAAAATTCCACTCTACCATGCTGCGAAGAAATCAGTTTCACCACGGATGCTCGGAAAACCTACTAAGGCAACGGGCTCGAATTGTAAGTGAGCTGCGAGCACTAAACAAAAGAGGTGCAATATGAGCAAAGGAACCAACAAAACCAAATGCCAAATGACAGTTGGCGATAACGGTCAATTTGACGGTGTTGAGCGTTACTGGGAATGCGGGCGACCAGCAAAATTCCGCATGAAAGACAGGTTGCGCGGAGAAATCGTTATCTGCGCCATGCACGCCAACGCCTACAACAGAACAGCCAAGCGTTACAAAAAACCACCACTACAACCATTATGAAAAGACGTTTCATCGACCAGAACTTCAGGGCGGACAGACTGCAGACGATCGCAACTGCGAACGAAATCATTGAAAGCTATCAGGCGCAAGGATACCGGCTAACACTGCGGCAGCTATACTACCAGTTTGTAAGCCGAGACTTAATCCGAAACAGCGAGCGATCCTATAAAGCTTTAGGGAATGCGATTAGCGACGGCAGGCTTGCCGGGTTGATTGATTGGGCAGCGATCGAAGACCGGGTGCGTGTGCCAAAGACCCCGGGCGAATGGGATAACATCGAGGATCTTGTCGAATCAGCTGTAGCGGCTTACAGGCTGGACCGCTGGGATGGACAGGCGAGCTATTGCGAGTTGTGGGTGGAAAAGGATGCGCTTGCCGGTGTTCTGGAGCCAGTCGCCACCGATTACCACGTTACGCTCATGGTGAACAGGGGTTACAGCTCGCAAAGCGCAATGTATGTGGCCGCGAACCGGTTCAGACAGGCTAAGCATGCACGAAAGGCGAAATATCTTTTCTACCTGGGAGACCACGACCCGAGCGGAGAAGATATGGTGCGCGACGTACGTGATCGGCTTGCGTTGTTTGGCGCCGAAGTCGAGGTGACGAAGATCGCGCTTACAATGGCGCAAGTCGAGCAGTACGGACCTCCGCCAAACCCCCTCCGCGCAAAACACGTCAGTTGCGTAAGCACCGACAGCAGGTTTTTCATTTAGCAACCACACAAACACAAGAAATCTATGAGCGAAGCACCATCGAACCTCGCGCCAAATATCTCATTCCGCATCGAAGCAAAAGACCTGCTAGCGATACGCCTACTGCAGAGCAATGATGATACCCGCTATGTTTTGAAGGGGGTGCATTTCGAGATCCACCCGGACGGCAAGGTCTTGTTGATCGCCACGAACGGCCGTTACATGGGAATCCTCAAACCAGATGTTGCACTAGAGGATCCGGTTGAAACGCTGATTGAGTTTACAGTGGATTATCCCCTTGTCCGTAACCTGCCAAAGCCGTTGGACTCCCAGTACATCCTTGTTAACTACGACGGCGCCAACGTGCGGTTTATCAGCCGCGAGCAAACCGTGATTCACCCAGCAATCAAGGGACTATATCCGAAGTGGCGTGACGTGGTGCCGACGAGTGACTTTGCCCCATTCGATCTCAGCATAAACGCCCGTTACGTTTCCGACTTTCACAAGGTATCCAAGACACTCCAGGGAGTGCGCGGCGAACAGGTGATCCTGAAGGGACACAAACACGTCAGCAGGCCGGACGCTGGCCCGTACTCTGTCATTTCGGTTTTCATGCCTGGATTAGTGCAACGGAAGTTTTACGGGATGATCATGCCGATGGAGCAGCCAGAATGTGCGGTACCAGACTGGGTGAAACAGCCAGCGCCAGCACCGGCGCCAATCGCTGCAGATGCTGGATTGAATGCGACCACTACGGCCGTTGCGGCCGAAGGTTTGAAGAATGAGATCCCGCGCAGAAAAGGCGGCGCCTTCTTTATCGGCACCAGCGAAAAGCCGCCAAAAGGAATCGGAACAGACTTCCCGCGTGAGCCCGGCTTTTCTTACTGGATCGAGTGGGGCAGATGGTACAAGGCGCCTACGGTGGACAGTAAGAAGTTTGGCCCGCACGATTACGAAGACGGTCCCGGCTCTTGCAAATGCGGCTGTCACATGGGCGACGCCAGCTCATCCGGACCGGTAGATCCGTTTGGGGCGTGTCCGCTGAATCCGAAGCCACCGGCGCCACTGCCTTACCCGCCTCCGATCATCCCGTTATCGGAGAAAGCAAAGAATCACCCAGTACCGCACCCCATAATTCCGCCCAGCTACAAAACAACCAGAGCGCAAGCGCGCAAAGAAAGGAAGCATGTTCATAAGCATAATCCTCGACCCAGGAAGAATCTGGAGCGATCACGCAGTCATCGACACAGAGAGATACGTAAGAATCTGCACGTGCGCGGACGAGCGCGACGCGGACACGATCGCAAAGGTACTAAACCAGCATCAACAAGAAAGGCAGGCTAAAGCCCTGTTAGCAGAGAAAGTAACCGAATGTTAGGAAAACCGCCAACGCTTCCCCCGACGCTGCCAGGAGAGAGATACGGCTGGCTTCGGATTTTGAATGTTGTCGGCAAGGTTCTTCTTTGCGAGTGTGATTGCGGTACTGTTAAATGCCTAGACCGTTACAAGGTGATCTCCGGACACACGAAATCGTGTGGCTGTTACAGATCCCAAATTCGAGCAGCCGACAACTTCAAGCATGGGGGCGTTCACTTAATGGCTTACAACCGCTGGCAATCCATGATCAGAAGATGCTACCGGCCGAGCAGTCACGATTATCAGCATTATGGCGGGCGAGGTATAACTGTCTGCGATCGTTGGCAGCAATTCGCTGGCTTCTATGCGGACATGGGAGATCCGCCAACGCCAAAGCACTATCTGGATCGATGGCCAGATAACAACGGAAATTACGAGCCCGGAAATTGTCGATGGGCTACTACAGCGCAAAGCGCACGCAACAGGCGAAGCGTTTTACAAATTACTTATCGCGGGCAAACGCAGTGCTTGCGAGACTGGGTGAACCAGCTTGGCTTACAATACGGAACGTGCCTGTACAGATTAAGGCACGGGCATCCGCTGGAGCAGGTATTTTTGCCCGGGCCAATCCACCATCTGCGGCAAAGGAAAATTAACAATACATGAGCACAACAGCCGTAACAGTTCAGCAACCCGTAACCGTTCAAGCTAAGACCGAAATCGAATACACCCCGTTTGCGAGCGACGACAAGATCAAGCTTTCTCTTGCAGTAATCCGGAACTACATCGCAGTGCCTACCCGTGAGAAGGATCTTCCGGACGATCGCTCAGCGATGAAGTTTATGATGCTGTGCAGATCCCGCAGGCTCAATCCGTTTGAGGGAGATGCGTACCTCATAGGATTTCGAAAGCGCCAGGGAACCGACAACCAACCGCCTGAAGTTGAATGGAGCTTAATCACTTCCCAAAGCGCCTTTATGAAACGTGCCGAAGTGCACCCGGATTTTGATGGATTTGAATCCGGTGTGATCGTGCGCAACGCTGAAGACCAGATCGTCGAGCGGGAAGGTGACTTTCTTTGGAACGGCGACGAGCTGTTAGGCGGCTGGTGCGTTGTGCATTTTAAAAACCGAAAATTTCCATGCCGCAAAAGGGTGCAGCTGTCGACCTACCGGAAGAATTTCGGTGTGTGGGTGACGGACCCGGCCGGGATGATCTGCAAGGTTGCCGAGGTGCACGCGCTCAGGGACGCTTTCCCGACGACACTCGGCGGCATGATGCTGCGCGAGGAATATGTCGATATACCGGCCGAAGTGGTAGCAACGCGAGAAGCGAAGCGTCCCGAATTTGTCCAGGGACTACCGGCGCCGGACCTGAAAGAGCAACCCGGGAAACAAGCCGGGAACATTCGCAAGGTTGAGAATACAACCCAGGGAACGGGTAAAACGCCCCAGGAGCCGAAACAGGCTGTCACCACCCCGCCCGGGCAACAAACGCCTCAGGACGGGGCAGCGGCTAATCCTACCGGGCCATTAGAGCCACAAAGTGAGGGGTCTGAACCCACGGCCGAAGAGATTGAAGCGGCAGCCAATCAGGCAGCGTCCACAAATGAGACAGCTTCGGCAGCACCTGCCACCCCAACGGGGCAGACATCGCCTGTGTCACCGCCCCAGGTAGGTGCTGCCACCCCTAAAAATGACCCGTCGACGTTCAAAGCGAAAGACGGTGAATCCATACCCTTAACGTCTGTGCGCCGCTGGCTGCACACAGAGGGTAAGACAGAGCCCGAGCTGATGCGGGTCTTGGTTGCAAACAAGGCAGCCAAAACCGGGCAAAAGCTGGCTGAGTTGACCGAGGCGAAGATCGATAACGTGTATAAGGCGCGCGCCACGCTCTTGACTCAGATGAATCAGCAACCCGCGACGTAAACTGCTGCAGTTTTGGGGTGCCTGGATTGGTTCACTTGCCTCTCGTTTGAAGCAAGGTCATTCATGCCGCCAGTCCGGCACCCCTTCCTTTATGAAAGACGCTAAAGTCTGCCCGAGCTGCCTCGCTGAGCCGTGGACTCATCTGGTAGGTGACCACGACCGGAAGCAGCCAAACTTTTGCTCTGACTGCGGCGACAAGTTGATCCCGCGATCGGAACTACCGCGCGACATCTGGAAAGATCCGGCCGTGCGCGAGGCGCTTAAAGAACGTCCGGCGTTTGACATCGCATGCTTGCGCTGTCCGAAGTGTCACGAACTTGGGTACTACAACGAGGGATCCTCTTTCACCTGTCGCTTCTGCGACGAAACGATCCGCGTCGACGAAGAGCTGGCGCAGGAATTCGTTTTGTTAGCCGACACAGTTACCGACACCACGGACGGGTACAACAACGAAACCAAATGAGAGCCCTATCTTTATGGGAACCTTGGGCAAGCGCCATGCACCTCGGCAGGAAAGAGAATGAGACGCGAAGCTGGCCGACTCAGTACCGGGGCGACGTGGTGATCTGCGCCGCAAAGCGCAAGATGACCAAGGATGACTTGGACACGCTGTACATCCTCGTCGATCCGCCCGACGTGAAAAACTACGTCATCCCATACGGTTGCGCGTTGTGCGTGGTTGAGCTGTGGAAGTGCATACCGACAACGGTTTGCCCGGCGTGCGAACTAGAGTGGCAACTTGGAGACTATTCGCCGGGACGCTTCGCCTGGATGACGCGCAACCTGAGAGCACTCAAAGAGCCCGTGCCGATCCTCGGCAGGCAGGGACTTTGGACATTAACGCCCGAGGAAGAAGCAGCCGTGAGAGCGCAATTATGAACAAGAAGCCATTAGAAATAAGCGACACAGACGCAACGATCATCCAGAGCTACAAAGGCATCCGGATCGATTACGACGAAGACCGCAACAAATGGAAATTCGAGTTGCGCGGACGCGAGCGAGAAGTCGACTCCCTGAAGGCGGCTCGACAGCTGATCGACCAGCCAATGAGAGACAAAGCCACGTTCCAAAGATTCAAGGCATGGTTTTCGCAGTGGCGCGGATCGTTCGTCGAGGTAGAGGTGACGTCCATCGCCGTCAGAGACGTGTACAACACCACAGAAGTCTGGATAAGTAAACCAGGGGAAGGCCGTTCGAAGGAACTGGCGAGGCACGTGTATCCAAAATCAGCGCACAACGATCACCTGATCTCTGGTATTCACGATCTGGATGCGTCGATCACTAAGCTAACGAAAAGCAGAGAGGAACTTGTCAACAAACTAAAATCTTATGAGCCCGGAGACGAATGACGTACGACTTGGCTTGCCGAGCGCAAGCATGACTTGGTTTTGGAATTGCCCGGGATCTCTCCGCCTTCGCGACAGCCTCAGCGACTCGGAACTGAAAAAGGCCAACGAGCCGGACGAATACATTATCAGCGGCAACAAGATCGACAAGTCCCGCGAGGAAGGCATGCCCCTGGACCTGAATGACGACGAGCTGGAGCTATTCCAGAACGGTTTGAAATTCGAGGATCGCCTTGTGCAATCGTGGCTGGCAGCGATCAACGCGTCCGACTGCGAAGAGGGTCCGCACAAGGAACGTCTGTTTCTGAATCATCCGGAGACGATGGCGCCGATCCTGTCCGGTGAATCCGACGTGCATTACATCGCACAGAGCGAAGGAAGGAAGCACGCTCTCGTAATTGATTGGAAATTGATTGGCCCTAACGTCCCGCCCGCCACGCGCAACACGCAGCTGCGGATCCTTGCCGTGCTGAAGTACCGCGACATGGATGACATCGCCGGGGTCCGAGTCGCAATCAACCGGTGCATGGACAAGGTTGGAGCCCGGGACTATTGCGATTACACCCCGCTCGACATCGAGCGATCGGAAGCCTGGATCATGCAACACCTCTGGCTGAGCCAACAGGAAGACGCGCCACTGACACCGGGCCAGTGGTGCTATCACTGCCCCTGCAACGCGATCTGCCCAATGGCAGGCAGTTACGCGCTCTTGCCTAGCGTTATAGCGTCCCGAGCGTTAGCATCGAGCACAGACGTTTCTGCAATGGTGCATGCACTCAAACCCGCAGACTTGGTAAAGCTATGGGAGAACAAAGCACTTATCGAAAAAGTCCTGAAGGCAGTCGTTTCCCGTTTGAAAGCAATGCCACCCGACCAACTAGCCTCCCTCGGATTGGGCTTCGGCAAAGGCCGGGCAATGAACCCGATCGTAAAAACCAAAGATTGCTTCGACTTCCTCAAAACCGTGCAGATGCTGCCCGAGGAAAAGCTTTGGGCCGCAATGCAATTCAGCAATACCGACATCGCCGATATGGTCCGCGAAGATAAGAACCTGACCAAAGAAGGCGCGTCAAATTGGGTGAAGACCGTTCTTGCGGAATTCATGCAGCAGTCCACAGCCGAGGCACCACTGAAACGAATATGACCGAGAACCAACAAATCATTCAGCTACTCACTGAGATCCGTGACTTGCTGAAAGCCCGACGAGCTACAACGGCGCCGCAACAGCAGACAAGCCAAGCGCAGTTTTCCGACGCACCCGATCGTAACTGCTACGCCAAACTCAGAGACGACTCGTGGGGCGTGCGTTGTTTTCAAGAGGCAAAGCCGGGCGACTTGGTTGTTGTGTTCACCAAAGACAATAAAAAGCGGACCGAAACGATCAATCAGGTTGTATTCACAGGGCCCGATCGACGAAGCGGGAAGATGATTTGGATCTGTTCAGTTGTGCCGCGAAGCAAGACCACGACAGCACAAGCCCTAGCGCCGGTCGACGCGCCAGCGGCTCAAGCTGAGGCAGAGGCTAACGCGGCAGCGGCCGAAGATGATGACGTGCCGTTTTGAAAAATGACACCGGATGACTTTAAAAAACTTTGTGCAAACAACAGATATGTTCCAGCCGGAACGGACGCAGACGGGACCGTCAGCTTCAGAAAAGCCCCCATTCCTGACCATCGAGATCCCGGGACGCTGCCCCTCGTGGAACGAAATCCTAGCGATGGAGCATTGGGCCAGAGACAAATACAAGCAATCCCTCCGGGGCGTGTTCTTGTGCGCGTTACGAGCTTCCGCACAAGACTCCTCGACGAAGACAACCTCTGTGAGAAGTACTATATCGACCTATGCCGATACGCTGGAATTATACGACAAGACCACCCGGGAGCGGCGACGATTGAAGTCCGCCAAAAGAAGATTGGCCCTAAAGAACCCGAGTTTGTTCGAATCGAAATCTTCGAAGCCTAACGGTCCGTTACCATTCTGAGTGAACACCTGCCAATTCAGCGATGACCGAATGTACCGGTACACGCTCACCCAACGGTGGAGCGACGATCCGCTTGTGCAATTCATTGGGCTCAACCCATCGACTGCCGACGAGAATGCAGACGACCCGACGATCCGACGCTGCAAGGCTTTCGCGAAGAGCTGGGAACCCGAGCGACATTGACGGGGATGCAGCCAAGCGCCACCTCGAGGCGGTACGACAAGCACTCCTATGAACCGACGAACTTTTATCCAGTGGTGTGACTACACCTACAATCCATGGATCGGCTGCACCAAAGTCTCTCCTGGGTGTGCACACTGCTACGCCGCGGAGCGTGATAAGCGGCACATGCAAGAGAAGGTCGATCACTGGGGTAAGGGCGCTCCGCGGTACCTGACGAGCGAGTCGACCCGCAATGCGCCTTACAAGTGGAACAAGCGGCCATGGATTTGCGATAAGTGTGGACTTGCATGGGCCGCGAAGCCAACCGCGTGTGAGGGCTACGTGCCGGCTTATCACGGTGAGGAAACCTGCGGTGGCATGTCATTTCACCGCGCCCGCGTGTTCCTCGGTAGCCTCATGGACATTTTCGATGATGAGGTATCGGCTGACTGGCTTCACGGGGCTCTTAGAGTGGTTGCGGAATGCCCTGAGTTAGACTTCCTTTTTGTGACCAAGCGCCCTGAGCTATGGCGTAACCGAGTCGGATTGGTATCATCGACAAGAGAGTTCCCGTTTCGCTGGTGCCGTGATTGGCTTGAGGGTAAAGCGCCGGCAAACGTGTGGATGATAACCAGCACGGAGAATCAGGACATGGCCGACAAGCGGATCCCCGAGCTGCTCAAAATCCCGGCCGCGGTCCACGGGCTGAGCTGCGAGCCGCTGCTTGGGCCGATTGAGTTGTTGAGATCGTTAAACGGTTACGATCGGCTCGGCTACCGGAAGCCTTTCGAAAAGTTGCTCAAGAGTGAGGGAGTTGACTGGGTAATTGCCGGCGGCGAGAGCGGAGCAAGCGCCCGCCCGATGGACGTCCAGTGGATGCACGAAATCCAGAAGCAGTGTCAGGCCGCTGGCGTGGCCTACTTCGCTAAGCAGCTCGGCAGCTTCCCAATCACCGAGAATGCAAACCTTCACGACTGGCCGGACAGTACCAGGCTAGTCAACGGCTGCACGGAGGGCGCTGCCGCTGCGTGCGCAGAACTCAAGGACAAGAAGGGCGGCAAAATGGAAGAATGGCCACCTGAGCTGTGCGTTAGACAATGGCCAGCAGTAAACCGATGACTGAGAAAGCTCCATGGACGAGGGTGCCCGGCGCGTTGGTTAAGAACACCGAACGCTGGAAGCGGCTTTATCCTGGGCTGCGGGATGCCTTCCTGGATGCGCACCCCTTCTGCTGCAAGTGTGGGCTCTGGATAGTGTGGCGGTATCGTGATGACGAACCTCTTTGCCTTCCGCAGCACCGACCCGGCCGGGCTCAAGACTGCCGTTAAGCCGATCGGTGAAGAGGGTTTGTATATCACACCGGGCGGACACGAGTTTTTGAACCGAAACGATTTTTACCTCTGGACGATGGCGAAGACCGTGAAGATCGTTATTGCCTGCTGGGGAACCAAAGGCGGACACCTTTATCGTAACGTGAAGGTGAAGCAGCTGATCCCGCTGATGTTTTGCTTGAGCAAGACCAAAGACGGGCACCCGGAACATCCACTCTATTTGAAATCGGATCTCAAACCCATACCGTTCACATGATCGAATACCACATCACCATCAAACAGCTGGACAATGGCGTCATCTCTTTTCGCTGTGAGACACCTGCTGGCAGTGCAACACTTCAAGAAATGGACGTCGCGCGCGAATTCCAGAAACAGTTTAAGAATTTCACGCTCAAAAACGGCAAGTGCGTCATAACGCACGATTGGAGCAAAAACGACCCGAAGAAAAACTGATATGACTCAACAAACCACAGTGACAGGGACCGCAGGTCCGACCACAGACGAATTTCGCATCAACCCTATCCTCACGCTCGAACAGCTGAAGATCCGTTACGTGCAATGGGTTGTCGCACGCTTTGCCGGGAATAAAAAGGCGGCAGCAGATGCGCTGGGCGTGAAGCGCCAGACCGTGCACAACATTCTGAAGAAGGCGGAAGTCCAATGAGCCAAAACAATCCCTCCCCGCTAGAAACTAAACCGCAGCCGTCGCTAACAGAGCTGCTCGAAGCCTTAGATCGTCGAAGCCAGAGGGATTACGGCGACCGTGAAATTCCGCTTTATTACCACCTGAAACTGTTCGGAGACGGGAGCGGCGCTTTGGTTGACGTCTACGGGATTGAATTTGGCGTATTCGACAACCCGTCTGAGGCAATGCAAATCCTTGAGGCATCGCGATGGGTATTAACTGATCTACCAGTGGATGAAACCGTGACCTGAGAGTGAAAGGGCAAAGTTAATCAAGGCGATGACGCACATCAGCACGATCACCAGCACTCCAAATTTCCGCATTGGTTCTGGCACGTAATTCTGGTTCACCCACCAAAGGAACCCGAGCACGATGACTGCCACGACCAGCAGGATTAAAGATTGCCCAATACCACCGGACCCGATTGAAACGTCCATGAGCATTGGAATCATGGAGTGAGTGTACCACCCTTTTCTCCCCGACCCAAATAGGGTCAAACACCTCCCTAGAAAAAGAAAACGCCGGACCAACGGGGTCCGGCGCAACCATCTATGATCCAATAACCCCCGAGGGCCACAAGAAGCCCCCGGGAACTCCTTATTAACCCGCTGGTTGCACGGGTGCGGTGACCGGGGCAGGCGCAGTGCTGAGCTGCCAAGCCGGACCGCTAAAATCGAGGAGATTCACAGCCTGGATCCGCGACAGGTAATCTTGCTGTGTCTCGACCGTGAATTCCGGTCCGATTGGAATCTTCTGCAGTAACGGCAGCAACGCAGCCGCAACGGAAACCCCCATCCCAATCGGTCCACCGGCCGCAGCCAGGACCGGTAAAGCTTTCTCGGCGATCGGCAAAATGGAATCAATGATCCCAATCGCTTCGGTCGCGCCAATTTCAATAGTCTGAATCACGTTGCTCATACTTCCTTTCAGTGGCTGTTTTTAAGTGCTGTTGCTGTTGCCGCTTGCGAAGAGAGCTGCGTAACGGCCGATTGAAGATTGTTGCTTGCGCCTGGAGCAAGAGACGGTGCGTTTTTCCGGATCCAAAGGTAGTTCGATCTCAAGTTCCACGCGTTGGTAAACCAGAGCGGCGCATCCAACCGCACGGCATCCGCTGCCACCGTGACCGAGTGCAGCTTGCCGGTGAGGCTCGCCCTATTCTGCTCTTCCCAGCTCAGAAACGTCACTAGGACGTCTTTGCTGTCGACCAGGGTCTTATCCACACCAAAGATGAACGGACCGAGCGCCTGCCCGCTATTGGTGTCCACGGTCGAGTAAGCACCTCCCGGCGCTAAAGTCATGTTGCAAGCTGGCGTGAACAGCAGCAGTGCGGGTATCGCAGCCAGGAAGAGAATGGCGCCCATCTTAATGCTGGCGACGCCAGTAGGCGGAGGAGTCAGGGCTTCATCGAGTGCATCTTGAGTTGCAGCCGAAGATTTAGCGATCGAGGCTCGCATGGTAACCGTTGCGGTACCGCCGAGAATAAGGTCCAGCGCGGCATTGTGCGGCCAAAGACCCATCGCAACACCACCACCGTAGATGATCGCAGCGAAGCCGATGAAATACGTTTTCTTACCGGAGAGCCAATTTAGGATTGCTTGCATGGTCCGGCTTATACGCCGGTACCGGTTGAGGAGTCAACCACGTTTCGCGAAGTGATCGGTGTCAAAATCCTTCTTCAGCTCCGCAACCACCTTGGCGTCAGCAGCGAAAAAGGAAACCGCCGCTTTGCCCAGGGCCGTCAGGAAGAAGCCGCTCATTGCCACCATTGCGACCCATTTCGGGCACGACTGAGAAGCCATCCAGACGACCGGTGCCCCGACCAAGACCGTCCCGAATACTCCGATCGCTCCGCCGAGGCTCGTTCGCCAGTTGCGTTTCATTTCAATAGGGCCCAGTGGGATAACCACCGGAACGAGTCGCCAGACCATTGCCTGAGTTGTAGACCCGATTCAGTTGCGAGTCACTGAGCGTCACGTTCGTCCACCAGAAACACTGCGCGACAAAACCGTCTGTGTTGATCGATGAACCGCACCCATTAGCGTATCGGCCGATCTCGGTGTCATCAGCCATCGCGTGAGTGTGCGCAACCGCAACGCCAGTAGTGCGCGCTGAGCTGTCGATCTTAAACCAGATGTTAGCCCCATCCCAGCCACCGGAAATGTAGTGCCAAGTCCCAGTATCGAGCGCCGGACCGTCCACGAAACGCGAGGTGTTACCGCTGTCCTTCAGCCCGAACGTCCAGTTGCCGCCGCCAGATTGACCCAGGTAAAAGCCGGGCGACGGGCCCCAGGTATCAAACACGGGATTGTTGACGACCGTGTTCGAGTTTTTCACCCAGCAACCGACCGTAAACACCACATCAGCCGACAGTGACGGAGCAGGCGTTAGACCGTTGACGGCAAAGCCTCGCACGGCATCGCCGCTGTTTGAATGGAAGTCGGCAACGTGGTTTACATTTCCGAAGCCTGCCGCCTGCAGAACCGCCGTGTTGCAGTCGGCAAGCGTGAAACCGTTCCCGCTCAGATCGACGATCTGAGGGAATGGACTTCCATCGCCAACAGCCGTGTTGAGCGCGTACGCTGCAAATATGCCCAGATCGAGATCCGCATTGGGATTGACCGCAGGCGTAATAGCCGAGGAAATGTCCCGCCAGTCATTGAAGAACTGAGCGTTGCCTGTCGTTGCCCACAGGCTGAGCAGGAATAAAGATAAGAGCTTTTTCATGGTCCAAAAGGTGTGAATACCGCGCCGGTTATCGTGCCGCCAATACCGCCGCTCACCAGGGTGCCAAACGATCCATTGGTCACGACCCATGTCCCGGTAGGTATCTTTTTCACATTAGCCACTGAGTAGGTGACAGTCCTGTCCGCGCCGTTGGCCAGGATATAGAGCACGTTACGGAAGCCGAGCCCCGTCTTGACGTTGGCAATTCCGCTGATAGTCGGATTGGCTGTGCAGTTTGTCACCTGCTCACCGAGCGAGGCGTCGACATTGGCCCCAGTAACGGGATTGGTCGCAGCGTAAAAGTTGTTCGTGAGATAAAGGTCATTCACCCCTGGAGTCAGCGTGTACGCCGGTCCGGTCCCGTCATTGCTCAGCAGCCCGGCGCTGTTGGCAATGCTGACAGCATCCTTGTTGGCGCTCGCCTTAAGCACGGTATTCGCTGTCCAAGAGCTGTTCGTCAATGCGCTCACTGTTATCTGGTTGAACGTCGATTTACCGTTGATCGTAAGATTCGATTGCACCGTGAGCCCGCCGTTGATCGTGACGTTCGTGTTTATCGTGATCACGTTGCTGTTATAGGAATTGATCACGTCGACGTGATTGCTAGTGACATACACGTTAGTCGCGAAAAAGTTGTTGATCGGCGCACTGGAATCGATCGCGACCGGGTGTCCACCAGAATCCAACCCAAGCGCAGTCGGTGAGCTGATCCCGTCGAAGATGAACGTCGAGGAAGGAAAGTGGATGCTGTCGTCAGTGGTGCGGAAAAGCAGCGTCGAGGATCCACCGTCAATGCGATCGTACTGCAGCAGCATACCGTGACTGCCTTCCTTCTTTACGGTGTCCTCAAATGTCGCATCGAGCTGGAATTTCAACACACTGTTGGTCAGGATCGCGGCGCTTATTGTGCCGCTCGCCGTGATGTTTGTCAGCCCGGCGCCGTCGCCGTAGAATTGCCCGACCCACTTGGTCAGTCCGGCGCCCAGTGCTGCGATCAACGCAATCCCGATCAGGAGACCGGCGCACGTCGCTTTTAATGGTGAGAGTCGTTTCATACTGTACCTTTCTTTAGTTTTGGCCGATCACCCACCAGTTAGCATTATCGCTAATGACTGCGGTGAATTTGTTGACGGCTGTGTTGGTCCACTTAGCTGCCCCATCGATCGTCTGGGAAGAGGTTGTCAGGATTGCGTTTGTTCCTGCTGAGCTGCACTTAATGACGTATGTCTTGCCGCCTATACCGACTGCAGTGGGGAGTGTCGCCGTGTGAGCGCCGGTAAGCAGGACAAGATAATCGGTCGAAAGTAAGGCGTAGTTCGCCGACTGTGAGTTTACTTTATTCGTGAACGTGGTGATGTTCACGCCGGGTGATAACCCATCGATCAATGTCTTTATCTGAGCGCCAGTCGTTGCGGTGCCATCCGCATCTATCGGGACTGCGCCTGAAGCAGTTGCATCCTGCACCCCGCGCCCGCCGTCTCCAACCTGCACACGCCCGCTTGTAAGCGTTGCGTTGTTCGTGGTGATGGACTTCCCGAGGTTGTTGATTTGCGCGAAAGTCGTTGCCGTGCCGTCAGCGTCTATTGGAACCGATCCGCTGGCCGAGACATTGGTAACTTGGTTCGCCGCGCTAAACATCGCCACCCTGGATGCGGTAGCATTGCTCAGAGAGAGGGCATGGGCAGCGTCCACGCGAAAAGCATTACTCACAGTGATCGCCTGACTTTCCCCGTTGGTCACGATGAACCCAGGTTGGGCGATATGGCCCATAGAGATCGCTGTCGCTGCAATTAATTTTCCGTTGGAGTCGGACGCTACTGCATCTGCGCTCAGAAGGTCCTTGTTGGTCATCCCTCCGTAGAAAATCTGGCCCCCTTCGTAAGTGTTTCCATTGACGGGGATGAACTGTTCAATGTGTCCTGAAGTGATGGCGTTTGTATTCCCGACAACCACGAATTGACCGTTGCCATAAGTGGCATACGGGATTCCATTCCCGGTCGTTGGAGTCGTCACCTGCACCCAGTTGGTCCCATCCACCGAAGTCATCGTCTGGCTATTGTTTGCTGCAACGAAAACACCCTTGCCAAAGGCCAAAGTGTTAGCTTGGGCAAAAGGCGTGGTCTGATAGACCCAATTAGTGCCGTTGACTGATGTCGCCGCAGTCGTACTCACAGAGCCAGAGGCGCTCACTGCCACGAAGATCCCGTTTCCGAAGGCGAGCTTACTGATCGGATTGGCTATCGACGCGGAGGCCCACGTCGCTCCGTCTGGCGAAGTCCACACAACCGAGTCACCGGCAATCACGAACAACTGATTCGCGAAAATGATGTCCTGTCCGATTCCCCCGGAGAGGCTCGCCCCGGAGGACCAAGTTACTCCGTCCCTGGAAGTCGCCGTGATGGAACTCTTGCCTGAAGTTCCAACGCTCACGTAAAGGCCATTCCCGAAAGCAACCCCAAGCCAAGACGCAGTTTGCGGAGTGCGCGCAGTCCAGTTGATGCCGTCAGGAGAAGTCACGCAGTCACCCGCGTTCTGGCCAAGGTAAACAAACTGCCCATTCGCGTAGAGTGCGGCCTTGCGCCAGATACCACTTACCGAAATAGAGCCTGATTTCCAGTGAAGCCCGTCATGCGAATAGAAATTTGTCGCAGCACAGAGGTAAACATAAAGCCCGCCGCCGTAGGTGACTTGCGATGACGGAGTGCCAGCCGTAAGCAAAAGGTTGGAACTCCACGTATAACCGGGCCATTGAAGTTGGTACAGTCCGTTGGTCGCATTGAGAGCCGCGTTAATTGCGTCAAAGGTGCTCGCCAGATTGATTGCGAGCCTCGCGGTATTGGTCGCGTTCTGAGCCGAGCCGAGCGGATCCCACAAATTGGTGTTGGCTATGGCCAGTTGATTTGTCGCCGTCTGTGCCGCCCCAAGAGCATCCCACCGGTTGCTATTAGCGATCGCCAGTCCGTTTGTCGCCGCTTGAGCTGACCCCAATGGATCCCAGAGATTCGTGTTAGCTATTGCGAGCTGATTCGTCGCAGTTTGCGCGGCGCCCAAAGCATCGAACGTCCCTGCCAAGTTTACCGCCAGCCGTGCCGTGTTGGTTGCGTTCTGTGCTGAGCCCAATGGATCCCATCTGTTTGTATTGGCGATCGCTAATTGATTGGTAGCAGTCTGAGCGGCGCCCAGGGGATCCCAAAGGTTGGTATTCGCAATAGCGAGCTGGTTGGTTGCCGTGAGAGCTGCACCTGCAGGATCGTAAGCACCCGAAGACGTCCACGCCGCTGAGCCCAGAGCATTCGTCCCCTGGTAAACCAAGTTACTTGAGGAGAGCCAAAGACTGTTTGAGCTAGTAAACGCGCCGGTCGCTAAACCGTTGGTCGCGTTCAAAGCTGCCCCGGCCGGATCGTAAGCAGTGATCGACGTCCACGCGGCAGACCCTAAAACATTCGTCGCCTGCCATGTCAGGTTACTCGCAGCTACCCACAGCGAATTTGAAGTTGTGTAAGCGCCCGACGACAGGACGTTGGTCGCCTGCCACATGAGATTGCTTGCCGCAATCCAAAGGGAATTCGAAGAGCTGAGGGATGACCCGAGAGGATCCCAAAGGTTCGTATTGGCGATTGCCAGAGCATTCGTCGCGATTCGAGCCGCTCCAAATTGTTCGTACTGGCTTGGGGGAGCCCACGCCCCGAGATGAGAGTTGCCGACAGCTCCATGCAACAAGAGAGGATTCAAGCCCAGCGTGACCGCCAGGACTATCAACAGGCGCCGCATGGCGTTTAGTGCCACTCCCCGCCCCAATAGACCCAGGTCTGGCCGTTGACGTCCACCACGAAGCTGCTGAAAGCTGGCGGAGGCAGGATCGGCGGACCTGCATAATCAATCGAGTCCTGTACTGCAGAGATTGGAAGCCCGGAGGTATTTTCGGGCGGCGCAGGTGTTAAAAGGCACTGATACGTGCCAAACGGACCTTCGTTCACTATTGAGCCATTTCTGCCGGGTGACTTCGACCCTATCAGTCAAAGCAAACCTCTGTCAATGGCATCGATCGCCTGTAAGTAATTGTCCCACGATATGGTAAGCACGCTCGCCAGCGCATCCCGCTCCTTTTCAATCAGCTGAATATCCTCGGAAACCAGTGCCAGGGCCCGAGATACAATCTTGTCCGAACCCAGTTTCACGATCAGGTCTTTAGCCGTCGCGTCCGGACAAGAGGTGAGCGCCAGCGCGATCGTGTTGCGCAGGCATTCCTCGATTGTGATGCGGTAAGGCGGCTTTATCGCCCGGCTGCGGAAGATATGCCCGATCGCGAGCTGTTTGAACATCCGAATGGTCCCACCAGCCCGGAGCGTGCGGATGCTCATCAGCTCTTCGTCGCACCCGAAATTCTTCAGGATCCTTAACCCTCCGATCAGGTTGTACCAGCTCTTATGCAGCACGTAGCAGGCGCCCATCATCGCGCTTAGCCGGTACATGTCTTGAGCCCGCCTGTCTTCTCTCCATTTCGCCGTCAGGATCCGCCAGCGCACCTCCGCTGTTTCATCGCAAATCACCATGCGCGCGCCGTTATACTCCCCGATCGCAGCGTCGAGACTTGGCCGGTTTTCGTCCAGCGCAAGGCACTTGCCGCAGAGCACGAGCTGCTCAGTGCCTGGAAGAGTGCCGTAAACCTTTTCCACCCAGCGAGGCGGAAAGACCACGTGCGCGTCAGTGATCAAAATCAGGTCCGCTGTTGCTGCCTCAACTCCCAGGTGTCTCGACGGCCCGACCCCCAGCCGTTTCCTGTTCACGAGTAGTTTGATGTCCGGATCATCGACCCGGATCCGCGTCCCCGACGCGTCATCGACAAGAACGATCTCGACGTGATACCCGCCTGTCTCACGGATGCTTTTGAGGGTGTTGTTCAATACGCCATGCCATTCATTATGGCTGGCAATCACGACGGAGACGACTGGCTTCACGAGAATCTATGAGGTGTGGTTAATGCGCGGACCAGATCCCAACCACGATCCAGCCGCTGATAAATACAGGAAGGTCTAAAGCCCAATTCCGCAGCCCAATCAACCACGCATTGAGTGCGGCCTTGAAAAGTGATCTGAATGTTCCGACCATAATTCCGAGTCTGCTGTGCGTCAGTAGCCCACCGGCAATTTCGAGGCTCATAATTTCCGCTGCTGTTTGGGAATCTGTCGATTGAATGCCCGGATGAGGGCCTCGGCCCCATGTCTGCGTAAAAGTTTTCGAACCGAAGCCATCTTGAACAAACCGTTACACCGCGAGCGCCATACCATCGCCAGCTCGTATCATTGGGGTTTGTGCACCGAGCAATCATCTTGGCCCAAATTTTGTATTCAGCCGTGCGACCTCTCCGCCGTGCGCAGCCGTGAGTCACCTTGTCCTGATTGCGACTGCTCATTTCCAGACTAGATTTGCTTCGACACCGGGATCAACCCACGGAAGGTATTTCTTGAGATCTATCACTGGCCATTTTTGATTGCGTTGCAGCCTCAGCCAATGCTCCAAAGCGCAACGGTACCCGTAAAACTCTTCTTTATACCGCACCTGAGACGGCAGCACGTAGGCGTAATGGTCGAACACCAAACCTTTCGACACGCTATCGCGCTTCGACATTGCCCAGCCGATTTGAGTATCCAACTCAGGCGGCTCGTGTGTCTTGAACCTCGCGCCAGGGTGCCAGCGCCACGCCCGAAGCCATTCGCAATCACGATTCCCGTAGCTACCACTGCTCGTGATCTGGATGTTCTGCCCGACGTAATAGTTGCAGGCAAACTGGATCCGGCCCAGGTGCGGCTGTCGGATGAACTCATCAAAGATTGCCTCCAGTTGCGGCGCCGTCCAAAACTCATCAACATCGATCTCCATCAGTACGCACTCCTCTTGAGGAAAAGTCTGGAGCGCCGCGTTAAACATCTCAACTTTACCGTCCCACGACTGCTTGCCAATGGTCCTGACTCTTGGATGATCGCGCAGCGTCTGCAGATATTCGGTGGTACCGTCCCGGGATAGCCGAGGCTGCTGAGGCTTACACCAAGCCGTGCAGTGGGTATTCATCGCGGCGCCCTCAATGACCGTCCAATGCCAGGGGATATTCAGCCGATTAAAGACCGGCAGGTGCTGCGCGATAAAAGGCATCGCGTCCAAACAAATTGTCACAATATTCAGGTGCATTTAGCTTCCTTCCACGTCTGCCGTAAGACGTGCTCAGTGATCACGTCCTTTTTGAGCAACCGACACAGCTCATCTATTTCTCTGTTGGTCAGCTCTGCCATCGTCGAGCCAACGGGCCCGTCGCACGCCAGCGTCCGGTTTTCGGCCGACTCGATGATTGCTACTGCGCGCTTCAACGATCGCTTTGAGATTTTCATTGGTGATGCAGGTAGACTTTTGAGCTGTGAAGTTTGTCTGAGCGCGCTTTCTGGATCGGGAAATGATTGATGTCACCCACCTCGGCCATGCGATCGAGCCAAAACATTACGTGCCCTAGCTCCGTTTCAAGCATGATCCGGTTAGTGGGCCCTTCCGGATTGCTTGGATGCGTCGACTCGTACCCGTGCCGCCAGATCTTGTTGATGATTTGAATCACCTCGGCGCACTCTTCGGAGAGGCACGCTAGGCGCTCCTGCTCATCAGGGGTCAAATCGTGGAATGGTTCGTTTTTCATTGTTTTACAAAGATCAGATTGTGCTCTGTCTTGTGCGCTACCTTGTACCCATCAGTCCACATTCGGCTAGCCAGCGCCGTCTCTTGCGATGGCAGATCCCGAGTCTGAAACTCCATAATCACGATTCTCGGGAAATACCTAGCAGCGGCGCCGCTGTCCCACACGTCCAATTCACTGCCCTCAGTGTCGATGGATAGCAGGTCGCACCCCTTGTCAGCATACGCTAATAGCGATAGCAGGGGTACAACCGGGACAAGGATCGATTTGTCCCATTGCTGCGTAAGGCCAGAAGTCCCACGGTCTGCTGTGTTAACTTTGAATTCGGCCAAGTGTCCGTATCTCCAAACATTACCAACGGCCGCGCAAATCGTTTGAGCCTTTCGGAACTTAAAACATTCGGCTGCTAGCTCAGGATCCGGTTCGACACAGATGCCGCTCCAGCCAAGATCCTCGAAAGCCAAGGTGTTCGAACAGTTGTAACCATTGAAGGCGCCAACCTCGATAAAGAAGCCCGGGGCCGGTTTAAGGTTTTCGAAGATCCACCGATCTTCGCCGTGTTGACTCATGAATCGTGGTTCGCTCATACGTCGTAGTGCATTCGGCTGGGAGCCCGAGTGCAATCCTCAAGTTTGCGCCGGTAGGACTCATCAGAATCAGCATATATTTGGCTGTGCTTATCCCACACGAGCATTTCTCTTTGATCGCCACTTCGGAATCCGCCCGGCGTTAAGATCGCTTTCTTCCAATCGAAAACGCCATCGAACCGCACCACCTTGACCGGCCCTCTGCGCAGCATCCAGTCAGTGATCGAAAGCATGCCTTTGCCGACTTCGGGATGCGTGTATGGAACACCCGCCTCGAAACACGGGCCCAGCGCACGGCTGTCAATCGTCCAGGGGTAAGACTGGTAATCTTTCACGTCGAGCAAGTACGAGCGCACGCAGACATGCCCTTTGTACTGATGTGATGAACTGGTACCGTATAGACCGGGCCCGAATTTCTCTCGCGCCTTAATTAGCTCCGCAAGCCAGCCGTCGCGATGGAAGTAAGAACGCGTTGAGAAGCTGACTACCAGATCGTCAGGCGGCAGGAGATGCGCCATCCATTGAGCGGCGCCAATGTCCCACCCTTGCCCCGGATAATGCGTCGGCTCATGGTTGATTCCATTAAACAAGGATTTCAACTCATCGTTCCATTCTGCTGTGTAGACCGGATGCAACAGGTAATCGGCGCCAGGGTCGATTCTTACCAGCGTTGAGAGGTACCGATTCACGAAAGGCTTGAAGGTCTCCCAGACGGCGGGCGTTTCGTTTGGTATAGGCAATGTGAGGTGTGTCATTTTTCAGAGTGAGCGATTATGTCCCAGCCGCGTTTGTACTTCTCAGTAGCAACGGTCCGGCCGTGAAAACCGAAGCTATTAGATTCCTGATCTGTTTGTTCAGTCGCAAAGCGCAGCGCAACATCTGGCGGCGCAAACCTCGCGCCTTGTCGTTCGAACCATTTCCGCTGTAAACGACACACGTAAACATCTGATGCAGTAGTTGTGATCTCCTCAGTAATTGGCATCTGCAGACAGAGATCCATCATGCGGGATGTTTGCAGGCAAAACCCACCATTACCAACGAGCAATTCCGATCCCCACCCGGACCCAAGCGGCCAGCCGCCACACTGTTTTGGATCCCACGGAGCGCCGATATAATCGTACTTCAGAAAGTCGTCAGACCACAGCGACGGGTTGATTGGAAAGCCGTCTTCATGGACGGAAAGAGCATACGCAGCACCGGTAGCCAACAGGTCGCGCGGCGCGCCAAGGTTGCAAAATACGTTGAAGGTGCTGATGTCCATGATTGGAATCCAGAGCCGATCAATGTCTGGCCCGACTTCACACAGCGGACAGAACAGTACCGGCTTGTGATCAGTGTCGAATATCCTCATGCAATAGCGCAGAACCCGGATCGTCTTGTCCACCATCCATTGCTCGCCACTGATGCACGCACCCCAAATGATTAAGCCCGGACACCTGATTTTATTCATAACAAAACCGCGCCCATCCCATGCCGATCACGCCAGTAGTCCCGGGTATCCTTGTTGACGTACTGCAAAAAGCGAAGTTTGCCGGGCCAGTTATCGTAACCAACAATCGCCCGCACATGCGCCTCAAAGGTCTTTCTGGCGTATTGCTCCCACGAACGCTTGTCGAAGACCACTTCACTCAACAAAGCTGCCTCAGGACCAAACCCAGCGTCGCCCAGCGCCTTTATAGTGCGAGTGAAGGAATCGCCGCGCAGGTTAATCACCTCTGCCCAGACGTGCTCACACCGGTCCGCCCGGATCGCCGCCATCATTTCCTCTGCGAACCGATCGTAGTTAGTCTGCGGCAGCGACGGACAAATCATGCCAAAGGTCCGATGCCCGTTGTCCTGAAGCCAGTGCAGGCTCTGCAGGCGCTTCGAAACAAAAGGTGTTCCTTGCTCAAACGCCACCGCCAGCTTGTCATTGAGAGTACCGGTACTGACCCCGTAAATGATCCTCTCTCGCGCTCTGGCGTTAAGAGTTGTCTGAGAAAGCTGCTTTGCAACGATTGGCAGCAAATTCGACTTCGATAATAACCGGATGTGCCACTCGGTTTTTTCGAGGATCAACAGACAAGCCTGGACCGTTTCCCGCACAAGATCCATGTTCGCCGCCACGTCGACCAGTGGACTCGCGTAAATCACCAGCTTCTGATCCGCCAGCTCACGGCCGCGCTTACTATCGAGCTGTTTGATTAACGCACGCAGGGCCCCCTCGCGCCGGATCACCACGTCTTCGAACTTTTCTTTGATGCCTTCGACGTGTGGACTTTTCCGCATTAGATCGGGCACAAAACAAAATGCACACTGGTAGACGCACGCGCTACCAGTGGAAAAGGTAGGGCCGTCGCACAGGAGTTTGTGTTTGAATCCAGAATCCCAATTTATTACTGACTTTGCGGGAACCCAGTAAACCGGCTTACCTGCCATTGTGTCCCGGGAGATAGCTTCTTTCACGCCCCCACCTGTTGAATCTTGTAAATTCAAGTCCGCATCCGCATCTGCATTTTCGTTTGGTTTGATCATAGCGTTTACCTTTATTTTTCCGCGCGTGACCGGTGAGATACCGTCGCCGTCTCCGATGTGTGTCATATTTCCGAAACCGCGCACCACAGCCACACCCGCAGCTAACTAATGGATTCGCTGCTCCCCATGGCTGGAGGTCGGACAACACGCGGCGATGATGACTCAAATGCTCTCCGTTTGTCCGAAATACTCGCAAGTTTGATCTGCGATTGTTACCTCGGTTGTGCCTGCCGGTTTTTCGATGATGAACGACTTCGCGCGGCTTTAATTTCCGTCTCAAAAGTTTCTCGGCTCGCAACCGATGCTCGTACGCGTAACCCCTGCAATCGGCCAGATGATGCGCTTTCCCAACAAACACCAGCCTGTAACCGCGTGGATCAGTGATAGCTCCGCCTGAGTAATTCGGGTGACGCTTCATTTTTGCGCGTTGCGTTTCCATAATCTGTAATTGCTCTTGAGAAATAGCCAAACCACCCGGGGATGCCATGGCCCTTTGCCGCGTTTGATCCGTTCACGCAGCCAGCTAACTTCGTCCATACTCAGCGCGATCTTGTCCGCAACTTCTGCGGTTGCTATCGCTTCTGGAAGCCACTCTGGCATTTTTCCCATATCAATCCGGGCACGCGCCCCAGTAGTCACCGATATACACTTGATGCGGACGGATCTCGCGGAGCGCCTCCCGAGTCAGCTCGATTTTCAATTCATCGCTGGAGCCAGTTTCGAACTTCACGAGACAAATCCGCTCGTGATAACCCTTCTCGATGGCACGCGCTTTCGCGTCCTCACTTGCGGCTGTTATGATGCTTACCATAATTTTAGATCGTCCCACTCGGGAAAAAGTGCAGCTCAGGCAGGTGCTTTGCCGCCCATGCCTGGAATAACTTGCGGTTGTGAACATTCCCGGGTTGCCGATCGACGGTCGCCGGGTCCGACCATCTCGCCGGATGAAACTTGTGGATGAGGTAGCCCCGTGGCAAATCTGCCGGATGTAACCCGTACTCAAGGTTTGCCCGCGTCGTTTGAATACCAAAATGCAGCCGAACGATAGCGCACAGATTCAAATCCCAGTCTGAGGAGCCGATAATCCAGTCTGGGATCTCTTCCCAATGATCCAGCCACCAGCGTTTTGTTGCAGCGAACAAATCGCGGCCCATGTGCTGACGCCCCTCCTTAGCAAACAGCTCTGGCGGGTTGCGCAGAGGCGGAATGTCTCGATCCATGAATTCGCACCTCGACGAAGCGCAACAGCCATAGACCGACACCCAGAATCGAACCAGCGCAGGCAGCTGCGGGTGCAGGACGTTATCGTCATTGGTGAACATCACAATGTCATCCATCGTCGCCTGCTCCATGCCATGCGCGATCACGTCTTTAACGAAAGGCAAACTCCGAGTCTCGCCAATCGACAGCGCGTTGCGCGGATAATTCCATAGGTGCGCCGGTACCATTTCGCCAGAAGCGTAGAGCTGATCCCAGGATTCCCACGCAAACGTCTTCCGCTTTCTCTCGATCGGGTTAGTCTCCTCGTGACGCTCGACAACGTGGAAAATCTGACGGGACGGAGCTTCCCGAGGCGGGTGTTCCAACGACTCGGAGAGCACCCTGGAGCCTTTCCAATCAAATGCCCGGTCGATAGCACGGCAAACCTGATCAAAGGCAGCTAAACCGGCCGGGTCGAAATACGGTATCCTCAAAAAGCAGTCACCACGGATCTCTGAGCCTTGCCAATTCGTCGGATTAACCAAAGCGATAAGCGGTACGCCAGTGGCAGCCGCCAAATGCAAAAGCGCCGTATCGATGCTGACAACAGCAACCGCTCTCTCCATCAGCCCGAGCAAGTCGTAAATATGCGGCAACTGATAATCTGCCACGTCGACAATGTGAAATTCCTGAAATTGCAAACGTAGCTTGGACATGAGCTGATCACCGTGAGCGTACGGACTGGATACGCTCTTTCGGACGTTGACGATCAGCATTGGCTTTCCCTCCGGATTCGATTTCCGATAGAAAGCACCCTCGGCAGCGACGTCTCTTTGATCAAACACCGGTCTCCAGCTCTTATCCTCAAACTTGTGAAGAAAACCAGCCATGCGCCAGGACTCACGATTGTACGACTTGCAAAACCGGATTTGTTCCCAGTTACGGCCCCAAATCTGAGCCTGGATCACGTGGCGATAATTGCGGTTTGCGTGCTCGATCGCGTCGCGGATCCGGGTATTGTCCAAATCCATTCCAATCGGGTGCACGTAGCTGATGCCATCGAATACGGATATGAATTCCTTTGAGACGATCCAATGCGGCTTACCGTAATTGTCCGCGATATGCTTCGCGATCGGGAGTGCGTTGATAATGTCGCCGTAACGGCCCAACAGAACGATCGCTACGTCATCGCCCGGCTTTTTTTTTGCGTGCTTCAGCTCTTGCATCTTTACGTAACCCAAAGCCTTTGCGAGCCAATCGAGTTGAACCTTAGGCGCCAATCGGACAGCTCCGGACGGCTCTTTGCCACTCGACATGCGCCGGTGCAGGTCCGCCTCGATGCCACGGTGAGCGCCGGGATCTTCACCGTTCCCAGAGAAATGCCACGTGCCTTGTCCCCAACGGTAAACAAAGGTTGGCAGCGTAATGATCGGCACTTTGGCGCCGCCATACTTTGCCGTGACCTTTGAAATGAAATTGCGATCCTCCCCGACACCCATCGCCGTGTAGCCGCCAACGCCTAACCATGCCGCTTTTGTGAATGCGAACAACGGACAGGACCCCGGCACTATGCCCTTGATCTCTTCACCCTCGGAGTAAAACTCTTTGTCGAGCCAGAGCCAATCATGCGCCGCGAAATTTTCTGCGTAGGTCCGGAAATGGTGCGGGAGAATGATGTCGTCATCATCGACCGTGATGATATGCGTCCCACTCGATCGCTCGATGGCAAAATTGCGAGCCTCACCCAGAGACGGCGGACGTTTTTCCAAGTTGTAGATCTTTACGCCTGTAGCATCCAGAGAGAGCTGCTGCTGCGGGCAGGTGTTCAAGACGATTAACTCTTTTGGCCCGGCGTAGTCTTGGTTGAGAAAGCACTGGATCGCTTCCTGCAACCAATGGACACGACCGTAGGTAACGGTGATTCCGGAAAGGAACGGTTGCTCGATCGTTATCTCACTCATATATGACTATGCGCCGCGCATTCTGGTGTTAACCCCGTTAGCTGTCAACATATTTATTTTCTGATCACCTGTTCAGGCGATCGCACGTGCCAGCTGGCCGTTTTCGACACTTCGGAAAAAGCGGCATGGTAAAATTATAGTGGTGATCGAATGGTTCGATCCCACAACAAACGCATGACAAAACAACAGTTAGTAAAGTTCGTGAAGACCAGAAACGCCTCCGAGTACCTCAGCAATATGCAGTGGCAGACTGACGCTGAGGAGTGTGGATTCAAATCCACTGAGTTAGGGGAACCAAAGAACCTACTCAACATGGAGAATCAGCTTGGCGGGTACTTCTGGGAGACTGAGCACGGCTGTCTAGTCGAGGCTCCCTTTCAACGACCACGGCTGATCCTGTGGCAGAACTGGGAAGCCTTTAAGTCGAAGTACCCGAAAGTCGAAGAGGCGATCAGGATGTCCTAACGCGAAAGGTGCAACCGGCGCCGGACTGTTGTGCGCTCACCGCGCAGCCGTCCGGTGTTCGGTTGAATCCCCTCAGCGCGATCGTCGTACATCTTGGTAAAGTATGGCTTTTTCAAATTCGTCACCGGAAGCCGGTGACCAAGATGCTTCTCTGTCCAGTCCTGAATCTCACTGATCGCTTTGTGGTTGGTCGCGCGAGCCGTGAAGATCTCGACGTCATCCCCGGCCGCAAGGTGCGCTTTGATTCGGCGCACCATCCGGGGAATCGGCTTGCCGATAACGTCCATGCCGGGCTTGTGAAAGGCCAAGGTACCGTCGAAGTCGCAGCCAATGCACTGTTTCATGCCGTGGTGAGGGATATACTCCAACCGCCTTGGAACACGCCCGCGTTGTTCGTCTCTTGGTCGCAGACCCAAAGCGTCCAGGGTCCATTAGGATCCTTGCCATTGAACACCGAGAGAGTTGTGCCATAAGGCGAGACCGGGCCCGGCGCCGGAACATCCGCGAAAGGCGGGTAGTTGGTAGGAGCGTAGGTGCCATCCACGAGCTGCCCGCTCTGAGGCATCGCGCCACCGCCGTCATTAATTTCAAGATTGATACCACTGACTGAGAAGCCACCGTTACCACAACCAGCCATCAGCACGCAGGTAGTCCCGTCCGGTCCTTTCAAAACAACGCACACGTCAGACGGCCAATCATGCGTAAATTGCAGCAGGTTTACCGTGACGTCCGTTATTACCCCGCCACCGCCTTCGGTAATGTCTATCGACGGATATGGAGAAGCGGCCTGGGGTTTCAGGCTGCCTGGAGCCCGGTCTGTGATGATGATCGGATCGGTGTTGTTGCTGGTATTGCACACCAGCTGCGATTCAGCTTCAGCTTTAGCGGCAGCCAGGGCTATCGCGTCAGCATCGGCCTGGGAGATGGAGCTAACGGCCGTTGCGGTTGCTGTCACCACGCCAGGGTTTCCCGATACACCGGCCGGGCACGAAGCCGTATAGGATTGCGTCGATGTAAAGCTGGTTTGGCAGTTGAGTTTCGATTGCGCTATCGCGAGCGCGGCTGCCGCAGCTTTGCTGTCAGCGTCACCTTGGCTAATCGTGCTGGTAGCCGTCGCCGTGCCCTCCGCCTGCTGCGGAGCAGTCAACGTGATATGAAACAGAGTCTCCTGAGGAGCGCCGTTCGTCGCGTTGATCCGGAAATACAGGTAAGGCGTGGTGTCCGTTACATTGAACACCTTTGTCTCACCACTGAGGAACGTCTGCGCAGACTGCGTGTCGATCACGGTCCAATTAACGCCATCATCCGACCCCTCAAACGTCCACGCTGTCGGCGGACCGGTCGCGGAACTCGGCTGTCGCGTCAGCTCATACGAGAGCGCCGCTTGCGCCGCAAAGAGTTGATACCGGAAAATGAATGTCTGGTAGCCGAACGAGGTGAAGACCTGTTCAACAGTCGAACAGCTGTTGGCGTTGTAACTGTCACAGCCGACGAAGTTGGCAAAGCCGGACCCACACGAGGCTGATCGCGTCTGCGTGCTAGTGTAAGTCTGTGTTGGAGGCGCCGATCCGGACTCAATGTCAACCAGGGGATTAGGATCCGGCTGCTGCATCGGAGGCGGCTCAGTCAAACAGCCGTAACCATAACAGTTATAACCGTAGGCATACCCAGAAGCCGGGTTGTAATAGGTCCCGCGACCGCACCGGGGCGGAACATACACCGGGTTTTCGTTGTCGAAGTTATCATCGAGCAACGTGACGAGGTTGCTCAGGTCATCCAGCTTCACATGGTCGAGCAGGATCCCGGCAATGGACTCAACAGTGGGGATGTCTAGCTGCTGAATCGAAATATAAGCGACGACCGGATCGGTAACTGGGAAAGTGAACGCGTAATCAGTGAACCCTTGTTTGTAGTTGGAGATGTTCACCTGTTGGTTGAGGAGAAACACCTTGTCATCACCGTTCAACCAATACACCTGCACTGCCACCTGATCGGCATCACGATCAACGAGCTGATTGCCAGCAAGGCTAACCGTCAGGCGATAATTCTTTGCCGACGTCAGGATCGTCACCATGCCGCTGTCCTGCAGAATGCCAGAGCCGCCAGGGTTGTTGATCGTAAAAGTGAACGTGGTATCAGTGACCGCAGTTATCAGAAACGTGTTGTTGAAAAACCCGTTTGCGGCGCCTGAAATTTGAACCAGCTTCCCGACAGTCAACCCGTGAGCAATCGGGTTACCGTCGCCGTCGACCGTGGTGCCGTGAGCTGTCAACGTAGGCGGACCCATCGCTCGCTGCACGTGGAGATTAACATTGAGGCTGATCGGATCTCCGCCACCGATCAGAAAGCTGTTTTTCGAAACCAACTGCCCGTTGAACGGCGGACTGGCATTGAGCCCGGAAATCAAATCGACATACAATCCGTTGCCAGGAAGCAAATCGAAGAAGCCGTTACCCAACAGGTCGACTGATCCCGGTGTTGGATCGCTCCGCGCGGATAGCCCTCTCTCACCAAAAGCTGATCCCTGATTCGAGACAGGACAGGTAAACTGCAGAGTGTTGAGGACCGTGATCGTAAAGGTGCCGTTGAACACCCCAAAGCTGCGCGCGCCTGAGATTGTGATCTGATCGCCACTGTTGTAGCCGTGCGCCACAGAGGTGGTGACCGTGAAGAACAGATCGGGATCCGTGTAATCGCACTCGGCCAAGATCGGCACTGAATCGCCGTCGACCACATCCCAGTTGATGAAATTGTGGTAATCGAGTTGGCCCTTATTGACCACCACGTCACCGGCCGGGGTGCAATTACCGGCGCAGATATACCCCTTGAGACCAGAAATGAAATCGAGCGCATCAGCGTCGACCCCGTTGTAGGCATTGACGAAGAAGCCGGGCGTAGAGAACGCGGACAGAACGGCAAAGCCAACGCTCGCCGCACGGACACCGAGACACATCACCACACCTCCTTGCGCTTTGAAATCGGACAGGAGCAAGTACGGGTTGTTTGTTTCAGGAACCGTCGAGAGCCCGTCAGAAATGAGAAGGATGACCTTTAACCCGGCATCGGTCGCATCGAGATCGCTGATTGCCTGCTGCAGCCCGGCATAGAAAGCCGTGTCGCTTTGGGTCTGGATAATCGTTGGAACCAGAACAGCAACCGAATTCTGGTTGTGCGAAGGCGTCGCTATCGTGAGCGTGTTGTCAGAATTGAATGAGTCGAGCCCAACCAAATCTTTCGGGCCATACACCTCGCTGATGAACCGTGTCGCAGCCGCCCGGGCAAACGCCAGCTTGGTCGAGTAGGAGGGGCTAAACCCTTGGGACATCGACAGCGAAGTATCGACGAGCACCACCATCGCAACCTCGGTATTGGCGCAGCAATTCGTTTCCAGAGCCAGGACCGTCAGGGACGAGTGCGCCTGCATGCCGTTGTAGGTCGCGCCTATGGTCGCTGTGCCTGCTGAGATACCGGTAGCCGTCGCGTTACCGCTTCCAGCACCGACCACGGCAATATCCATGTCTGAGCTGGTAAAGGTCGCCTGATCGGTAACGTCCGTCTCAATGTCCCCAAAGATCGTAAACGCCTTGAACTGGATTGAGCCCAGCTCACAGCAAAGCGCGAGCCCGGGCTTTATAATCAGAATCGGTGTAGGCGGGCAGATGCCTGGATTAGCGATCGCGAAGGCGGGATCCGCGCAACGCGGGTCAGGCGGCGGCAAAACATTTTCGCAGGGCCGAGTTGTTATTGCTCCAAAGTCCATTAGCCAGGATAGGTGAAATCGTGACTCCCAGTTTGACCGGATTTACAAAGGTTCGCTGCAAGACCCTCAGCGTAAGCATTGCCAGCGTTAATTGCTGCTTGGTTGGCAAGTTGCTGAGTTGCGCCAGTAAACAGATTTGCCGGTACCGTCACGTTGACGAAAACCGTTGTTTGTCCAAACGGACCCGGGCAACCGCCTTGAGTCGCGTGCGCGATCTGCAACGTGTTGTTGAACAGCCCCAGACTGCCGCAGCTCATCGCCAACTGGTTGTTCGCTGTATTCGTTGCCGAAGTGAGCGCGAGCTGATCGGCTGCAGCCTGACTTACCGTCGAGCTGAAAGTATGCGCGTCGACCGTGATCGTAACGGTGTTGTTATGGTCTGCAGGACAAATGGCCGTATAGCTTTGCTCCGCATTCCAGAAGGTGCATTCGAGCAACGCTTGCGCGCGCTGCGTCGCCAGGGCCAAAGCCTGAGCGTTTGCATCCGCCTGGGAGACTGTCGAGCTGAGTGTCCCGGCCGGAATCGTAACGGTGACCGGGGTGCCGTCCGGCGTAGGTGCGCCTTCCTCAGTCGACGTGCACTGAGCCGTGAACACCTGCACCGTGTTAAACCAAGTCTGCTGTCCTGGGACGCACACGAGCTGCGCATTGGCCTGTGCTTGCGCCTGATTGAGCGCGAGCTGATTGGCCGCTGCCACTGACACAGAGCTGGACACCGAACCGGCCGGAATAGTGACCGTGATCGGGTTACTGCCATCCGGACACGTCGCGCTGGCCTGCTGTGTGGTGTTGTAATAGAGCGTGGTGAGGCTCGGGACCGACGATCGGGCAAAACTCGGCTCACATTCGCGGGTGCGTGTCTCTTCCCGGCACTGATGGATTAAAGCCGCCCGGGCTCGATCGTAGGCGCCAGCGGCGCGCGCTGCCTCTGCCTCATCCTTGTCGTAACGATCGGCATGGCCCCAGCGAAGGTACTCTTCGACCGCAGCCTGGAGCAAAGGATCATCGTCGACGCCATCGTCATCCGCCCACTTCCGCTTGATGCCGTCCCACGTGATGATCACGCTCTCCGTAGACTGGATCCACGGCGCAATGTAAATGTTGCCGCGCTCCAGGGCCCAGATACCCATCCGAGCCCTGAAGCCTTGACCGTTCGTTGTTTGGCGGTTGGTCGACGTCTGTGCGTAGTGAACGCTAAAAGGAAGCGGCTTCAGCCCGGCCGGTAAACCCTCATCTGTCGGAATTGGAAACGGATTGCCGCAAAAGTTACCGAAGCCCAAGCCGAAAAACGGACCGAGACCGCAACAGGTGTTGCCGCGCGCGGCGAGGTACCGGCGCACATGGCAGGAATCGACTTGATTGTATGGGATCTCATCGCAGTAGTTATCAGGCAGATCCGGGTTTTCGAGGTGTGTCTTCGGATCGGTCTTGTCGATGACCGATACCTTTTTGATCATGCCGCGAGGCGCTGCCAGGAGAGTTAATCCGCACTCATAGAAAGTCGCGCACTGCGGTACGATGTCGGTATTGTCCTGCTGGAGACATTCGCAGACCGTCTGCAGATCGATCAAAGCGTCAATGATCATCTTCAGGTGCGGCGCGACGAGGTTCGGCGCCTGTCCCGTAGGAAAGATGTTTGCGTAAACCGACGCTTTTAGATCAGCAAATGTCATTCTCCCGTTGCTACAGCGGTTTCGTCAGGACGCCGGGAGATGCGACGGGTTGCGGGTGTGAACTTTGGTGGAAGCATGCCGGTCGTAGAATCGGCAGACTCACCCTTGGCAGACGGGGAAGCAGGAGCAGGTGCCTGGGGCGCTGACGCCACCGGGGCAGCTGGAGCAGCTGGGGTGTTAGCCACCGCAGCATTTTCTCCTTGGGCGGCTTGATGGACTTGCCTCCCGAACGGGTTTGTTGGCACGCGCGTTTGCACCACCCGCAGCTTTTCGTTTTGCCGCGATCGCTGCGGAGATTGCGCGAGCGGGTGAAGGGTTTTTTTTTCAGAGTATTCGGCCTCGCTCAGCTTGCTGATACCGAACCGACCACAGCTTTTAGTCAACTCGGAGATCAGAGACTTGTTACCGTCATTTTCCTCCAAAGCGATCACGCCAATGTTTCCGTCCAACACCTCGAAAGGGACCGGGGCACCGCCAACAATGTACTTGTTGGAAACGATTTCTTTCAGGAAGAAGACCATATTCGTGTCAGTTGTTGCCAAACTCAGGAGCGCGGTAATGGCGCTTCCTACGATTCACTTCATACCACAGTGGTTGCAAATTGGAATAGTGAAAGCAAGCGCGGAGTTGAACAGCGTCGCTCAAATCAAATGACGCGACAGGAATTCGGTGATCTAACTCCCATTTCCCGGGTGCGCTTCCGTGGTTGTCCCATGTCATGCCCGAAGAAAACTGACGTTCGATGTGACCCCTCAACTCGCCGATCGTGCAACCAACCAAATCAAATGTTCTGTGCATTCGCTTAGCATCCCGCAGCGTCTTCCTCAGCCTCGTCCGCACAGCTCTCTCGAACCGCCATCGCGGATCTAGTTTTTGTCTTGCTCGCCTCCGCTTGTTGCGCTTCCTAATATGCTGTCGATACTGCTCCGGTGAAAGTTCACGGAGAGTTTTCCGCTTTGGACGTGGAACGTAAGCCGCTTTGCTGCGCGCGGTTGACTCCCTATTAACACGGTCGCGGTTTCGGAGATAATACGCGTAACTGGCACGTCGATGTGCCTCGCGATATTTCTCAGCTGGCTTCATAACAAGAAGAGGCAGGGCCACTTTATAAGTCGGTCCTGCCTCTCGTCGAGCTTAAAGCCGCTTTGTTCCCGGCGCTACGGCTTTAACAATTCTTGAAGTCGTTGACTTAGTGAGGCGTGGTCGTTGTCGTTGTCGTTCCGCCAGTGCCACCACCGTAATTGGCGCCGTTATCGACTACACCTTCCGGCATCTGGCCGTTGAAGTTTTCAATGATCAGATTAGCAGCCGGACAGTCGACGATCATCGTCCACGTGAGCGACATTAAAGTCTGCTCCTGAGTCGGCACGCGCATCACGCAAGCAAAGTCAGGGTTGATCGACGCCAGGGTCTTCAGGTCGCCGGTCTTGTGGACCACGCGATTAGAAGCAAGGATCCCCGGGCGAATGCCAGTGAAGTCCAGCAGCCAGAGAACCCTTGCAGAATCCTCAATACCGACCTGATTGGCGGCAGTGAGGTAATCGTCAAAGAAGTTGTGCGTGATGATGTTGATCGTCACACCGGCAGGCCAGAACAGCGGATAACTCCGGTAGCTGAAACCGAAATTCGCTTTCTTGGCGATCGAGTAACCCTCGACCGGCATGTTCAGGCGGAGCGTGCCATCCGACTTGCTGTTGTAGTACTTGATCATCGCGGAGTTGATCAAATCGGCTTCAACGGAGTCGGTGAAGATGTCGAAGCTGCGAGGGTTGGGGTGATTCTGCCCCTCACGCACGCGCATCATGTTGTAGATCTCGCGGAACAAAGCCGGGAGATTCAACTGCGCATCCTGCAGGTCCGTTACCCGAGAGCATTCGGCCATCTGTTCATAGATGCCGACTGCGTTGGCTCGACGGCCGACGCAAGTGCCACCGTCAACACCGAGCGCGGCGCCGGTCCAGTCAGTGGTGATGTCAAACGTGTCGATCTGAGCCAGGGTGTCATAGTTCGTCGCATCCTGACCGACGAGACCTTTGCCCCAGAACATTTGATCGACAAGGCGCCGCTGCCAATCGTTGGCCAGCTGCTTGTTTTTCTCGATGTCATCCAGATCGAAAAACTCTTTGTAGAGCGCATTGTCCTGCAGAACCAGCTGGCGCCACTTGTCATACTGGCTGGATTTGCACATGCTCGTACGGGTCGTTTCCACCCAGAACGGCACATTGCGCCAGTTGAGGTAAGCGGGCATTTCCGCGCAGAACTTCTCGTAATCGTTCACGTTCGGAGTGCCGCGCCGCAGCAAACCCTTGACCGGGCTAGTGAGCTTGGACGAGTCGAGGAACGATCCCGCGTTTTGAGGCGACAGGACGAGAACGATGTAATTGGCACTGCCGCTGAGCGTGGCGCTCACCACTTCCCATTGCGTGCGGGTCGCAGAGCCACCGACAGAAACACCGTCGATGAACACGCGCAAGCCAACGGGGAAAGAGCGAACATCAGCAGGGATGTTGGTCGTGCTGAATGCGTGAACCTGCCAATTTTGCCCGCTTGCCTGACCGGCGCCGACTTCCCAGTAAGCATTGTTGATCGGGCTGTACTGCCTACCCAAGACGAAAGGAGCGATTTCGATGAGTCCGCCCGGTAGACGGCGGGTTTGCATCTGGCGTCGCACAGACACCTTGTTCGCCATCAGAAAATCGTACAAGCCGTTCTGCACGGCCTCGCACATTTTGATCTCGAAGTCGTGATGGAAGAGAGCTTCGAGGACGCGAAAATCGTTCGACGTCTGGTAAATGGTAGCGAGATCGGCGGCAGTGGCGGGCACAGCATTGCAGGCAGTCACACTGCCGCACTGCTTAATGTTCGAAGTGATGGCGGGCGCGCACTTCGCGAACGCGTTAGCGTTGATTGTGCTATTTGGAGTCGACATATCGTAATTGGTTCAGGGGCTTACTGCCCCATTTCCAATTACGATTGTCCCAACTGTTTTTTTCCGAAAGAGGAAAGGAAATCTTCGGCTCCCTTCGCTCCGCCTCCAGACTTAGCGTGCAATCTTGACTCGCCACCAGCAGACGGCGATCGCGGTTTCAGCTCGGCAGGATCGGCAGCTGCGGGTGCATGCTCAACCTCAGGCTGTGCTACGGTTTCAGCACCCTCAGGCGGCTTCCATCCCATCGCTAAAGCATATTCTCGCTGCCTTTTATGCTCCATTTCTACAATTTTTTCTGTGCGAGTTGCCAAAGAATGAGCCCTCAGAGCTGCCAATTCGGCCGGTGAAAAAGTCCAATAGTATTCATCGCGCCGGTCCTTTGGGATCTTCCAGTACTGACTAGCCGGTAGAAATTTCCGGCCGTCTGCGTCGCGCTGCTCCTCATCCGGGCGCCGCAATAAATCGCGCTCCATATCAGCCGCGAACTCACCGATCGCAACGTGCGCCGGATTCTTCGCGTTAAAATCTTCGAGCCCGTTCATCACCTTGTACAGCTCCGCAACCTCGGTATTGAGCTGGTTCGCAGCATTAACCCTGATCGTGTAACCAATCGGGTCTTTCTTCTGTTGCTCAGTCAACAGAGCGACGTCGACGGTGCCGTCATCCTTAATCACCTTAGCCAGCTCGGGTTTGGTGTTGCCCCAGAACACAGTCGCCCCGGCCGTTTGATGCTCGCCGATTTCTGGAGCCGCTTGGCGCAACCGTTCGCCGCGCTCCAGTTTCGACATACGTTTCTCAGACTCCTTCTGTTGCTCCTGCATCTTGGCGGTAGCCCGGATGTCCGCCACTGCTTCGGTAAAATCCTGATCATCCCAATCGACGTCATGCTTTGCAAAAAATGACGCGTGCTCATCGGCTCCCTCATCAAAGGTTTCGCCCGGGTGCGCCGCCTCCCATTTCTCAGCATACGCCTGCAGCTCCAGCAGGGACGTTTTGTACTTTTCAGCAATGCCCGGGTATTTCTCCGGATACATCTTCTCCATGTGCTCAAGAGCGACAACGCGACGCTGCTCAACATCGTTCAGCTCCGTCTTTGGGGCTCCTGCAGGTGCGGAAGGTTTGATCGCCTCAGCAACACCTTTGGCTGCGGCTTGCGCGATCTGCTCTGCCGTCAGTTGCGGCTGAGGTTCGGTCTTGGGCTCAACGCGAGGTGTCGCAGCTTTTTTCTGGGGTGCCTTCTTCGGCTTCGGCGGAGTAGGCGCAGCGGGCTCAGCAGCTGGGGGCGCCGCAGCGGCCGGATCCGCAGGTGCGCCGCCCTCTGGCTTCGGCGCCGGTTTAGGCTCACCCTCACCCGTCATCTGTTTACCGAGGAAATCAGCAGCGAACCCGGCGAGCTGCTTTGAGTCGATAGGTTTTTCAGGCGCGGGCTTGGCCGGTGGAGTCGCGGCTGGAGCTGGCGCGGCGCCTGGATCTGGTTGCGGGGTTACCGGTGGAGCTGCGGCAGCAGGACCGTCAGGGTAGAGGAGTGGGAGAGCGAATCGCGTCAGCATAATTTTGCAATAGTGAATAGTTCGTTTGCGGGGTGCTTGCGCACTTCGGCCAGGACTTCGAGACAGTGATGATAACGGCGGGCTTTCTCCATTTCTGCGTCTGCAGCGTCACCCTTGAGATTGTTTGGGCCGGACTGAAGGGCAGCTGCCAACGCCTTGCACTCGTGATCCTTTACCTTGCACTCGATGACCCGCACGAGCGTTTGATATTGGTCGCTGCCAAGCCAGGAACGCAGCTCTCGGTCTTTTTCTTTGGGCAGTTGCTCAAGGTCGCACTTGATCATAAATGGTCCGTTATCGGCGCACTCGACAGTGGCGGAGTTAACCCTTCCTTGTGAACCGCTGGCAAGAAAAATCTGGACCCTAACTATCGGGGAACTCGGAGCGCGTAGCCCATTCCACCAATTTGACGCAGCCAAGAATGCTCGCGAAGCACACCCAAAAAATCAATCCAACGATACCCACTAGCAGAAGTCTGGTTGCATTGCGCACCACGCCTTTATGCCTCGCGCTTGGACTTTGCGGCAGCTTCGGCCTTTATCCGGTCCGCCTCGATTTTGCTCTGAGTCTCGGCCTGCATTGCCGCCAGCTTCTGTTGCAGCTCTGCGTTAGCGGCTGCCAGCTTCTGAAGGAGCGCGGCATTGCGCCTCTGCTCTTCAGCGTGAAACGCCTTGTCTTTGCGTTGCTGCTCGGCAGCCGCCTCTTGAGCACGGGTCTGCTGTTTGGCGGCGCTTTCGCTGGCTTTGATCGCGTTTTTGTCCTGGGTCTTGGCCGCGACCTCGTAAATCTTCTGCAGTTGCTGCAGGGTCTGCTCGATTTGCACGATCTTCTGTTGGTCCTGACCGATTTCCTGAGCGATCGGTTGAACGATCTTCTGCTCGACAACCTGCATCGTCGCTGCCTGCGCCTGCTGAATAGCCTGGATGACTTGCGGATCGATCTCACCCTCTTGCTCAGCATCCTGATCGATCTGCAGCTTAAAGTCTGCAGGTGCACCCGCCAGGATTGCGGCCTGCTCGATTAACCGTAGCAGCGTCTTAGCGCCGATTTTCTTGTGCAGATCTTCCTGACCGGCAACGGTACCGACCACTTGGAAAATAACTTGAGCGATCTCTTTATCCTTCGCTCGATTGGGCCCGACGTTGACCGAGGCAAAGCCTTCGAGGCGCAACCGTTTTTTATGACCGGAGACCGTAACGGTATCCTCGCCTTGGTGCCTCACTTCGAACCCCATCTCTTCGAGGTGCTTTTCCAGATCCGGAGTTTCATTGGAAATGTCCGCTTCGAAATTCGGGTCGAGATAATTCTGCTCCGCATCGTAAAGCTGGCGCATCCACGCGTCTGTCCCCTCATCGACGCTGGCGGATAGGAAAGCGATCCGGTTGTTGCCACTACCGGCCGTTTGCATGACCTCGGCCTTCGATTGCTGATGACTGGCGGCGCCACCGAGTTGCTGCGGAGAAATCTGTAGCACGCGCTCCATTATGTTCAACGTAGTGCTGAGGCACTGGATCTGTTCGGCGATCGGCACTTTCTCAAACTTCACCGGGTAGAACGCTTGTGCCTGATTAAGCCGCGCGGCAGCATTTTTAAATGAGTCATACGGCACCCATTGAATGCTTTTGTACTTACGTTCACCGGCATTCTGGATGCGCTTAATCTCTTCCCCGTCGACCAGATTGGTATCGTAAAAAATGACATTCGTGAGGTTCTGCCGCATCGTCAGCAGCATCTGGGAGAGGATGTTTCCGAGCTGATCTTGCCAGGGGATGATCTCCAGCGCGAGACTTGAGGTGCGCGCCATCTGCTCATCATAATCGTACCCCATGAACCAAACCGGATTGTAACCGACCGGCTCAGACCAAATGATCGTATCATCACCGGCGACCGTGAACCGGTGCCAGACCGGGTAAGGATAGCTGCCAAGGTCCCAGTCTTTTGGGATCAGCTTCTGGAAATGCTCCGTAACAAACACGGCTTTGTCACGGTCCTCAGAGGAGTTGTACCACGCCAGCTTGTCCTCGCGGCTCATTGGCCCGGACCAGCGCGGGGGCCATTTCATGTTGCACGGGAACACTTCCGAAAAGTAATTGCCAGCCAGGGGCGATTGAAACCAGTTGGTACCGGAAAAGATGTTATTCCTATTCCAGTAATCCCGGTTATCGAGGATCGTGCCGTAGGTCAACACGTGCCAGTGCCCGGCGAAAGTGCATCCTGTGTCGGTGTTGAATGAAGTGAGAGGATATTCAAGATCGTAGTAGGTGCGGCTCGGGTGCGGAGTCATATACCGCAAGCCCTCTTTGATCAGCTCTTTCTTGCCGTCGAGGATCTGATACTCGTGATGCCACTCCTCACGCGGAAAGCACAGCATAATGCCGTACTTGAGCATCTGCTGGATCGTCTGCCGGTAAAGCGCGGCGTAGCCGTACTGAGCTGCCATTTTTTGCCCAATGTCGGTAATGACATCGCACCGGATCTTGTCTTTCTCCGAATTCTTCAGCGGCTTATACGGCAAGAGCGGGACGGTGTTTCGCTCATTGAAGATCTCCGCGACGATCGCAGTGACATACGCCTTAACGATCGGCACGTACATCTGATAGAAGACCGGATAATTGATGCAACGCGTTGTCGCCAGCCCGTCCGGGCTGGGAATGTCCAAAAACAATTCTGACTCGCTGAGACCGTAGCTCTTCAGCGCCTCGACAGTCTGATCGTAATTGAGATTCTGACTACGAATGTGATTAACAAAGGTCGCAGTCGTTTGAGCAAACGGCGCTTCGTAAGCCAGATCGATCGCGTAGTACGCGCGATGCTCCCTGAGGGTGTTGGTATAGCCGTCCCGAATGCGGCCGGAAATCAGATCGACTAGCCGCTTCTGGCGTTTGGTGTATTCAGAGGGAAGCTTAGTGAAAATCGCCTTATAGTGCCCGGAGCTACAACCATACTTTTTGAGATCGGCGATAGAAACACTCATAGTCCCAAAGCGATCTGCGTCGGTACTAAAATTCGACAGTTTTTACTCTCGTTTACCGACGCCCACTCGGGCATCAGGTTTTCAAGAGCCCAACAGCGTTTGAACTCGATGTCTTCCGGGCAAGAAAAGTTGAACTTCGCCAGCGGAACCGCGTGGTCGATGTGAATCTCCCCTCGCATAAACCGGTCCCAGTTCATACCGGGCTTGAAATTGCGCTCCAAGTGAGCCTTTAGATCCGAAAGGGAATAGGGAACAAGGTCAGGCCATCGTCGACCCACTTTACCATTCACAAGTGATTCTCTAATCGCTTTTGAGATCCGCAAGTTAAGCCTGACCTTAGGCGTTGCCCTCACCCTGGATCTGTACTTCGATTGAATTTCAGCGTAGCGTTTTGGGTGCTTTTTGATCCAGCGAGCTATGTTGTCTGCCTGCCGTCGCCTGTTCGCTTCGGATTGCCTCCATTTTTTTCCAGCTGCCCTACCGGTCTCCTTCCGTTCTTCAGACCAGTTTAGACGAGCCTCGCCGCGCCGTTTGAGAATCGCCGAACGATTGCGCCTGTATTCCTCGCGTGAGAGGCGGGCGTATTTCTCCTTGTCGCGCTGGTAACGCTCTCGGGTTGGCATCTGGAATTTGCGACCCTCAGTAACCGCGCTTCGACATCTGACGCGGGCTCCCGCTTTTCATCATGCCGCGAACGGCCGGATTGGGCGGAGCTGCTGGCGCTTCGTCTTCGTTGTTGGGCTCTGCCTCCGGTTGGACCTCGGTGCCGGGCTCTGCGGGCATATCGGCGCCGGGGCTTGTGGCTTCCATAACCTGAAACTCACCGGGCGAAATTTGCTGCACCTTGGCAGTGATCGTGTAGGTCTGCCCGTCCTGCCAGTCCTCAGTGAAGGGAAATTTGCTCGGTGTTAGGCTCAGCCGATCCTCAGCTGCGCCTGCTTCGTCAGACATTGGTTCACCGTTCATAACATGATCGCCTTTTCCAGTTTATGTTGAACGGCTGCCGGGAGAGCCGCTATGCTGAACCGGACCGTAGACCGATAGGGCGAACCTTTGCAAGCAGAAATCGAAAACAGTCAGAAAGAATGGCACCCCGGCACAAGCCCGAAGCAGGACGATCTGCGCGAGTTGTGCAAGCGTAAGAAGTTTGTTTTAGCCTCGGGCCCGCGCTTCAGCACCAAGACGATAGGCTGCCTGCACGCCTTCCTTGATCACGCCTTCAACACACCACGCGGCAACGCCTGCATGGTGACCATTTCGCAAACGGTTGGGTTTGACTCTGGCATCTGGAAAGACCTCACCGACATTGTTATCCCGCAATGGATCAAGGGCAATTTCGGCCTGGAATACCACCGCGAGCCTTACCTGATGGGCGTTTCGAAAAAGCCGACGTGCGAGATCGTCAACCGGATCGGCTGCGACATGGAGCCCAAGGAAAGAAAGGCCAATGGCGGTATCACGGTGATCCAGCTGGAATCACTGAAAGTCGAAGAAGAAGTCGAAGACAGGTTCAAACCGCGCCGTTACTCGACGATCTACGTGCCTGAGCTGTCGACGTTCCGAAAGCTGAAAACTTTCCTGACATGGACCGAAACACTCCGATTGATCGGCCTGCCCTCCGATAAGCACCTCTTCCTCGCAGACACCAATCCCTCAGACGAAGGTATTGAGAGCTGGATCTATAAACTCTGGTATGAGCTGTTGGACATGGACGATGACAGCGTGCCGATCGAGTTGTCTGCGATTAAATCGAACCTCGCGCGTATCGAATTCGAAATTGCCGACAACATTTTCGACACGCCTGAGCGCATCGCAGAGCTGGTTTCAAAGTACTCGCTCGATGAAGATCTGTATGCGCGCTACATCAAAGGTGAGTGGGTAACCGCGAGCGAAGACGCGCTATTCAGCAAACTTTTCCGGCCGAGCACCCACGTCCGAGGCGAGATCGGCACCTCCGCCAATAGCGATCCGGAGATTTTGGTACCCGAAGAGAACTGCCACGAGCTTTATACCGGCTGGGACCCGGGCTCATCCAATTCTGCGGTTGTGTTCGCTGAAAAGGCGTTTACCCAAGTCGAAAACAGAACGCTGGGAGTGTTGAAGTTTCTCGACGAAGTGGTTGTGACCGGCGAACCGCATACCCTGGAAGAGCTGGTAATGGCCGTCCTGAAGAAAATGGCTTTCTGGGAAGACGTCTGTGGACGTCCGGGCCGGATCGCTTGGCGGCATTGGTCCGACCGTAACGTATTCGATGCGCACTCCCCGGAAAGCAGCCGCTTCTATCACCAGATCATTTTCGATGAGTCAGTGCTGGCGATGCAACGCGGCGACGTGAAGGTTACGGCGCCAATCGTTCTTGAGGCAGCTCCGAAGGGGCCCGGCTCAGTCGCGCACCGGGTCGACCTGTGGCGCAAATTCCTTTTTGACGAGCGGATTTACTTCAGTGCCGACAAATGCCCGAAGCTGATTCAAATGAACAAATCGCTCAAACGTGGCACAACACAGATGCAGGTGATCGCGAAGGCCAGCCGCTGGAAACACGTGTTCGATGCCGCCTCGTACCTCGCCTCAAGCGAATTTAGCGAAGACCTGACCCGGAGCTGTATCGTCAATATGGTCAAAGTCAGGAGAGCCAACACTTCTAGGCTTGTGACTATCGACCTCTAATTTGCAAGAGCCCTTGCCAAAGCCCATCCGCGTCTGATACGAGCCGTCAAAGTTCGATAATTGATTCCAAGCTCTCTCGACCACTCGGAAATTGTCATGCTTCTACCGTCCCAGCTGATGACGTGATTGTTCCTTTTATTGTTACCCTGCACCAATCCGGTTACCCAAGCGCAGTTTCCGGGTTCATAATTTCCGTCATTATTGATTCGATGCAAAGTGTGACGGGGAGAAGGTCGAAACCCCACATCGCTCAGAAATGTAGAGAAGTCCGACCATCTTGAGCAAACCCGAATGCCTCGGGCTCCATAGTTTCGGTAAGCGGAATCGGTAAGTGTTTCGCAGCGAGCGCGCATCGCCTGCCATGTGCGGTATTCAGGCGTGCGTGATGCTCCATGTGTAGGGTTGTAATGACCCCTCGAATTGTGAGAACGTCCTGCAGCGTCAGTCATAAGTCGCTTTATGATTGATGTTAGCAGCAGTCCCGGAGTGTTTCCGGGCTGCTGCGCGAATTATGAGCCGTGAACAGTTAAGAAGCAACCTTCGATTATGTCTCGCTCTGCTTGTCGCCGCTTTGTTTACGAACCTCACCGACCGAAGCGGTTACCTCCGGATCTGGCGAGCGGTATCACTGTGGTGGGGCGCGCTGGAGCCAGATTCAACGGTGTCCGACTCATTGCGCACCGCCCGGCTAAACGCCTGCCAGACCTGCCCCCTATTCTACCGCCCACTCCAGACGTGCGGTACGCCCTTAAAGAAAGAGTTGAGAGGATTAGGGTGCTGGTGCAACATGGAGGCTAAGGCCAAATTGACTGATGCAACCTGCTGGATCGATGACGAACTCCCCGGAAACAAATACGGATGGACGGCCCACGGAGTTAACTCAGCTGAAGGACATCAATAAACGAATGCAGAGCGGCGAGGGGTCTGTCACTGTGTCTGCCCCCTCTACCCTGCTCGATGATGACGTGACCAGCATCAACGATTTGCCCGATCGGCCATCCCGGCCGGATGAATTCCCAGTGGCGCGCTCAGCCGGTCCGCAGGACTGCACCGTTGTTGATACTCTGGGGAAAAGCAAAAAGTGGTGGGACAAGGCCAAGCACGAACTCTTTGCTCAGTATGGGGATGAAATAACTAAAAACCTGAAGCTGCCGCGCGTGCTGGTTACCACCGAGCTATCCAGTTATGAGTATCTGGAAAGGGCAATGGAGCAGTGCGTCAAGTTGTCCGAAAACGAAGCACTACCGGCCGAAGATAGAATGGACGCTGCCGAAGTGGTTGGGTACCTCGCCGAAATCTCCGGACGCAAAGCAAAGATTCTCCTTGAGATAGCGGATAAAGCCCAAAAATCCAGTGTCGAGAAGCCTCCGCGCAACTTGCCGCCAGGATCGGCGATCGTTCAGGTAAATGTCGCGGCCGGTGAGGCTCAGGTGAAAGAGAAACACGCACTTCCAGCAGCCAAAGCTGCACCCAAGCACGTCACGATGGGACCGCAAGGCGCGGCCTAAGCCTTTTCGATTCTTCCGTTTGGGCTCAGTGGGCTTAAACTCTGGCCCATGTCTGGAAATTACTCAGCAATGGGAGATCGCAGCGGGCCATTCCCGCTTGTATTGCCATCTCAGGTTCAAACCTCTGGCGTTATTATCGGCGGGACCGGCTCACCTGAGGGCGTAGTCCCCTCGATGCCAGGGCAGGTTTACGAAGACAACGATACCGGCGAGCTGTGGATGAAGATCGCCAGCACCGGCCTTAATGGCTGGCAGAAGATCGGAGTCAAAGCCTCGTGAAATCCATTTTCGCTTTGGTGCTGGCGGCAATTCTGGCAACGGGTTGCACGACATCAAATCCGTCAACGCCAGCACCACCTCCAACACCGGAAACGCCTCAGGCTGTATCCGTTCAACCGGCGCCAATGATGGCGGCGCCGACTGCTTCGGGCTCCAACAAAAGCCAACCTGCAATCGTTACGTGGAATGCCGCGACGGGATGGAACCGGCCGGTCAGTTACATTGTCGGCTGGGGGTTGGCAGCAAACAATTATACGAGCACGGCAACCACCACCCAAACGAGCTATCAGGTGTCAGGATTAACGGTTGGGAGCGTGGTGTACTTTGCTGTCAAAACGGTCGACTCGACCGGACTGCAAAGTCCTTGGTCGCAATGGTATCACTACCTCGTCCCGAAATCGAACAATCCACCCGGGCACGCGCCTATTCAATGAGACTATGCCCAAAGCACCAAACACCTCTAACAGCGTGCCGACGAACCAACCGCAGAAATGGTGCTGGCATTCAGACCCGATGCAAGCTCTGCTGCAATGAGGCTCAGCTTGCGCGGCGCCGAAAAGAGAAACCGAGAAAGGCGCCAAAGCCGATTCGTCAGAACAGACTCACGAAGCGCCTGACAGATTGGTACGTGCGCGTGCTGCTGAGTCGCGGGACAAAAAATGTGCCTTACAAGGCTTGGCCGCAGTGGTTGATCGAGCTGAAACGGGCTCAAATGAGATTGAAACGTGAGCTATGGAAGCAGGCAGAATTACAGTAAATGGACACAGCTTGGATTTGTCCGACCGTCAGGTGACCGTGTTGAAGAAGGTTGCTTTGTGCCAGCATAACAAAGAGATCGCTGATGAACTTCACCTCAGCGTAAAGACGATCGAGTTTCACGTTGGAGAGCTGCAGAAGAAGCTTGGGGTAAACGGCCGTGATGAATTGATTAGATTGGCCTTCGAGCAGGGCGTGGTGACCAAAGGGGAGAGGGCAATGCGCGACGCAAAAATAATCCTGAGAACTCCAGAGGTGGAGATCAAAACCTCAAATGATCTGACAGATGCTCTGATGCAAGCCGCAACAAACGCAGCTAACGGAAAAGCCGATCCGGTGCAGGTCAACTCACTCTGTCAGGTAACCAACACGATGATTAACTTTGCCCGCTTGCAAATGGATGTCATCTATCGCCAAGGCGGCAGGATTCCAAAATGGCTTACGAACGGTTCGATTGAAGTTAACCCAAAACCAAAATGAAAAACATCCTCCTCACCGCCTTCCTCTTTGCCGCTATCGGCGCCGAAGCCGCGAACGTAACACTAGCCTGGGACAAGAGCATTGACCCTCGCGTTGTTGGCTACAACATCTACGAGGGAGGGGTAACCCACAGCTATACCAATCTCGTCAATGCGGGAGACAACAACTCAATCACAATCAGCAATTTGATTGTCGGAAGGGTGTATTTCTTCGCTGCGACCTGTTACTACATAACAGGACTCGAAAGCCAATTTTCGACTGAGATCAGTTACACCGTTCCTGCCAGCGGAACCGCACCAGCATTCACACTGCAGCCTGTCGGTGGTACCAATAACTACGGCACCTCAAAGACGCTGACGGCCAACGCCGGTACCAACGCGGTTTATCAATGGCTCTTCAGCGGACAACCAATCGCCGGGGCAACGACCACGAGCCTCACCTTTTCGTTTTTGACTGGGACTAATACCGGCACCTATGCCCTGAAGGCGTCGAACACTTTCGGAGTTACCGTCAGTTCACCAGCGACGATCACTGTCCTTCCGCCAGTGGTAACCAATGTTCGAGTAACCAGCCCGTGACACCAATTCCCATGATTCATAGAGTCCCGCATTTCATTGTTAAAATGGTCACGAGCAGTGTCGCTGGAGGTTTGATCTTCCTTGGTCAGATCATCGACGAGAAGACTGCCGTGCCGTTGTTCACCGCAGTCTCGGCCGTAGTCGTTATTGGTGCGCTCATCTGGAAGATGGGAACGCAGTATCAGGCGCTCATGGATCGACTCAATGTAATCGAGAAAACGAAGACCAAACCCTACGACGATACCAACCTGAGGGCGGAGCTGAGTAATGTGTGGGCGGCTGTGTCCGGAATTAAAGCGGAGTTTAGCGAGGTGCGGACGCAACTTGGATCAATCAAATCAGATCTCCGAACAGTTGCCTCAGAGCGATCGGTCGACATGGAGCGGCTGCGAAAGCAGCTCAAGACAAACGCACTTATGGACGCAGTGCCAAATAACTCGGAACGAACCGGCATGCGCTTATTGCTTGTTGAAGATAATCCGGACGATCTGGCGATACTGAAAAGGAGACTTACCCCGGCTTTCATCGTCGACGAGTGCCACACATTGGCGCAAGCGAATGCGAAGCTCAAAAAACAGAGCTACGATTGCGTCCTGCTGGATCTCAGACTGCCGGATGCGCGCTTTAATCGAACGGTCGAGGATTTCATTGCCGACAACCCGGACTCGCTTTGCATCGTGCTGAGCGGCTGTGATGATGACGCGACCCGAAAGCTTTGCTTCGACCAGGGAGCCGATGACTTTTGGATCAAGGGCGTCGACGATCAGGACATCCGCACCATCAAACGCCGCATCACAGAAGCAAATTGGCGCCGCCACCGCGCCAGCGATGAACTAACGTAAGCCTATGCCAAGAGCCATTGCACGCACACCTTGGACCACAGTTTCGCTGACACCGTTAATCGGAGTGCTCGACACGCGATCGCGACCGGCCGACATTCCGCCCGGCGCCTTCCGTTGGGCCGGTAACTTCCAGATCACACCGGACGGCAAACGCTGCCGTCGCGACGGACACACCAAAGCTTTCGCCGACGTGGTGATTGACGGCCGTTACCAGAATCAGGACCTGCATCATCAAGGCGCCGATCGCGAGCCGATAACTTTCGAGCTGGAGACCACCGCGAGCGATGGCACGCGCAGACTCTACGCCGGTACGCAGAGCCGGTTATACTGGCTGGACGAGGCAACCGGGCTTTGGACAACAATCGCCACCGGTTACGGTACGACGGGCTCTTACTGGCGCGCGGACGTTCTGCAGGACATAATTATTTTCGCCAACGGCAATCCAACGGACAAAATCATCTATCAGAACCTCGGCGACCCAACGACGCAACCCGTCCCTGACCTGTACGCTGTCTGGAGTGGTGCGCCTCAGGACGTGATGGGTGCGCACGTTGTCATCCAGTACAGCGGCGTGATCATGCTGATGAACTTCACTGACAAGGATGGCCCGCATCCAGTCAGGATCATGTGGTGCGACCTCAACAACCCGCTGAGCTGGAACCCGGGCACGACGGACACGATCGCCGACTACCAAGACCTCGATTACGGTGACGAAATTCTTGCCGCCACCACGATGCAAGGCAGCCTTTACGTGTTCACTCGGCGCGCTATCTGGAAGGTGAGCGTTTCCCCGGCCGGATCCACGACAGACTTCTCTTTCACCAGGGTCTACGTCGAGCCGTTGAACCAAACCGGTTGCCTCACGTTCCCCCGAACTCTGGTAAGCATGGGGACAGAAGTCCGATACATGAGCCGGGACAGCATTTACCGCTATGACCCTTACATTGCGCAGCCAGAGCGCGAAGATTGGATCTATCGCGCCTCCGGAGTGATTTACCGCAAGCCGGACACAGCCTTATCAGGTCTGGATTGCGGCGCTCCTTGCGCCGGTTGGAAGCCCAGCTCACGCGAGTTTTGGATCTCGTGGCCGTCCGGCACGCATACCGTGAATAACTGGACCCTTGTGAATCAGCTCGATTACAAGACGTCCGACGTTGTTGATCACGGTTACTCTGTGTTCTGCAACTACCGGCGCAATCCGGTAGGGAACGTCTGCAACGAAGAACAGGATTACCTCGCCGCCAGTGGGTCTGACTGGAGCATCAAATCACTCAACTCCGGAGTGTTCTACCGCGAAATGCTCGTGATCGCGGCGCAGCTCAGCGACGACATTCCCCTGGACGATCCGATCTATCAGCAGACCGGTTACTACTCCATCCTTCGCGCGCAGATCCCAACCGGCCTTTATGACCGGGACAAGATTTGCCGTCGCGTGCTGGTTGATGACGACGTGTCCGAAGAAGCTGTGCCGGGCAAGTACCAGATCAAACTTGGCAATAGCTACAACATTGCCGACACGAATGAATCGAGTGCACCGGCGAACTCACCGGTTAACACCACCGGGATCCGTTGTGCGATCATGTGGCGGACCTTGGACACGGTACCGGAAGCTGGCTACAAAGGTCAGATTGCCTGCCTGGACCCTGGGACCATTGGGAGCATGGTCGCCCAAGGTTTGAAGCCATACGCCGGGCGTGAGTTTCCTTGCTTCGAACAGAATCACTTTCTCTGGTTCGAGCTGTGCATCATGGATCAGAACGGCCAGCCGAGAATAGGGAGTGACGTTTGCTTACAGCGGATTGACTTCGACCTCTTGGCTTTGCCCAAGCCGTAATTCGGTCTTTAATTCTGTCCCGGTGAAGTGTATCTTTGCCACGTGAGCAAAGGACACCATCATGAGGGCAACGATCAGGCTGATCGACTCGCCCACTTGATCAACGAAAGGTACTCGCAAATTATGTCTGCAATCAGTGACTTCAATGACAAATTGAAAGCATTCTTCGACCGTCAGGACACGGCGATCACGGATCTGCAAGGCGATGTAAAATCCCTTCAGGACCAGATTGCCGCGTTGCAGAATTCTACCGGGACAATCACACCGGAAGATCAAGCACTGCTCGACGGTATCACCACGCGCGTCTCGGCTGTCTCCGATAAGCTGGATGCACTGGACGCATTGACCCCGCCAGCGGCACCACCACCCACAGCGAAGTAACGGGGACAAACCTTCTTTCCGCAGCGCGCGACTCTTGGCCGCGCGTTTTTTATTTCAGAACGGAAGCTCCCGAGCCTCTCGCCATTTCTGGCACAACGCCAGAAACCTTTGCTTTTCCCGTGCATCCAAATGCCGCATTGGATTCTTTTGTTTGCCGGATGCCAGGAACTCAAGGTACCGCTTGAACGGTTTGATGAAGTAGAACCGTGCGCCATTGGTCGCGCCTTTGGCCGGGATGTTCACAACGAAGCTGAAGCCAAGAGCGTCACAGAACTTGTTGATAACAGACAAGCGCCACGGCGCCCACGTGATCGACCGGGCAAGGCGCCGAACCGTGGTAGCTGAAAGACCGGCCCGCTCCGCGATGACTTCAGTGCCAGGGTGCGAACCACCCTCTCGGATGAGGTAGTAACAGAGGAACGGCGGGCTTTGGTCTAGGCATTCGAGAAGGTTCATTTCAACAATTTTGAGTCGAGGTAGAATGTAACCGGTCTCGAACCTGACGAGTCGAGCACGAAACCAAACCATCTTCGATTGCGCCGAAAGTAGTAGAGAATCCCGTTAGCCCAGCCGTCAGTACGATAATCGTCGCACTGCTGCAAGTACTCATCAAACAGCTCCCGAGTCACCGGCTTCCAGTGTGGCGGTATTTGAAGGTCCATGCTTAACTTTCCACTCTAACTCATACTCTTTAGCCAGTCGTTCGAACACAGGCGGCGAGAGCTGGATGATTTTCCCCGCCATGTCCGCTAGCCGCGCGCTCTTCGCGATGATAAATCGATCGTCACAGATGAATGCAGTGTAACCAGCAGCCAGATCCTTTTCGCAGCTCTTGCACTTGTCTGGCTTGGGAAGGTTATGAACGGCCGGACCAAAATCAAACCCCGTCCCGCAAATCGGGCAGACACTTCTCGGCACTCTCGGCGCTTCCTTTCGGCCTTTTCCCCCAAGCTTTTTCTCGGCTACGGCCTTTGCGTACGACGGCAGCATGCCTGCCAGATGCTTGAGCGTTTCGTTGCTGGGGCCGGGCGGCTGTCCGTTGGACTCGTGCATAACTATGGCATTTTAATGGCATTCTTATCCGGAATGCCCATCAGGCGATCGCATTCGGCTAAGTAAGCGGACCAAGACGCGAATAGCAAGCGGATGCAAATA
>Ga0247676_1000047_pt1 | contig 49341 bp, 66 predicted proteins | sample CNK17_metaG_FD_182802 | JGI IMG/M metagenome (GOLD analysis project Ga0247676, IMG submission 182802) | Soil microbial communities from Purdue University Martell Research Forest, Indiana, United States - CNK17 | ecosystem: Environmental > Terrestrial > Soil > Temperate forest > Bulk soil...
GACACTAACAGTGTGTGGAGCATAAAAGGAATAAACCTTTTAGAATCAATACGAACTGTGTGTGGAGAATCAACACCCACACAGGGGGGTATGGCTTTTGAATAAAAGGTTTTTTTTATTTTTTTTTTCTGACTCCAAACTCCTGAATTGCGAATTTAGGCTCGCTGAAATATGCCATGCCCCGGTGTGTGGGTGTTGTTACTGCACACACGGGTGTTTGTTGCAAACAAAGCACTTAGCACCTAGTACTGGGTCTTGCATAGCCGTGTGCTAGTAAGCTAAAATGCCCTAGTGGCATTCCCAGTCACTAGGAGGCACCATGTCGTTAACGAAGATGTACCGAGGCAAGCCGGGAGATGAGTGTCAGTGTGGACGACGCAAGTCTATTAGGCATTGTCCCGCTTTGAGATGTGGCTCGTTTAAGATATATGCACCGAGGCCGGAGATTATAGGCGATAAGGCGGTGCAACGATTTAAGTGTATTCGTTGTGGACATCGCTTTACGGATGCGGAAACGGAGTTTTGTCTCGCACCGTTTGTGGAGACGAATTCACACGCTGCGCAACGTCAATTAAAGATAATGAACGCCGCGATCGCTGACGGCCATCCGTTGACAGATAAGGAAACACTTATCAAGCGGGGAGTTGACAGCATATTGAAAAACAATCCTGAGCTTGATGGGGCTGAAATCACTCTCACAGCGGATGAGGATCGTGCTGCTCGTCTTGATTGGGCGAATCGAAAGATTGAAGGTAGATATCATACAGAGACGAAAGAAGAATGGCTGGATAAAACACTCGCAGATAAGCGAAGAATGTATGAAGCTGCGAAACAGCCTCAAAGAGTTTTGAAGAATGAGAATGATATTTATCTGTCGTCTTATTTTGAGGAGGAGACAGGTACAGTAGAGGAGGAAACAAATGCAACAAATAAACCGCCTAAGGCAGAGTCGTAGTCGCTTGCTATTCAACGACGCGATCTCTACCATCAAACAGGAACATCGCGAACAAGTTCAGCGTGTAAAGGAGCTTACGAATGAAGACATTGTTGTTCAACCTCGCTTTGTTACTCAGTCTCTTTTTGATCGCTATGTTGCTTACGTCCGGGAACATACTACTGAGCTTAGTTGTCACCATCATAAGTTTTATTGGCATCTTTGCATGGGCTGTATGCGTGGTCGCAAGCAGGCCGATGCCTACCTTCGGTACTACCAAGAGAGGATCCAAAAAGTCTTAGCGACGATGGAGGTTAAATGAACACTGAGTTAATCGAAGAGAGGAAATATCATCAGAATTCGGATGCGGATTGCCTTCTCAATGTGGCGATGGTCCTGAGAAATATCGCACACAAGCTAGAGACGAATGAGAAGCTAGCGAAGGAGTTGTGGCCTACAACGAGGACGTGGTTCAAAATCGAAGCGGATCGCTTGCTTGAGATTAAGGATAGGTGGGTTGAGAGTCGGGAGTAAGTAACCTCCCGTGTGTATTCTCGGTATAGTAGCCAAAAGAGAAGATTGAGTCTGCTCTGCTATGGTGAGAATACACACTGGAGGTTATTTGGTATGCTCTTTGTCTTTAATGATGTAAATATCCTCTGCTTCGCATTCTATATTCGAATGGGTTGGTTTCTCGCTTCGCTATTGAGGCAACACTATTTGCTAGTCTTAGAAGGCAAGGATGATGTACAGGAGATAGAGTTATGACAGCTGAGCAATTTGTATGCCTCAATTGCCTCTCGGTTGGTGAGCTAAACCAACACGGACGATGCGGTACTTGCGATAGCGACAGCGTATTGTCTCGCGAGCGTATAGTCAGTGCTTCGCAGACTCCTCGACAAACACCGAAAGACGCCAGTGTACACGGATACCTAGTCACACATCCGTCGGGATTCGAGACGTTTGTATCCCATACAAACAGAGCAATCGCATACAACGAATGCGCCGATCCCCTGACAAAGTGGTACGTCTCAGCGGGGATGGAAGTGGACCCAGCTACGCTAACCATGAAGGCGATGACGCGTAACGAATATATTGATTGGATAAAGAGAGAGCGGTCGTAGCAATGAGCAAGTCTGATTTAGTTTTCTATGCTATCTATTTTATCGGATTCGCCATCTATCTCGTATTGTTCGGAATCATGGCGTATGAGTTGTGGCGATATTAGCTGAAAGGAAAAAGAGGTGCGAGCTATGACACTGGTATGTCCCATCTGTAACAACACACACTTCGTGTGTGATAAGTGCAAAGCAATGTGTCCTTCTTCGAAGATTGCCGTTGATGTCGGGAGTGGACATAACTACAAAGCCGGTGATATAGTGTATGGTTGCCTAAATCACCAGTGTCCCGACTTTCTTGTAGTCAAGGTGAAAAGCCTAAAATCGGGCATAGGGCTGTGTAGGGCGCATAAAATAGCGGGTACGTACCCCCCGCAAGGTGTTGATTCCAAAGGCTTTAAGACCAACTAGCCTTCGGCTAGCACTTGACATTATAATAGCGGCCTGCTAGCCTAGCTTTGCAGCCCGGTTCCCATTTCAAGCTATTCACTGTGAGGATCATATGCGATGTAGCAATAAAGCTTGTCCATATCGTACTAAATTCCTTGCATGTAGGAGTTTGGGTATCACTCCAGCTGATTTGGAAGCGGCGTTGTTTGCGATGCAATCTGCAATGGAACAATCTGCAAGGCAAGCTAAATCGAGTTCCAAGGTAGTTAAATCAAAACGAAAGAGGAACAAAAAATGAAGCAAAATACAGTCACGAAAGTGTGGTACGAAGTCGTTGGAGATGGTGGAGAGAAGTCTCGTGCATTTACGTCAGAAGAGGCTTTCAATAAGAAAGTCGCGAAGGCTACGAAAGATGGCGAAGCCGTGCCTACTCTCGTAAACCAGCTGACGTATACAGTTGCTTTCGCTGAGACTCTCGACGAGGCTCTCGCACTAGCGGGAGGGGATGAGAGCATCGCCGTCACGCACTTCAACTACGGTTCTAGCTTGCGCCAACATAATGAAGCTAGCGATATGCTCAGCGATCCCAACTTCCAGCCTCAGGATGGTCCAGTAGATATGGCGTTTTCTGTCGCTGAGAAGAGCGAAGGTCGCCGGAAGCAGACTAATGAGGAGAAGGCTGCGAAGGCTCTCGGTGTTACTGCCGAGCAGCTCATTGCGGCGCTTGCGAGCATTAAGCAGGCGAATGCAACTCAACAGCCTCAGGTTGCGAATAGCGCCTCTTAGTTTGTAGTAGCATCGCTGAAAGCGGGCGAGGTATTCCTATATCCTCGCCTCTTCAGTAGTGCAATCTAAAGATATCGTGTTCGCAGCACGAATAGCCTGCGAGGTTGTAGCTATTTAGATTGCACTACTGAGGAAACCATTAACAAAGTTAGTAGTTTTAGGTGCGAACGATGGTTACTTGCGATAGCTGCAAGAAGCAAGTTAGGATATTCGTACACGTCTATATATCTCGCTCACCGAGTTCGCCAGCGGTCAGTGCGTATCACTGCCCGACTTGCAATACGAATCCGAACGCGCCGTATTTTATGAAGTGTATGGGACCGGGATGCTTCGCAGATATACCTGCGGTTGCAGGGTATCAGAAATGCGCAAATTGTACGAATAAGCAAGCAGCGAGACAGCAGCGGTATCAGCAAGCTTCTAACTTCGTTGGAGGACCGGGAAGTCGCCCACTTTGTGGAAACTGTCGACAGCATCCGGCATTCAAAGGCGGACTTTGTCTTTCGTGTATGTCCAAAACGCAGCAAACAAAAAGAGGTGCGAGTATGGCAATAAAGTGTCGTATATTCTGGGACTGTACCCTTGGTGGGTATGTCGTTAGTAGTAGTTATAACGATAAATTCATCAACGGCCTGAAGTATGTAATACCAGCGAGTGAGAGGCATTTTGACTCCGCTACGAAGCTGTGGCATTTGACAGAGAATTATGGACAGGTCGTTAAGAATATCGCGGAGACGATGTTCAGCGCCGCTGAGGTTTCTTTCGTATCCAAACAAGTTGCGGAGCAAGCGAGAGCGTCACAGCGAAGCGCTCCTCCTCCGCCCGTAGTTGGCGTCATGTTGGCTCCTCTCGATAAACTCTTGCTTGAGTTCATGAGGCTATTGCCATACGAGGCAGCTCGGGCTGCTTTCAGAACAGCAGCGACATCCATGCATCCCGATAAGCAAAGCGGAGATGCAACGAAGATGGCTGATTTGAATGCGTTTTGGAATCAAATTTCGAGGGAGGTATATGGGAAATGAGCAAGATTGATCTAAATAAGCTAGCAACCTCCTCGCAGGTTGCAACCAAGCAAACCTTCGCGGATCGGGTGAAGGCAACTCTCGCGAACAGCACTGGTACAGACGACGAAGGCAATACGAATCCTCCAGACGAATATGCAGTCCTAGTCCCAAATCGCATCGGTATGATGCTGGATTGCAGTGGCTCTATGGGTGGTTCCTCCATCGTTAACCTACGAAGTGCCGCTGAGGAATATGTCATGGCGTGCAACTTCGCGGACACTAGCGTTGCCCTGTATACCTTCGGTGCGCATACAGAGATGCGAGGTGGCTTGACTCGCTACTCCGGTGCCTTGATTGGCTATATATCGAGGCTACAGGCGCATGGAGATACGCCGATGCACCGAGTAGTCTCCGACGCTATCGGCTCACTTCCTATGACAAGAGGCCTCCTCGTCTCAGACGGTGGAGCGAGCGATTGGGGCCATTGGCATGATAAAGATACATTTGAAGGCGATACCATCCTCGAACAATACAAAGCAGCAGGCATCCCAATTGATTGCGTGCATATCGGACAAGGTACCGATGGTGAGGCGCTTTTGCGCCGAATCGCTGAGAAAACTGGAGGTATCTTCATTAAGTTCAAAGATACCGGGAACTTTGCGAAAGCATTCAAATTCCTCGCACCAGCGAATCGAGCTCTCCTCGGTGACGGACGTAAGTTACTGAAGGAGCTCGGCGCGGATGAGGTACGATAATATGAAAAGAGCAACAACTATCCTTACTATAACATGGGATGAAGAGCGTGTTAAGAAGTGCACAGCCTTCACCTCAGAAGGCTTCGAAAGATGGAGGAAAGACAGAGGAAAGCAAGTTGTAGTCTTTATTCCACCTGTTGAGAATCGCCAATGTGATGAAGTGGCCTGGGAAGTAGTCACGGAAGAAGGATTGTCACCGAAACCGTGGGCAGGTCGCGCCTATGTTTGTAGACATATGCTGGATACGGACTAAAATGAACGCCACCTTAACAGACGAGCAACTGGAAGTCTCCGCGAAGCTAACGATGAAGATGATCGATCTTGGTCACAACGTCACCTTCATACGAGACCAAATAAGCATCGGACCTATCGTTACCGTCTATCGATTTGCGCCGAAGGCGTCGACAAAGGTATCTCACATCGAGAGCATGGCGGAGGACTTCGCCATTGCTCTCGGCGTCGAAAACGTCTTAGTTAAGAGAATACCCGGTGAGTCTTTCGTCTCTATCTGGGTTCCGAATAAAGAGAGAAACTATGTCAACTGGCGGGACACTATCACAGAGTTCTCGAAAGTTTCTGGACAAGCATACATCCCCATTAACCTCGGTGTCGACCATCTCGGCCGATCCCATATACAAGATTTATCAAGCCTCCCTCATCTTCTCATTGCTGGCAGCACAGGAAGTGGTAAGAGTACGCTCTTATCGAGCATTCTCGCATCGCTTATCTATGCTAAACGAAGCGATGAGGTGCAATTTATTCTCTCGGACACAAAGGGAGTCGACTTCGGACACTTTGAGGGAGCTCCTCATTTGCTTTTCCCTGTCGCGACGAGCGTATATAAAACTTGTGAGCAGCTCGATTGGCTCCTAGCGGAGATGGAGCGGCGTCTCTTAATACTCGGAAAACTAGGAGTAAGAAACATACATGAGCACAACCAGAACACGAACCTTAAGCGTATGTCCCACATCACTCTCGTCATTGACGAACTTGCGGACCTCCTTGGTGATAGTAGTCGAGCCTCTGCCCAAAGCAATTCGGGTCTCGGTAAGGTTTCCACGCAAAAAATTAGCGAACTTGCGCGGAAAGCTAGAGCAAGTGGAATTCACATCATTGCCGCCACTCAACGACCGAGTGTACGAGTGGTTAATGGGGATATTAAAGCCAACTTCCCCGCCAGACTTTGCTTTCGAGTACCCAGTGGTGTCGACTCGAGAACGGTCCTCGGCACCGAAGGTGCAGAATATCTCCTCGCGAGAGGAGATATGCTCTACGTCGACCCAAATAGGCCCGGACTCCACAGACTCCACGCACCAATCGCCGATATCAGAGACATCCAAGGAGCAGTCACAGTAGCTACTATGAGAGAAAGGGGATAACAATGAAAATAATGGCAGTGATGAGGCACGTTGGATTCGGTTGTAGAGACTGTGGACGGCCTGTGTTATTCTTTGAGGCTAAGACAGGAGAGGGAGGATCGTTGCAAATCGTGGACGCTCAAGAGGCATTTCGTTGCCTAACAAAGCACAATATCTATGATATCAAGCACCTCGAAGGCGCTACTTGTTGGCTGGAATCCTCTGACACAGATGTTCGGGCAGGGAGTACGGTTAAATTCTCAGACTTGACGGGGCTGTAGTACTAGCTGCGGTGCAAAATAGCTAGTACTACCACCTAACCCACACAAAACAAACCACTTAAAAGGACTTTACACGCTACTAACAATCCTGTACCCTAAGTGCCCTATGGAATCCGAACAGGTGATAACCTTCTCGGTATCGGTACGGGAATCTCTTCTTCAAAGCCTGACAAGCAAAGTCCCCCGGTGGGGAGATCGCTCCAAAGTAATTTGCAAGCTAATCGAGATGTATCTCAGAGGCGAGATACAGGTGGATCTGAGGAAAAACTAATGAAATATTTTAGAGTGTATCTCATAGATGGGGAGTACATCGAGATTGGGACCGATGCAGTAGATAAAGAAGGCAGGCTTTTCGTCACTGCAAACAACTCTCTCGCAGGAGATTGGGTTGAGAATGCAGACTCCTCGGCGGACAGGAAGTATATCGGTCGCATTGACATCAATTGGAACAACGTTATGTTTATACAAAAGTTGTAGGTGAGTAAAATCGAGAAAAAGAAAAGGGTGCGAGCCTTGAACACAGAGCCTAATCACGACCAGATTCCTGAATCACAACCAGCGACGTGTCGTTTTTGTACCGAAGGTGCGGTAGATTTCTGCCGAAAGTGTGGGCAGGAATTTTGTCGTACTCATCGGAGTCGATACAATCCCAAGCTATGCCATAATTGCGTAAGTGACGTCACACTAGATCTAGAATCAGAGCCTCTTATCGACGACGAAGGAACGGCAAGAAAAGGAAGGCACTTGAAACTAATAGGAGAAGGATGGCCGAATAGCGTAGCGGCGCTTCGCGACATGTCCGAAGATGAGCTAGAGGCTCATATCGCGGAGCTATCGCTGCGAGTAAAGCGAGCCCAACTTACGCTTGACTACAGCCAAATACTCAAGAGCGCGGCGGAGTTTGATCTCGCTGACAGACAGACATCGAAAGCAAGGGCAATGAGAACGCGGCGCGAAAACATTGAAAAGGGAGCGTTGAGGCTCAACGGTGTATCCTCGGCTACGCCACCACGTAAGTCGAGAAGAGCAACCGACAAGATACAGGTACTAATGGATACGCTTGGCCTAGACTACGAGACGGCCAAGGCGCTGTCAGCAAGTTTGGGGAAATCCTAATGGCTATCATCCTCGTAATTTGTTTCATGATTATCTTTGATATCTGGCCCTTTACGAAGAGTAAGAGATGAGCAACGACAAATCATTCTACGAAATCCTCCCAGATGGGAGGATGGCGTTTTATATCGACGCCACTCTTGTCAAAGACTTTAATATATGCGAGCAACGATTCTTCTACAAACACGTCCGAAACCAACGACCCAAGAGAATCGGCGGGAAAGAGATAAAGCCATTCTCAATGGCTATTGGAGGTTGGTGGTCGGATTGTATGGAGTCGTTCTATAACGGACTAGGCAGCAACATAGCTCTCAGCACCGAGCAGATTCAACGCATTGCAATTCAGGCGTGGGCGGACAACGCTATCGATGAAAGCGCTGCGATGCAACCCGACCAATTCGACAAGTTTGGGGACCTAGCTGGCGGCGTCTTGATGTTGCAACAGTATTATAATAGCCAATACGCCATCGACAGAGCGAGCTGGAAAGTAGTCGGTACCGAGGCTGGATTCGGATACAACAAGGAGGTGTTAGTTGGGGAAACAAACAAAGTCGTCTGCTACTGGGTCGGCAAACCCGACCTCATCGTTATTGAAGGAGATAGACTCCTCCCTATCGATCATAAAACAGTTACAAAGATTGATGGGAGAACTATCGGAAAATACAAGCCGGGTCCGCAGATGCCGGGATACTGTTTTGCACTCGAAACTGTCGCTAACTCCATTGGAATCGAACGGCGTGTTGACCGCTGCGTCGTCAATATCTGTGCGCGAGAGAGACCTTCAGACAAGCCTAGAGACGGTAAAAAGAAGCCTCGATTCATACGAGCACTCCCTCAGTATACTAGAGAGGAACTTAGTGAGTGGCGATGTCAGATGCTACGAGTCTGCGAACGGTTACGACATTGCTTGATGACACAGGATTGGATTTGGCGAGACTCGGCGTGTCATAATATATATATGCGGCCGTGTGAGTACTTGCAAGTGTGCTCAAACACGCCGATGAGCCGAGATATTATCCTAGCCTCAAGTTTCGAGTATCAGCCCCCTTGGCGGCCATATCAGGCGACAAGGAAAGAAAAAGAAGGAGATGAGTGATGACAAAGCATAGGTTAGCATGTGTGTATTGTGGAAGGAAATACAAAATAAAAGGACTATCGACGCATCAGTCCTTTTGCAAGAGCCGTCCGGTTGATCCGGTCGCTAATCGGGTAGCTGATGCAGTCGCGGTCGCTAATGAAATAGCAAGGCCATCTCTGGAGGATAACTTAAGGGAGATCTCATTCCGCGAGCGTGAGGCTAGGATCGAACTAGTCAAGGTGTTTGTGCATATGGCTCAAACGTTTACGACTATCTTTGGAGAGTGGAGGCCATGATCAATCCCGTCTCGCTCGAAACCGAACCTCCCATCACCAAGATAAAGATGCTAATCGTCGGTCCGGAGAAAAATGGCAAATCGAGACTGGCTGCTACCGCCCCGAAACCTGTGCTATTCCATGACCACGATAACAGGATTGAGGCTCTTAATGGATTCAAGGGAGTTTTTGGTATCCCTTACTCCGAACCTCCTTGGCCCAAAACTCCCGAAGCTATCCAAGACCAGCTCGACATACTGGCCCAACTCGAACAGGACCTTGATTTATCGAAACTGGTCTATAGAGGAAAGCCTCTATTCCCCTCGCTTCAACCTGGTACTATCCTCAGAACCAATGTGCTGGATAGTACAACCACTCTCGGAGCTAGTGCTCAGAGGTATGTGCTCCATACTACGAAGGATATTCGTAGGGACATTACCATTCCGAATCCGGATCCTCGGAGAACTATACAAATCCAACTCCCCGGAGGATGGGATGCTTGGAATGCCGAGATGGCTACTGTCGAGAATATTGTACTACGATTCCTCGCACTTCCTGTTAACACAATTCTTACTATGCATGAGACTGCCGAAGAAACACCCGACTCTACGTCAGAGAATCCGCGATACACGGGACGTGTGGGTGTATTTCCAGTTAGGTACAGACGACTAATCAAATTCTTCAACGAAGTTTGGCGCGTTAAACTAACAGCCGAAGGCGGGCGATATGTACCGAAGGCATATCCGCTTCCTAGCTACGAGTTCGACTCGGCTACAGCCTTGCTGCTCGACAAGGTAGAAGAGCCGAATATTGAGATGTTGATTCAAAAGCACGAACAGAGGCTCAAGACTGGGTATTCACTGGAAGCGGGACCAGGCCAAAAGCAACTCCCGCCGACGGTGAAGCTATGAGCCTCCTCCTATATTGGGAGCTGTATCTCCGCGATCCCGATATGCCGTATTGGTATGAGGGGTGGGAATGAGCCTCGATAATAAGGTAGTCTCCGCAGCGATGTCGCTGATCGTCCTCGTAACTGGCGTGCTGTGTTACAAAGACGGCAAACACAACGCCGACCACTTCTGGCAAGCTCGCGAAGCGGAATTTAATAGGAATGGCGTAGCCTCGATAAAGTCTCTAATGAAGTCGGAGGAGCAGATCGAGGAGAGGGTAAAGGCCAGCGTCCCAGTCTGTATCACGCCTCCGAAGCCAATTCGTAGGGTCGTAATAGAATGCCCTCCTCCGGATTGGCTCCTAGCCGGCGATAAATGCGTATCCAAAGCGAGGCCGGATTATGTATTCGGCAAGTCTTTTATACCTTGCTTTGTGGATGGATACGCAACGTGGTGTGATAAGGATAATACAGAGCCCCCAATTTGCCCGTCCGGGCATTTTTGCACAGAGATAGATGGGCAGACAGTGGTGACTCGATGAGCGACTGCAACCACATCCACCTAGTCAAGCAAGGTGGGCCAATGGACGGCGGCGTGGAGAACAGCACGCGCTATCGCTGCAAAGAGTGCGGCGCATTCTTCGTGGTAGAGCCCTATGAGGTGACGGTGACGTTTGGGCCGGTGGAAGCGCAGCCAACTCGCTGTCCGCAATGCGGTCACGCGACGCATAAAGCGAACGAATGCAGCGACGGCGTGACGGGCTACGGCATCGCAGGAGATTCAAACCGAGAGATGGATGCGGACTGTGAATGCGATTACGGGGCAGCGCAGCCATGACCCAAGGCTCTAGGCGGGGGCGGCGCAAGCCGAAGTTTCGTGTCGGACAGGTTGTATGCATTCGCAAACGTTACATGTCTGAGGGATTCTGCGGGAAGATTATCGATATGCGCGATGCCAAGGATGGTTTGGAATATCAGATCGCATGGCTTCCATCATCGTGGGCCATTGAATTCGCGCTTAGGTCGCTAACGAAGCGGGAGCGAGGCCAATGAACACCAGCGAAGCGGCACTGCGCGAGGCGATCAAGGCAACACTGCGATGGTTTCGATTCGACGTAGATGAGGATACGTTCTTTAGGCGTCTCACAATTGAACTGACAGCCCGCGCGACCAGCGAACCGGGAGCAGCGCTCACGCAAGCTGATTTGACTCGCTGGGAAGCGTTGGCGCGAAATATCGCCAGTGAGTTAGCGATAGGCGACAACGCGCAAGTCTTGACGATCATTGAGACGGGATTGGCACGCGCGGCGGCCAGCGGGAAAGGGAGCGAGCAGTATAAGAATCCAGCCGATGAAACGCCGTGGTGGTAATGGGAGGAAAACGTGAGTTTTGACATTCGAGAGTGTGCGGGCAAGCCGAAAGCTGTTTTATATACCATAGAGAATTATGGATTACATCCATCAGCGGAATCACTCGCCAGTCCGGCGATTGATGCCTTGCGAGAAGTTGTTCGCCGTTTAGGAGAATGCACGCCGACGCTGACCTTTCGCGCACGAGGATTTGTTACAAGCGAGGGCCAAGCTGAAATCGAAATTCACATACGTACTATCCCGAGCCAGCCATGAGCAGCGCTGAGCGTGTGGGCGAGAAGTTACGTGCATTAGTGAGTTTGTGGCGAGTGCGCCAAGAAGCCTACCTTAGCGACATTCAAGAGAAGCCTAACAACCCGTCTGTTGGCGAATTGGAACGCTGGTTTGGGGCATTTTACGCCTACAAAGGATGCGCTGACGAGCTGGAGGCATCCCTAAGCGAGCAAACGACTCATGAACCCGAAACTAAACAAGTTTAGCCTGATAAGAAGGGCTAATTTATCAAAACATAAACTCAAACTAAAAGGACAAATCACAATGCCTCAACTAAAAGCAAGTGCAGAAGAAGTAAAGGCTCCTCCAGTGCCGACGGCGGGTATCTACACCGTTCGCTTTAAGGGATTTAAGCCGGATTTTTCGAAAAAGAAAGACTCGGTGAATCTAAATCCTCAACTGGAGATTGTCAACCATCCGGAATTCAACAACGTTCCGCTCTTTGACTCTCTAAATACCAAGGCCAAATTTAACTGGGAGCCGTTTGCTGCTTGCTTCGGCTGCCCGGTAGTCAAGGACGCGGATGGCAACTTTGACTTCCCCCCAGGTCGCCTCGACGGCCCGGATAATAATCCCAAAGCGTGGACGTATACTGGCCCACTTCTGGGACAAGAAGGCCAAGTTGAAGTAAGCAACGAGCCTGTCCTGGATAAAGATACGGGACTAGCAACTACCGATAAGTACGGGCGCAGCTTCATTGCTCGTATTAAGCGATACTTGCCTCGCTAACAGGATTCCTCTTCGGGCTGGTGTTGTCATCGTAACAACACGTACTGTACCTCGGAGAGGACACAAGTGGAGAGCGGGTTTAGATTCGCACCCTTTTCCCGCTCTCGCTTGTTGTTTTGAGGAAACAATGTCAACGACAGGAATAGTTACAATCAAAGAGCTTTCTTCTGGTCTTGTAGTTACCTATGAAGATACTTGGGACGATTGGGGCACCGCATCTCCGAAAGAACAGTGGGATTTTATGTGGACTGAGGGGAATTATTCCTGTGACTGTAATCGTAAAATATTTTTTTATCGTCATGGCTTCAATGAAGACAAGATGGATGACGCTCCTTGCAGCGGATCAGAGAATCAGTATCTCGTTAAAGTTGTATTCAAGGAAACAGGAGAGATTGTAGTAAACGAATTTGGAGACTAAGAATGGCCGCTGAAGGACTACCATACACTAGCTACGGAACGAAGATACACATCAAAGATATTCGCACCGAAGATAGAATACGGAGCGACTACGGAGATATCGATGCCCTTTCTTCCAGTATACGCGAGCACGGACTCATCCAGAAGATCGTTCTTACATACAAGAATGAGGCTGGAGTTGAAGAGATTCGGCTTCTTGTCGGTGGGCGAAGACTTCGTGCTCTACAGAGACTCGGCCTCTCCACACTGGTACATGGTGACCACTTCCTTTGGTCAGGAGAGAAGGATCCTCTGCGCCAGAGAGGAATTGAGCTTGAAGAAAATATTAGACGCCAAAACCTCAGTTGGCAAGAGCAAATCACGGCGAAAGCGAAGCTCTTCGAAACGATGCAATCGATCTACGGAACCAACACTGGTGGCAGACCGAGCACGTCTCAGCGAATTGGAGCAAGCCCTGTCGGCTTTAGCATCAACAAGCTCGCGGCAATGCTGGGAGAGAGCTCTGCTGCTACTTCAAAGGACCTTGAGCTTGCGGGACTTATTAAGGCTGTCCCTGAATTATCTAACGCTGAGACAAAAGAGGCGGCTCGCAGACAAGCGCAGCTTGGAACCCTCGTCGCGCTCTCTACCATCTCTGCTGCGAAGAATCAAGCTGTCGGAGGCAATAACAAACAACTCTGGAGGCTAATAGAAGGTGACTTTTCTACTAACTGTGTTAGTAGTTTAGTGCCCGATGCCTCCGTTGACTTAGTACTAACAGACCCTCCCTATGGAAACGAGGCTCAGGGAATGGGGCCGAATAGCAAGCCGATACTCGCGGAGGATTACGCGGATGACAGCACTCAAATGGGTCCTCTTATACGGGATCTTGCCTTTCACTCTTGGCGCATACTTAAAAATGATAGCTTTGCGGTATTCTTCTTCGATCACACACATTATCAAACGTGGATTAATGAGCTTGAGGCGCAGCGTTTCATCGTTGATAGATCGCCTCTGATTTGGGTGAAATCAAATGTCATCAACACAAGTCCGTATACACGTTATTCTCGTAGCTACGAACCTATTCTGCTTGCTCGCAAGGGTAGCCCTAAACTCTTTAGACCTTCTCAGCGTGATAGTTTTGATTTTCCAAGTGTCCTTGCTAGTGGAGGCGCTAAATGGTATCAAAGCCAAAAGCCGGTAGCTCTGCTAGAAAAACTTGTGCTCGACTTGACCCCACCTTCTTCTCACGTAGTGGATTTTACTGCTGGAAGCGGCAGTTGTGGGGAAGCATGTGTACGTCTGAAGCGGAATGTGACGATGTTCGAGATCAATCCGCAGGCGTGTCAGATAATAAAGACGAGGATGGCGGCGCTATGACTACTAAATTGCGGCGAGTTACGCAGAATCCCACATTTCGAACGATGGAAATAACCTTTGAGGTGACTGAAACGTTTCTTCAGGCACTTGCGGATAATGACGAGCAGGCGGGATTGTATCTGCTCGAATTGCTAAGCGAGCTTATGGTTGAGCTAAAGCAATATTCTCGAGGAGAGCATCCTCGCCTATCTCGACAGAATAATCCAACAATTCGTGAGAAAATCATGGGCGACGACAGTTACAACGACGCCATGGATAACTATTACGTAAAAATGCGGGAATCACAGCTTCGGCAGATGAAGGCCGTGATGGATTCCTTCCTCAATATAAATAATCTAAAATTCCCCAAGGCAAAGCCATGATAGTTACGCCGCTCGTCCTTGACACTACTAGCTTCTTATTCCTAATCTTCTGTGTAGTCTTGGTGCTTCTTATGGCGCAAGTAATGCTAAACGACCGAGAGCTGTGGAAACTAATTCGCCTGATATTACGACTTGACTCTCCGCCCGAAGCGAGTCGTATTTTAATGCTAATAGGAGGAAGTATAATGTCACAAGAGCAGCTAAGTCCAGGTACGTATCTATTGGCGGCGACGCCAGTGGATAGCACGGGAGTGCAGAGGGCAGTAGCGCCGGGGTCGTTTGCTTGGACCCTTGACGATACTACCGATGCCACTCTATCTCCCCAAGGAGATGGCTCTACGGCGATCCTCGCTATAGAGGCTACCGTTCCCGATCAGAAGGAGCTAAAAGTCGACGTCACAGCCAACGCCGATCCTACAGGGGCAACTACCGTCACCATCAGTGGGGAAGTTGATATTACGGCTGAGAATCCCGTATCAACGCCCCTAGCAGCTACTATCAACATCTCTGTTACAAAACAGTAATAAAAGCGAGAGTCCGCCCCTCTCCTTCTCTACGAGGATACCTCTGTGTCGTCTATTATAGAAACACTATTTGAGAAGCAAGAGCGATTAAAGCACGCATTTATTATCGTAGAGGATATAGATCCCGAGGCTGGGACAGTGCATATCAACGAATATCACTACAAGACTTGCGAGAAATGCCGGCTTCGCCGCGAGCTTGGCCTTCCTATCCATACGAGAGAACAGATACTCCATGGTGATTAAAAAGCCACAGCGCCGATTCGAGGGACAGGTGGTCCCCCAGGGAGTCTCCTTCACCTTCACTCAACACCATACGTATTGGTATTATAGAAAAGGAGATCACATCTACTCCTTTAGGATAAAAACTAAATGGCTGACGTTCCTAGCTGCCTTATAAAAACACTTACGCTTCAGGGACTATGCGCAATGCGCGGCCGAAAATATGTCGGCTTCCGAGGCAGCCCAAAAGCGCCGATATGGATTGTTGGAGAGGCACCTGGGTTCGATGAGGATGCGTGTGGGTATCCCTTCGTGGGCGCCTCTGGGAGGCAACTAGATGCGGAGATTATCGAGGCCGGTATCGAGGTCGGCCAGTGTGCCTTCATTAATCCATATACTACTCGTCCCCCAGATAACGACATAGATCGGATTGAAGAAAATGGCATTCCGAAAAAGGTTTACTTGGATTCATTTTTCGAGCTTCTTGACTACTATCGACCCACCTTTATCATCCCGGCTGGCGCAACTCCGCTCGCTATATTGGTACCTGACACAGCAAGCCGCACAGGGGAAGCTCCAATATCTAAATGGCGTGGGTCGCTGCTTTGTAGTCGCCTGCTGCCTTGGGACCATTACGTTATACCTATCTACCATCCCGCTTTTATTCTTCGCGAATATTCTGAGCGATCTGTTAACGTATTCATTCTCGGGCGTGTTCTTGAAGAATTTGAGTACTGGAAAAAGAATCAGAAGCTCCAGCCACTCCCAAGCAGAGAACTAATCTATCTTCCCAGCGCAGACACAGCAAAGGAGTATCTCAATGATTGCCTTAGCCACAATGGCCCCATTTCTGTTGACATCGAGACTGTCGATAGGAAAGTCCCTATCACCATCGGATTTAGCTACGACCCTTCCCACGCTATATCTATCGGCCTTTATGAGTATGACCGTCGCGATAGCGTTCCTATTTGGCGTCTTATGGACAAGATCCTGGGCTCCAGCCACATTTTGGGTCAAAACTATACGACTTTTGATGCAAATTGGCTCCGTGCTATGGGGTTTGATGTCTCTATGGCTCTCGTCGATGATACTCTGGTACGCCATCATGTTCTTCATCCTGAATTGAGTCATAAGCTAGATTTCCAAGTCATGCAGTATACAAGAGAGCCATACTACAAAGAGGAGGGAAAAGGCTGGCGATCCAAAGAGGGACTCGCTCAGCTGATGAAATACAATGCCAAAGACGCCTGTTGTACGCTCGAAGTGTTTCAGAAGCAAGAGGAGGAATTCGACGCCAATCCCAATCTGCGCCGATTCTATGAATACGAAATGCAACTCGCCCGATACCTCTACGACGTGGACCAACGGGGTATCCTGGTTAACCAAACGAAGCTCAAAACACTTCGAGACTTTGTTGTATCGGAGCTAAACAGCATATGCGTACAAGTCAGTCAAGCGTTGAACGGAAAAGCAGTTGTAACGAGTGCAGAAGATGCGAAAAAGATATCCAAGCTGCTCTCAATATCACCGGATCATATATTAAATTTGGCGAGTACGACGCAGCTGAAAGATCTCTTCGAGACATTAAATATCAAATTGAAAAAAGACAGAATCACTGGGAAAGAGAGCACAAGTGAAGATGCGCTCCAAGACGCCTTCGCAAAGACTGGAAACCCAATACTCAAACACGTGCTTCGAACTCGCGAGCTTGGAAAACTCAAAGGGACGTACATCGACGCTTCTCTCCTTGACGGAGTTTTATACGGCTGCGCTTCGGCTACTGGAACAGTTACGGGCAGACGAGCAAGCAGACAAAACTTTCTCGGATACGGAAGCAACTTACAGAATCAACCAAAGCATAGTGATCTTGGTGCGAGATATCTCGAATGCCATGTTGCACGACCTGGGAAAATCTTTGTCCAGTGTGACCAAGCTTCGGCAGAGGAATGGATTGTCTGGGGAATCATTGCAGATGTGTCGGGAAATGATAAGGGAATTCAAGGACTTCGCGAGAGTATCGAGACTGGAATATCAAGACATGCGAGACTTGCATCGGAAATCTTTAACCTCCCGCTCTCGCAAACCAATGATAAAAACTGCCTCGAATACTACCTAGGCAAAAAGGTCAGGCACGCGGGGAACTACGACATGCGGGACGAGACCATGTCGATTCAGATGGCGGCAGAAGGATTTATGATTAGTCGCGATATATGCGCGACGATCCTTTCGAAATTCCATGAAGTAGAGCCAGAGATAAGGGGAGTCTTTCATGAGTATGTTAAACAAACACTCATTAAAACGCGCATGTTATCGAATCCTTTGGGGCGACAGCGAACATTTCACGGCCTGCATCCCAGTAGGGACAACGGTAAGGTGTTTCGAGAGGGCTATGCATATATTCCCCAATCAAGCGTTGGTGATAACACCGGATTTGCACTCGTACATTGTGAAAGAACTAAGCCCGGCTGGGTCATACAGGATAAACACGACGCGCTCCTCCTTGAAGTTGCCGATACGTATGAGACTGTTATGGAGGCTCGCACTCTTCTGCTTAGTGCGTTTGATAGAGTATTCCGTTTCCCGAACGGATATGAGGTTAGAATCCCAATCGACTTCGAAATCGGATACGATGTAAAGAATCTGAAGAAGATGAGCAACAACGTCGAGGAGTGGAGTAAGAAATATGAAGCGATAAAAGAAGGTCGAAATGCCGAGAAGGTTGAGAAAGCCGTGGCTTGATTCGTACATTGAGTATGTAGAAGCTGCTACGGAAAGTCCCAGGAAGTTTCATTATTGGTCCGGCGCGACGGTGATAGCGGCTGCTTTGAAACGCCACGTTTGGAATGACCGAAAGACGTACAAGATGTACCCAAATTTGTATACGGTCCTAGTAGCGCGTCCCGGCCTCGGTAAGGGAGCGGCGATTAATCCCGCTCTGGCTATTCTTAAAGAGGCTAAGGTCACTAATATGCTTAGCGACCGTATTACGATGGAGTACGTGCTAGAGAAACTGTCAAAAGGCTTCCCGATAGTATCCTCAGCTTCGCTGACACAGGGGATTAAAATTGGAACTGATGCTAGTGTGCTGTTGGTTTCTTCTGAGCTTAGCGTCTTTATTACCGCCTCCCAATTCACGATTACCGCACTCACTGATTTATGGGATTCTAAGGAGGGGGTCTACGGTTACGGAACGAGAGGTAAAGGTGAGTTTAATATCAATAACCCTTGTGTATCTCTTCTTGGTGGTTCAGCTCAAGAGTGGTTGGTTAAGTCTGTCCCTTCTGATGCTGTTGGCGGTGGTTTCACTCGGAGGGTTAATTTTGTGTTGGCGACTAAAAAAGAGAGAAAAATCCCCTGGCCCGCAATGAACCATCACAGGCTAAAGGATGAGCTTATAGAGGATCTCAGTAACATCGGGCAACTTCGAGGGGAGTATCGTTTTGCTCCTTCTGCGAAGGCAGTATTTGAGGCCGTGTATGACAAGAGCGAGGCAAATGAATTCGACGACGAGGCAACTGCCGGCTATAAGATATCCCAATGGGCCAATGCCCTGAAGCTGGCTATGTGTATCTCAGCGAGTCGGGGCGACGACATGATTATTAGCAGGAGCGATATGGAGTCGGCCGTAATCCACACTAACAAAGTTAGCGAGGATATACCGATCGTATTTCGCTCCGTAGGAGAAGGCGAGCTAACTAGCGCCTCCGATAAGGTCTTAAGATTCATCGAGAGCAAGGGATACGCCTCCAGGGAAGAGATACTAAAATACAATTGGCGGCATATGACATCCCAAGATCTCGACAGAATAATAGTAACGCTCCGAGAGGGAGATATCCTCAGAGAGCGGAATATTGGAAACAAGACTATGTATTTCGATCCCAAAAAGATGGAGGATGTATGAGTAAGACAGAAGCAGAGCAATTCGTCGGGCCGGGACTGCCGAAGGTGTATAGCCTCGCAGATGAGCCGGATAATCTCCCAGTGAGTCCATTCGAGGAGATAAATCCCGGCCAGCTATGCGTTCAGATGGAGGGATTCAAATACACCGGCTCTATCGTAATACCGCAGAGCGCGAAGCGGAGGAGCACCGCAGGGAGGATTGTAGACGCCCACCCGGAGAGTAAGTACAAGCGGGGAGATAGGATCCTATTCACCCAATTCGCGGGAGCTATGATTCACTACGCTGGCGCGGCTGGTATGCGCGTAATGACGGAGCAAGAGGTACTCGGTAAGCTAAAGCAAAATATCATTGTAAAGGATGAAGAGGAATGAAGGAGAAACCAAAACTTGAGTTCGAGGTTGATTTTGATACACAAAAACCTCAGATGTACCCAATGGGTCGTTTGTGCGTCGGACTTAGTGACGGGATGATTCGCGTCTTTCTCATGCCAGATGGCTTACACTATATGATTCCAAAAACAGGAATGGGACGTTTTCTTCACATTTATGATGACCAAGAGGATATGGTATTTGCGGGAGGAACAAAGGAATGAAAGTAGAAGAGATGATCGGCGCTTCTTCGCACGAACTTAAGTGGGCTCCCCGAGATAACATCGGTAACATCCTAAGAAAAGACGATGTCGTTATCGTCGGGATGAATCCCCTAACTGGCTATATCTATGGGAGAGTTACGGACGTTAAGATTGGAGGAATCGACACTCCGGAAGGCAAATCCCCTACGATGATCTCGATCCTAGTCGGCATTACGCTACCGACAGGACCGGGTGCGCCACTCAAGCAACTCTCTAAAGTAACGAACCCGGTCTCTGAACTCCTCGCCGCTCAACTAGCGACGAAGGCTAATGCTACTTCTTCTTAGCTCCCTTCGGAGCCTTCAGGCTATCTGTTTTCTTCCCCGAGGTAGCGGAAGAGCCTCCCGAGTAGATAGGGGACGAGCCCTGGTGACAGCTGGGGCTCTTCTCCAGTGTATCTAGGTGGGATTTTACTTCGCTTGGTGACATGTCATTTGCGGCCATTTGTTTCTCCTTTGTTATCTCCAGTGGTAGCTACTCACTGGGAACCTTTTTTCCCTCTCAAAGATTTCTCCATCGCCTGCGTTGTGAGGAATTTAAGAGCCTCGACATACTCCTCGGTTTGATTCGGATGCGCTCGACGCCACTTCATAACGGCAGACAAGCCAATCTTATCCCTCTCTTTTAGTATGTCCTCCAACTCGGGGATACCCATTGCGTTGACATCTACGTTGCTCGCGATAGCGCGTTGCTGCGCCTCCTCGGTTTCTTTCTGCTTATTCCGCCTAGCGGCCTCCTCCAACTCGGCCTTGTTCTCCGCTTGCTTAGCAAGCTCCCCGCGACGCCCTTCACTATGCTCTCCCTCCGCAACTGGCTTGAGGTACTTTTCGAAATCGCCGTCGGGAAACTTTTTTCTGAGTCCAGCGATAACGTCACTGGAAGTGGGCTCTTTGCCTTGTGCGGCGAGTTCCCGATAAACCTCCTTCGCCTTCTGTTGCCACACTGCTCTCGCCTGGTTCGTCCGCTCAGCGATAATAGTCTCCGCCTTCGCTGAGGCTTCTCCATGCGTGAGGCCGGGAGTTGCACGCTTTAGGCGTTCTGTGAGAGCGCGTTGGCCACTGGCGAGCTTCGTTGCCTCCCCATAGCCGATACCGGGATTTTGGCGTTGCATTGCGGTTGCGCTTACTTTTTGTGGGCGCGGTGTTGTAGGGGTGCTGGCCGGGGCAGCGGCTGGCGGTGTAGGGCTTTCTTTGGGCGGTTGGGCACTGGGGGCTGGCGCCGCACTTTGTTGCGGCTGTGGGGCTGGCGCGGGCAATTGTTTTTGTTGGGGTGCCGTCGGCTGAGGCTGCGCCTGCGGTAGCTGAGCAGGTGCTTGTGGCAACTGAGGCGTAGGCGGAGGCGTATTCCCACTCGGCGTCCCAGTTCGAAAAGATGAGAAATCCCCAACGGACACTGGCATCTTATCCGGAAGCTCCCGAGCATCCATTATCGTCTTGATGATATCGGGATTTAGTTTTAGTGTTCGAGCAATATTTACCAAGCTACTCGACGCCAATCCGAACGCAAATCCGATACCAGCGGAGGGAAGATATCCAAGTCCCGCAGCGCGACCAGCAATCATGCCAGCAGCGCCGAGCGGCGTCCCGTATGCGATCCTAAATATGGAGCCCATCTTAGTCTCTGCTTTGGCTATCTTCGCGGCGTCGGCCATATACCGATGAACCTGTACTCGATCGAGCCCATACTTCGCAAGATTCTTAGTAAGCTCTCCCGTAACGGCGGTATCCTTTGAGAGTATGTTCGCTACATCTCCCCCCGTAGGAGCGTTGATAATCTTGTCCGTCAGATCCCCAAACTCGTTCATGTACTTGGTTTCTAGCCTGTTATAGTGATTCCAACTATTCTCCATCTTCGCCTTTTTGGCGACACTGGCGAGTTGCTTTGTCAGGGAGTTGCGGACATCATATATTACTTTCGCCTGCGGACCTGTGACACTCTTCTGCGCTCTTCCCAGATTGCTACGCAGTTGCTTTACTTTCTCGAATGTCCACTGTCCCGGAGGCGTAGCCAATGCATCTTGGTATGCCTGTTTGAGCGCCGGGTGCATGTTGTCATTCGTTTTTACTTCTTGATCAAAAGCCTGCTTTATCTTTGCTGCTTCGGCAGTTGCGTCGATAACTCCTGTTGGGACGTTCTTGTCGATCTGATCTGATAGTGCTTTGGCATGTTTAACGACCTCAGCATGGACCGAATCCGCCGCTTTCTTGAATTGCCCCTGGATATCAATACCCTTTGCATGGCGATAGCTCTTTCTTAAATCAGACATTAGTTGGAATGGTCTGTATTTAGAATCGCTGACGGTTCGAGCAGCGCGGATGGCTTCGCCTATTTGATCTGGAGCTAAACCGGCGGACTTCCCCAACTCCGCTGTCATCTTTATTCCGCCATCCACGACCATTGCTGCGTTCGCTAGTTTCTGGCCGAACTTCACCGGATCGGCTGCCGCCTCGGGGTGGAGGGTAAGCAAATTTTTAATGCCCGAGGCAATGTCGGAACCAGCCTCCCCAATCGCAGAGCCCGCACCTTTGATATCCGATCCTACTCGGGCTGCGCGGCTAGCGAAGTCCTCTTTATCCGTAGGGTCAATCGCCGAGACTACGTCATGCAATAGCTTATATCCCCCCGCGGCGCCTCCTATGACTGCATTATCCATCCCAACCAGCTCGCCTCCGAGATACCTCGCGGAGCGTCCATACCAATGAGGATCCTTCGCAATAGCCGAAGGCGTGGTTGCTTCCGGTCCCGGTGCGGTCGCTGCCTTCGTTAGTCCCTTATAGATAGGATCTTTCGCTATCAGTCCCTCTTCCGAAACGGGCTGAATAGTCTTTTTTGCGAAATCTTGCATCTTCTGATGACTCTGTATCGACGGATACACCCTCGCAAACTTAGGCGACGCCGAGACGGCCTGCGACAACACCTGCTCATGCGGCGTACCTGCGGGAGCCTTTATCTTAAAGTTTCCCTGAGGGGTCTTTATGAGATAAGTCTTAACGTTGTTAGTAGTTTCGTCAGGCATTATTTTTCTACCGGCTCTTCTTTAGGCATCAGGTTAATTTCTTCTACGTCGCCGTCGTCCTCGTCGTCCGCGGCAGCCGGAGGCGGAGCCTGTGCATCAGGAGCCTTACTATCTTTTCTCCAACCGGGGAAGTTCGTATCCGCAGCCTTTTGCACACCCTCTCGAAACGCAGACACGGCGCTCCTGATTCCTTTTATAGTATCCTCATCCGCACCACCAGCCCACTTGGGAGCGTTCTGCTTATATAGGCCAGGGAGAGCTTGCGACAATCGATTTGCCCCCGCAGCGGCGAATACAGCCTGTAAGTCAGCCACATCGCTACTAGTGACAGTTCCATTTGCCTGCATCTGGTCTAGGAGTTTGTCGGCCTTGTCGAGGCTATATAGTTTCTCCTGCTCTTTTAGCGGGAGGCCTTTCACCTTCTTATCTTTTTCTTGTTGATTCTTACCCTTCATTATCGTATTGATAAGAATCTCTTTATGTGTCTGAAGATCAGTACGGGCGATATCCGATTGGACGAGGCTCTTTTGTACTTCCTCCCTAGCTTTATTAACTTCCAGTTGCGTCTTTTGTATATCAAAGCCCTGCTTCTGAGCGGCATTGGCGCCCGCTTGCATAACAGTTTGGTATCGGACAATCGAGGCCTTCACTCCCTGCTCTGCCTGCATCGCCTTGTTTCCAGCCTCTACCGCCTTGCTCTTCGCCTCATCCATCTTGGCCGCAAGTATCTCTTCTTGCTGCACACGCTGAGGAGTCATCGGCCCCTCGATGGCTGATTCTGGGTGTGCCTTCGCATATTGTACCTGCGATGAGTCTGTTATGTTCTTCATCTGTTGACCAGGTCCGGCGTGGGGTACTAGGTATCCGCCAATCGACCGAGGCGTACCTTGGGCATCATTTCTCTGTAGAGGTGGTTGCTGAGGAGGCTGTCCCTGTTGAGGAGCCCCTCCCTGTACCTTGCTCGCCGCATGGTCCGCAATTCCCTTATTAAAGCCCGCAACGTCCGGATCCTCTGGCTTCTGAGGCTCTTGCGGCTGACTCGCCTCCTCGGCCTTCTGTATCCATCCTTTATACACCTTATCGATTAGCTTCATCTTTTTCGGATCGCCCATGATGGCGGTCATTCCGCTGATGTCCTTGCTATCGATAGCCGTCATTAAAGACTGAGCGAGATTCGCTGCTTCGGCGGCCTGGTTCTTTTGTCTCTTCTCACTTACTTGGCCCAAAAATTGCCCAATTCCCTGAATAGCGCTAAACGTCGCCGCACCTTTTGGATCGAGATGGGCCATCATCGCCTGAGACATTCCCGCATCCGGCTGATAGCGAGGCGCCCCTGTCTGCTGTTGCGCCGCAGGTGGAGGCATGTTGCCAATCGCTGTCTTTGGATCCCAAACGATATTCGGCGGAGTCATAACGTTTGGAGTCTGCCCGATTCTCTCCGGAGTCTGCTGAGTAGGAGGAGCCGCCGGCTGAGCCATCTGTTGCGCCGGACCTCCGCGAGATTGAAGTATCTGAATCAACTTCTGCATCGCTTGTGGGTCCATTTTATACCGCTCCTAGGGCTGCACCGAGAACGTCCATAATTGCACCGCCCGCTCCGCCTACTCCTGCCGCTGAGGCCGCATTCGCCCCCGCTCCGAGCATAGATGGGAGGCTTCCAATAAGGCCGCTCCCTACTCCACCTTGTCTCGTATACGTCGGTGCGAAGGAGGTACCCAAACCAAACATCTCATTGTTAAGAGGATTCTCCTGAGGAGTCGTCTGGAAGTACTCCTGCATAAGAGCCTGTATGCTATTCTGATCGAGGCCTTGGAGAGTCCCACCTAGTTGGGCGCCAAGTCCCTGAAGGTTGCCTGCGGCACTCAACTCGGTACCAACGCCTCCCTGGCCGGCGCTTAGTTGAGTAGCGAGGCTAGGTAGCAGTGAAGCTAGCTGAGATTGCACTCCTCCTTGCAAAGCCCCCAACTGGCGTCCCGCTGCGCTCTCGCTCGCATTCGCCTGCAACTGTCCCAAGAGGCTATTCTGATCCGCCGTTGTCTGTGCGTTAAAGAGCCCCATCGCATTGGCGGCGCTACTCGAAGACAAATCCCCCATCGAGGCGAATTGCTCTTTAAGATTCGCTTGGGATTGTCCAATATTATTCTGCTGAGCAGCAACCATGGCTTGCCACTCAGGGCCGACATCAGTCGGCATACCAGAAGCAGCAAATTGACCGAGGTTACCAGTAAGGCCGCCTGTTTGGCCAATCTGTCCAAGTGCCCCCGTTTGTCCTCCAGTTTGGGCCAACGAGCCTAGGATACCAGAGAGGCCACCGTTTGCCGCCAGCGAGGCAAGTGTGTTAGCACCTGCTCCTCCACCCTGCCCAGTTTGAAGGAACTGGCTTAGTTGAGAGAGCAGCGGAGTCAGCGGCGCCGATACCTGTCCGGGAGATGTATATCCCCCGGTGGAGGGCAAATAGGAACTGAGACTAAATGGGGAGATACCGGCTCCCATTTGTCCACGTAGATAGGAGTCTAAATCCTGCGTAAAGAGGGGATCGAGCGTAGGCGTCGTCCCGGCCCCACCAGGGAGCTTATCCGCCGCGCCTACCGAGCCCGGTTGGGCATTCAAGTTATTATACCCAGCCTGACCGAAGGGATATCCAGCGTAGGAAGGGAATCCTGGGACCGTCCCCGGTGCCGAGGTTGGCGTCGAAGCCGCCCCACTCATCGGAGTAGTATTAGAGACGGGAAATCCCATATACTGATTCTGCCCGCCTCCTCCACCAAAGATATTAATCGCCGGCTGTATCTCATTCCCCGAGCCTGAAATAGAATAAGGATTCGCCATTTTACGCTCCCCTCATCATCGGCCTAACTACTGGACGGAGGGATTGCTCCGTCCTCCATGCTTCTTGCTCTCTTCTCTTCTTTCGTCCATTTAGCATACCGGGTCGTCGGGGATACTTGGGATCCCCATATAAAAGCATCCGGACCTTAGCGGCCTTTTCATATTGCAATAATTCCATAAAACCGCGGAGGACAGCGGCCCAAATCAATACCTCATTCCAATCCCTCGGTATCAAAATTTGCGTAGCAGACAGATTTGCATCATTAATCGGATGCATCTGGAGCATCCTAGTCTGCACCTGATACGCCTGGTCTGGGATCGGCGTAAATCCAATATTGCTATTGAATCGATACCACTCCGTAGGAAGCGCGTTAGTCGGCTGAAAATTATCCGCTTTCTGATAGTGACTTAGATTCAACTTACGCCGTATCAGATTCGTACCGGGATCTTGCCAAATCAGGATATCCAGCGTCGCTTGATTAACCTGCCCCGTTGGGATGAGGTTCGATTCCTGATACTCCTGTACCGTAGGTATGAGTAGGAATTGCGGACCATATATCTCTAGCTGGTCGAATTCATTCCGAAAATCCGGATCCGCCGTGATTTCCAAGAGGGCATCTCGAAGCCAGATATCCGCCCTCGCAATATCCGATACTCGATTCTCCATCCGAAGAACCACCTCTGTATCAAGATCGCTAAAGAGAAAGACCTGTGTATTAGTCGGAGATAGAATAGGCATTAGTCGTTCTCCAGTCTCGGATGAAGGGAGTATACAAGCGACGTCCCTCCGGTGCTTGCATACCCAGTCGTTTGGATACTCACGCTCGTATTTAGTTTCGCATTGATTTGCACACAGCCCTGTCCAGTCGTAGTAAGGGCATTGCCAGTGCTCGTAGCGGATATATCCGTAGTAATGGTGGTGCTATTATCTGCATCGGTATATACTACCTGTGCCTTCGGCAGCGTCGAAGACGTGCTCGCAGGCGTTGTAACTACGAGGCTAGCACATACTCGGAGCGCGCCGGATATGAGCGGCGTTGAGATTGGATACGCAACTACGTTGGCGGACTGGGCTAGTTTGTCAAATGCCCCAACCGTAACCTCAGTAACGGCCTCTCCAGTCACATTATTCGGTGTCCCAATGAGAGAGCCATTAGGAGTGCCACCGAGCGTAAAATTAAGCAGCGGAGTAGTGATTTGAGTCGCCGCTGTCATACTCTGCCCAGCGAACGCATTTGCACTGACGTTATTGCTATTATCCTGTCCTATCGGAAGATCATACGTAACTAGCTTGCCAATCACGCTATTCGAAGTAATGGATACCTGATACCTCCCCGGAGGCACCCAAAAGCCATAATTCCCATTATTATCTGCCGACAGGGGATTCGGCTGATTGCACGTCACATCCGTAGAAGAGGAGCAAACATTTACTGTAGGGGAGCAAGGAGTCCCAGTCGCCGTTGCGTTGCAAACAGTGATAACAGCTCCCGCGATGGGTGTTACAAACGTTTGCGTCCCTGCGGGGGTGTTCTGTGTAATTACTTGCAGAGCGACGTCATCTCTCCTGACGTTTTGTGCCCCTACCGAGAACACACCCAGTAATAGACAGATAATAAACAACCGTACAGTAAAAGAAGCAACACTAGCGCGAAGAGTGAGCGTAGTCTTCGTAGCAGCCACCGTGCCGTCATATATATCCCCTGCGGCCGTCTTGCCCAATACTAGGTATCCCACGGGTATTCTCCCAAGATTGTGAGTTATCACGAAGTTTGTATTCGGCGTTCCGGGGACAGCCGCGCTAGCGAATACACCGTTGATGTTATCCGCTGTCGTGCCATCCCCGAAGGATATATTCCCATTAACAATCCTCGCAAGCTGTTGCCAATACTTTGCGAGCATTCCCTGAAAGTGGCTCTTTACATCTATAAAATCGAGTTGGCTTGCGATTCTCAATTATCTATCACTCCCCCTCGCTGCTCTCCGCCTTTGTCATAATACGGTGCGAGTTCGATAACGTCGAAAGCTGTCCCGCTTGGTGTGCTGATGTTGTAGGTAAATCTAAGTCCCGGTAGGCTGAAGGAGAAGATATACGCCAAATCATCCCCCGAGTTAGTGCCAAGCGTCGCCGTTTGAGTCTGGCTTTGATTCTTCTCATTTGTAACCGTCAGTGTGTAAGTAATCGTCCCATGGTCCGTAAAGCGCAACCTAAACTTTTTCACTGTATGAGAATGCCGAACATCCTCAAAGGTAATCTTCCCCGAAGTCAGGGAGCACGACTGCTCACAGGGAGTGTTAAAATCCATCTGAAAGACATTCGATTGCTTCGAAAGGGCCAAACTCGGCCATACTCCCGCAAGCCCCGCACCTTCCAAGCCCGCATCGAACGTCAACTTCCCAAGAGTCGTATATTGATCCGCTGTGACATTATTCACCGTCCCGAGATTAAAGCGAGTCCAATTCTCCTCGTCTAGATTATAGCACCAAATGATATTATTCATAAGGAGCCAAAGCGCCTTGAAGGGAACGCCGACAATATTCTCCGTTACAAGGCCATCGAAACCACTGGAATTAAAGGGAGTCGAGCTAGTAATATGCGTCCTAGCATTGTAAAAGTCAGCCATAATCTGCTGACGTGCTCCCATCCTTTTCCTTCCTTGAAGAGGAGCATCCCCAATCGGAAGGCACTGAGTCTGATTAAAAAGTTGTACATTCCCCTCTGACATATACGCCGCGCAGTCGACACCGCCGTATTCAAACTTCGTAAGCAAGCCAAGAGAGATACTCCCCTTATTTGTCGATATAAGAGGCTGAAAGTCAAAAGGAACGGTTCCAAGTCCCGTTGGGATAATCTGTACGATACCCTCGACATGAAAGCCATATCCAGCTTGGCCTAGCTTCAAGATGCCTGTAATCGGCCCGATATCCGTGACGTAGTTATTATTCCCAGAAGAGAAACTAGTCCAATCCGTCGGATCTCCGACTCCACTCCAGGTATAAAGCGTACCATTCCCAGTCAGCAAATGCAGCGCAATCTCCGCCATCGCCTGCGCCTGAGGCGCCCCTGCGGGATTCGTTACCGTAGTGCCGTCCCAAAGCTGCACTGTCGATCCAGCGCCGTCTGTATAGCAAAGCTGACCTTCTAGGACGCCCCAAACCGGATGGATGATAGGATTAAAGGCATTCGACCCAGCTACCTTCGTCCAAACATTCCCGCCTTGTAGGAAGTAAAGGCCACCATCTCCTCCATTGCTAGGTCCCTTAAAAGCTACCTGAGCCGGACTGCCTGTCGCTACCGTTGCATTCTCTGGATAAAACTTAGCGAAGCCAACAATCCTGCTCGTTGTCGGGAATCCCGCGCTCCCTACGACAGATTGCTGAGCAATACCCGGCCTCGCTACCGCACGGCCGAGACGGAAGCAAATATTACTCGCAGCGGCGAATCCCAGCTCATCGATCATCGTCTGGGGGACTTCTGTCTGTATTCCCCCGAACGGGCCCTGACGAGATAGCTCCCGCATCTCCTCCGTACCCAGTTGATCTCTATCTTCAAGGCTAGGCAACGAGCTCTCCTTCGAACATCCGCTGAAGGTGTCGATAATCCCTTCCACAGGCTTTGGCCAAATCGGTTCGGTATTGCTTCCCAGGTATTCTCAGCTTATTCAATATCTTATAGCACGCCTCGAATGCCTCATCTCCCGTATCCCCAAATCCATTGACTACACCCAAAATGCCATACCCGCCACTAGACTCTAGCTCCCCATCCTCACTCAGCTGTACATCCATTGGATATAGCCACTCGCTAGCGGCTTGGGATAGTCCCTGAATAGGCACGTGTGCGTCCGCAGGAAATTTCTCACTCGGCCAGGGAGGTAGTGAGAGTCTCACACCAGCCCCAAAGCCTTCTGTAAGTGATCCAGATACATCATACCCACGCGCCATAGCATCCAGAAAAACGCCGAAGTCAAAATTACAAAGACTAATAAGAAGAGTCGGAAACGCATCGTATCCGAATCGCGGCGTAAACTCAAGAGCGTACGCATCTTCCTCATTAATAACAGCGTTGACATCGATGGCCCCTGTATACCTATGTAGGCGTAAGAAATCTCCTAACGGAGTTAGTAGTTTCCTCACTATTGGATCTTCTCCGCATCCCCAAACAAGATTACCCGTACAGCCACCTGAGGGACCCAGATCCTCGTTGAGGAACTGTTTTCGCTCAATGGTGTGATTGAACATCCCTTGCACCCAATTATAGCCGTCGAACCATCCTTCAGTGCTGAGTGCAACTCCGTCAACGTATTCTTGGATAGTGATCTCACATTCCTCACCACATTGCTTTTTCATCTGCTCCAAACAGCGCAACGCATCTTCAATATCATATGCGACATAAGAAGGGATGACGCCGCTATTGCGGCCTTCCGGCTTAAGAACGACCCGCCCGGTCTCGTTCTCAAGTGCTTCAATCGCCAGAGCAGCGTCCTCCCATGATTTGACTGATTTCGAGTTCGGTTGGGCGATGTGAGATTTTCGAAACACCTCCGAGGCGAACTTCCTATCCGCCTCTAGTCTATCCGCGAGAGAGGAGCCTCCAACTACTGGAATCCCCGCATCCCGAAATGTATCGAGCAATACTCCGGCACCAGTGCAGTCCGCGACAATGGTTTGACCATAAGAGTAGCTATCCGCACACTCTACGAGACCATTGCAGCGTTTCTCTGCCTCAGCGTCGCGAATCCAGATTTGGGCCTTGTGCCCTTCCTTTTGCAGCCGAAGGGCCAGGCCAGTTCCGTCTCCGCCTTCGGAGATAATGAGGAAGTTAGCCATTGGGGACTCCGGGGATTTGTTGCTTCTTGACATATTGAAAATGACTAGGATCGGGATGTTCCTTCCAGTCTCCTCCCCATTCTAGTCCGAGGGACTTGCCAATCTCTCCTATCCTTTGCCAAGCGATGTTTTTTGGATCCCAGTCTGCTTTGTGTTCGTTAAGGATGGCCAAAGGAACAATATCAACCGCCTCGGACTTGCCTTCAGGCGTTTGGGGAAGGTGCTTGGAGTTCTGAGTCCAACTCACGCCCGTATCTAGTTTTACTTGCTGCTGAGCGGGAGTTCGGACAATATCCACGATTCTACAAGGCACTCCCTGCTTGGCGCAGCTATTCAATAGCTCTAGGACGAGAGGCTCGAAGTACGATGCTGCTTGTGATAGGTCATTCATGGCGTTGGCACGATCCCATTTAGGTAATCTTCAAGATACGTATATTTAGAGGCTTGATCCGTAGCGCTCCCCGCAGCGGTGATATGGTACCTACTTCTCCACGCATCTGGTATGCCGTCGTGGAGTGTCTCAGTACAGGCCGTGCCAGCAGGAATGGCCGGAGGCTCTGGGGAGCCATCGGAATTCAGTGGCCCTTTGTAATTCGGGCCAGACCAAGGTCCTCCCGGTCCGTGTGCGAGATACTGAGAAATAACTCTCTGATCCTGACTGTCTCTATTCGATATGAAGTTCCCATTACAGTCAAGGTGCTGGGAGTTCCCAACGGTAGCGAGTATTACGTTATCGAGGTTCTCCGCCGGATCCTCGGTAATCGGAAACGCCTCCAAAGGCAACGGAGAAGAGCGGAACCAGCAAGTTACGCTCGGTCCGCCGCAGCTATTGGGATTAGAAGCACCAGGGGGCGTAGTTGGATTCTTCGCACCTTCGGCGTTTGTCACCGCAGCAAACATACTCAACTGCCCGGCGTCGTTGACGGTATGGGTAAACGCGATTGGCGTTCCTCCCGTATTGGTCCCCGAGTGGCCGACGTTATTAAGAAGGCGATATCCCGGATACCGTCCCTGAGCCGGCCCGTTGTCGCAACTTGGATTGCAATCCGCCTTGTCTAGCGAAGAGGTCGGATCCGGCTGATCCACGATATTAAATACATGGAAGGTAGAATTCGGCCCGTCCACATATTTATTACCAGTAATATCCGCCTGCACCGCTCCCCAGCAGGACCAGTTGAAATCGTCGCTTTCTTGTAACGTATTATAGACGATGTTATTTACCCAGCGTAGCTGACGGATCGCGCACAGTGGGTGGCGGTGGTTGCTATTCGCTACGAAGTTATGATGCCAATCTTGATCTACGGACGCAAACTGAGAGCCTCCTTGATTTACGTCCGGTTCGGTAAATACCGGATGGTCATTGCACGGCTCATAAGCCATGTTCCATTGCATCGTGATACCATGCACGTTATTTGTGGGACCGTTCGAGATCATCTCGAAATCTTTATTGCCCCACCATCGATGGCTGTTGTGATCGATGATAATGTTGAAATTATTGGCACTCGCGATTTCCAGGCCGACCGAGCCAGTATCAGGATTGCAAGTCGATCCCGAGATGGACGAAACGGCGCCATCGTATGTCATGTATCTAACTATTACGTCGTTAGTGGAGATAAAGAGAGCGTTGCCCGAAGAGCCGACACCTCCCTGTACGATACCACCTCCCGGAGCAGTCTGTCCAGCTATTGTAAGAAATGGATGAAAGACTTGCAACCTCGAAGTCTGGGCAATTCTCCCCGAGAAACGGAATATGCAAGTACGAGCGCCGGTTGCTTGAACACAATCTCGAAGAGAGCAAGCTACGCTATCTGGATTAAACGGAGCGCAACTCGAGTGGGTAGTATCCGAGGAGTCTGTAATATTATAGACGACTCCCCCACGACCTCCCGCCGCGGCTGCCCCGCCTCCCTGAGCACCGGGAAATGCCGGACAGGGTCCGTTGCAATTCGGAGGACCGGCGGCCGGCGTTACGAGCACATTCGCAGAAGAGCACGTCGTTGGTAACGTAATCGAACAGGCTTTCAGGGCAATAGAAAGATTCGTAGACAGCGTAGCTGGAGGCGTATATGGATTCGGCGCTTGGCTAGCTGTGCTAGTTGAATTAAGAGAGCCGCACCCTCCCGTACAAGGCGTCCCGTTTTGCAAGATGGTCCAATTCACACCGGCGGAGTCGTTTGTAACAGTCGCGGTAAAAGTTACTGGGGCTCCCCCGGCGCTGAGAGTGGCATTGGGTGGCGACACCGAAACGCCAATCACCGGAGAACCGCCAATGGTAATCGTAGCCGAGGCGATCTTCGTTGGATCCTTTACTGAGGAGGCGCTTAGTGTCACAGTATTGGGGCTTGGCTGTGTTCCCGGCGCGGTGTAAAGCACATTCCCCGTCGCTATCGAAGATGGCTTGAAGGTGCTAGTAAACGCTGTCCACGTACCCGCTGTCCCTGCGTGCCAACTCGGCGTAAAGGTGCCGGGACTCGCATTGAGGTCGTGGGCGACGTGGTTGTCATCGAAGGTAAATGGAGAGTCGATAGTAGATACGCCATTCGATGCCTGGATCCCGGCGATTACAAAGCCGCCTCCCAGTGTTGTAGTAGCCGAAGGCCCGACGAAGTTGGTATTCGAGGATCCATTATTCTGGCACTCCGCATCCGCTAGCGGCGAGACTGGATCCGCCCCACTCAAGTCGTATACGTGTAGCTCTTGGAAGCCGAATAGAGAGCCTCCCGTCGGCGTAACGGTGATAGTGAGGGCAGTGACACCAGGAGCGGCCCCTACTGCGTGCCATTCCTGCGTCCTGTCATTATCCGCCGTATTCGTACAACCATTCGAAGCTGCTCCCGGTCCTTGTACCCAGGTATTGTTTTTGTTATCCACTACCTTCGTAACGAGGTTGGCTCCGCCTCCTCCACTCTCTAATACGAGGAGATTGCCAACCGAAGTCGAGGCGAGCGTACAGGTCATCGACGGCGTAGCCGTATTCCCGCAAGTGGTGAAGGTATTAAGAGAGATTACGCTCCCGGTATTGAGAGTACCGCAAGTCGCACCGGAACAGCCAGCTCCCGTAAGGAGATAGGAGGCACCACTATTCGTAGAGTCGTTCGTGACAGTGGTCGTAAATAACTGAGTAGCGCTCGTCCCCAACGAGGCCGTAGTTGGGGATATAGCCACTGTGATATTAGAGCCGCCCCCACCGCCTCCCCCACTACCAGCCGAGAAAGAGATCGTAATCCCCGCCCAAGCCTCTGGCTGAGTTAGCTGCCAATTGGGACTGTAAGTTCCGCTGACTGGCGCCGCCAGGTCCGTTCCCCCCGCGGAGGGATAGTTTGGAATCGTAGTCGAGACAGTAAACGGAGGCGGGATAACGCCGCTAAATACGCCTCCAAATTCATTCACTTGGATACCAGAAATAACCAACGACCCTGCACCTGCAACCACCCCCGGCCCGCTCGGTGTGCTAGTCGAGACGGTACTTCCCCCACAGGTAGCGTTGGCTGTGTTGACACTCGAGTTATTACTAATATCCCGAATAATCACACCTATGCCATTAATCGCTCCCGCAGAGGTCCAGTTTATCGTAACGGTGCTTGTCCCTATCTTCGCGCTAAAGGCATCGAATACCTCCACATGCCCGCCTCCGGAGATGTCCGCGACACAGGACGCCTTCATAAAGACGTCGCCGTTTGGATCCGTCACAGAGGATACAGCAGAGCCAGCGAAAGGCAGAAACACATACACGTTAAGCAACGTCCCTTGAAGGGCCGTAAAATTAACCGAGGTGGAGCCAGTCGTAGCTGAGGGGAAGCTAGCTGCTATCGGCGTTCTGTTATTCAACACCATCGGGGCCGGAGTCGTTCCACCACCGCCACCTCCCCCGCTGCTCTGAAACACCGTAATGGTCGCCGTAATAAACCTAGTAGGATCCGTAACGCTCGCGGCGATTAGGAATACCGTTGGATTCGCCGGCACGACCGAAGGCGCCGTATAGGTCGTATTCCCGCCATTCACTGAATTACTATTGCTAATCGTTCCGCAAGTAACGCCGAGGCAGGCTGGGCCATTCAACGTCCAAAAGGCACCTGCATTCTGAGTATCATTAAGAAGAGAGACGGTAAACTTCTGCGTCGTAGACACCGTAACCGTCGAGATGGAAGGAGTCACCGAGACGGAGATTGGCGGAGCCGCTGTAGTCGAGGAGAGAGCGGCCCCACCTGTGTGAATAAGCTGCGCACTCGCTACTTGCGTAGCAAGCAAGAAAAAGAGAAGCGAGACCAATCTCCGCATATATCTCCTACTGCTGCTTTGCATTACAACCGCTAGGTGCTCCGGGATTCACGATTAATGTAGTCGGCGTGATCGAGGCTGTATTCGACGGTGTGGACTCATTCCCATTGGCATCGACAGCCGTTACGTCATACGAGTAGGTAGTGCCAACGGTGATATCCGAATTGGGATCGACATACGTGGTGCCGATGACTAGCGTAGTGTTGATCTTCGTAGCCGGACCAGACCCAATCGTCCTATACACGTTATACCCAGAAAGAGCCGGCTCCCCCGTCCCAATCGTAGGAGCAGTCCATGTTAGACATATCCCATGCTGTGTCCCCGTTTGCGCGAGCGCCGTTCCGAGAATCAAGACAAACACTGGTAGTAGAAACAAAAGCTTTCTCACACCGCCTCCTATGGAACTGCCATAACAACATCCGGTCCTGCTACAATCTGGTGAGAGACGATTGGGGTATTCGACCCATCCCAATTCAGCACCTTCGTGTAGGTCGAGGATAGGGTGATAGTCTCTGTCGTAGTCCCATTCCAAACGATTTGTGCTTTGCCAGTCGAAGCTGGGCTCGATATAATATTACAGGTCCAAGTCCCATGTGGGTCCTGAAAGCAGGGACTTGGGAAGTACGTAGAGCCAACGAGCCAATTCTCCATCGTACCCATCGTAACCGCCGCCTGGTTGGGAGTCGCACTCGTCGGTGGCGATCCCTCGATGAGGCTGCCGAAACCAGCGGAGAGGTTATCCGGATGGCTATCATACGCGTACCAGTGAAGGGATGTGACGTTATTGAGAAACGCATACATGACGGTGCGGGCAAGGTATTGTCGCTTCTGCGCCGCAGTCAAGTTAGCGTTATTCGCTGGCGGCGAACCACCCCAATTCGCCTCTGTAATCCAAACGGGCTTATTTGCGAGCAAACCACCCGGTTTGATTAGGTTTGTAACCTGTCCCCAGGAGGTTTCGAGTAATTCCGGTACTGTACAATACACCGAGCAAGATTGCAAATACGCATGAAAGTTCATCGCATCCATCGATGCGGCTGCACCAGGTTGTCCGGCGAAGTTATTCCCGTCGCTATAAAGATGGACGTTGCTCGTATTGATCGAGGAGCCACTGGGACCAAGGACGATGATATTGGCATCCGCCGCGTGCGCTGCGTTTTTCAACGCCGTACAATACGTAACCAAATCGGTCATCGAACCAAGGGCCGTACCGGCATCATTCGCCCACTCACCCGTAAGATCCGCCTCGTTCACACACTCCATAATCCAATGCACACCGGGGTGCGTTGAGGCTAGGTGAGCTACTAGCGAATTAACCATCGCCACCAAGATGCCGTTACCACTATTAATATCCGAAGGCCTCTGCGCGCATCCGGTTGGATGGAAGATTCCAGTGCAGCCTCCCCCAGATGTTGCCCATGAAGGCGTGCGGCCAAATACGAAATCGGGACGAGCTCCAGAGGAGGTGATAGTAGTAATAATAGCATCGTTCGCCGTAGAATACGTAAAGACACCGGCACTCGTATTGATATTCGGCCAAACATACGTCGTATCCCAAAGCCTCACATATCCGGCGTTAAAAGAAGCGGACCACAGGGGATTGGAGAAACTAAGCTGCGTAATGCCGAAGAACGCCTGGGTGACCGTGAAGATCGGGACGGAGCACGTCTGTGCAGTCAAAAAGCTAGAGACTAGCAAACTAAACACAAATAGCGAGGCGGATAGGAGTCGGCGCATGTTTATTTGAAAACCAAGGAGCGTAGGGTATAAGTATTTCCCGCGGTGCCAGCAGCGAACGTCATACTAAATTGTAGAAATAAGTCTGCGTTTGTAGTTACGTTCGTTATACTACCACCGAAGGAATTCCTGCCCGCCGGGACGTTTGCGCCCGTTCCACTCCCTATCTGCTGGTTAATCGCTGCGGTGGAGCTAGCCGCTCCTCTTCCTATCAGCATAATCGGTAGGACCGTACTCAGCGTACCAGCGGAGGCTGGCGTAGTGGCACTGGTATAGATGCCCTTACACCCCGAAGGGGTGCCTGTTTGCAGCGAGGGACATAGATACATCTTGAAGGTGGAGTTGGGGACCGTTGCGGTAGCAGTCCACTCGATACCAAGTTGGCCATCAATAACTACATTCGTAAGGAGCGTATTCGCTGGTATCTTACAAGCTGTAGCAAAGAGAGTCTCCGTCGTAGTAATGACGGTAGCATCAAGCAAGTCGGAGAGCCCCACCTGCGGAGCACAAGGCCAAGCCGACCTCGTCGTCCCAGGCTCCATTAACAAAAACTCCGTCCCATCATACTTAAGATCGACTAGAGTCCCCGCTGGGATGTCCCCCGGAACCACATTTACTAGCACGCCGTTGAAATTCTTGAGTATGTTTTTCGCCCCAAGGCCGCTCAAGTTTATCGTAGGCGTTGTCGTTGCGTTGGTAAAGTTGGGATTGATCGTGACTTGGATACCAGAGGTCAGTGCAGTAGCGGGAACAGGTAGCGCAGCTACATACGCATCCGCCGAGCCGGTTGTCACGCAAAAGATATTCGGTCCCCAGTCATTTGTCCCGATCGGCACCGCCGCCTGGAGCGGCCCGGACGTTTCCGTATTGTTTCCAAAGAACGTATGCGGACCTGCCGTACTCGGCAGGGTATTGCCAACCGCAGTCCAGGAGGAGCAGAATCCACCCGAGGCGGTGGTACAGGTGTTGAGGCTCCCTCCTATGACATAGATCTGCGCCCCTACTCCCGCTTGGCCCACCTCACTCGTCGTATACACTGTGTTATTCGCCCCAGGCGATATCACCGGCGGCGGGGGAGTGGGATTAAAGGTCTGTGTCGGCGTCGTGAGCGTAATCGACGTTGTGAAGCAAGAGGGCGGATTCGTCCCCGAGCACATCGTGAAGCGCCAAGAGGAGCCTGTCGGCGTAATCGCGGAGTTACTCGGAAGGGACTGGGAATAGTTTCCCGACCCATCCATAACTCCAGTGATAGTCTGATTAAAATTAAAGGCTCCCCCAGTCCAATTCGGCGGAGCCTGGGGATTCGCTGGAATAAACTGAAACTGGAACGTTCCATTATTCCAAGTCTGGCTGGAGCTATCAGCCACCACGCCAGAGATTACTGTAGACTGTCCGCTAGCGATGGCGGGCAGGGAGAGAAGAGCTAACAAAATTAGTAGTTTCTTCATATTAGTTAATGGTGATAAGCACCATGCTCGGCGTCGTTATCGTATCGAGTGTAAGACCGTTGAACCACATAATCTTGCCTCGATTCTGAGCGTTGCTAGAAGCGAGAGCCGAGGAGGCTTGCCAGACAACTTGGCCGTCCCTGTCTCGGAGGATCAGTGTCGCCGTAACCGGGACGTTCTGCCAGCTAATATCCTCCGCGCGGATATTCTGCTGTACTTGGTTGATAAGCATAGAGCCGCCACCGCTAGCTGCGATAACGGAGTTAAACGGTCCTCCATTTACGGGATTGATGGAGGAGATATTTTGGAGGAGGGCTGTAGTGCCCGAAGGGACAGCGATCACCTTATAGAAGCCGAGAAACCTTCCATTCGTATCCCCAATATAGGAGACCCACTGCCCCACCGATAGGCCATGTGCCCCGGAGGACGTCATAAGGACCGTCCCCAGGGCTGCCTGCTGTACCATCCCAGTTGGCGACGCCGCGAGAGGGATCGCCGCTGGGACATCTGCTGCTTGGAATGTCCAAGGATTTGTGCTTATATTCATCGTTAGTTCCAGTTGAAATCAAAGTTGACATCCCAACCGAAGAACGTAACGGTGGTCGTGGCGGCGCCTGTAATAACTTCCTCTACCCAAACATCAGTATCGGGGGTAATGACATACGCCTCGGGCGCGATCGTAAGCGGGACGTTAGTCACATACGGATTCGCTTGCAAAGCAGTAGCGAGGCCGTTTGCGCCGCTAGCGAGGATGCTGGTAGTCGCTGGGGCGACGTTGTTTGCGAATATCGTTTGATCTAGCCGGATCGTATGCGCAGTGGCATTGGCAACGCCGAGGCTATAGATGGCGTCAATACTACGTAGCTTGAATCCCTTTGCTTTGAAGGCGGATCGGGGCTGAAGTTGCTGACCAGTATTCATCGCCGGGATGACATCCGGTCGATACGCCCTAATCTGCGAAGAGCCCGCAATGGCTGACGCTGCGGGGTTATTCGGGTTAGCCGGGCCGAAGTTACTCTGTATATCTTCGAAGAATCCCGTCCTTCTCATAATCGCTTGCGTAATATTCGCTGCGAAGGTATTCGCCTGGGCCGCGGGCGTTCCCAGTACGATCCCCCACTGTCCCGCAGCGATCCTGCTGATAGCGAGTGTAGCTCCCGTGAAGGCAAGATCCGCTACACCTATTCGAACTCGCCCATCCGTGAATCCCAAATCTTGCTGGTATCTACTCTGTGTTTTCGGCATTCTGTCCAACCCTCCTTGGGTTGCGCAACTTAGCGACTAAAGACATGGGAGCTTCCGGTCATCTTGCAGCCCAGCAAGTGAAGGAGACCTTCGACCATCCGCTCCCTAAATCCACTCATCTTCCATATCCTCATTCATATCCTGGGTAAGAATATCCGCGACCTGCATCTCAAACTCCGCTCCCCAGGCTAGGTTATTCTGAATAAGGCCGGGACGATTCCAAATAAGGGGATCGTCCCAGCAGTTATTCACGACACACAGTATTAGCCCTCGCTGCCTTCGCAAGTACGATACGGGAAACTCCTGCCCGCATCGATCACATCTATGCCAAGGGATGCCGTGCCAACCACTGTGTGACTGGTTCATACTACGGTCCGTTGCTCCCGAACGTACCTTCCCAGACGGTAGCTCCGCAGGAGAAGCGCATGAAGCTCAGTTGCTTGACAGACCGCGTATCGAAGTCATCCGAGAAGTCTTCATCCAAATCATGACGCATGAAGAACTTCAGCTGATGGCTCATCGGGTCCGCCAACACAAACCATGCCGATTGACTCGTGAGGTAATGCGAGACGAAGTAGGACAAGTCCTCCTTCAGGATCGCGTTGATTTCGTTGTCAGATGTATATGGCTTGTGTGGCGAGCCCAAAATCTCTCGGGCAATCCACTTGAGTTCCGGCGGGATCACGACAAGCCTTGGCTTAATAATAACTGGCAAGCCTTGCGAATCCGGAAGGCGCTCAAAGAAATTGACCATTAGTTGAATAGCGGTGAATGAGAGATCGACGTCAGTAGCAGGTCGATTTGGGTATGTACCGGCTGAGGCGATGACGTTAGCAAGTCCAGGAGCTACTGAGGTAGCTGCCGGGCCGCCGAGAAGCGGATGGGCGTTGTTAAAGAGAGAAAGGCCATCCGTAGTAGTAACGGTAGAGAAACCAAGATTGAAGACATTAGCCGCCTGTTGCTCCTTTACGAATTGAGCCGAGCGAGCGAGCGCCTTTGGCACTTGGTTAATGACGTTATACTGGTCATCCTCATATAGCTCAAAGGAGCACCGAACTCCCAGAGCATACGTAAGATGGAGGTATCGCTTGGAGCCGCCCTGAATTGCATCGGCGTAGCTGACACTCTCTCCCTCCGGCTTCTCCACCATTGGAGGCAAGCCGGCGAATTCGACCTCATCCTCATACGCCATCTTACTGGTTTCCATGTGGAAAAGATGAGAGTACTCCTCATCCCGTTGAAGCATATCAACCCAGTGTAAGAAGGTGCCGTGTAGACCGGGAGCCATTAATTGAGCGAACTGCCCACGAACCATTGTCATCGCTATGCCTGCAACTGAGCCGCGCCAGGGGTCACAACAAAATACACGCCCCTCGGCGATGCGGATTGATCATTCGGATCGAGTCGGACTACCGTCACGACGGTATTCGTACCCACCGTAGACTTCGTCTTATCCACGAACCAATGACCATCACTATCAATCGTCATACCGTACTGCTTCCCAACGTCAGTCGCTGCAACCGTCTGCGCGGGGCCAACTTGTCCGATAAAGATTGTATCTCCATCCGACGCCTCGAAGCCGATCCGACCGTCGTTGAACAGCGGCCGACCGATGTTTACGGCGCTAGTCTCATATGGAACAGAACCAAATACGAGGCTCTGCTTCGGCGTCACTGATGGAAGTGGGTTGACACCTAGCGCAGCCAGGTTATTCCCACCTTCTTTTGAAAAGCCGGCAATTCCCAACGCTACCGTGGTTCCATCCCATGCCTTGATGCCCCCGTCTCCAGAGGCAATCTGCACAGGAGTCCCCGACAGGAACGTCTGTCCGGCCTCCTCAATGATACGCCGCATACGAGGCTGGTTGCCGCTTGTCGATTGTACAGAATGTATCTCGGAACTAGCCATCTATGCGACTCCTTTCTTGGTATATCGAGACGGGGGCGGCCGCTCGAATCTCTTGTTACTTCATTTTCGGGGCGTTTTCGTTATCTCTCAGCGCCTTCTCTGTGTCCCCGCTTGGCGGCTCATAGAACGTAACCTTGCCGTGAGCGGCCTTTTTAAGCAACGTCTCTTGTTCGGGATTATCTCCCCGCTTTTGTACGCGCATCTTCGCGGTTTGTTCGTTGTACTTAATCGCGCCGTCATAGGCTTGCCGGGAGATGATAAGCAACATCAAGTCCCCATATAGGATCTGTCCGTTGATAACCAAGGAGTCTGGGACCTTACTCTTCTCCGGGTCCTTGTCCCACCCCTCCACGTCCTCCGGCTTGGCCGGACGAAATCCGCGGGCAATCAACTCATTAATACGCAGCCTCGACTCCTTATCCCCGACAGAGCGATTGCCCCAGCGAAACTTCATATTCTTATTCTTCGGCTGCATGTTGATAAAGTCCGGAGTAGTAAGAGGGCGGGCGACGATCTCGTTATCGGGGATGTATCGCTCCTCTACTGGCTTTGGGACTGTCGCGTTTGTAAAGGGGACTCCCTGCGGCTGTGTCACAGGATTCGGCCCGACTTGATTTGGCTGTACTGGCACTGGCATCTTATGCTCCCACGAAGGTCATGGCCTTCTTGTTCTTCATATAGTCTTCGATTTTAATCCCCATCTTACCCGCAATCTTCCGTTCCTGCTCCGTAGGCTCCTCGCCTTTGGCCCCTGACTGCGGCTGGTTGACTACGGCGTGGGTCGATGGCTCTAGGAAGGCGTATTTTTCTTTTCGGGTATTTGGATCCGACAGCTCATCGGCATGGTATCCCTTGACTTGCAAGAACATACCGACCCAGACTTGGGGATTGCCGAGGATGGCCAAGGGAGTGTTCTTGGCGATGCTATCGATCTCCGACCCCCAGTGTTCAAAGAGCCGGCCGTCGATACCATCCTTAGAGTTCCTAGTTAAATTCTGCTGAGCCTGCATCTTTGCTATCTGCGCAGCGGTATTCATCGTCGCCGCGGCAAGTGGTTGGGCTCGCTTGTTGAAGGCCGCATCGGGATCGGTGATAAAGTCCGGACTCTCTTCGGCATCTTCCTTTGGAGGAGCCTGTTGCCTTCGATTGCTATTCGCCTCAATACTATCGAGCTTGCTCTTAACGGAGTCGAAATTCGTCTTAAGAGTCTGAACGATTCCATCCCTCTCGGTATCTTTCTTTTTGAGGTCCGCGACTTCCGTCTCAAGCGTCTCCGCTTTATTGAGGGCCGCTACGATCTCGTCGTCGGACTTATCCCCCCACTTTCCCAGCTTCTTCTTATCCTTCTCACTATTATACCAAGACATCTTACTCCTCCTTAATGGGCTCTATTTTACCCTCTAAAACATTCCTTGCATAAACTCTTAAGTCCGTTTCGAGATTCAATATCTCATTCAAAATACTCGTTGCTCCCTGTGCTCGGTATATCTCATACGCCTCATCTGAGCGGTGCAAATCCTTCTCCCTCTTTTCCAAGAGGGACTCAAGCCACCTACTGAATAGGACCCCCTCCTCCTCCAGGAGCCATCTGAGGAGGGAGCTGTGGCGGCTGAGGAGGACCTGCCGCGGGCTGAGCGGGGGCTTGTTGGGGAGGCTGCTGCTGCTGTCCATTGGGCGGGGCTCCTATCGCTGCTGCTCTGGCTTTCTTCAGTGGGTCCGGTATCAGTCGATCCACGTCATCGTGGTCGAAGTGCTTTAGAATCCCTTTCATTAGGTAGTTGGAGGCGTCGATAATCTGTAGGCTATATTCTTTTACCTGAGGAGGAATCGCGCCCTGATTGAGTTGCATAAGCAACTGAGAGATCATCGAATAGTGCTTCGCAACGATCTGCGATAGCATAATATCATTTTGCTTCTCTACTTCTTTGTTTACCGAGGCGGAGGAGGCATACACAGGAATCCCCATCTTCCTCTCTACCAACATCCTCAGAGCTTTCTTAATAATCTCCCCTCGTTCTCCGAACAATTTGTAGCGCTCCGTACAGAACGTACTCCCTGCTCCGAGTTCATGATATTGCCGGGTAACGATTCTACCCAGTCGAACATGCGCATCTCGGATGTCTGAGAGAGTAAGGTCACTTCTTCTATTTCCCTCTTGCAGAAGAGAGAGTGTGCCCATTGCTGAGTACACGCCACGCTTACCTGACATGGTGCCGGCCCCGAAACCTTGCTGGGGTGGAGATACTCCAGATCGACGCTCGGCAAGTTCAAGAGTGAGTCTTTCCTCATCCATATTAGTCGAGCTAATCTCCCCATGAGCCATAGGCTCAATCTCGCCTTCTTCAGCAGGGAGCATTGCTGATGGATAGATACGATAACCTTGATGCAGCTTGCTTTCTGGGGAGACTCTCCAAACTCTGGTATTGGCGACTGTTTGGTTGTCGTTCCTTCCATTATGTTTTTCACTGGCTTCCTCCTGGAAATACCAGAGAATCTCCGCAAAGCCCATGCCGTGATACATGTCATCTTTTCGGCCGAGCCGCGCACCGACATACCATTCGTCCTTGAAATTATCGTATAGGACCCGAAGGATCTTTCTCGATTTCTTGTGGTAAGATACCACCATCTTCGGCGCAAACGCATCGTCCTCATAGCGCCACTGAACCATACACTCAAATACATCCCACTCTGGTTGGGCGACATTCCCAGGAGTGACGCCGGCATCTTGCTGTGTCTGCTTTTGAGTCTCCCGAGGAGAAGTCCTATCCGGCATCCCAAGAACGGCGTCCACCGCCTCTTTGTCATAGACTCCGGAATAACGACGCTCAAGAAGCTGCCATCGTAGCATCGGCTTCCGATGGTACTTAATATCCGCGTCCTCTAGGGACTTAGCCGAGGCGGGGATACCGAAGGTGTCAAAGGGTAGTTTCTCAGGCCGCGGTCCTTCGTATATCGTTTCCTCTACGAAGTCTTTCTTATTCGCCTCATACGGTTTGAGGGCATCCCCGAGGCTAGTCGGCAACAACATGGAGCGTAGCTTCTTCTCCCAGGGACACTTAATCGTAGAGGTCCCGTATTTAATGCACTCCAGGAAGTATTCGTTGTAGACTCGATACAGGTCCAGCTCCTGTGGCTCAATCCCAACATACTTCAGATACTCCTGAAGAGCCTCCTTGAGATCCCCAACCTCCTCCTCCGTACCCCACTTTCCATATATACTCGTTTGAAACAACGGATCCGTCTTGAAGATCCCCGACATAATCCTGGCGTGCAAGGTATCAGCGTGTATCGCTATGATAGGAATAACTAGGTTGCTCGCGTTTTGAAACGGGAACATTCTAGTTTCCTCACGCGGAGTCGCATCATACCCTGCACGCCACTTGGGATACTTATTATGCCACAAGTCACTACTCCCGGACTCGATAGCCTGTATCCTACTATCAAGGTGACGAGCCAGCGCCTCCTCCTTATACGGAGGCAGCTTCGCGACTTGTAGTATATTCGACATCTTACTCGAAGGCGTTTAGAAAGTCCGCGAGCCCGCTTGTAATAGCTGCGGCAGCACTAGCTGCGAGAGTGGGGTTCTTAATCTTCGGAGAGCCGGGGAGGTTATTCTCCACATACGTAGTCAAGAGAGCCTGCACTCCCGGAGCTACCGCTGCCAGCTTCGCTGAGCCCGATTTCGCCCCTTCCGCGGCCTTGATAAGAGCCTCCCCCTGCACGACTAGGTTTGGAAGGGCATTCAAATCCCCAACCACCCTCGTTACAGTTGTATTCCCCGGTGTAGCCTGGATAGCAAGCTGGCCAAGGCCGAGGAGGATAGGAAGGTACTTCAGAGCATCCAGACCAATTTTCTTAAGCCACGTCATTAAAACCTCCAATGATAAGGTGAACCACCGATAACGCCAAAGAGCATCAACAAGATGATAACCAAGACAACCGTACCGAGTCCCCAACCATACCCTCGATACGCTCCATCGTTATAATAGCTACCACCACCCACGCCGAAGAGCAAGAGCAAAACAAGTATCAATAGCAACATATCCTACGCTCCCTTCTTTCCCGAGGAATCGACCTCCACCACCGCCTTCTCCACCCCGTGCTGAGCATTAATTGTATTCACCGCCGAGGCGAAGTTGGGACTCGATTCGATCCTCGTACTCTGGGCCCGACTGATATTCGCTGCCAACACATTGAAGAAAGAGAACCAAAACCGATATAGGGTGCTTGACGCCGCGGTCGGGGCCGGAAGGGCACTAATAAACGCCGACCATACATACCCTGCTCCGAGCGTACAAAGCACCTGATGATCTGTAAAAAACTGTGTGACAGTCTCCACTTGCATCTCCTAGTGTATGGGTGTGGAATAGGGCTGTCCCACCAATGCTGCCCCCCTTTGATTTTCTTGCAACATCTTCATATTCATCTCATACGAATATGGAAGCTTAATCATCTGTGGAGTATATGCGAGTGCGTCCAGGATGTCGACGTACCGACCCCTGGGAAACGTAGTGTATTCTCCAAGGAAGTCTTGGTGCCGTCGTTGTATGAAGAACTTACCTGATTCGAATATCGGAGCAAGTACGTTACGGATTCGCCATTCTTTCTTTCTTGTAAGTTCCCCATCCGGTCCCTCCACTTCTCCCTTTAGATCGACTATCTTTAGGCTACGACCTTCCAAGCGATTCATTACGTCGATGTGGTATGCGAGGTATTTTTGACTTGCGACTGTCTCGAGCCCAAATTTGCGGAGCTTCCACTGCGCCGCCCTCGCGTAGATTTCCTTGATATACGCATCATAACCGATACCTTGCGCCCAAGAATCGAGAAGGTAATAGTAGCCGTCCGCCGATTGGCCAACGACCACAATGCTGTGACGGCAACGGCCCAGACCGCTGTTACCGCTATGATTAGGATCGCTTGCCATAACGATATTAAGATTTGCGACACGGGAATCAGGGCGAACAACTCCATTCTGCACCTCGTGCTTTATAAAGAGCCGTCCCTGCGGATCCTTATCTAGCGAGAAGAAGCCAAGCCACTCTTGCTTGAAGTCTGCGTTCTCAGGGGCAGCGGGGTTGTTGAGGAACTGACAGGAGAAATGGTAGTTACCGAGGCGCTCTTTGAGCCGTAGGAGTTTGTTAAAGTCAAATTCTTCGGGGAAGATAGGTGTATCTGGCGGGTGGAGATTACAGCACCCACCAAGAGCAGAGTGATTAACGATATTAAACCAAACCTCATTCTCTCGTATATGAGCATCCAGGTCAGTATAAGACCACCGATTCCCAACAATAAACTCATCGTTCTCGTGTGTCGCGTCATCGGGATTTTCAAACACTCCTACTAGTAGTTTGTGATAATCGATGGTTTTTTCCATCAATGATACTGATTCTAGAGCCTTTTTACCAACCAAGTCGTCCTGAATACAAAGGCCGTCATAGTGACGAGATTGAAGGGCACCCCCTACACCGATAAAATCGAACGTGCCCTCTCCGTGCGCGTCGGAGCCACGGGAGCGCTTGTGGTGAAGAGAATACGAGGTCCATGTCTCAGAGGTACCAGGGAGGATCTCAGGAAAGTGCGTACGGAAGATGGCGTTTGAGGTGTAATGACCGGAGATGCGCGAACCAAGTTTAGATGCATTGGTTATGTTCTCGGTGACAAGGAGGTTGCGGGAATCACGACGGTGGGCTGCCCGCATGTATCGAATAAACTCATCCCCATAACCGAGTTTGCGAAATCCGTCCTCGTCTTGGGAGTTGAAGGGGAGGACACGCCACATTGGGAATCCTTCGGAGCAGATAGTGCTTTTGAAGTGATCTCGGGGCAGCTCATACACATCTTTGATATGCTCCCTCTCGAGAGACCTACACCAGGGAAGGTGCAGCTTCTCTGTCAGGCGTTTGCGATTAAGTATCGTAGAGATAAAATAGTAGAGGCTCCCAAGCGCATTCAAGCGCGAGAGCCTCATCTTCTCCGCCGAGGGGAGGGCCGGGTCGATACTGACGACTTGGAACCTTTGGCTTATTACCGATCCTTCTTACGCTTCTCTGGAATCGACTTGGACGCCTTTGATTGCGTTAGCGGCCAGTTTCTCTTCGATTTCTTCTTCTTTCCTTTGGGATGCTCCTCGTGTTCGTCCTTCATTATACCTTCCCCTTATCCCCGATAGGGGCCGCAGGTGCAGTCACGGTAGGTGTATTCACAGGTTTGGGGCCTGTAGTTACGGGAGGCTTCGGATCCACTGGCGCCACTACGGGAGGCTTTGTTACGGGAGTGTTTGCTGCCTGTTTGCCAAGCTGAGGAGTCTGTGTCGAGGCTCGCAGCGCAGCTATAGCTGCCTCAATCTCCGAGACTGGGTGGTGATCACACGCGACGTGCTCGCCGCTAGTCTTCTCCCACTTATCCCGAGTCGAGCCCATACCGCAGACTACGCAAGATTTCTCAACGGCCATGTTTAATTCACCTTTTCCTTTTCAGCGGTTGCGGCGGTGTAAGATGCCGCGACGCTATTCGCCTTATTTACCACTGAGTCTAGTACATTGACTGGGAGCTCTTCCGTCGGCTTCGCATCCTCGTCTACTCGGAGTGTTTTATCCGGATCCCGATCGAGGATCTCCTTCGCTGCTGTAAGACAGGCTTTAAGATCGCGTCGTTGATTCACGGCGTCTATCAATCCCCTGACGGCGCATGGTACAGCGCGTCGTAGTTCGTTCTTAAGTAAGTGCGCGCGGCCAGCCATGCTCTCATCTAGCTTAGTAATCTGACCTGTGAAGACCGCTTGCTCCTCATCTTTGTATTCTTGCGTGAGCATGAGTTGAGCTAGGGATTGATACGACATCCCCATCAGGTCCGCGATCTTCCTGTCAGAGATGCCACACACTCGGTACCGAGCTATCTGAGGAATGCGTATATTCGTCTTTGCGTAGTTTCGGCTTGGCATGGTCGCTAGCTTGCGCCTACGGCGGGGCGTTGTCAAGATAAATAATTGAGCTCGTATCTTCTTTCCTACCAACAAGATACAATAAATAATTACCGATTCCCACTAAACCAAGGCTCGCACGGCGCTGCAAATAAAACCACTAACTCTGTTAGCGGTAATGTCACAGCGACTTACTTGCGAAGCACAGATAGGTCTGTGATACCGATCAAGTCTATGGAAACTGGAAAATTTTTCGCGGTGGTTATACATACTCATACTCGACTTCATATTTTGAGGCCGGGTGGGTTCGGCTATCTCGTTTGTTTTGTTGCGGTGAATGCGTGCTACACTATATATGTAAGTTGGGTACGATAAGTAAACGGTACCCTAGCTGGTAGGTCGGTGTAGGTGGCGGGTGTGGTACAAGCTCCGCCCAGCGGGTTGTATACCCTTTGGCGCCGATGTCAGTAAGGCAATAGCCATAGTTAGTGTCATAGTGGAGGTGTCGCTATGACAACTAAATACAACGTAGTGTTGGTGAATAACGACGGGCGTCGTGTAGTTGAGACAACGGTCGTTGGTTTGGGGAAGGATGACAAACTTGCGCGCGCTGATGCAATGAGGCAAGCGCGAAGCTTCCTGCGAAACCTACACTATAAACTAGAAGCGCGCAGCTGACACCTGCGCTATGACACTAACTAGTTCTTATCCCTACTCTGCGTCTCTCTATCTTTTAATCAAATCTCTATAGGAGGAGATATGAGCGACGTGGAAACGAAAGATGTAGTCAAGGATGATCTCGTTGTGAGGGAATATACCGAGGACGAGCTTACAAGAACGTTTACCATCAGCGTAGAAGCATACAAAATACTGATGGAAGTCGTGGACGAAGCAGATTCTCGCGGCCTGAATAGCAGCGCTCAGTTCTGGTTGGAGCGACTCACACGCCAACACGCGAAGGTAACGATGGGACTATGGAAAAAAGCGGACGACGTCTCTATTTTTACTCAAGCGCAACGTGGAAGCAAATCCGCGCAAGTTGCTTTGCTTGCGTCGTTGGGAATCAAAGGCGAAGATGCAAAAGAGTTGTTGAAAAAGATCGGGAAGTAAGTATACTTTTGGGAAACAAAGGGAGACGCAGAATAGGGATAAGGACACTAACAGTGTGTGGAGCATAAAAGGAATAAACCTTTTAGAATCAATACGAACTGTGTGTGGAGAATCAACACCCACACAGGGGGGTATGGCTTTTGAATAAAAGGTTTTTTTTATTTTTTTTTCTGACTCCAAACTCCTGAATTGCGAATTTAGGCTCGCTGAAATATGCCATGCCCCGGTGTGTGGGTGTTGTTACTGCACACACGGGTG
>Ga0247676_1000051_pt1 | contig 44197 bp, 58 predicted proteins | sample CNK17_metaG_FD_182802 | JGI IMG/M metagenome (GOLD analysis project Ga0247676, IMG submission 182802) | Soil microbial communities from Purdue University Martell Research Forest, Indiana, United States - CNK17 | ecosystem: Environmental > Terrestrial > Soil > Temperate forest > Bulk soil...
GGCTCGCGCCTCCCTAGACTGTAGAGGCCGGCATGGCGAGGCCTCTCAAACGAGATGGCGAGGCCTCTCAAACGAGATGGCGCCCGGCGTGGCGGTTCCTATACCGTCCACAACGGGCGCCAAGATAAAGGCAACTAACGCAACTAAGCGGGTAGGACACCGGTGCTTGACAATGTGTTGCGTCAGTTGCGCGCGTCACTGCATGAGATCGAACACATGCACCACGCGCCCGTCCGGGTGTTTGATCGTTCCGAGGATGCGACAGAACATGACCGGTGGAAGTTCCTTGCCCGTGAAGGCCACGAACAAGCTATAGGGGGACCGTGGAGCGTCCGTCTCCGGTACCTCGAACCACACGGCCAGGCCGGGTCCCTCGATACCGACGCTAAGCGCGCGCGCGCCGAACGGGACCTCCAAGACAACGCCGGTGTGAGCGATTACGAGATCGTATTTCCATATCGTTCTGTGTGACATGTCAGTTCCCTTGACGTGCGTTGAACACGGCGCGGACACGTTCCACGCCAGCGCGTATGGGTGCCGGCGCCTTGCGCCAGCTAGCAGCGGACGCCGCCAGGATGCCGGCACACTCCGCGCCCGAAGCGTCCGCGGACAGCGCGCGCGCCGCCGTGGTGGCAACGTTGAACACGAACAAGGCGACCTCGAACGGCGCCTTAGACATGGCTATCCCAAGCGCCATGTTAGTCACGTTCGTCATTTGCGCGCGCGCGGCGTCCGGAAGCTTGCGTTCCGTGGCGAGCAACAGAGTGGCCATAGAACCTAGTTGCTCCGGCGTGGTGGCGTTGTTCGGCATGGGTTTAGTTATCCCCCTGGCCGCGCTTGGCGTGTTTCAAGTGTGTCTTGTGAATCGGGTCAGTCACGGACCCGAATGACGATAGGCGCTGATGCGTTCGCTGGACTTGCTCGTCACTGGGTGGTTGCCAGGCGCCACACTGACACGTGATCAGTTGCTCTAACGGTTGTCCAAACGTTGCCGCGCCTGGCAACGTGGAGTCCGACCCGTGGATAAGCTTGGCTGTCACCGTCCCGTCCGGGCGTTCGCCATACGAATAAATCGTGTAGTGAAAGCGTGGATTCTCCGTGCTCCGGTAACACACGAGCGCTCCGTCCTTCCACCCGGGATAGCGCCGCGCCGCGGCCGCCACCGCGGCCGGGCGACCGGCCACCCATGCGTCCCATTGCTCGTTCGTCATGTGGTCCCCATGTTGCGCGTGTTGCTGGCCACGAGGCGGACGTGTGCAACGCGTTCGCGCGCATCGTTAGGCGCTAGCCGCCAGGCGTCCGCCGCCACCTCAAGCATAGCCTCCTGTGCCACGTTCACGCGGCCGGCGTGGAGCGCTTGCGCCACGTCTAGCGCGGCCGTGAGGACGGCAAGGGACTCCGGGTACGCAGCGCCTATTGTGCCGAGACCGATCGCCATGTTCGCCAAGTCACGCAACCGGTCCCGTTCGTCCGGCCGCAAGCAACGCTCCACGTCCAACAACGTCGCCACGAGCGTCCCGAGGGATACGGACTCGTCCTGCAAGGCGCCGGCCGTCACGGCGCCGCCTCCCGGACCTCCGCGGACACTTGGACGAGGTCCAGCTCCGCGTTCACCACGAGATCCCGGATCCGAATGGTCGGACCGTCAGCGCCAAGCGCGTCCACGAGTCCTAGCGCGTTCGCCATGGTGAGCCAGCGACGGTTAGGCGTGGAGATCCAGGTGTTGACCTCCGGTCCCGGTTCAAGCACGTCCACGCCATAGCGACGGAGCGCCAAGCGCTCCACGGCCTCCCGCAACGCGTCGTGGCCGGGTCCTGGCCGTCCGTACTCGCGCGCCATGACGACGTTCGCCATAACTCGAATGTCCATTGACGAGTACGCGGGGCCGTCGTCCCCGTAGCGAGCAATCAAGCTTGACGGCGCGCAATAGTACAGGTCGTGTTCGTTGTACGTCCCAAGGGACACGCACATATCACAGTCATGTGTATACAGCGGTTTAGTCGTCATGTGACACGTCCTCCGCCAGGTCCGGCCGGCCGTCCGTGGCGATGTACGCCCGGACCGCGGCGTCCTTCGCCTCCAACAACTTCCGCAACGCAACCGTCCGTTCCGGATTGCGCGGTAGCGTGCGCAAGATCCAGTCCGCCAGCGCCGCGAACGGCGCGCTGATCTCCTGCAATGCCGGTGGCAAATGGGTGTAGCGAAAGAACTGTGCAATGTGTTCTGTGTGTGTTGTGTCTGTCATGGTTCACCTAACGTTTTGTTAGCCTCACTCGTCACCGCGTCCACGCGTTGGCAGTGGCGCTCATGGCCGGCCAGCGCGTCCGCTTCCGTGGCGTAGCGTTCCATGGCATACGCCGTGGAACCCTTGGCACCGCGAAAAACCATTGTTTCAAAGATCGCCACCGGAGGTCCGGTTTCCGCCTGGCCGGGTCCATGGTCAACGCCAGTCCACACCGTGGATACACGCATGCCGCGGATCACGGTGACGGCCACCTGGCGCACGTCCATGCTCCGGAAGGCCTCGATACATTCGTGCACGGTAAGACACTGTCCAGCGCGCGAGTAAAACACCCAAGGCGCGTCCACGTATTCACACAGGCGCAACAGTTGCTGTGACGCCACCGCGTACGTAAACAGTTCACTAGTCATGTTCGCACCACCTGGACCGCGTCCCAGCCTTCACGCCAGGCGCTGACGTATGCCAGTTGCGCCCGTAGGAACGCGTCCGTCCAGCCATAGTCAGGCGGCAACGGTTGCGGCCGCGCGGCGTCCCGCGCCCGGCACAGTTGCGGGTCCGCGCGCAACATGACGAGCTCACACCTGGCGCCGGCCTGACGCGCAACGCGTAGCCAGGCCTGACGTACGCCGTCCTGTAGTGCACACGTGTCAATCACAACGTGTGCGTACTTCCAGTCCGCCAGCGCGCGCCGGAGCTGTGCGTCCAGACGCGCGTATATCGAGCCAGCGCTAGGCTGTCCGGGTCCCGGCGCCTGGCCTCGATACTCGTGGACAGACAGGATTAGCCACGAGGCGTCCACGGCCTGGCGCTGCGCCCATGTGGACTTGCCAGCGCCAGGCGGACCGCACGTCACGTAAACCGTCACAGTTCGCATACAAGCGCCTCCGGGTCCGATTCTGCGAAGCACTGGCGCACGGTGGCAACGCTGGCGTGATCCTCGTCCGACATGGACGCCAGCGCCACGACGGCCGCGCCAAGCGTTCGCTCCGCGGAGGCGGGGCGCTCGCCACGCTCGGACCACTCCGCACAGATCATGACGGCCGCAACGGCCATAGCGGGTCCCGTGGGGTTCCCCCGAACGAGCAACAGGACGGCGCAGTCCACGAGCGGCCGGATCACCGGTTGCGCGTCCGCGCCTACTTCGTGTTCAGCCATGAGGACGAAAAACGTCAGCGCGGGGTTGTCCAGCGCGCCGGACATAACAGCTTGCAAACACTTTGCACACAGTAATGCGTTACCCACGATTGACCTCCCGGGCGCGCCTAACGCCCGTCATAGCAACACGTAATCTCCGGCCGGCAAGCGTCCCGGGACCTCCGCGGGACGCTCCGGTCCAACACGCTCCACACCTGTGACGGCGTTCAACGCCAGCGATACGTTCAAGTTGACGAGGTTTAGCGCTTGCATAGTCCGGAGATCCTCCGCCTCTAACGGTGACTGGACCCGCGCGCCTAACGAACCTGGACCGTGATAGGAACCGTCCCGGAGGTACTCCGCGGTTCGTGCCATTTGCGCAAGTTCGATTGACGAGCCAAGCGCCACGTAACACCACAAGTCACGTCCGGCGTGGTAGACAGAATGCATTACGCGTACAGGTTCCAAGGCGCCGGACGGCGCCAGGATCGCCAGGTTGTGATCTCGAGGGAACACGGTTAGCCAGGACAACCACGGACCGCGCGGACGCTCGGACGGGGCCTCCGTGGCAAGCGCTACGAGGCGTTGCGGCGTCACCTCGACAAGCGGCAAGCCACACGCGCGCCAGGTTCCGAGCAACGCGTATGTGACGTCCTGATCGGACGCTGGTTTGCCTGTGAGGCGCGCCGGGCGGAACGCCTGCAACCCTAGCTCCGGATGCACGTCACAGATCATGTATCCGGGATCCACGCTGGCGGCCATGCTGGCCGCGTTGCCTGCTACTTGCATGTTCGGGTTTAGTCGCGATCGGTTCATCCCACCACCTCCCGGGCGCGCGTCACAGCGCCCACTTCAACAACACCACCACTGCAACCGTGATCAGCGCAATGGCGAGGCCAGCGCAACCCACTTGGAGATCGTCTTGCCGCTTGGCGTCCGCTAACAGTTGTTCCCATTCCTCCGGGTCCCACATGACACCTAGCCTCCCATGACAAGCCAGTGATTCACACCGGCCGGCGTGACTCGATATACACGACGCTCGAACGGTGCGGACCCGCGGAAGGCCACGAGCGCCACACGTTCAAGCGCTGTCAGTGTGCGGTAAAGTTCGTGGACGTTCACCGGTCCGCGGTAGGCGGCGATCAGTTGACCCGGGCGGAGTTCCACGGCGCCGTCCAGCGCGGGTCCCATGAGCGTACGCAACACATGACGAACGAGTGCGTCCGTTGACACGGGTAGCCTTCCTGGCGTGTGGTGACTTACACGCGATATATCACGCGCCAGGACGCGCCGTGTCTAGGTGAATCGCGCTAGAACGCCACGCCGTGACACGATCGCGCGCGATTGCATAACGTGTGTTGTCCGGTTCCGCACCGGTGGCCAGTCGTCCTTGCGTCAGCGCCGCTAACAGCGTCGTCCCGGACCCGGCACACGGATCACACACGACGTCACCGGGACGTGAGTAGTTATGAACAAGCGCCTGCATTAGCCATAGCGGCTTAGCTCCGCCGAACGCGAGGCGTTCACGCGCGCCCACGTACGCGCCCGGCAACGTCCCGGACCGTGGCTGCATCGCGCGCGGACGAGCAACCACGATCCACGTCGTCCAGCTGGACGGACCGTCACCCGCCAGGCGCACGTTCGCTCCACGTATGACGGCCGGCAACGGCGCGAACACGTAGCGACCTTGCGCGCGAAAGGCGCGTTCGTACTCCGGCACGAAGTCATGCGAGCACAGGACCACGAACCAACGCCGGCACAGTGGCGACCACACATTGACGAACTCGTGGACGTCGTCCGCGGTCCATGCGTCATACGTCAAGCCGGTGGTGCTGGTTCCGGTGGCGCCGTCCACACGACGGCGGACCCGGGCGCCACGTGACACACGCGCGCTAAACGGTGGATCGGACATGACGACGTCCGCGGCGCCAAGCGCGTTAGCGGCGCTCCGGTGATCCGTGTTGAGTAATCGCCAGGTCCCGTCCAGGGCCATGTCCGTCCTCCGGACGCGCTTGGCGGAGCTGTCTCAAGTGACGCTCTAACTGGACCTGTAAGTCCCGCGCGCGCGCCAGGTATATCACGGACATATTCGTTTGACCTAACCTGTCGAACGCTTGCGCGGCCAGGTGTAAGTCCGCGATCGCGCGTGTGTGGATCTCACTAATCGAATACGTTAGGCCTGTTAGGTCGAGTTCCATTGTGTCACCGCTCGCGCTTGCGCTGGCCACCGGCGCGCCGGGCGCCGCGGCGTGGTGGGCGTGGCGCGGCCGGGTCCTGATGGCAACCCCACCACGAGATCAGGATCGCCGCTGACTCGTCCGATCCGAGGTCCGCTCGGCCGGTCCAGGCGCGCGCCGTTAGTTGCTCGTGGGCGCGGACGTCGTCCCGTGGCGCTCGCACCCACTCCCGTCCGAGGACGGCGGAACGCCAGGTATTAGGCTGGACACTGATCACTTGCTTGGGTGACACCCGGGCGCGCCGGAGGGACGCGAGCCAACGTTCGCGCGCCATACCGAGTCCCACGAGGACGCGGACGTTACCTCCGAATGGATACTCCAAAACGACCACGAGCGGCGTCCCCGTCTGGCGAGCGAGATCCACCGCTCTATCCACCGGAAGGTTCACTAACTCAGGACGCTTCGTGTCCAGCTCCCACGACGCCACGAGGCGTCCCCGGACACGGACAGCGGCGCCGCTCGTGGCTGCAACGTCCACTCCCAAAACGGTTGTATTGAGCGCTCGCATACTTTTCTCGTTTTGTAGACAAATGTCCGAATACGACCCATGCGGACTACGTTCTCGTTTTATGGCTAACGTCGGTGGTACGACATGTGTTTTTGTGACCGGCCGTGGCTAGTCGCTGACGCGCCATGACTACGGTGGTACATGCAGCTGACGGCGGCGGACGGCGGATACGTGGGTGTACACTCACTTGGCACCCGTGACGCGTGGAGGTGGTGCGACGTGTCGTCATGGGTGCGCCTCCGTAGGTTGCGCTGCGACACTAGGCCACGTTTCCGGAGTATGCACTTCACGTAGGCTTAGCCCCCACGCTGTGAGCACACGTGCGACGGTGTAACGCCGCGTAGGCGTGTGTGGTTGAACGTCGCGTCCTAGTGTGTGGACGGGGAACAAGTCATTGTGTTGACTTTTCGCCTTGTATTCCAACAACTTATCTATCACCCGGTAGGCGCGATCGGCCTCCGCGCCCATGACGAGCGCAAGCCATTCCGGACCCGTCAGGACGATCGCTCCGCGCGCGCGGAGCATGCGTTCGCCTAGGCTTAGGCACACCCACACGTCCCGCGTGTCTCGGACAAGGCGCCAGGCGGAGGCGACAGGCAACGCCGGCGCCAGGTAGGCGGGTAGCTTGGCAAGCTCCGCAACCCGTAGGGTATGCACCACCTCGTTCGTCCCGGGCGTTGTAGGTACCGCCACGGCGCCGCAATCGGCATTCCCGGGTGTAGCCTGGACGGGTGGTGGTGCCGGAGGCGCGGCCGGGCGCGCGGTGGCGGGTGGGTGCGTGCCGGCCGGAGGCCGGTGGGTGGCCTGTCCCTGATCCGGGATTTTGAATGATCCCGCGGGTTTACGCATGGTTGCCGGCCACATTCTCCGGTCCGCCAAAACGTGGCCAGCAATGTGTCCGGACTCCGGAAGCGAAAAACGTCAATGATTGTCTATATATATATATAGAGTGGACACAATGGTTACATTGGACACATTCTTTGGTAGAGCCTTCCGATCGGTCTGTCGATTTTGACGTATGGTCATGCACTCCGTGCACAATGCACATGCACACATATGCACTCCTGTATTGCTCTCTCGCAGGGAATGTGGCCACAGAGTCCGACGTGACCAAACGAACGTAACTTGTTGTAAACACAAGTGAATCAGCCGGACACAGCGCTAAACCGTATGCGTCCAATGTGGCCAGCGACCTCCCGGCCACTGTCCGGTTGCTTGCGATCACTTTCCGTCCTCCACGCCGTCCATGGGACCGGTCCAAACAACCCAGCGTGATCGGCCTTCACCGTCCTCCGTGCGCCTGCATGTGTTGTATGTGCGTCCACCGGTATCCTCCGTTTCAATCCACCGGTGGTGTCGCCAGTCCTGCATGACGTGGCGGTACGTTTTCCGGTGCGTCCGACACAGCGCCTTGAGTTCCGTGGGGACGATCAGGAGTTCGCGGAACGTCCCGTCCACGTTGAACACCCGGACGCCGAACCGCTGACGGACCGGGTCCGTGGACGTGACGTGGAACGCGCCTAGCAAGTTCGCCTCCGCTCGTGGCCAGGCGTCCGGCCTGGACCTAACCCAGTCCGTCAGGACGCCGGCCATGTACGTGGAGGCGGACTCCACGGCGCTGGCCTCCGGTGCTAAGTCGTCCTCGAACATGTCGAGTGACTCTGACTGCCTAGGCGCGAAGTCATATTGCGCGATCGCATATTCCTCCACGAGCGCCAGGAACGCGCGGTATTCAACCTGACGGCGCTCCACGTTGCTCGTGACGCCTTCGGACAACTTCGTGTGTATCGCCGCGAGGCGCGCGCGCATGGCCGCCCACCGGTCCGCGTCCGCCGCCACGAGGCGCCCGATCCAGTCCGCGCCAAGCTGGCCGGCGTTTGCTTCGCACGTGCGGATCAGTGCGTGTATGTCCTGGCTGCGACCGTCCAGGGATCCCCACCCGTCCACGCACAGATCCAGGATCCGCGCTTGTGCGCCGGTGGCCATCGTCTCGTCCGCGAGGCCCGTTTCACCGTTGGACAACACGATCGTTCGCCACGTCTGCGCCCGGCGCACCGTGGAGTCACGCGTCATGCGTCCACGGCCTTCACCGTTGACGAGCGTGTAAATCAGGCGCTGGACGGTCTCGATTGTGGACGCGCCCACCTCGTCATAACACAGCGGCAGGTCACACAAGATGGCCGCGCGGTGTTCCGCGGCGTTCGCGGTGGTGTTCCAACTGGACAGCCACGCCGGGTTGCGCGGGTCCCCGTATACACTCGAGATGCATTGCAGCATGGTTGACTTCCCTCGTGACGTGTCTCCGTACAAGTGCACAGCAAACGATCGTTGGTTGAGTGGTCCGAGCAACGGCGCGGCCAGCGCGGCGCAGATCCCCACCCGGACGATCGGGGACGCCGCCCACACGGCGCGGAGCGCCACGAGGTGAGCGTCCAGGGACCCGCGCGGCGTCAGCGCCTCGCGTAGCTGGACCGCGAGATCACCGCCCACCACGAAGTCCGCGGCGTCGTCCTGTGTCGTGACGTCGTCCGATACGAAGGCCACGCCGGGCGCGCCCGGTGCACCGATCCAACCGGTCCGAGTCACGAGGCGGGACACGCGCAACACGTTGTGATTCACCCGTTCAAAATCGAGGAACCACGCCATGAGCGCGCGTGTATGTCCGGCATGCATGGGCGCGCCCATGGGTGCGAGTTCCGTCACCATGGTCCGCGCGTCCATGAGCGCCTTGCGGGACGCCTGCAACGCCGCCCATGTCCCGCGCGTCGTGCGCCACACGAGGTCCGCCCGGTGTTCCCCGGAGGACACGTCCACGTAAACGCGTGTGATCAGGATCGGCGCGTGTGCAACCTCGACGGTCCGATCGCCAGTGTGTGACGTCACCCGGCCGGAGTCGTGGATCTGATAGCCACGAGGAACCACGAGGCCGGCCGGCACCGGCGCCGCGGCATAGCCTGTCAGCTCCGTGACGGGTGTTTCTGCGCCAGCGGCTGGATCATTGGGTGACAGGTCCTGTGCACTGCTAAGCAGGTCCCGCAACGCCTCGGACCCGTGGACCGCGAACCAGTCGTCAATGCCTTTGGCGGGTTGAAAGTCAGGCGGCGTCACGAAGCAAACGGACGCGGCGCCGGCGTCTAACAGCGCTTGCGCCAGGCAACGCGCGGCGCGCATGACGTCGCCTTTCGTCCGCGCGTCCTGATCCCACACGATCACGATACGACGATCCTGGATCGTGACGTGTCGTGTGATCAGTGGGTGCAAATGCCAGGCGCCGTCCTCCTTACGCCGGGCGGCGTCCGACCAGTTCCACACGCCTGTCAGTCCAACACACGCGTATCCTTCCTGATCTAACACTAAGGCTTTTTTCTCGCCTTCGGTTAGGTAGAGGTTTTCGACTACATCACGATACGCGTCACGGGCGCGCGCGCGCGGTGGGTAATAAACCATCACGCCTACGCCGGCCGGTTGATCGTACTTCACCGGCCGCGCCTTTTGCTTGCGCGGGAAGTCCGGGCGAACGCGGTAGCCATACGGCGTCAGCGCGCCAGGTTCAAAGAACGGAAACGCGATCGCGGGTCCCACGGCCAGGTTGCGCGATCGGCCTAGCAGGCGTTCGTATTCACCGTGTTGTGTCACGGTCCATAGTTGCGCCGCGGCCGCGGACTCGCTACTAATGCCGCATGCCGACATAACCGCAACGTGTTCTGGAGTTAGACACAGCTCCGTAGGGAGCGGCGGAGGCGAATACGGCGCGGAGGTTGCGAGTCCTCCGCGCCGTTTGTTTTTCGCCGAAGTGATGGGAGTTACGTCACCACTTGTTTGCTCCGTCATGTTCCTATCGGTTCACCGTAGTCATGTTGCTTGGCGAGTCCGATCGGTGTGGGCGCCGGAACGGGAGGCGGAACCGGCAACAGGTTCGTTTGACGGTCCGCGGACGTAAGCGGACGTTGCGCCAGGACTTCGCCAGTGTCGTCCCGTACACACGTCGTTATGCCGGTCCCGTAGTCAGCGGTCCATGTGCATTGCACCATACGCTTTTCCGTGCCGGACTCTATGACGTGTGCGAGGACGCGCCGGCGTTCGCGCAAGTCAGCAATCTGTCCGTTTAGGCCTTTGCGCTGTGACTCTAGGCCTTCGATCTCGACTTCCGCCGCGGCCATCTCGTCACCACGAGCAAGCGCCTCCGCCTCAGTGAGCGTGCATTCGAGTTCGCGTTGCTCGTGTTCGATCTCGACAGCTGGCTTGTTTGTCGGTTTGCGCGCCATGGGATCAACCTTTCCCGTTCGCGCTGACGGCCTCGTGTGCGCTGGCGCGGCCGCGGCCGGTGCTGGCGGTGGCGACTTGTGGCGGAGGCGGAGGCGGCAACCGTGGCCGCGGTCCCGGTCTGCCCCGTTCAGGTACGCCGGGTGGTTGTGTGGTGGCTACGGTGGCTGATTGTGTTGCCTTACGGTCTCTAGAGTTCTTTCTCGGTTCCGTCCCTACACTGGCCGGTTGCCCACGAGTGGGACGTATCACGGCCGGTGGCGCTGGCGGAGGCGGCGGAGGTGGTTGCGTCCCGGCCAGGACGGGGACCGTCACCTGGCCGCCTGTCATGTATCGGATCTTGTCCGCGATAGCGCCGGACGCTGATCCTCCTTTCTTTGCAATGCGTAACAGCGTGGGATACGAGATCCCCCATGCCTCCGCACATTGACGAATAGACGTGTTGACTCGGTTTGCCCAATCTTGGAGGTTTTCCATGACCTCCGGTATCATCGTACATTACGCGTAAGTCAACCCGCGCCACCTGGCGCAACGCATTTTGCGTTGGACGATTTTATACTTCGGGGCGTAGTCTCCGCCGTAACCATGCCAATGGATGAACTACCGCCAGTAAATCACCCGCTGGAACATGAGACGCTTCAGCGGCGGATCCGGGCGCTATACATAGCCAAAGGCTACACGCGCATGTCGTTCGCAAAGGCAACGGGCATTGGTTACAACGTGATCTGTACGTGGGACTCGGAAGCACACGTTCCGTTGCTTCGCCAGCTGATCAAGGTGTCAACTGTGTTGGACACCTCGCTGGACGATCTCGTGCATGGGCGCAAAGGCCGGCCAGCATATTCCCCGGGACCGCTGGCGGACGAGGTTGTCCGCGAAGTCCTGGACGCAATGCGAGCCACGCCAGCGCAACGCGCGGCCGTAGGCGAACACTTGACGTCACCCGCTGCGCGGTATCAACAAGTCACGCGCGAATACGTTCAACGGTACGCGCAAGTGTACGGTGATCAGTTAGCGGCCGGCGCAACCACGAAGCGCGCCGCGGACGTGGCCTTTGCGGAAGCCGTCAACATGCGAGCGCTGACGGCCGCGGCCACGTCCCCGTCACCCACCGTCAACGGTGCCAGTGCGAGTCCGAAACGTGAACGAACAACGCGCGCACGGAAACGAACGCCGCCTCCACGGCGTGGACCTGACACACGATCGTAAGCGCCCGGCGTTGATCTTCGCGCGTTGACGCCGGGTTGAACCGGACCACCGTGCGCCCGGCCACAAGAGCGTCGTCCAGCTCCGCGTCCTCCGGCGCCAGGTATAGGCCTAGTTTCTGCGCCCATACTTCCGGATCTTGTTGGACTCGTGGCGGCGCCGGCATGGGTGGCGTGTAGCCATGCACAACCTCCGCGCGGAGCGTGGCTAGTGCACGCCCGAACGCAAACATGAAGTCGGCACGCTTGTCCCGTTCGCTCATGAGTCCCTCCTTATGCGTCACAGTGGGACGATCGTGATCGCATTGGCGGGTCAAGATCGCAAGCCCGATTTGCGACACCTTGTTATTGCAAGCTGTATACGACGCGCGATATATCACGCGCATGGTAACGACAGGATGGCGTCACCAAACATACGGGACCGTTGCGGACCCGATCCACAAGTCGCATTTGAATGTGTTTGCGGGACCTTATGGGTGTCCGCGCAAGTTCGAACTCGACAGGCAATACACGGAAGATGATACATCATCCGTAAGTCACACGGCCGCGCTTGGCACCGCAACGCACGGCCTATTAGCGGCATATCTGACGTTAGGGGAAACGCCGCCACCTGACGTGTCCGCTGTGACTCGCGCGCTCATGACGTGGCTAGGTGAGCTGGCCGCGGAAGTTGACCCGGACGACGTCCGCGAACGCGCGGAAATGATTCTAGGCCTGTATGCGCACGGGTTGCCGCGTCACGTTCGGCGGGTGGTTGCCGTGGAGGCGGCGTTCATTGCGCCGTTTGACGAGTATTGGTTGTCAGGCCATGTGGACCTTGTATACGAACCACTTACCGGTCCCAGGACACTAGCCATTGCAGACTGGAAAACGGGCGCACAGAAACCGCACGCGATCGATCTGGATCACGGGTGGGAGGCCGGCGTGTACTCCGCGGCGCTCCGGCACGGAACCTTCGTTCCACACAACGGCCGGACCCGGGCGGAGTTAGAAGCGATCCTAATCGCGCGCGCTCGCGCCGGTGGCCTGACGCCTACCTACGGCGTTATGCCTTCCGAGATATATCACGTTCACCTGGCGGATTATGTCCCGTACCGGAAGGCCGGGAGCAAGGTCGTAACGCGCCCGGAGGACTTGCGCGCGTTCGGTTACTCGGAACCAACCAAGCACGCCTACAAGGCTGGACAGATCCGCGGAGGCGCGTGGATACCTGTCAGACTAACAGAGCACGACTTGCCGCGATGCAAGGCGCGCTTGCGCCAGGTGGTGGGGACTATACGCATGGGACGCATGTACGATCGGCCAGGCGTGCATTGCACATGGTGTCGGCACATGACGCCGTGTTTGAACTCAGGTTACGCGGAGCACACGGCCGCGGAACGCAAGTATCTATTGAACCTGTTACGGGAGGACTCGAACACATGACAACAGAACAAGCACACGACGCATTGGCACTGACTCCGGAGGACGTGACGGCCGCGCTGGCGGAGGCCGGGATCACGGTGGGTGATGGATACGACGGTTATAGCGCGTCACAGGACGGGATCAGGATCCCGCGCCTGTTATACAACCGGACCGGTACGGACGCGTATGGCCAACGGATCCGCGTGGACATGTTTTGGAATAACGTGATGAACACGACGGTCCCGATCGTGGACGCGATCCTCGTGATGGAACACCGGACGCGCGCGTGGTTTGAATGGAACGACGCGGAGGAACGCAATGATTATCTTTGCTCGTCCGGGGACGCTGTCACCGGCCACCGGGAGGACACGGGCGCGGCGCGCGCTTGTAAGACTTGTCCGGACGCCAAGTGGTCTAAGAACCCTAAAGGCAAGCGTTCTGTTAGGTGTACTGACATACGCACAGTGTTAGGTCTAGACCTCGCCACCGGGGAACCGTTCCTGTTGCGGTTTCAAAAGTCGTCCGCGAAAGTGATCCGCACGCACACGGAACGTCACCACGACGGCAAGCTACGCGGACCGGACGGCAAACGATACAATACGCCTCTATACGCATACGCCGTTCGTCTCGGATTGCAGCTGTCCGAAAACGAAAAGTACGCGGTCCCCACGATCCACGTGACGCGTATCGTGACGCCGGACGAGGCTAAGTTGTGTCGTGAAACGTTAGTTGCGTTGCGCCCGGAAGTGGAGCGCGCCACGGCGGACCGTGACGTGGACTCCGTGGACGCGGAGGACGTGGGCGGCGCTGGCGGTGGTGCCGGTGACGGTGACGCCAGCTTCAACCCGGACGAGTTCTAGACCATGCCGCGCGTCGTGGGTGAACTCGAGTCGTGGACCGCCTACGGCGCGCGCGGATGGGGACGCGGGACGTTGCGGGTGGGCGTGGTGGGCGGCGCGGCCGGCGCGCCCGGTGGGGACACGTTGACGATCGTGGGCGTGATCCCTGGCGCGCGTCCCGGGGACTACGTGGACGCGTGGGGGGATCACGAGTCACACGCGAAGTACGGGGATCAGTTCGTGGTTGAACGCGCCAGCTTGTCCGCGCCGCAATCCTCGGACGCGGTGGTTGCGTGGCTTGTGGCGACGTTGCCGAACGTAGGCGACAGGCGCGCGCGGCAACTTGTGGCGCGGTTCGGGGACGACTTGTGGCGCGTCGTGGAGCACGAACACGAGCGCCTAACCACCGTGGACGGGATCTCCCGGGACCGTGCCGTGGAGATCCGCGCCGCGTACCTGGCGGCCAGTGGGGACCGTGAGGCGCAAGTTGTATTGCGTGCATGGGGACTGACGACGTCACAGATCGGCCGGTGCGTGGAGCACTGGTTCACGGCGGACGCGGCCGTCCACGCGATACGTCAGGACCCGTACGCGCTGGCGCGCCACGTGGACGGGTTCGGATGGAAGCGCGCGGACGAGGTGGCGCGCGCTTCCGGGTTGCCGGCCAGTGCGCCCACCCGGGTTGCGGCCGCGATCGATCACGCGCTGGCGGAAGCGTTGCAGGCTGGCCACGTGAGTATGCGGCCGGGTTACTTCCGGGTTGCCGTGGAGGCATTGCTCGGACCGGAGGTGGCGCGCCCGGACGTCATGCGAGGTATCGCCACGGCGCTCCGCGTGGGACGCGTCGTCAAGCGCGGCGCCCGTGTGTACCTGGCGCGCGCGGACAGGGACGAGGACAGGTTAGCAGGGTTGATTGCACACAGGTTAGGCGGTCGGACGCCGGAGGACACAACGTATGACACAACGCCCGCTAGTAGTGATTGAGTCGCCATACAAGGGCCACCCACCTGCATGGGTGCCATGGCCTATGCGTGAGGTGGTTGCGCGCGCAATCGAGCTAGGTAACCGCGAATACGCCATGCGCTGTGTATTGGATTCATTGTCACGAGGTGAAGCTCCGTATGCGTCGCATGTGTTCTTTACGATGAACGGGTTACTCCGGGACCACATACCGCACGAACGCGACGTAGGTATGGAGGTGGGATTCAGGTGGGGACACCACGCTGACTTGCGCGTGTTCTATTGCGATCGGGGGATCTCGGATGGCATGCGGTTAGCACGGCTGCGCATGCCACAATCTCAGGGTCTGGAATACAGATACATCATGCGTACGGGTGACGCGGTTCCCCGGTGCGTCAACTTGGAGTGTAAGCGCGTGTTGCCAATGGAGGAACCAAGGTGTCCAACGTGTCTAACCTGGCGCAAGTGATCACACGGTTGAACGAGGTAGACGCAACCGTTCGCCTACACCTTGCGATCTCGATTCTGCATGGTGTGGCGACGGTTCCAACGGACCGTCCGGACGTCGCGATCGCTCGGATGATCCGCGCGCGCGTGATCGTGGCGGACGTCAGCGCCGCGTTGCTCCGCGCGATCGTGGACCTCGATTCCGCGTCACCGGAACCACCTCCATACAACGGTCCAACATGACGAGCGCCGGCGCGCGTTCCGCGCTTGTTTTCTCGCTAGATCCTTCGCAGCAACGCGGCGTGGATTTAGTGCTCCGCGCGCGGTTCGGCGCGCTGACGGGACCTCCGGGATCAGGCAAAACGACAACGCTATGCGCGGCGCTAGATGCATGCGACGCGCGCGGGATCACGTACGCGCTGGCCGCGCCCACCGGCAAGGCAGCGCGGCGCATGACACAACTAACATCACGTCCAGCGTGCACGCTGCATCGCTTGCTTGAGTGGCGCGGTGGCGTGTTCACTCGGAACGAGGACGCGCCGCTGGACGCGGACGTTGTGATCGTGGACGAGGCCAGCATGATTGATTACGCGCTAGGCCAGGCGTTGCTAGCGGGGACACAGCGGAGTCGTTTGATCCTTGTGGGTGACGCGGATCAACTTCCGCCGATCGGTGTGGGACGCATGTTCGGAGACCTCGTGGAGGCGGAGGTTGTTCCCACTGTCAGACTAACAACCCAACACCGCGCGGCCGCGGAGTCGTGGGTTGCTCGCAACGCACCACTGATCAACGCCGGCCAGTGGCCGGAACTCGTGGAGTGCAAAGGGTTCCGGCATGTGCTTGTGGAGGCGGCCGCGGACATAGTGCCGGCCGTGTCGGACGTTGCGCGCGGGGACAGGGACGTGGTTGTCCTCGCACCACAGTATGCCGGCGCGGCCGGGTGTGACGCCTTGAACACGACACTGGACGCGCTTCTAAACCCGTGTGCGCTAACCGAGTACGTGACGCGCCATGGCGTACGCCGCGGCGCGCGTGTGATCCAAACGGTGAACAACTATCGCTTGGAAGTCATGAACGGACAGATCGGCGTGGTGGAAGCGATTGACTCCACGGGCGCACATGTTGTGTTTGACGACGATAACAAACATGTTATGTATGCAAGCGCTGACGTTAGCGCATTACGTCTAGCGTATGCGCTGACGGTACACAAAACACAGGGATCCGAGTTCCCTCACGTATGCGTCGTGTGTCATTCGACACATACGCACATGTTGTCTAGGTCGCTGATTTACACCGCTGTGACCCGCGCCCGTGCACACGTGACGCTCGTGGGTGACATGGTGGGGTTAGAGCGGGCGCTACGTACCAACGCCGCCCGGCGCGAAACAAGTTTAGTTGAACGCTTGACAGGTGGCCTTCCGGCCGCGGAGGTGGCGGACGGTTGAACGAGGCAGGCGGGGCGCGGCCTGGCGTGGCCAGGCATGGCAAGGCAGGCGGGGCGGGGCGAGGCGCGGCACGGCAGGGTCAGGCAAGGCAGGCACGGCAAGGCATGGCGTGGCCGGGCACGGCAAGGCAGGCATGGCGAGGCATGGCGAGGCATGGCGAGGCATGGCTAGGCCGGGCAAGGCAGGCGAGGCGAGGCCTGGCACGGCGAGGCGAGGATGGGTTAGGCGTGGCAGGGCAGGCAAGGCAGGCGGGGCAAGGACTCGCATCGTTAGGCGCGGCAACGCCTGGTTAGGCTGCGCATGGCTACGCGGGGAATGGCGAGGCAAGGCAGGCGTGGCATGGCGAGTCCCGGCGTGGCAAGGCGCCGCAACGCAAGGCAAGGCAGGCGAGGCGAGGCCGGGTTAGGCGTGGACGGGTGACGACAGGCAAGGCAGGCGGGGCAGCGCTAGGCGAGGCAAGGCGCGGCAACGCTAGGCAAGGCAGGCGTGGCGCGGCGTGGCTGGGTTCGGCGCGGACTGGCCAGGCAGGGCGAGGCAAGGCAGGCAACAACTAACGCTAACACTTAGACTTAGACACAACACAAAACGCTAAAGCGTAGGAAGCGATCACAGCAAATGCCACGAGCAAAACTCACAGTCGCAAGGCAGGAACAACACATATCAATCAGCGCGCCGAACTTGCAAACGGCCGTGTTTGAATGTCGCGGGACCGCGCCGCTTATGATCTCGCGCTTTGACTCGCGCGGACCGGACGGCGCCGGGTCCAAAATGCGTCAAGCACAGGAGGCCGGTGGGACCGCGGACTCCAAGAAAAAGAAAGCTCCGCGTGATTTTGACGCGGAGTTCATGCGCGCGCGGTACCTGGCGCGCCCGGAAGGTTGGGACGGGATCAACGCCGCGGCGTTCCGCAACGCTATGATCTCCGCGTGTCGCCTCGTGGGTTACAAAATGACGATCGCGAAGTTGTCCGTGTGGGTGATTGCGGACGGGATCAGTGAATGTGACACGCAGCTAGTTAGGATATACGGGACGCCGGAATGCAACGTCCGCAATGCGCGGAACGCGAACGGCGGAACCGACTTACGCGCGCGGCCGTTGTGGCGTGAATGGGCGTGCAACGTAACGATCCAGTATGACGCGGATCAGTTCACGTTACAGGACGTGACGCATCTAATGATGCGCGCCGGCGCGCAGGTGGGAGTGGGTGAAGGACGGCCGGATTCACGCCTGACGCCGGGAATAGGTTACGGGACTTATCGCGTGGACGGGTCCGGGACGGTGACGTCGTGACGCCTGCAATCGTAGAGGAACTTCGCGCGTTGACGGCGCAACACGGTGGAACGTTACGTCCTCGTGACGTGTTAGATCGCGCCCGGGATCCTGACAACGTGTTGCATCCGTTGTTTACTTGGGACGATACGACGGCCGCGGAACTCCGCCGCCTGGACGAGGCGCGCGGCGTGATCATGCGCGTTCGCGTGTGGGTGCAACCTCGTCCGGACAAGCCTGCCGTTCAAGTCCGGGCGTTCACTTCCCTAGCCACAGATCGCGTATCTGGCCTAGGTTATCGGCCGATTGAAGCTGTAATCACGGATCCGGTTCAACGTGTGGCGTTGCTCCGGACCGCGCTGGCGGAGCTGCATTCACTGCAACGCCGGTACGCGATCCTCGTGGAGCTAGCGGACGTGTTCGCGGCAGTGGAACGTGTGACGGGTGTGGCAGTCACAAGCGCGGAGGCGGCGCTGTGATCGGTCCGGTGACTCCCGTGGTTACGATCACACGACGCAACGCGCGGGACGTCACCGGTATGTCCTGGACGCGTTGCCTGACGTTCGCGCGGGACCATGGCGTTCCGGTCCGGCGCCTGTCCCCTCGGACGACGGTGATTGACGCCGGCGCATTCCGCGCGGCGTTCGCGCGCCTGGCGGAGGACGGGTCCACGCCGGCCGGTCCACCCATGGACGCGCTGGACCTCGTGTTGCGCCGGCCGTTGCGACGTTGACGCGACATGTGCGATCACGCGTTATGGACGGCTTGAAGGACCGGAACGATCAAATGTCAATGCGTATCCTGGCCGTGTTGGCAACGCGTGAGGACGCGCCGATCGCGGACGTGTTGAACCTCGTGGCGCGGGACGAGGACGAGCGGACGCTCGCGCTGATGGCGCTTGGCGGACTGATCGGGCGCGGCGTGGACTTCGTGGGCGCGGAGGGATACACGCGCCGGGTCCCACTGGCGGAGCTTCGTGTCCGCCTCGTCCCGTTGGATCGGCCGCGGTAGGCGCCAAACGCAAAACGACCTCGTGTCACCGCTGCAAAGTGACACGAGGCCTAGCAACCCGCGAAGGCAACCACCCGCCACGAACGAGCAACCGGGACGCTACCTCCGGCCGGCGCCGGGCGCAACCGTGGACAACCGGGCGCGCCTGTGACACGACGCGGCCATGGCGAACGAGGCGGACGACGGACACGCGCGTGTGGGCGTGGCGCAAGCTGGCGCGCGGGTTGAACACGTCTATCCGCCAGCGCCCACCACGCCCACCGCGCCTACACCGTACGTCGTGGTGACGGCCGTCGTGTGTGCGGTGGCCTCCGTGTGGCAACCCGCGATCGGCATTGCGTGGATCATTGGGTTCCTCGTGTGGCGGGACTTGCTCCGCGCGCGCTGACGGCGGAGCTAAGCGGACGCCGGAGCGAGTACAGGGACAGGCGGAGGCGTTCCACTTCAAGCGCACGGGTCCGTTCCGCGTACGCCTCGTGTAACAGCTTGACGAGGCGCGCACCGGCGCGCGCCATCCTGGCCGCGCGGTCCGGCGTAGGCGCGGCGTACCACGTCACGGCGCCACCGCCCGGCGCAAGGCGTCCTCGACTTCGCCAGCGTCAAGCCACACGCCTACGGTCTCCGCCTCCGTCATGAGCGCCAGCGCGGCCGCGCCCACGGATCCGGCCGCTCGGACTCGTCCGGCCAGGAAGTCCGGATCCACAGTGGGCGCCACGAACCGGGTGTAGGTGGGGACCCGCGCCACCGTCACACGCAAGTCCGCAAGCTCCGTTTCCTTCTGCTGCGCAAGTGGGCGCCACCGTCCGCGGCGCTGGCCGTCCGGCGTGTCTGTCGTGGACCCGGCGTAACCTGTGCACAGGTACGTCAACAACGCCTCGTTCGCGCGCAACGTGTGGACTAGCTCGGACACCACGACACGCGGATCAATCCGCGCCAGGTACTTCCACCGGCCTAACCACGCGGGTTGCGGCAGTCCTTCGCCCACACAAGACCACAACACAACCTTGGCGCCTGGCTTGCCGTCCTCACGTTCACCGGGTGGGACGAGGTATAACTCGTTCCGCGCTTCCGGACGGTCCCGGAGTGGTTCGCCCACGTCGTACCACACGGCGCCGCGGCGTGGTGCGGTGGCGGTGGGTGCGGTGGCGGTGGCGGTGGGCGCGGTGGCATTGTGAACGAGGCGCAACGTCATTTGTCTGACTCCCTGGCTGTCAATCAACCAACGATCGGGAGTCTGGAAGGCCTCGTTCCGGCGCGCTAGTTTTGGCGGCGCGGAGTATGGTGGCCAACACACGTCATGTCGAACGCAATCGAACAAAACGTATCGTCTATTTACTGCCTAAATGGCCCGCTAGAAACGCTTGCGGGCGCGTGATTATTACCACGCGCCCGCAACACAACTTGTTTATCCGGCGTTTATTGGCAGAGTTTCAGGCGGTACTGCCCCTGATGGTGGCCGTTAGCAGTGCACAAAAAACGCTACTAAACATGTTGTATCCTCACTCCGCCGCATTGGCCGTAGACGATTCAAGACGATTCACTAGTTCTAGCAGCTCCGGGATGGCTTCGTGGAGGGGGACGAGCGTCACCGTTCCGCGGGCCACGAGGACGCCGGCCGCGTCCGTGTAGTGAGCGATCATGACTGCGCCCGTGTGGCCGGTGTGTGACCGGATGTAACCATCTCCGCGTCCCTGTGCTACGGCCAGCGTCACAAAGAACCGGCGCAAGTCGTGGATACGGATCTGGCGCCTGTCGCCTTCGGACTTGCCGTGGATCGCAAGCTCCGGATGCAGGTTGAACACGCCGGCCTTTGCCAACGAACGCCGGAACGATCTGCTGAAATAACGCTTCCGCCCGAAGATCAGATCGGTCGGTTTGGCGTCCGGCGCGAAACACGTGCGGTACATGCGGAGCGCCGATACAACGTCAGCGTCCAACGCGAGATCGTTCGCGGACGTCGTCTTGGTTCGGTACAAAGACAGGATCCCGTCCGAGGACAGATCGCTCCATTTCAAGGCTAACGCCTCGCCAAGTCGCAACCCTACGCGCGCCAGGAACCCGCAAAGGATCCTGTCTTGGATCGGGACCTCGCGACACGTCATGAGTAACCGGTAGTCCTCCGGGTGGAAGGCCGGCGTCCGGCGCACGTCTCGGATCTTCGGGCGCGCCTGACGCGGAATCGGATGGCCGGTGATCACTTCAAGCGGATAGCGCGCAATGGACAACACCCGGCAAATCATTTTCCACACGTACAGTATCGTTTGATCGCGGCGCTTGGCGGCGCGCATCCGAGCCACCACGAGGTTCAAGTGTGTCACGCGCAAGTCCTGGATCGGGACAATGCCGATCACGGGATACGCATACAACCTGAACATGGATTCATCCCGTTTCGCAGACTTCACTACAGGGACCGCGTCCCCGTGTTCCTCGTGGAGCTTGCCGGACGTCCACTGCTTAGCTAGGCGTTCGAACGTCAATCCCTCCGTGACAAGTGCAACACCCACGAGCGCCGTGATCACGTCGTCATGTGCGATATCCTCCCAGCGCTGGACGTAATCCGGTCCCGCCAGTGGTGGGCGCACGTCACGCATGCGGCGTGACGCCTCCGTAAACCCAGCCTGGATCTGTTGTGGCGACAGCCGCGCCGCCTGTTGCAGCTTGCGCGCGTATGCGTTCATCACCCGGAGTGCTGGCTTGACGTAAGGATCCGTCGCGTTGCGCCACAACGGCACAGATAGGCGCTGTCCGCCTGCAATCGTCAAACGCGCAATCAAGGTTCCGTCCGCGGACGTGTACGTCGTACCGGTTGCTTGCCGACCCATATGTGTCTACTCCTAAACGTGTCGTGTTGCTGGCTACTATCTGACGCGTCGTGTATGACCCGTCGTGTAGCCATGTCGAGTTAGACACGATTTATTACCGCTGGCAACCCGCGCGAACATGTTGCGTCGTGAACGGCGCGTTGTGTATTGTGCGTGGGATGCGAGATCACACGAAGCGCTTGACACGATTTATTCAATCGTTGCCGGAGGCTACGACGGTCCCGGAGATCGTACGCCGGGCGGCGCGCGCCGGGATCCTGACCTCGGACAAACAAGTTTATAACGCTAGATATCGTCTACGCCGCGCCGGTGCGCCCGTGGCCGTGGACCGTGTGGCGGCGCCGGTGGCGGCCGCGGCGTCCACGCCGTCCACGCCGTCCAAGCGCGCCACGCCACGGCCGGCCTCGACACGCCGCGCGGCCACGCCCACCCGGCGCCAGGCGCCACGCCCGCCGGCCGCGCCGCCTGGCCACCCACCGGCGCCGCCCATGCCGTCACTGGACGAGGTGGTGGCCAGCTTCCGGTCCGCGGCCGTGCGCCTTGGGACGGAGCGCGCCTTGGCGTTGCTCCGCACGCTGGCGGAGGACGTGGGCGCGCCCGGGTCCGTGGCCGTCCCTAACACATGAGCGTCGCTGTAAACCCGGACTGCACACCTCCGCCGTCCGTCCCGTAAAACACCTGTGTTGTGACGTTAGACAGAAGTGCAAGCGACAACGTGTGAGATCCGATCGCGGGTTGCCACACGAGGGACGGGGATATCATGCCAACCTCACTGGCGGCGCCGGTCTTGAACTTGCCGCGCAGTCCGAGGACCGTGGTTAGCGCGGCGTCTTGCACGAACGCGGCGTTGCCTTCGTTTCCCGCGGAGGCATGTCCAGTGGACATGGCGCCCGTCGCAAACATGAACGGCGCCCACTGGCCTTGCACGAACTCCAACTTCGCGTTGCCTTGAACTTGCCATGCGCTGGCTACCGTGACGGCATATGTTGCGTTCGCAAACAAGAACGACGGCATGATCGGAACCTGGTTATCGTTGTTCCACAGATCCACGCGCGGCGTGTTCGTATCGTTGCCGTTCATGCGCCACGTGAGAGATCCGTTTGCGGCGCGCGCGCGTATCGTTCCGAGGTAACGCCGGGTTTCATCGCCGGACTTGATCAGGAAACCGCTGACTGTAGAACGGATAACGCTCGTGGCACGCACGGAACTACTTGTCCACGCTAACAGCTCCAAACCGACGTTGCCGGCCAACGGGTTAGCTTGATTAGTTAGGTATCCGAACACGTCGTATACAAGGTCCGTTGTCAACCCAGATAGCGCAAGTGTGGCGCCGTTCGTTGCTATGGGAACAACTTGTCCCACCGTTGACGAATACAACGCGATCAGTGTCCCCGTGTATGGGAGCAACCATATTGAAGTAGCGGCGGGAATGTCCGCCACCGGGATCGCGTTGCTGGCATTCAAGGTCAACCGGAGCTGATTCACGGCGCCGCATGCGTTAGAAAACGACCATGCGGCAGTGGCCGCGGCGGTGGCTCTTAGAGCTTGCCCTTGCACAGGCGCGGGCGTGCCGGAGATAGACACGTCCGTTGCGCCTGACAGCGTGCTCGCCTTTAGAAACCGCGTATCGTTTCCCTGTGCGAACGTGCCGGAGGTGGATCCATACGCGGGTAGTCCGTGTGTATGATCGGACCGGCACAACGCCGCGTTGGAACCGCCGCTGTTACTTCCTCCAACTGTTAGCGAAACAGGAACCGCCACGTTGACAACGTGTTTGTGGTCAGCGCGTGCCGCGGTCGTAGCTACGCCAACAACGGCCGAGTTAGAATCAACGGCAGCGGGCGCGGTAGCCGTGAGTGCCGCGGCGCCCGTCGCAACGCCTGCTAGCTTTACTTTCTCCGCGCCGGAGAAAAACCCGCTAACCGTTGTGGTTGCGTCCGCGTGGAGCGCGCCGCCTCCGCGGTTCCCATGCTGGCCGTCAAACGACAGGACGCCTACACGCAACCCGTTAGGGTTGTTGACAACGATCGATCCTTCCACCGTGTCAACCTGGACGTCCAGGCCTTGGCTGCGACTTCCGGTGCGCTTCAACCCGTAACCGAGTTCGATCCCGGCCGTCCCGTTGGCCTGTGTCCAGTAGGATCCGGTGACACCTAACACAAACGGTTCGCCAGGATCGTCCATGATCCATAACGCGTTTTGCACGTAGGACGACGAATCACTCATTTGACCGTATTCGATCAGGTACTGGATCCCAGCGCCGATATCCACGGACCGCGCAAAGTCAGGCGGCCGGGTCCAGGCGCCTGTCTGTATGATCCATGGTCCGTTTTCCGCGCCGTCGTCCTGGCCGGTCAACAGGATACGCATCCCGGCCGTGATCGTGGTTTCGCCTAACGGGACACCCGTCAGGTCCTCTTGTTCGTATGAGATGAACCAACATGGCGGACGATATGTTACGAATGGTCCGCACGGGACCATGGACTCGTCCCCGGGGACGTTGCTCGCGCCACGCCACACGGATCCGCCGTACGTGTCCCCCTGCGCGATCCACACGAGCGAACGCGTTGTGATCTCGCTCGGAACAAACACCCAAGCGCCGTTCGTTCCGGTCCCTGGCGTTACGACTTCATACACGCCGAACGCCGGCCACAAGACCCGGTCCCCGGCCGCCAGCGGTCCCGCGCCGTCCGCGTAAAGCGGCGCCGCGTCCGGGGTCAACGTTTCTTCCGCCCACACGGCGCGGCAAGCGCCTTTCCAGTCGTTCGGGTGGGTGTGGTCCGCGGCGCTCGCCAGGTCCGACACGCCGGCGCTGGCCGCGCCATTGTTCGGCAACGGCGCTTCCTCGGATATGACGGCCGCGCTGGCTAGGCGGAGTTTTTCCGTGGGTGACATGAACCCGGGCGCCGTGTCCGTGGCCAGTGCGTGGAGTGCTCCGCCGCCTAGGTTGCCGTGTTGTGCGTCCGAGGCCAGCGCCTGGACGGCCACGCCGGCCGGTCCCACCGTGAGGCCTCCGCCCGGCGCTGGCTTGACGCTTAGCGTGTTCGCCGTGAGCAACAACCCGTTGCCAGCGATCACACCTCCGCCCGGCGTTGACGCCCATTCCGCGGAAGTGGACGACGTAGCCACGAGCGTGTCCCCGGCGTTCGGCGTGTTGCCCGTTAGGACGACAGGCGGACCCGCCTCCGTTGCGATCTCACTGATGGGTGTACCGGCCAGGATCGTGTCTAGAAAGCTCATTGTGTCACCTCACCCATTGCGCGCGCCGGGATCCAAGTACCCTACGCGAACGCCAAACAATGCATTGTTGGGACCGTCCATTAGTTGGATATCCACGAAGTATGCGTCCGTCGCGTTGTTCACCGTGTGAAGCGTTGGCAGAAACGACGTCCACGTGTGCACAACTTGTGTGGAGGAAAACGAGGCCTGATCCAGTGTTCCAAGATCTATCGGGTCTGTCGGATCCGCGGGATCCGCCGTCCACGCCGCTTGCGAGTTCATACGTAACGTGATCGTGTTTGCGGCTGCGACCGCATGCGCTCGCCACAGAGCGCCAAACAAGATCGCGGGCGCACCACGAGGTAACCCGAACACGGGGAACCGGATGGTTGCGGGTCCGCCGCCAGCTGTCAGTCCCCACGTATCGAACAAGTCGTCATAGTGTCCGGCCGCGCCGATCTGTCGTCCCGTGGACAAGGGGATGTTGATCCACCTTAGGGGTAAGGACGACCCGGTATACAACACGTCACTTGACGCGTTAGGGAATGTCAGGTTGCCCGTCAACGCGACATTGGCACCGGCCACGTTGCTCGTGATCTCCACGGTCCCGTCGTCCGCGCGAATACCTCCGTTCGCTGTGATCGCGCCTGTCGCCTTGACCGTGGACTGCGCCACGAGTGCGGACGTAACCTCCACGGTCCCGTCCGGCGCCGTGATCCCTCCGGCCACGGACAACGCGCCAGCGACACGAACGGACGTGCCGTTCAGCTCCAAGGATCCGTCCGTGGCGCTGATCCCGTTGTTCGCGATCACGGCCGCGTTGAACGTGTTCGTTCCGGTGAACACGTTGTTACCAGCTAACAGCGCAACGTAACTTGTTATGCGTTGCTTTAGCCATTGCGAGCGGTTTGCGAACACTTGCGAAAACGCTTCCACGACTAGCGCGGAGTCGTCCATGGTGTCCGTCAGCTCCGGAACCGTGACTGTCTCGGACCCGAACACGGGCGTTTCAATCAGTACCTTTGGCATGTGTCGCTAGCCTCCCACCGGAATACGTCCGCCGTCCGCGCCGCTTCCCCATTGTTCCGAGTTCCCCCACAGCCGTCCGCGCGGGTAACCCCACAAGCGCGCGCCCGGTGGCATCAAAATGATCTCGCCTAAACAGTGCGCCGCGATCCATTCGCGCGGAATGATCTTCAAGTCCTCCGCGTCCGCCATGGTGACCTGATCGGTGAAGTACAACAGCACCCACCGCGCCCACTGCGCCACGTCCCTGGACACGCTGACGTTCGGCGTGATCGTCCCGTCCGGGTCCATGGCGAACAACGCGCCGGACCTGTACAAGAGCACGATCGGAAACGTGTTAGGCGAGTAGTGATAAAACAACTGTTGCAGCAACGCATACGGACCTCCGCGCGTCCGGTGATCAATCCACCACCGGATCAGGCGTGACGCGTATGGCGCGTCCGCTTCCGTGAGGCCACGCCGGATCCGGCGTTCCTTGCCGATCGGTCCTAACGACTCCGCCGAGTACAGGTTAGGGAACCGCAACTTCACGCCGGCCACGAGTGCGTCCCCGGCCGCGTCCAGCTGGACCGCGATTGAATACAGGATGCGTTGCGCTAGGCCTGTCTGCAGCCACGGCGGAGACAGGCGCCACAACGTGTCCCGGTACGTTAGTATGACCTGATCGGGCGCTGTCATGAATAGAACGCTTCCGGCGGCGGAACCTGGACGATCTGTGTGGCCGTGATCGCGCCCACCGTCGCAACCTGTTGTTTAGTCAGCGGCTGATCCGTGGCCGGCGTTGTGATCTCCACGTGGAAGATCTCCCGGTACGTGGACGCGATCGCGCTGCGCAAGGCGTCAACGAATATGTGACCCGGTTGCGCTGGATCGATCACGTTGCCGCCCACCGGTTGCGCACGGATGAACGCCACGATCGCGTCGTGGATCCTGGCCGTGATTTGCGCCACCGTTTGACCGGAGGTGTTATACATCCAAACGGAATACGTCACAGCGAACGGAAGCTCCGTTGCGCCGAACACGCGCGCCGTGACAGCTTGCGGCGCCGCGTTTTGCAGGACGGCCAGTTGCGCCGCGCCTAGGTCCGTAGCCGGGTCCGTCATGTCACCGGTGACAGCGCCGGTGGCCGTGGCGCAGTAGCAGTCAACGTGTCCATACCCGTCAACCACGAGCGAGATCCGCGCGATGCCTATGTTCGTTCCGTCCTGTCGGACAGCGTTGCGGAGCGCCACGCTATACGCGTCCCATGGTCCCATAGGTGACAGTGCGCCTAGGCGTTCCGTGCAACGCTGGCGGAGGGACGGATCTCCCTCCACGTCCGCGCCGAACAACGCCACCGGGTTGTCCACGGTGACGCCTAACAGGCCTGTGACTAACTGTGAGATCGCGTGCGCGTCCGCGTTGGACGCGGTCCCGGCCTCCGTAGCCACCACGCCCACCGTCGCGATCGGGTGGGCCGGGTCCAGCGTGAAGGCCTCCGTGTTGCGGTACGTGTGGCCGGTGGCCGCGTTGCGGACGATCGCGTCACCCGGATCCAGGTTGTAGATCGCGCCACCGGTGGAAGTGAACACGACGTCACCGGCCGCGAACTCCGCGTCCCGGCGCTCCACGCCGTAGACGTACCACGCCACGAGCGTCAACCATTCCGCGTCCGAAGTCTCGAGGAACCCGGACCGCGCGATGCTGGCCATCAGGGACGAGTACGCCGCGAACACGGCACTCACTCCCACGATCATAGTCCGGACCACGGATCCCGGTTTCCACGCGGACGTGTTGACGCCCACAGCGGCCAGCACGTCATATATTGAGGCCTGGACCTCCGCGCGTGTGAGCGGCGTTGTGAGCTCCGCGATCGTTAGTCTAGCCATGTTTGTCGATACTTTCTCGCAACTGGATCCCGTCCGCCGTCACGAAAAACACGAGCGCAAAGGACTCGCGCGAGTCCTTCAACATGCCGCGCATATGAACGCGTAATGCGTTCGCTCGTGTGACGTATGTGATCGCTACCGTGGCGGACGCCACACGCTCGTCCTTCAACGCCTCGGATCGGACCTGTGCTTGCAATCGTGAGATCTGTTCTAACGTCACGCCGCGGTTGCAATACGAACGCAAGTCATATCCATATGCCAAGTCGTCAATCACGCCTCCGCGCGGCGTGATCAGGCGGCGGAGCACGGCCTCCGCAACGGCGTTAGGCGAGTCCGGCGCCACCTCGTCCAGCGCCGGCGTCAGGTCCACGATACATGACAAGTCCACGCCGTAACCCACCCGGTCCGGTGGGACGCGGTCCAGTGGAGGTCCTAACAGCGCCAGCTCCGCCGCAATGTGATCTGTTAGTTGTGTCATGCCGGGTCCCCGTCCAGCGGCGCCGGCGCTGTGATGGTAGGCGCGATGAACACAACGTTACTCCCGGACGTGACTGTCCCGTCCGCGGTGGCGTTGTTCCACGTGATCACTCCGGAGATGGGGTTGCCTTGGAACGTGCCGGTCAAGGTCCCCGGAGGCAACGTCACCTTGACCGTGTCCCCCTTGCGCGCGGCCGGGGACCCGGAGTCACCACCTAACGTCAGCGACACGGGCGCGTAACCGTCCGCGCCGTAATGCGCGTAACCCATGACGAGCGGCGCCGCGCGGTCCCCACCGGCAAACATCACGAGCGCCTCACCACCGGGCGCAATCGAGGCGCGCGCGCCCGGGATCCCTGGCCATGGCGAGATCGCGCGGAGGTCCGGCAAGTCCGGATCCAGCGCTTGCAAGTCCAAGCGATCGTCCACGCCTTGCGACACAACACGATACCTGTACACGCCGAACAAACGTTGTGACGTGATCGTTTCTGTGATCGCTGTGATCAGTCCGGCAAGGCGCCCGGAGGCCTGGCCGGTTCCGCCAAGCCACACATGGATCCGGAGCTTGTCCTCACCACCCGCAACGATCTCGAGTTCGCGGACCGTACCTGGCTCGTCCAGGCCTTCCGCCAGCGTGGCGCCTACGGTGATCAGACTTGGATCGTCCGCCGTCACCGTGGCTGTCCGTTCGGCCGGGTCGTATGCCAGGACCGTGTACGTGGCGGCGTCCGGCGCGCTGGCCGGCCGCGGTCCGACTTGCGTCACGCCGGCATAGTCAACCCACCATGCCGCGCCGCCCACGACGTCCACGAGCGCCCGGGACGCGGGTCCCGCCTGGCGCGCGTAGTCCGGTCCGATGCGTTCACGGGTGGGCGTGAAGATCCCAAGTGTCTCACCCACGACGCGCGCAGCGTCCTGTGCCACGAGCAACGCCTTGACGCCGGCGTCATTGTGGTATCCGAGCGCCGGAACGTCGCGTCCCCACCCACCGGCGCCGCCTATGATCCGCGTGGTGCGTTGCAGCGCATACGTCCCGTCAAGCTCCGGTACCGGTGAACCTGTCAGGGACAGATCTCCGATACGGATCACGCACCGTTCCGGAAGCGTCGTGTTCACCGGCAAGTGAACCTCTGCCTGCCACGGTCCCACGTAACCCACCGTGACGCGCGCCCACGAACACGGGAGGCCGTTCACGCTGACATACAGATCCACGTCCTCCGTCGTCATGGGTTCCCCTCGTCCAGCGCCAGGCGCTTGCGCTGTGCTTCCCCGTCCAAGTCCCCGATCTCCACTTCGCGAGGATCGGCCGGCGTGGCCTCCGCGCCGTCAGGCTTAGACGCGCCTAACGAATACCGCCTCCATTCAATGCATTTGACTTCTATCTGCCACACGCCGTCCTCTACTTGCTCCGGCGCGGTTACGTCCTCCACAACTAGTTGCGAGATCCCCACCTCGTTCAACACAGGATGGTTCACGTCCAGCGCTTTCGCGCGGCGTCCCACCGGAGGACGTAACAAGACAGGCTTGATTATTTCCCACTGATCCCAGTGCGTCAGCGTGAACAACCTAAAGCGTAACGTGAAGTGTGCGAGGCCTATCCCGCGATACAACAGGATCGCGCCCGTCATGGCGTAGCCCGCTTGTTCATCCCACTTGCGAGGTGAGGACGCGCCCACGACTTCACACAAGCCAGGCGTGGCGTAGCCAGCGAGCAAACACTCGTCCGTAGGATCTTCTATGGGATTCCACGTCACGTAACAGGCGCTCCCATTTGTACGGCCAGGCCTTGAAGGATCGTTTCGAGTTCGCGCTTGATAGCCATGGCCACCGGCCGCGCGTCGTCCGCGCTGGCGCCTTTGCCTACTGTCACTTGTAGCGTGGTTATGTTGACTGTCGGACCGCCTCCGCCAAGCGCGCGCGCGGCGCCTCCGGGCGCGGTGGCCGGTGGCGTGATCATGTCCTCCACGCTCGATTGCGCGGCCGGTGTGCCGGCCTTTACGCCTACCGTGACGCCGGCCGGGATCTGCGCGCCTAGGTCCGCGAACACTTTGGACGGTGATTGTATGAATAGCGTCGTCTTGAATCCCGTCACGGCGGACGCGGCCAGTTCCTTCAAGGCTTGCCACAACGCGTCACCCATGGACTTTACGCCGTCAATCAACCCGTCCACGAGGGACACGCCTAACGCTTTCCACTCCGTGGTTGCCCACGCCTGATACAAGGCCTCGAACACGCCATATATTAGGCCGGGGACGATCTTGATTAGTTGCGGTCCGAACTCCCAAAACGCTTTTTGGACCACAAGACTGACGCGGAACATTGTCTTGACCGCCCATACCGCGAAGTTGAACGCGAACTTCGCGAGGCCAACGGCCGCGTCCAGCCAGGCGCTGGCCACAAGTTTTCCTATGTTCGCGAAGATCTTCCCAAGGTCCCGGCCGCCTCCCTTGATCGCCAGGCGGAAGTCCAGCCATTTGTTTTCGAACTTCAACGCGAATATGATCAGTTCCTGGAACATGATCTTGGCGCCGCGGAGGACGGCCGTCGTGATCCCGATGAACGGTCCCGCAATGCCGCTTAGGACCCGTTTCATGACGGCGCCGCTGTTGGTTGACTGACTCACGAGGTCCGCCAGGCCTTTCTTCGCGAGCAAGTAAGGCTTGATATCAATCCCGGAAAACAGCGCCTGTTGTGACTCCGCCAGCTTCCGTTGCTGGACTTCTAAGCTAAGCATTTGCTTAGACACGACTCCGCCGATCTGTGACTTGACGCGGTCCGCCAGCCGCTGGACGTTGCCGCCTGTGAGCGCCAGTGACGCGGACCATGCCAGCGTCCGGTCCGCTTGTTCCTTCCCGAAACCGGACGCGGCCATGGCTACCGCCTGCAACGCTGGCGCCATGTTCTTACCTCGAACACCGGCCTTCTCTAGTTGCATTGTGTAGCCTGCAACTTCCTCCCGGGAGATCGAAACGCTGGCGGACACCTTGTCAATCGTGGCCTGCAAGTCCTCTGCCTTGTCCTGGCCTAGGCGGAACGTCGTGGCGTACACGGTCCGGAGTTTCGTCACGGCCTCAAGTTGCAACAGTTCGTTGCGCCGCGCGTTCGCGGCCGCGATCGCGAACTCCGTCAGGTGGGACGCCGCCTTTAGCGCGGCCACGCCTAACGCGATCACGGCGCCACCTAACGCCAGCGTCACGAGGCGCGCGGACCCGGCCACGCTCACCCACCGGAGCGCCGTGGACAGGACGGAACCCATGGGACCCGGGACGCCGCTGGCGACCTTGGATAGCTCCGCCAGCTTGTCTTTGAAGGACGTGGCGCCGGCGCCGGCTTCCTCCGTCTTGGGTTTTTTGACGGCGTCCGCCAGCTCCCGCAACTTGTCTTTGAACGAACCGCTGGACTTTTTCGCGGCACCAAAACGCTGGCCTAGGTTTAGCGCCTGTTGCTGATTCTCCGCTAACCGTTGCTTCGTTTTGCCTAGGATAGATTCTAACTTCGTGATCTCCGCGATGTTTGGGTTAGCGGCGCCGCGCAAGTTCTTTAGCGCCTTTTGCAGTTCGGACAGCGCGCGCGTGTCCTTCGCGATCTGTCCCTGCAAACCTTCAAGCGCCTTGGCGGCGGACTCGACAGGTTCCGAAACGTCGTCAATCGCTTCAATCCGGAAGGTTGCGTAATCTTGCGTCGACATGCATTCATCCGGGTTTAGTGAGCGCCTCTAAGATCCGGCGTATGACGCGCAAGTCGTGGAGCGCTTCCGCCACGTAGGCGGCGCCGGCATAACCTTGCGCCGCCTGGCCTATCAGCTCCGGATCTTCGTATCCGATCAGTGCGAGCAAGCACCGCGCCGCAACCTCCGGATCTCCACGCGCGGCGCGGCGCAGAGTGTCTATTTTGCCTTTAGCTGGACGTTGCGGTGGCCGGCCAGTTCAACACATACGCTCGCTAGTTGCGTCAGGATCCCCGGAAGCTGGCGGAGCAACTTGTCCAGTTCCGGTTTACTCGGAAACAACAAACACGAGCGAACTAGTTCCTCCGCGTGATCTGACGTGAGTTCGCCAGCGTCTTGGAACTTCCGGAACGCTGCAATGTGTGGGCGGCGGAGGATCACGGCGCCCACTTCCGTCCGGACCATGCGCACGGCGCGCGCGCCATATTGTTCCTCCGCGCGGTCCAGTTCCTCGTCCTCGACTAGCGCGCGTTCCTCCGTGGCTAGCGTTTCCTCCACGGTGGGCGTTTGCCGTGCCAGGGACGCGTCCGCCAGCGCGGCGCGCCGCGCGCGGACCTCCGCGATCCTCGCCTCCAAGTCGTCCGCGGCGCTCGTCATACGGGGACCTCGCCAGTGGAGTCATACAACGTGAACCCATTGCGTTTGATCGCCATGCAATCAATCTCTATGTCCTCCTTTAGCGGATCCGGGGATTCTTCCTCGGACACAGTGGAACCGATCCAAACGCATCCCGTGATCTGGACGTCCTGGTTAGGTTCCTCCGGTTCCGAATAGAACACACTGATCATAAACTCCACGTTGCCGTAACTCCGTTGATCCGGAGCGAGCGCCGCCAGCGCCGCGCGCGCGTTCGCGATGCTCGTTTTCCAACCTGTCAGCTTGACGGACTCCGTGGAGTACTTGCCGGACGAACGGCCGCGCGGCGCGTGGTGACGGCCCATTCCATACGCCTTCACACGCTCGCGCTTGTCCGCGTATTGAATACCTGTGAATCCGAAAAACGGTTCGTTATTGATAATCAGTCTGATGGATCCCCATGACAGCTGGTTCTGATTTACGCGAATGTTGTCAGGCATGACTAGTCACTCCCTTACGCCGCGGCCGGCGTGGCCAGCGCTGGGTTGTAGAATCCAACTTCAATCTCGATAAACTCCGGGTAGGCCAACGGGATCACGCGCGCGCGTCCTGTTAGAGTTTTGGTTGCCAACACGTTGTCCACGCGTGACAAAACGAACTGCACGCCGGAGGCTTTTGGCTTGGCGAGCAACGCCGCGCGGAGCGTCTCCGTGGCGCCGGCCTCTATCTCTACCGCATCCGCCTCCAAGATGAATCCGGTGGAAGTGTCCACGCGGACCGGCCGGTTCAAGCGCCGGATGAAATACATTCGGAGTGCGTCCTCCGCCAGGTTCATCACGCGCCGGTACGGAATGATCTGAAAGTCGCTAGTTGGACCCGACAGCAAACGCGGCCGCGTCACGTACACGCCAGGGTAACCGTCCCACGAACGCGCCGTGATCGCGCGATTGTCGTCCAGGCCTGGATTCAAAGACTCGTCATGCTCTAACGGGTTGCCGTTGCCGTCCGATATGAACGCGCCCGGGATTGGACCTAGGTTGACGTCCGCGACATTGACTTCCTCGGACACGTTGCCCTGCAGCGCCATGAACCCGAACAACAGAGGACGCCGGAACACCCGGCCGTCCAACACGGACACGAGGCGTGTGGCGCCGGCCGTGACGCCACCGTTGATTGACACGGCAGTACCGAACGACGCATTGAATGCAAGCTGGTAGGCTGACTCGGACTCGCCAGCGTTCGGCATGCGGTAGCAACCGATCCACGAGCGGTACCGGCCATGGGCGCGGAGGCCGTTGATCGCTGTGTCTATGGTCCCCACGAGCGATCCAATGATCGGTCCCGTCAGGACTAGTTGCTCCCATGCGATCGCGGACGAGGCGAGCGCCGTCAACGCCGCCTGTAGCGTCGTGGAGTCGTACACGGGTCCGGTCCCCTCCGCGGAGTAGACGTCACCCGCCACCATGGTCCCGGGTCCGACCGCGAACGTAACGCCCGTAACCGTCGTGATCTCCGTGAGTGTTCCGAGTGGAACCACCGGCGTCCAGGTATATCCCCCGTCACGTGATCCCTGGACCGTGATCCCGGCCGTGCCAACCGTTCCGCCGTTCACAACACGCAACCTGTATTGATAGTCGTCCGCGGGTTCCCCGGTGGCGGCGGACACGGTGATCACACTCGTCCCGGTTCCGACCATGGTCACAGGTCCAACGCTTGGCGCCGTGCTCCCTACGGCCGCGCGAATGAACACCACCGGGCGGCCGGTGTTCACGATATAGAACGCGGCCGCCTCCACGTTAGGTCCGATCCCGAAGTTCGATTGTAAGTCCTGTGTACGCGCGAACGTGGCCGGCATGTTGTAGGGACCGGCACTGCAACACCCAAGGAACACTGTTAGGCGTCCAGCGGACGGCGGCAAAACGCCAAGCGCTCCGTCCAGTTCCGTGATCGTGACTTGCGGTAGCGTCATGGTGAATCGTCTCCGGTTACGTGTATGACCTCGTCAACGTCTAACTCCGTGACTGTCAGATCCGCGGCCAGGCGTGGATCTCCGTCCGGTGGATATTCAACAACAGGCGGCGGGACCGCGTCCGGATACGGGACGTCCGGGATCACCGTTTGCAGCTCGCACACGACGCGCAACGCGGCGCCGTGGCGCCGTTCGAGCTTGTCCGTGATCCATTGCTCCGCACGGATTGCGGACACGCCGTGCGCCACCTGATAAACAGCGCGGAACCATGCGTCATGCAGGTATCGGCAGATCTCGTATTGTTTGATCTCGTTCTCAGGATCGGCCGGGTCCTGGCCGTTGATTATGACGGTGAAGACTTCGTTCAACGTCGCGAGTGATCGCGGCGTTTGACCCGGGTTCCGTGGCGGCGCCAGCTGGCCTAGGACGCCAGTGGGATCACCCGGCACCCATGCAATACGGTTGCCGTATGGGTGTTGCGCCGGGATGCGCCACCCAAACAAGTTGACGACGGGTGTTCCGTCCGCTGCCAGGCGCGCGCTGACTTCCTCGAACAACCACACTAACGCATGCTTGCTAGGCATTAGGTTGCGTTGCCTTTCATCACGGCGTCAAACTTCGCGGACAGGACGCGGTGGATTGCGAGCGCAACAGGTTCCGTTATGTGGGTGAGTATGATCTCGCGCTTGACCTTGCCTTTGGCGCGTCCCTTGTGGTGCAACGCTTCCGGTCCCACGAGGCGGATCCAGATCGTTCCGCGGACCGTGGCAACACGAAGCGCCTCCACGGCGTTGTTCAACACTGGCTTGTGTCCACGTTTGCGCGGCGCCCATGGGACGCCGTCCGGCGTCGTGTGCGCCGTGATCGTGGACTCAAGGACGGCGCGGACAGCAACTGTTAGTTCTTGCCAGGCGTCCAGCGTCAACGCCGCGGGGACCGCGCGAACGCGTTGTATGATCTCGTCTACAGTCAACATGTCAGGTTCACCGAAGTCCCTGATCCTCTGATCGGCCTAACTGTGCTTGCTCGTCCGCCCACACATAGGGCGAGTATTCCGAGTGGACGCGAGGGAACCCGCGCGCCACCGCGCCGTCGTCCGTGTCCGCGCGGAGTGGAAGTTCAAACAATCCTTCCGCGCTGTCCGCCGCCTCGCGGATATCCGCGAACGCCTGGACCGCCTGTAGCTTGTATTCTTGGAACTCCTGATCGGTGGCCGCGACACCACGCCGTAGCCACACGTCTACGGACACAATACGTTGACACCACTCCACAACGGCCAGCGGATATGGAAGCTTGAACGGCGCGTCATAGCGTTTGCACAAGCGCGCATCGATAAAGCTGGACGCCATAAGCAGACGACGATCCACCCACCCGGGAGTCCGGAGTTCCACCTCGTCAATGAACGAGGCCGGGACAACGCTGACTAGCTTGAACTCTGCTAGATCTAAATACGCAACTGTCCCGGCCACGGTTCACCTCCGCGTGTCACCTAACACCCAAGCGCGCGGCCACCGGCCGTCAGCGCGTCACGCCGTCACGTAGCGAGGCATTTGAACAACAGGTACGGGTGGCCAGGGAGCACGCTGTTACGTCCCTCCGTGGTCCACTGGAACTCACGGATCCGCGCCAGCTGTGCATCGTTTTGCGGACCGTAATACAACACGCTAAACGCTTCGCGATTCACGTAGGAAAAGGCCCCTAACTCGTTAGTTAGAATGTCCTCCATTCCGAGGTACCACGAGGTGTCCGACCCGCCTGGATACCCGGCCGCGAGCTCCGTCACCTCCACAGGTTGTCCGAGTCCGAAGTTGCGGATCAACGCTTCCACGTCACCGGAACCACCACCGGCCGTTGCCGCTTGTGCAATGAACTTGGCGTTAGTGATCTGTTGCGCGCGCGCCACGAGCGCCGGAGGAACGAACAAGTAGGCCGGGCGGAGGAACCGCGGATCCTCACCGTTCGGCATTTTGATCGTGGCAATGTATGCAATGGCCTTTGCGACGTTCGCCACAGCCACGTCCACACTGACACTCGTGTCGATAGGCAACGCGCCCGGACCCGAACCAGCTGTGAACAAGTTCGTGTAGGTTCCCAGCGTCGTCCGGAACGGATTCAATGGGTGATCCGTCGTGAAATACACCTTGCCGTCGTATCCGAGCGGATTGGCGAGGATCGCTTGCGCAACCATCTTTTGCGGCCAGTACGCGGCGTAACTTCCAACGGTCCGCGACCACTGCGCCGCGTAATCGATCCCGTTGCCGTCCACGTCCTCGAACTTTTCTTTCTTGATCTTCAACCCGGCCGCGGCGTTCAGGTTCTCAACCTCTGTCGTCAACGCAACGATATCCTCGAACTCGATATTGCCACCGTGTCCGGTCCGCTGGATCCGCGCCGTGTCGAGCAACCACGACAGACGCTCCTTTAGCGCCATGCTCGGAACTGTCTTGGCGATCTTGTTCCACCACAAGTTAGACGTCAGGCGTCCGTACTCGTTGGACGTGATCGTCCGCATGTTGGACTCGAGATCGTAAAGGAACTGAGGGGTGATGGTAGGCATGACTAGTTACACCTCCGCCGTCGTGGTGGCGTCCGGAGCGAATGGATAAGACGAGTACACGAGGACGCCTTTCGCGGTGTCTACGCGGAGGACGAGGCCTAGGGACACGGCGCCTGCTTTCTGGACTGTCTGATCGTCTTTGACGTAAGCGATCTTGCCAGCGTCAGCGGCCACGAACGCGGCCGCCGTATCGTTGTCCCACCACCTCGCATTGATCGGATAAAACAGTTGGACTTGGATCGTTTTGATCCCGTCACCTGTTTTGCTCTGCATGAACACGCCGATCGGAAGCAACCCAGCGGTGGCCGCGCCTTTCGTAACGAGTCCTGTTGCCGTGTCGAGGCAAGCCAGCTTGCCGCGTTCCGCCACAACGGCGTTCGTCAACACGAAGTCCTGATATCCCCACACGGCCTCCGTCACCATTCTATCAGCCACGGTTGACCTCCACTCCCGGCGCGCCGGGGATTGCTGGAATAGAGACGCCAAGTTGCAACTTGTAATCGGACGCGATTACGCCCGTTTTCTCGCCTACCAGTCCCATACGCATTGCAAGCGCGTTGGCCTCGTTCGGCGGAAGCGCTGGCGCGTTTGCCGGCGCGTTGCCGCGCGTAGGCGCCGCGGCTGCCGCTGCTAGCGCGGCCGCGGCCGTGGCTGTCTGCGCCGCTGGCTTGGCCATCTTTGCCGCCAGCGTGCGGACCGTGGCCAGTGGGACCTGATCCAGTTCTTTGCGGATCTCAGGAGTCCAGTCCGGGCGCGATGCATACAACGCAACACGTTCTGACTTTGCTTGTGTCGCTGTGTATGAGCGGACTTCGCGGAGCGCCTGTTGCGCCAGCTTCAATGCGGACGCCGCGGACGTGGCCGTGGCTGCCTTCGCCTTGTCCTTTGCGGGCGGTGTGGCCGGCGCCTCGTCCCCGTCCGGTTCCTCGTGTTCGGCGTCCGGCGCTGGCTTGTCGTCCTCCGCCTCCGGCTTGTCCTCGGACTCGTCCTCCGCCTCCGGCTTGTCCTCGGACTCGTCCATTGCGGCAAGCGCGCGCTTGGCCGCCTCCGCGTCCGGACCTTCCCCCTCGGACGCTTTTTTTAGCGCCTGGCGCGCTTCCTCAATAGCACTCATGTTCGTCAATCCTTTAGCTGTTAGATCTAACAACCCGTCAAAACTGATCACGCCGTCCGCCAGGCGTTGTGTCACCGCGTCCCGTCCGAGGAACACGGCCGCCTGCAACGCCTTTGCGTCCACCTTGCGCGCCTCACGAACGAGTTCGAAAAACAACGCGGCCATGCCGTCCACGAGCAACTGTTGCGCAACTAGTTCCTCGGAAGTGATCGGCGTGTCCGGGTTGCCGTCCGCCTTACGCGCGCCGCTCGTGATCAGCGCAACACGCAAGCCTAGTGACTCGTTACGCGCTGTGACGTCGTCCCGGACCGCCAGGACGCCGATCGATCCAACTATCGAGGACGGCGCCAGGTAGATCTTTGACGCGCCACACGCCACCGCATACGCCGCGGAACACGCTCGTTCCTCCACGTACGCGATCAGTTGTTTGCCGGCCGCGGCGCACACGGCGCGGATCTCCCGGGCGCATTCCATGGACCCGTACGCGTCGCCGCCTGGACTCGAGATCCGGAGCACCACGAAGCGCGCGCCGGACTCCGCGGCCGCGCGAACACGTTGTGTCACCTCCGTGTATGACAGCCACCACCCGTCCGCCTCCGCCGTCAGCGGACCGCACACGGGGACGACGGCCACCGCGCCGTCCGCCACGGTGAACCACCCGGGGTTGACTCGCTCGTGAAGCTCGAACACTTCAAGCAAGGCGTCAGGCTGGATTGCTACGACCCGTCCGCGGCGCTCAAAACGCGCGGACAGGCGTGTGGCTATGGTGGGCGGCGCGGCCGGCGTGGTGCCGTTGGACAGCGTCATGCCGCCTCCGTCGTGGCCGGCGCCGGCGCGGTGGGCGCGGTGGGCGCGGCCGGCGTCAGTCCAGCGGATCCCAGCATGGCGTCCGCCTCCGCGGCGTCCACGAGGAACGAGCGCTGTATGATGGCCGCGGCCGCGTCACGCGGGACGAGGCCAGCAACCACCGCCTGGACGATCTCTAACAGTGACCCGATCTGTGCGCCGTTTAGCGCGGAGTCTTGTGCAGGCTTGCCGGTGGGCGGCGCGGATACGTCCGCGGCCGTCACCACGCCGTCCGCCTCGTCCACGTCCACGCCGTCCACGTCCGTCCCACCCACGAGGCGGAGGCCTCCGGATTGCGGCGCTGGCGCAGGTTGCTTGATCGGAATGGCGAAGTCCTCCGTCAGCGCCTGGACGTCTAGTTCCTGGCCGGACCCGGCCAGCGCCGTCGTCATTTGCTGGATCGCAGTGGCCAGCGTTTGAATCGTGAGTGCGTCCGCGTTTTTGTCCTTCGGAGGCGTCACGTCGTATTCCATGACGCAAGGCTTGGTTTCGATTGCGGCCGGTCCCCACCGGAGCGCCACGAACACCGGGATCCCTTGCGTATTCAATGTGTATGCGAGGCCGTCCGCGGTGGCCTGGATCAAGTCCGCGCGGATCATGCGGTGGATATCCTGATTGCTGAAACCAGTTCCGCCTGACGTTGTGATCGTCTGTCCAGCGATCGTGATGATGATCTCTTGATTCTGATCCTCGATAGTCCGGACGAACGAGTCAGCGCCGCGGCCGTTTGACTCCAACAGGCGCACGTCATATCCAACCGGCAACCCGAATACCGTGTTGATTCCCCACGCTAATATGTTGCGGAAGAATGAATCTTTCTGCGCCTCCGTGGATCCGTTCGGCGCAACGGCCACACGCGCCGGGTGTGCGAGTTTTGACTCCCAGTTGTCCCGGTGCCAGTTCGCGTGATCCTTGCGTATGTAGTTCCGGCCTAGCGCGCGCCACAACCCGTTGTTCCACGGCGCAACGCGGCCGCCCGGTGTGTGTAAGATCCAGCGACCGTCCCCGGGTGTGATCGGCAAACGTCCGATCACACTGAGATAATACCAACGGTTCTCCGCCCACACATATTGCAGGTATTGCGGATCCAACCGGCAAAACACCGGGAAGTCGCGGCCGATCACTGGCAACAGTTCGCCTACGCCTACGCCTAACAGTTCACCGTCCGCGGCCAGTAGCGCGAGTTCGGACGGCGGAAACATCTCGTCAAACAAGCTCCGGACGGAGTCCCGTCCAACGCTTAGTTGTTCCACCACCTCCGGGTCCCCGCGGAACCGGCGCGGCAAGCGAACGAGTCCGGACGTACGCGTGGACAGGACGCCGGAGATCACGCCGTCCCGGCGCGCCGCGGCCATCAAACGCCCGGCCAGCTGTAACGAACCGTTGTCCGCGTTGTGTTCGGCTGTCTCGAGGTCCGCCAGATACCACCGCGATTGTGTCGCGGTAGGCATTTGCAACTGGCCGCCGTTGACGTTCCGGCGCGCCTCGTCAATGTCGATGGAACCAGCGCTCCATGGTGGCGGCGTATAGGTCGAACGACCTAACAGCCGGGAAGTCATGAGTGTGATCCCGTTGACTAGTTCCACGCCACGAAGCTGACGCGCGCGCGCGGTGTGCGCAGCGAACTCGAGCGTTAGTCGTGATCGGTGGCGTCGTGGAGGTGTTGGACCGTCCAGGCCACGACAGGGATCCTGTATGTGTTAGCTAGACGCTCCGCGGCGCGCGGGTTAGGCCTGGCGTCACCTGACAACCACTCCGATACGCACGAAGGAACGACTCCGCAACGCGCGGCCACTTCGCGCGCGGTGGTTCGTTGGATCACGGCCACGAGCAAGCGCCGGCCACGTGAACGCCTGACTAACGTGATCGCCACCATTCGTTGCCTCCGTATGGATCGATCGTTTGCTCCGCGTATGGCGTCACAGCGTCCCGGCCTTCGCTCGTGGCGGTGGCGGCGCTTGGCGGCAAATCACCGGAGGACAGGCTAAGTGGTTCCCATGCCGACAACGCGAACGCGTCATATCTGTCCGGGGACCGGCCGATCAGTTTGCGGATCAGTTCCTTCGGGGTGAGTTTCAGGCGTCCGTTGATCGCTTGCTTCCATTCCAACACGTGGAGTTCCGTGGCCAGCTTGACGTCCTCCGGTATCGCGCCGCCGTCACGGAACCATTGTTCCGCGTTCGCGGCCAGTTCATCACGCGCGCGATCGTATATGTGCGGTTTGCGTTGCGCCTTGTCACTGGCGCGGACCGTAACTAGTTCGAACGCGTTCGGGTTCATCTCCGTGAAGTTGCGCAACCGGCCGGCCAGGGACGCGCCGATCCTACCTTCGCGATCCAGCACAACCACCGGTGTTTCACGAGGCAACCGGAACTCCGTCAACAGGATCAGTAGCTGGACGAGGTGTTGCTCGTCATTCAATCCGCGTTGCGTGCGCAGCGTTAGGAGCTTCATACCGCGCCGGATTGCAAAGCACGTATCGTCCCCTAGGCCGGATTCACCGGCCGGGTCGAGGCCCACGAACAAGCGCCCGGCCGCCTCCATGGTTGGCCAGCGTTGTTCCGCCTGTGTGATCGCGTGGACCGTGAATATCTTCGCTTCCTCTTGTAACGCGTGCTGTCCCTTTACGCGTATCTGATACAGCGGACTCGCTTCCCCCCATTCTTGTTTCTTGTCCTCGCACCACTCATACGTTGCGAGTCCGGGGATCACTAGTTTGCGCGCCTTGTAGTTCGGCGTGTCCTCGGACGATATGCGCATGGTCGCATACAGTTTGGACTTGCCGTAAAACGCTTCGTAGAACTCACCGGAGTTCCGCGTCCCTTGGGACAGCAACAACAACTTGGCACCACCGGCGCGGTTCCCCTCGATTGCCTCGAATATGAGATCGTCAATCCCGGAGGCCTCGTCCGCTATATAGAACAAGTTACGTCCGGAGATCCCAGCCACCGCCTCGGACTCCTTAGCAGTGAATCCAACGATCTCCCGGAAGTCCTCGGACTTGAGTCCCGTTCGCGCGAGTTCGCCTTGTTCGCCGTCAATCAGCGCGCTGTGTTCGCACGGGCGCTTGATTAGCAAACCTTCCGGGTCCCGTTCCTTACACTCGACACAGCGCCCGGACCGCGCGCGGATCATGCGGAGTTCGCGCCATAGGATCTGATCCACCTGGCGGGACGTCGTGGACGTCATGACGACGCGCGCGTCCGGAAACGAGCAATAATACCAGAGCGCCAGGGACGCGGCCGTGTGGGACTTACTGACCTTGTGTCCCGAACATATTGCAACGCGATCATGGTCCCGGACGAGTTCCATGATTTGCCACTGCTTTTCCCATGGTTCCACGCCTAGGATCTCACGGCAAAACGTCACCGGGTCCCGTTGGTAGTGTGGGTTAGGGAACTGTATATGTAACGTGCGCTCTAGTAACTTATCGAGGCGACGATCAAACGACTCCGCAAACGTCCACAGCTCCGGATCAGGTGTCCGCCTCCGGAGTGCTAACTCCTGCGCTCGTGTATCTGGCATGCGGTCCTAACCCACTGGACGGATCACGAAAGGCGCGTTGGATCGCCTCGTGGACTGCCTTCGCCGCCAGTGGGTGAGGTTCTAACGCGTCAATGACGAGATCGCAAAATCGTCTAAACGCCGGGTGTTGCCGAACATATCTGTCCTCTGACAGTTCCTGCGATCCTTCAAGGCGCGCGCGGAGCGTTAGGATCTTCGCCTCCGCGTCCGCAAGCCTAACGCGTTCGGTAGGCAGCAACCCGGGTTGCTGGCGGTCCTTCCGGATCACGGCCAGCAAGTCCAAGCAATCCTGTAGCGTGCTTGGCGCGCCGTCTTTGTGCGTCGTGGGTGACGCGGCGCCGGGCGCGGTGGGCGCGGTGGGCGCCGGGTCCGCGCCGTCCAGGGAGTGACCCGGCAACACGAGCCAGGCGCGTTCCGGGATCCCGTACATGGCCGCTATGCGCTGGCGTGTCTCCGGCGCCGGGACCTTGGCGCCCGTACGCCAGTCAGCAACGGATTGCGGGGACTTGACGCCTAGGTCCGCCGCAATGGCCGCCAGCGTCCCCACGACTTGAAGGAACCGCGCTTGTCCTTCCGACCGGAGTACAGGCGCGGCCAGGGAGATCGGCCGCGGATCTCGTGGTGCCATGCGTTACGCCTCACCACGCCAGGACGAGGGATATGGCGAGATCGGCCGCTCGTGTTCCACCGGAGGCGTGCCGGCCGCGCGCTGGCGGACCGTTTGCAATATGTAGTGGTCCGGGTGCTTACGCTCTAACAGCCACGCCGCGGCGCGCCAGTCCGCCGTAGGAGGTGACTGTCCAAGCGCCGCGCGCGAGATCACGAGGTGGTTACGCCGGACGTCGTGTGCGATCGCTTCCGCGACGTCACGCGCAAGTTGCGCGTACGGTTCACGGCCGGCACGTCCGAGCGTCAACCACTCGTCCAGTTCGTCCAGCGTGAGGCCGGCAAGCGCCGCGGCGTGGACGGGGAACACGCCCACCCGAAGCGCGTCAGTTAGTTTTGCGTGGCGCTCCGGTGTGTACTCCGGTCCCGTGGATTGTGGTCGTTTCGGCATGCGTCAAATGTGTACGACTTACTAACGCGAGGCCACGCTCCACGGTGGGTTGTATCCTGGCAATATGCGCCGCGAAGGACTCGTTCCGAACGGCGCACACGCGGATTGTGAACGTGATCAGTAGCGCTGTTACGTCCTGCACACTCACGGCGCCACCGTTTAGTTGTTCAAGCTTGTCCTCGATTAGGTTGACGACTTCTAGGATCTCGAGTGCGTGATCGTGCGGATTATTGGATCGCGGAGCCATGTTTGTTCGGTTGCCTTTATTTTGGTGGCACACGGTCCCCCGTCAGGGATGACGTGGGAACCGGTACCCTTGCATTGGGACAAGTGCCGGAAACGATTGCGGTTTTTCCGCCGGGTTTTTCAGAACTTCCGTGTCCAAAAAACTGTGCAGTTCTGGGACTTTTCGCCGGGGTCCTTTGGGGCTCGCGCCTCCCTAGACTGTAG
>Ga0247676_1000054_pt1 | contig 43361 bp, 53 predicted proteins | sample CNK17_metaG_FD_182802 | JGI IMG/M metagenome (GOLD analysis project Ga0247676, IMG submission 182802) | Soil microbial communities from Purdue University Martell Research Forest, Indiana, United States - CNK17 | ecosystem: Environmental > Terrestrial > Soil > Temperate forest > Bulk soil...
ATATTGCCGTGCAAATGCTGCTGAGCGAGGCCGAGGGGTTGGTGATTGCCGGGGATATACTGGCGAAGTATGATGATGCACGGATTGAGGAATAGGAGAGTACTATGATTGTATTCAAAAGAAACCCTGCGAAGGAGATACGGGATATTCTGGATGAGACAGCCGGTGAAGAGATTGAATACGCTTTAATAGCTTTTCGTAAGGGCGAGGGGCATAGCCCTGTATTGGTTACGAATATGAGTAAGAACCAATGCAAGGGGATGATTGCTGCAATTGGGAAGCATATAGCGAACCATGGAACCGTGGGGTCTATCCTGCGGCCCTATGATGGGGAGCTACATTAATGTATTCGCGAATACCGAAAGTCATACCCTCTTTTAAAGAGTATATTCACGGCATATAAAGCGGCATGACGCTGCCGAGATGCCCCGAGACGGTGGAAGCGCTGGTGGAGGCCCTGTGTAAAAGCCACGGGGATTTGACCTCTGCGTGCAGAGAATGCGGGGTGAGCCTGAGAGCCGTGGTGGCATGGCTGGCGAATGACACGGAGGCCGCTGCGGCGGTCAAAGAGGCTCAGATGATTGGATGGGCCAGCTTGGAACATGCGGCCTATCAGAGAGCCGTGCATGGCGTCGAGAAGCCCGTATGGTTCAAGGGCGAGCAAGTCGGGACCGAGACGCATTATAGTGACGGGCTTCTGGCGAAGATGTTGGACGCGAGGGTGCCGGGGTACGGCGAAAATCCGGTCAGTGGTGGGATGACTATTAATGTGGCGGTCATGCCAAGAGCCGAGACATACGAGGAATGGCTTGGGCAACGAGAAGCCGCTCTGAAGCCCAAAATACTGGAAGCGGAATACGTGGAGGTTGGACCGGCTATTAATGGCCTTCCGGACGTACTGTGATGCTGTCCGATGGAGACTTAAAACGGCTGGCTAAGGCAATCAGAGAGCGGAAGTCCGGAGTGACAACGGCAGAGAGTTTTATACCGCAACTGGTGGATGAGATTTTGGAACTGAGGCGACTGGTCAATAAGCTGTATGACAGTGGGAAACCGTGATGGAATACCCTAGGCGAGTTACCATAAACGACCCTATACTGGTATTTAGATGTAAGTGTGGGTTTGAGTGGTTAATGGCACCACTGGCCGGTACAATACAGCATAGTTCTCCTGTTAATGATGGGTTTTATTGCAATGAATGTGGTAACATAGTATATCCCAAGTTTGCGTTGAATTTTACGTCTGCCGATCTTATTAAAGGGCCTGATGCTGTTCCGAAGCCTATTATAATATCACGAAACCCGCCACAAATGCCAGAGGAAGGTATTAATTAGGTGGTATATGGTATGGGAGGCACAACCGGGTCCGCAAAGCCTAGCCATAAGTGCCCGGTTTGTCACGGAGCTTTTATACGGGGGTGCCCGTGGTGGCGGGAAGAGTTCATTTCTGTTAGGGGATTATTTACAGGATGTAGAGCAAGGGCCTGGTTGGAAAGGCATCCTGTTCCGCAAGACGTACCCTGAGCTTGAAGAGATTATAAGCCAAGCTAAGGATATGTATTTGCCGCTAGGGGCAACGTGGAAAGTCAGTGATCGGATATTCACATTTCCCACAGGAGCGACATTAAAGCTAAGGCACATCGACAGTGAAGATGATGCGATGTTGTACCAAGGCCATGAGTATTCATGGGTTGGCTTCGATGAACTGGGAAATTTTCCAAGCCTAGCTGGCTATAATAAGCTTAAAGCCTGCCTACGTGGTACGAGTGACAAGGTGACACATAGGCGGATTAGGGCAACAGCAAACCCCGGAGGACCGGGGCACCATGCGGTAAAAAACTACTTTATCGACCATGCGCCAAATGGGTTTGAAATGATAACAAGCGCGGAAGGTAATACGCGCATGTTCATACCCGCCAAGGTCAGTGATAATAAGATATTAATGGCCGCTGATCCGCAGTATGTTGCAAGGCTTAGGGAGGTTGGTAGTCCTGAACTGGTGCGAGCATGGCTGGAAGGGGATTGGAATGTTATCACGGGTGCCTATTTCCCGGAGTTCTCTACTCTCCAGCACTGCATTGAGCCTTTTTCAGTCCCGGCTTACTGGCTTAAATTCATGGCTGGTGACTGGGGAAGCGCAAGCCCGTTTTCCTTTCACTGGTATGCCATATCCGATGGAACTATTAATATCCACGATTATAGACCACCTGATGCGCTCAGCTTTCTTAGAAGCCGCCCGCCGCGACTTATTCCAAAGGGCGCACTCATCGTCTATCGCGAATGGTACGGCCAACAGCCTAATATGGTGAACGTAGGGCTGCGCTGGCCTGCGAGTCGGGTGGCCGAGGGGATCAAGGCACGGACGCCTCCGGGGGAGAAAGTGACGTTTCGGGTCATGGACCCTAGTGCTTTCAAAGAGGACGGTGGGCCGAGTCATGCTGAGGTTATGGCGCGAGCAGGTGTTTATTTCAGACGAGCCGATAACACGCGACTCGCGGGGTGGAACGCAATCAGGGAAAGACTGACTGGTTTGGATGCGGACCCCGATGTAAACAACGGTGTCGGTACGCCGATGGTGTATATTTTCAACACTTGCGTTCACTTGATCCGGACGTTGCCAGCATTACAGCATGATACCAAGAACCCGGAAGATTGCGACACAACGGGCGAGGATCATGCGCCTGATGATTTTAGATATGCTGCGATGGCACGGCCTTGGGTGCGACCTAGACCGTCTTTGCAGATACCACCTAAGACTATTCACGATGTAACGCTTGATGACTTATTCGAGGATCGCAAGAACACTATTAATGTGTCCTATGGCATGTAGTGTGCGCGTAATACGTCCTCCGCTTCGTGACCCCATCCGGGGCCTTTGGCGCGCATGGCGTGAACCAGATCGGGTGCGAGTCGCAGCGTTACCGGAACTTTTTTCATTTCTATGGGCAATCGTGGCCGTCCGAGCGGTGTGGGCGTATGACCATCGGGCATATACCATCCCTCCTGAATCCGTCCCCGTGAGCGGCAAAGAGTATTTGCGTATGCGGTAAAGTCAAATATATTTTCAGTATGCCGTAAAATCCTTTTGTGTATTCGCGAATACATTATGTGCAGTTGTTATATTTATGACTTGCACAGATTGGCTCGTGCGCGTACCGATGTGCGCCGCGAGGACATTATGGCTTCAAGGGCGGTTCCAGCTTCCAAGTATCCGCCGAAATCGGACACAACATCCGATGCTACTAATAGACGCGGCTATTGGGAAGAACAAATCCAGAAAGCCAACAAGCGTTGGGATGGTTTTGAAACTGATGGCGATGCTGTCGTTAACCGCTTCATGCTCGAATCTGGCTTTTCAGGCGACAAGTACAATATCCTATATTCGTCTACAGAAACAATCAAACCTTCGCTGTACGGACAAACCCCAAAAGTCCAAGTTAAAAACAGACAGCAAGATACAGAAGATAACATTAAAGTAGCTGCTGCGATGCTGCTAGAGCAGGTCGCACAATATGCCGTGGATATGCTTGATTTCGACTATGTGATGCAATGCACCGTGTCGGATTACGTGTTACCCGGTATAGGCGTTGTGTGGGTCCGCTATGATCCCAAATTCACTAAAACTTATGACAACGACAATAAGCCCGTTAAGAATGAGGACGGGAGCGATCAAGAAACCCTGTCATTCGAGGGGTTAGGGCTTGATTACGTCTTTTTCAAAGATTTCCGTTGTGGCCTAGCGCGCGATTGGCATGAAGTTCCGTGGATTTCACGCAAGGTCTACATGACCAAGCCGAAAGCGACTAAACGCTTTGGCAAAGAGAAAGCCGACAAGCTTGATTATTCCTTTAATAGCAAAGATAAAAAGCAGGGCAAGGATCAGAGCGCGCAAAAGCAGGCGATCATATACGAGATATGGGACAAGGAAAATGCGGAAGTTGTATGGTTTTCAGAGGATTATCCGGACGATGTTATTGAAGTTCGGAGTGATCCCCTCAGGCTTGAAAACTTTTACCCATGCCCGCGTCCTTTACGGGCGGTATGGACTTCACGTAGTTTTATCCCGAAAGCCCTTTACAGCCAATACAAAGCGCAAGCTGCGGAACTGGATCGGCTGACAGAGCGCATTCGATATCTGACAGAGGCATTAAAGGTCAGGGGCGTATATGACGGGAGCCAAGCCAATCTAGCCAATGTGCTGGATGGTCCCGGTAATAAGATGATCCCCATACAAGACTGGACCGGGTTTATAGGGTCCGGTGGTATGGAAGGGGCGATCCAATGGGTGCCCATTAAAGACGTTGTGAACTGCCTCACGCAGTTGTTCCAGCAACGTGAGATATGTAAAAATGAAATATATGAGATTACTGGCTTTAGTGATATTGTTAGAGGTGTTTCTAAAGCTAGCGAGACACTGGGCGCGCAGGAAATTAAGTCTGACTGGGCCACTGGTAGGCTCAAGGATATGCAGCGTGAGGTACAGCGTTTTTGCCGTGATATTATTAGGCTATTTGTCGAGATAGCGGCTGAGCATTTCAGTAAAGAGACATTAATGGTCTATAGCGGTATAACCGTACCGCCGCCGTCACCCGAAGAGATACAGGCTCACCAACAGTATAGGCAGGCACAAGCGCAATTCTCGCAAGCCATGCAGCAATATCAGATGGTGGCTGCACAGGCTCAGCAACAGGGGCAACCACCGCCGCCACCGCCTGACCCGCCGAAAGACCCCGGCCCGACGCAAGGCCAACAAATTCAGATGATGTTCGATAAGGTCGTGGCGCTCATTCGCAAGGATAAGTTGCGCTGTGCCTCTATCGGCATTGAGACGGATTCGACGATCCTTCCGGACGAACAGAAGGAACGCGAAGATCGGATGCAATTCCTATCTAGCATGGGTGCATTTCTGCAACAGGCTGCACCGCTTGCTATGCAATACCCGGATATGCGTGGTTTGCTTGGCGGCATTATGATGTTTACCTTGCGGACATTCAGCGCAAGCCGTCCGTTGGAGAAAGAGTTTGAGATATTTCAACAGAAGCTTGCCGCACAACCACCTATGCCGCCTCCGGGTCAGAATGATGGACAAGCTGCTGCACAGTCTGCGCAACAAGTTGCAACTATTAAAGCGCAAACAGACCAACAGATTGCGGGCCAGTCGGATCAGACGAAACGTTATGAGATAGATACACGGGCGCGTGGCGAACAAGCCAAGATAGGCCAAGATCACGAATACCGTATGGCGCAATTGGCTTTGGAAAATAATAAGCTAAATCTTGAACGCCAGAAGCTTGGTTTGGATACTTTGAGCCAAGAACGTGCGCATACGGTAGAGGCGCAGCGCACAGCCGTTGAAGCTATTAAAGGCGTACATAGTACTGTTGTTCAACAACAGAACGCAGAGGATCAGCGTCAACACGATGCTCAGCAAGCCGAGCTAGATCGCCAGCATGAAGGTGATTTGGCGTCATTAAAGCAAGAGTATGATGCCGAGAATATCGGTAGCCAGCAAGCGCATGAAGTGGAAATGGCGAATAAGACGAAGAAGGAAGGTGAGTGATGCCTTTGAAAAAGGGTAGCAGCCCCAAGGTTGTATCGCATAATATTAAAACGGAAATCAAGGCTGGAAAGCCACAAAAACAAGCCGTTGCAATTGCTCTTAATAAAGCTGGTAAGAGCTATAAGAAATGACCGATTTATTTGAATATCCAGCGGACTTTGTAGGGACACGACGCTACGTGAGCGTTCGCGGATATTCACGTTCTATCCCGCGATATAAGACTTTCCGTGGCAGTGACGGGTACAATTATGTCTTGCCTGAGTTCGGAGGAACGGAAAAGCCCTGTATCGCGGGTAGTTCGTATCTTATGCCAGATAAACAGCCGTATGTGTCTCCTATGGACGGCAGTTATATTACTAGCCGTTCGACACATAGAGAGCATATGAAAAAGCATAATGTCATAGAAGCTGGCGATATGCCGGTAGGTTCTATACGCAGGGAGCGTGCTACGCCCATAGGCGAGGTTGCTAGGGATGTAGTGAACTCCATTCGGCAACTAGGAGGCCATTAATGGCTGACATAGCAGACGGCATTGATATTACAACGGACCTGAACGGGCAGGCTCCCGATGCCGTTCCGGTCAATCAGGGTGATGTGTCGGTTGAGCAACGTCCGGTCGAGCGCGGTACGCCCCCGGCAGACGACGCCGCTCCGGAGAAGCCCAAGAGCCTCCGTGATACGCTCTCTGACGCTTTCAAGGGGACCGAGGCCCCCAAGGTCGATCAAGCGCCTGAGACGCCCGCAGAAGCCAAACCGGAAGGTCCGGATTTGGTCAAGGTCGGAGAGCGATTTCACCGCCGCGATGGAAGCTTTGCCAGCAAGGACGAAATTGAAGCCTTTAATGCGCCTAAAGGGGAGGCGGCTCCTGTGTCGCTTCCGCAATGGGCGACTGGTTTTACGGATTTAGAAAAGCAGCAATTCACCGCTTTACCGGCAGAAGTTCGGCAGTTTGTCGAGCGGACAATGGATGGCGTGAATAACCGTGGAGCGCAATACGACGAATATCAGTTGCTAGAACAGGTGTTGGGTCCGCGCCGTCAAGCGTGGGCACAGCAAGGCATGACGCCAGCGGTTGCTGTAAACCAACTGTTTGCGCTTTCTGATTTCGCGGGGCGTGATCCGGGTGAATTTGTGATGTGGTTTGCGGACCAACATAAATTAAACTTGGATGCGCTATTAGATGCGCGGGATGCCGCCAATAATGGTGGTGTTCCTAATCCACAAATCACTGGTTTGCAACAGGAGATAGCCGAGCTAAAAAACGTGATTAATGGATTTGCTAATACATCGGTGCAACAGCGCCATGCGCAGAATATGCAGTTAGTACAGTCGTTCATGGATGAGAAAGATGCACAAGGACAATTGGTGCATCCGTATTTCAATGATCTGGCTAGCGACATATCCAGCCATGTAGCGATGATCCGGCAGCAACAGCCTTATTTGCCTGAACGCGATATTCTTAAAGCCGCCTATGATTTTGCAGCGTTTAACAACCCAACGGTTCGTAACGCTGTGCAGCAAAGTCAGGCGAAGGCCATACAGGATGCGAAGGTAGCCGAGGCAGCGCGGGCACGACAGGTGGGAGTTTCTATTAATGGCGGTCCCGCAGGGGATACAAGCAAGCAGCCTAACAATGCAAATCGTACCCTCCGTGAAGAACTTAGACACGCATATAACCAAAGCGTGCAAGGATAAAGGGATTACGATATGCCTAGCCCCAATGTAAGCGAGATTGTCACTACGACTCTCGAAAACCGCAGCAAGAAGCTTGCGGATAACGTCACGAACAACAATGCGCTTTTACATCGTCTTGAAGGGAAGGGTAAAATCCGTCCTGCCGATGGCGGTACGAAAATCGACCAAGAGTTAGAATACGGCGAGAACGGTACATTCACATGGTATTCGGGGTACGATACCCTTAATATCAGCCCTAGTGATGTGCTGACGATGGCGCAGTTCGATTGGAAACAGTGCGCAGTTGCTGTTACAATGTCGGGCTTAGAGGAATTGCAGAATAGCGGCCAAGAGAAGCTGATTGACCTTTTGGATGCTCGCATAAGCAACGCCGAAAAGACCATGGAAAACAAGATGGCGGCGGCGGTGTACGGCGATGGAACGGCAGCAACGGGTAAGGCTATTGGTGGCCTTGGTCTTATTGTTGCTGATACTGGCGTTGGTATTGTCGGCGGTATTGATGCCGGTACATGGGCCTTCTGGAAAAATCAAGCTTTTGACGCAACAACGGATGGCGGTGCAGCCGCGACTACCGCAAATATTCTTCAATACATGAATTTGATGTGGTTGAAGCTTGTTCGCGGTACGGATCGGCCTGATTTGATTGTAGCTGATAATGCCTATTACATGCTCTATTGGGGTGCCTTGCTTCCTAACCAGCGGTTTACGTCTCCGGACATGGCTCAGGCTGGTTTTGAGAGTCTAAAGTATATGAGCGCCGATGTTGTCTTTGACGGCGGCATGGGTGGGGCTTGTCCTGCAAACCATATGTATTTTCTGAATACGGATTATATCTATATGCGTCCGCATTCAGATAGGCAGTATGTACCGCTTAATCCCGATCGTTATACGAACAATCAGGATGCTTTTGTGAAGCTCATCGGGTGGGCGGGCAACCTTACGACTTCGGGTCGAAAATTTCAGGGAATCCTAAAGGATTAATGGTTCACCCGGCGCGTCCCTATCCCTCTTAGATCGCGACCGATGGTGAAGAAGGACTGGCAGTAGTCGGTCGGTGTTACCGGAGAGTTTATAGCCATTCTCTCCGGTAACATTCTAGGAGACTATTAATGGATAATAATTTAATGATCGAAGGCTTGGCACCGGGTCCGGATGGGACGTTGCTCCGGTTCTTCTACGATAGCGCGAAGAACGAAAGAGCGTCTATTAATGAGGGTCGGGCTATCTTCGATACGGTGCTGTATGCGGACGTGATCGCACCGGGGCAAGGTTCTAGCACGCCACGTTTCGAGTTGGAGCGGGTTTGGTCGGAGCAGTCCATTAATGCACTAGGATTGGTCGAGCCTTATCGGCGCTCAGCCAAGTATGAAGAGTTTTTCGATCAAGTCGAGAAGTTCAAGCGGCTTGAAGGTGATATGGACCTAGGCGGTACACCTTTAAAAATGTGGCCGCGCATTGATCGCGGTCTAGCAGCAACGCTGGCATCGCTGAATATTCTTACGGTCGAGCATCTAGCCGGGGTGCCCGATTCCGCGCTGGACCGGATCGGGATGGGCGCACGGGCCTTGCGGGATCAAGCCCGGTCATTCCTCGATACGGCGGGTGGGAGTCGTGAAGTCTCGCAGCTTACCGAGCGTGCTACGGCGGCAGAAGCCGAGGCCCAACGGCTGCAAGCGGACCTGATCACCGCCAATGCCGAACTTCGCGTGATGCAGGCTCGTGTCGCGCAGTTGGAACAGGGTGCAGACCAAGCGAAGAAACCATCTAAATCTTTAGTCTAAGAGGCTGGTATGTCGCTACTCAGCATTGTTAAATCCGTAATGGACAGCAACGGGTGGCAACAGCCTGTCACTACCGTATCGTCGTCCAATGATCAGAATATGCGGCAGTGCTACGCTCTAGCGAATAAGGCATTAATGTACGTGTCGTATAAGAATGATTGGCCGGTGCTTATACGGGAAAATAAGTTCACAACGGTTGCTGATCAGACAGACTATCCGCTTCCGGTCGATTTTCACCATTTGGTTGCGCCTAGCGCCATGAACGCTAGTCAGTATTATGAGTTAAAGGGACAATTAACGCCGCTCCAATGGTATAGGCGAGCGCTTCAAGGTTCGATTGATTGGACGGATGGATTTCGGATTGATGCGTTTGGCAAAACGTTACAGGTAGCACCAGCGCCCGCAGGCGGCGATGATCTTGTGTTCATGTATGTTACGTCTAATGTAGCGTTGGATGTTAACAACAATCCTATTAAACGCTACACACAGGATACTGATACGGCGCTTGTAGACGAGGATGTTATTGAACTTGATCTACAATGGCGTTGGCGTCAGAAAAAGGGTTTGGATTACACAGCCGAGATAGCTGAATTGTCAGGGGCATTAAGATCGCGCTATGCTCAGTATCTAGGTTTTGGCGAACTTCCTGTTGGCGGGCCTTCGCCGATTAATCCGCTTACGCAACCGTCAACGGGTAATTGGTATCCGCAACCGAGTACTTAAATATGAAGTACGAAGGTACAGATGTAAATTCTCAACAGCGGGCTAAGAGCTTTCAGATTGCTGCGCCATTAGGGGGCCTTAATGGTCGTGACGGTTTGGCGGCGATGCAGGCACAGGACGCCTATCAGCTAGAAAACTGGTTTCCCGGTACGTCCGGTGTGCGGGTTCGTCCCGGTTGTTCGATCCATCAGAATCCTGTCGGTTCTCCTGTATCGTCTTTGGAAGTGTTCGCGTCCGGAACGAATCAGCGGATTTTGGCATTTGCGGGGGCTAAGGCTCTTGATGTTACTGATGCTGCTAGTGTGATAACATTGAGGTCAGATATTGCGTTGCCTCAGACAGTGGCGACGATGTTTGGAACTGTAGCCGATAATGCGCAATGGCTGATTATCACGACGGGCCAAGACGCCCCTATGAGCTTTGATGGCACAACGCTAGCAGATTTAACCTTTACTGGACTAGCCGAGGCTTCCGTAGGGTTGAACTTTGTGGCAGCCTATATGGGTCGCCTGTTTTGGGTTATGCGGGATAAACTAGGATTTTACTACCTCCCGCCCGGCCAGATACAAGGTGCTATGGAGTGGTTCGATCTAGGACAGTTATCTAATTTTGGTGGTTATTTACAGGCAATAGCAACGTATTCGGATGATGCTGGTGACGGTCCTGCTGACTATATTGTATTTATATCTAGCCGTGGCGAATATTTTATGTTTCAGGGGACTGACCCTGGAGACGCAACACAGTGGACTTTAGCCGGTCGTTATAAGGGTGGTGAGCCTATAGGGCGGAAATGTGTAATAGACTATGCGGGTGATATACTCGTTATAACGAGCACTGGCGTTCACCAGTTTTCAGATATACGAAAGACGGGTGAAACGGTATTACAATCAGAAGCGCTTAGTAGCAAGCTCGGTGATATACTTTTAAACTATAATGAAAATCGGGACATATGGGGCTGGTGTATGCAGCTTTGGCCGGTCGGCGGAATGCTGATTGTCAATGTGCCAGAAACTAATAACCCTGCTGGTAATTATCTACAGTTTGCTATGAACACGATTACAAAGGCTTGGACGCTTTTTACAAGCGCAGAATGGAATTGTACGTGTTTGTGCATGTCGAATAAGATTATTTATTTTGGCAGATATGACGGGTCGATACGCCAGATAGGGGGTACGGTCGATAATGGTAGCCCTATCCATTTTTCGGCTAAGCAGGCATATAACTATTTTAATGATCAATCCTATAAGCAATTTAAATGGGCGCAATTCCTAGTTAGGTGTGATGCTCCTATAGTGCTGTCTGCGCAGCTTTCGGTTGATTATCAGGAAACTGCGCCAGCGTCTCCCGCAAGCCCTATTGGCATAGGTGTTGGTGACGCATGGGATGTTGCTATGTGGGATACAGCCTCATGGGGATATGGGTTGTATGCGCAGCGCTGGCTGTCATCATTTGGGAATTACGGTGTTGTCGCTTCGCATTGGTTGATCGGTGACATTGTGGGATCGCAATTAGAGTGGTTTTCGACTGAGCATGTATTTGAGAAAGCGGAGGGATTGCTATGAAAGCGATACCGGCAGGAGAGAGAACAGCATTGGTCGGCGCTTATGTTGGCGAAAAGTGTGGTTGTGACTTTGTGCCGGGTATGTTTCAGGCATTGGCGATTCTTAATGATAATGGCGATTTTTGTGCTGGCGTGGTGATTAGCGAATTTCGCGGGCATGATTGCCAGATTTCATGTGCGACAGAAACAGGGGTAGCGTGGCGTGACCATGTGGTTAGGGCTGTTTTCGATTATATCTTTATTCAGCTTGGGTGCGCTCGGTGTACGTCGATAACGAAAAAAGGAAATAAGCGTACTAGGGCGTTCTTAGAGGATTTAGGCTTTAAGCATGAAGGAACTTTGCGGCGTGGTTTTGATGGTGCTCAGGATGCCTTATTGTACGGCTTATTGGCAGAGGAATGTCGATATATTGCCAGCGAGAGGGATGGGGATACCGTCATACAGGATAGCGGCGCAGCGCTTGAAGATAAAGAGACTATTAAAGCAAATGTGCCAGCAATCCATTAATGAGGACTAGGTATGGGTAAGAGTACTCCCCAAGCGCCAACGCCCCCTGATCCGGTAGCGACCGCGCAGGCACAAGCTGCATCTAATAAAGAAACGGCGATAGCTAATGCGAATTTAAATCGTATTAATCAATACACGCCGCAGGGGAATTTGACTTATCAGCAGATAGGTACAAACCCGGACGGTACGCCTCAGTACCAACAGACGCAAACATACAGTCCCGGCCAACAAGCGGTATATGACGCGCAGAATCAAGTATCGCAGGCTTTGTCGAATACGGCGCTACAGGGTACTAATCAGGTTAGCGCGGCTATGAATAAGCCGTGGGATACGTCCGGTGCTAATCCTATGGCGACGAACTTACAGGGGGCGGGGCAGGGTATTCAAACCGGCTATAATCCCGGTGGCAATATTCAAACATCATTGGATTTCTCTAAGCTCAGCGCGCTGCCGGGTATTAATGACTTCTCCGGTGATGCGCAAAGCGCTCGTAATAATGCATATAGCTATGCGACAAGCCGCCTCGATCCGCAGTTTGATCAAGAGCAGCGCCAGCTAGGAGCGAGCCTTGCGGCGAAAGGCGTGACGGAGAACAGCACGGCTTACCGCAATGCGATGGATCAATTCGCGCGGCAAAAGACCGATGCCTACAATCAGGCCACTTATAGCTCCTATGGGGCTGGCGGTGCTGAGCAATCGCGGTTGTTCGGTTTGGCAATGCAAGGGCGGCAGGAAGGCGCAAGCGAGGTCGGAGCGCAGGGCGAATTTGCCAATGCCGCGCAAGCGCAGGCTAACCAGCAAAATCAGGCACAAGCCGCATTCGGTAACACGGCACAGGGCGTACAATTCCAACAGAATGCAGCCAATGCGCAGTTTGGCAATGAGGCCCGTAATCAACAAATTCAGGAACAATCGTATGCGCGGGAGTTGCCTATTAATGAGGTAGCCTCATTGTTGAGCGGCGCAGGAAAGGTACAGGGTCCAACTTTCCAGCCATATAGTGCGGTGGATGTAGCACCTACGAATTATGCTCAAATAGCGCAAAACAGTTTCATGGATCAGAATGCTATATATCAACAGCAGTTGCAAGCGCGTCAGGCTGGACTTGGTAGTATATTTGGCACGCTTGGCGGCTTGGGTGCATCGGCTATCACGAAGTTTTCGGATCGGCGTTTGAAGTATAACATTAAAGCTGTTGGTGAATTGGCGAACGGTATCAGAACTTATGTGTTCAGTTACATCGGTTCTGCCTTGCGTGAGTTCGGTGTGATGGCTGATGAGGTCATTAATATTATACCCGAAGCGGTCGGTAGCAGTGGCGGGTATGCTACAGTAGATTACAGGAGGATTTATGGTAGTTACCGCTGAGGAAGCCGCTGTAAGACGGAAACAGAGAGAAGACCAATTATATTTGCAAGCTATACCGGGTATCACGGCTGCGTATAAGGATGATCCGCGCACCGGGGTAGCTGATGCTTTGCTTAAACAAGGTCTATCAACTGCACCCGCTGTCGGCGGTATCGGGGAAGGTTTATCGCGCGTGGTATCGGCATTGGCTGGTGCATACGTGGGTAATCAGCAGAGAGACTTGTATCGTGGAGCGGACACGAGAACCGCAGCCGGTATTAATGCTGCTAATGTTAATCAGCCTGCTTTGCCGCAGCAATTGGCTATGCCGTCTAGTTTGACAACGCCGATTTCGGGAGCGGACCAAACGCCAATACCGGCGCAACTGCCGCCCGCCGCAGCGCCACCCCAAGCGGCGGTAACGCCGGGGTTGAATATTCCCCCGCCGTCAGCGCGACTCGCTGGTATTAATACTCCTTTCGGCGGAGCGCCGGGGCCGGGTATTCCGGGTGTGGCACAAGCTCTAACAGGGGGACCGGCTGCACCGCCACCGGCGGCGATACCACAAAACCCTACGTTGGGCCAACCGGCAGGTTCTACAATCCCTACAGCCGGTAGAGGTGCCCGACCCCGAGTTTTGACCCCCGGTGAGCCTGCCGGTGTAGATAGGCGTGCTGCTGCACAAGCGGGTTTTGGTAGTTATCAAAGCAGTGCATATGACCCGCTAGAACAGAAATATGCTGCACAGTATGGAGTGCCTGTTGAGCTACTGCATTCTATTCGTGTTAATGGTGAAAAGTCTAATGCTAATCAGGTAAGTCCTGCCGGTGCCGCTACGGTGTACCAAATAACACCGGGAACACGGCAGGGTGTAATTAAGAATTACGGGTTTGATCCCTATGCTAGTCCTGAAAATTCTGTGCGCGGTGCAGCGGCGGTTTTGTCTGAGGGGTGGAAAGCCTCTAATGGTGATCCTCGCGAAACTGCCGCGCGCTATATAGCGGGTACAGCGGGAGTGCGGGGACGGCAAACAAAAGCTTACGTTAATAGAGTTGTCGGTGGCATGGGCGGCGCTGGTGGTGGAAGCGGTGCGAGTACAGCGCCGGGGAGCGAGATAGGACCGCCGCCACAATTTGAAGTGCCGCCATTGCCCGCGCCTCCGACAGCGCCGACAGACACGCCTCTGCCAGATCGGGTGCAATCAACACGATTGGCGGTTGCGCAAAGGCTTTTGCAAGACCCGAGTTTAAATCCTGAAATGGCCTATATGGCTTCGCAGCCTTATCTTGAAAAAGGTTATGAGGAAGAGGCCAAGGCTAAGGAAAACGAATATCAAGCGGGCGTTAATAGAGGATATCTGCACGATCAGATGGCGCAGTCGCTATATAATGAGGAACAAGGAGCCTTGTATAAAGCGCCTATTGAAGAGCGTAATGCTATTATCGGTGCTAATGTCCAAGGCAGGCTCGCGGGCTATACGGCTGAAAACCAACTGCGCATAGCAAATGAAAACTATGCGAACAAGCTGGCAGTGGCAGCAACGGCAGCGGCAGCTAAGGAACAGGCGGCTCACGGGAAACCTGTTCCGCAAGCCGAAGCCAAACAAATGGATGATCTGGCTACAAGTCAACAGTCGTTGGATCAGCTTATGAAGGGCTTTAATGACCAATATGTTGGCTATGGCCTTAATGATATTGGCAATCTAGCGAATGCAGCCAAACATCGTTTAGGCGATGCTGGTAGTGTTGCACAAACTCAGTGGTGGCAACAGTATAATGATTGGACGCAATCCATGTTGAAAGCACTGCATGGCGCGCGTATCACGCAGCAAGAAATTGATATGTTTAATAAATCGCATATTGATCCGTCTATGAATGCTAACAGCGCTCGGCAGAATATGGATAGGCAGCTTACGATAGCTAACACGGCATTGGCGAGACATGCTTCCTCGGCGCGTCAATCGTATAATCCTGCGGAAGTCTATCAGCGTATGGGTGGTGATGTATCAGCAAACATTATGCGAAATCCAAGTTACATTTCACCGTTTTATCAAGGAGTAGCTAAGACGCATTTGGGAGGGGGACAACAGCAATCTCCGTTAGCAGCCGGTGCGGTAGCGAGTAAGGTCATTAATGGGCAGACTTACTATCAGGATGCTCAAGGTCATTGGTTCCAGTAGGAGCTATTAATGGGACAAGTTACTGATCCTGACATTCTCGCGCAGCTTAATTCGGGCGCACCGCCTAAGCGTGTCGTTACCGATCCAGCTATTCTTGCGCAGTTAAACGCGAAGAACACGCGAGCCAATAAGCCAGTCGGTCAGCCGCGCGAAGGCTGGCTCGATATGTTCAAACGCTACGCGAGCTTGGGCGGTCATGCGTTGGCATCGGCAGCGGGTGACGCTCTCGGCGGCGCAGTAGCGGGAGGCCCATTAGGACTCATTAATAGTCTTGGTGCTAAGGCAGCGGATATAGTTTTGCCAAGCAAATATGCTGATATGGCTAAGCAAGGTTTGCCGTATCGGGGCACTGATCCGACACAGATAGTTGGCATGGGGGCTGAGAGTTATGCGAACAAGGCCGGACTAGCCGCGCCGGTTACGCCTACGGAGCATGTTTTTCATAGCGCCGTTAAAGGTGCTGCATTGGCGGCTGCGACTGGTGGCGAGGGTGGGCTAGTTGGTGGAGCTAAATTGGCTGCTAGCGGCGCGTCTTCGGGCGGGGCTAGTGAAGCTGTAAAACAAATGGGATTTGGAGCAATACCTCAAATAGCAGCGGGGTTAATAGCGGGTTCCCCAACTGGTGCAGCGTCTTTAATTAAAAATGCTAGCGGTGAATTGCTGAGTAGAAGTATTCTATCTGGTGAGGGTGGCACTGCGGAAAGGGCTGCAAAACAGCTTGTTGCTCATACGCTTTCGGGTGGCGATGAGAATGCCGTTAATAGTGCTGTCTCGAACATAGAGAATGCGCCAACGCCGACAGCCGGGGTCAAGCCGACTTTGGCGGAAGCGTCACAGAGTCCGGGGTTGGCGGCGTTGCAGCGGAGTTTGCCGTCCACCGCTTTGGAAACGCAAATGGCCCAAAATTCAGTTGCGAGGGCCGGTGTGATGGGCGAAACGCTTGGCGGGGGTGATCCCTCGATGCTTGGCGATTTGGCGCGCAGAACCGGCTCAGCGCTCAAAGGCGCGGCACAGACGGCCTTGGACAAGATCGGGTTGCCGGTCGATTTGACTGAGCAAGGCACCAAGATTCGCGGCACGTTTGAAACCGCCTATGACAAAATGAAAGCTATGGTTTCGGCAGCGGGCAACGATCCGGAGCTTAATGCTGAACATCCATTGGATGTAAACCCTATACAGCTTCGCAGGCAAATGCGGCCTGTTACCAAACAGATGTATGGTAATATGGGCGGTACGCCACCGCCTAAAGTTACAGCGGTAATTCAGGATGCTACGAAAGCGGCTGTACGAGGAAAATTCAACACGCAAACCCTGACTAATTTGCAGCGTCGTTTAAATGAATTTAGCGGTGAACTGACAACGACTCCATCAGAGTCTAAGTACGCTGGCATGATCGGGGATGTGTTAGCTAATCATGTCGATGATCAGCTTCCAGAAAATTACAAAGCGGCTTTGGATAACCTTAAAGCGTTGCGTAGTCAGCAAGGGTCCATATTTGAGGAAGGGCCGGTTGCCGATGCATTATCGAAAAACCAATATAACCGATACGAAACGGGTCCAGCGGTGGTTCCGGGGAAGGTTGTTCAGACTGGTGCGCAAGGTGCGGATACGACAGAATCGCTCATTAATGCCATAGGAGCGCAACCGACTGAGCAAGCTTCCCGTGCATATTTGCGGTACTTGGCTGATAACGGCGGTGTGTCCAGCCTCAAAGGCGCGGACTTTAATGAGCTTACTAAACGCTTCCCGTTCCTTGAAAGCCAGTTGAATACCTATCGCCAACGTCTTAATGACATAGATACGTTTGGCAATACGCCATTGGGAGCTATAGCGGATCGTGGCATTAATCCTAGTGATCATATACAAAGCTTACTCTCTCAGCCCGGTACGGGTTTTGAGCAGTTGCAGAACGCGGTCCTACGGACTGGTGATCAAAAAGCCATTGGCGGTTTTCGACAGGCGCTTGCCGATCACTTAGAAAAGATAGGTATTAAAGGTTCAACGGTCGGTGCAGACCTGAGCGCTATCCCGACGAATACCCGTTTCCAGTTGCGTAACATTTTGGATCGCACGCAAGGGACTAGCATGTTGGATGATAACCAACGGAGCGCTTTGGAAGCGATACACCGTGAAATGCAGGCAGCGGAGTTTGCTCGTACCGGTGGCATCCATGAAGCGCAGGACGCCACAACTTTCCGGACACCGTTCGAGTCGCACATTAATAGAGTTATCCACTTTATCACGGCGTATGCGAGTAATCGTAATAAGGTTACGGGCTTGCTCCGTAATGCTATAAGTGATCCCTCATTTGCGGCTGATCTATTAAAGCGTCAGACGCCTGACCGTATGGCTAGATTAATGCGTACTATTCGTTCCACCGCAGCCGGAACCGTTGCCGGAACTGGTGGTACAGTGTTTGGAGGCCCGTAATGCCTTACGATCCATCAGGCAATTTCACGCGGCTTCATAACTGGGGTTCCGACCGTGACGCCGGTATTAAGATTATGGCGGATCGTCACGATGACGAGGACAACAATTTTGCTGGGGCGCTCAATCAGGTGCTTTTGCGTAATGGGTCGGTGCCGTTGGGCGGCGATTTGCAGATGGCCGGATACCGGATTCTCGGCGTGGCGCAGGGTTCCGCAGCGGCTCCTAGCATTATGTTTAATACTGATCCTAACTCCGGTTTGTTTCAGCCAGCGGCGGGGCAGATAGGTGTCAGCATAACGGGCATACAGGTAGGGTTGTTTACGAGTAACGTGTTTACTGTAAACGGTACAGTATATTCTCAAAATAATATTATTCAAACAGATAACCCGCAGATGCAGCTTCGTGCTGCTAACGGTGCTGGTAATGCGTGGCGCGTAATATCTACGTCTACGGCGGCAGGACCGGGCGATTTTCACATACAGTCTAGTACGGATAATTTCGTCAGTACAGGTGCGGACGTTGCGATTGGACCTAACGGTACGCTTTGCGTAGGTAATGCGGTTGTCACGCACGGTACTAATTCCTTCCTGCAAGTGTACGGTGATATGAGCTTCATGCGTGGAGCCTCAGTAAACTTTAATGCCTATAATGATGGTACTAACTGGCGAGCATCCGGAGCGGGCTATGCGTTAACTATGGGCTTTAATGCTTCTTCCGGGGTTTTTGCACTATACAATACACCAGCTACTATAGCGGCGGGTGCGGTTGTTCCGTTTAGTACTAGGTTCCAAATTAACCCTGATGGCAGTACGTCTGTAAATGGCGATTTATACGCGCTCGCCAATGTCTGGCCGAGTGGGCACGTTATCATGCGCGATCAGCAATATGTCTATACGCCATACAATGGTGCTACTAACACTAATACAGTTCGTTGTGGCTTGCAGTTGGATGGGGCTAATCAAAAACTTAATTTAGTATCCGGGGGGCAAACACGCTGCGTATTACAGACTAATGGTGATATGCAGATAAATACACCCGGTGTTGGCTTTTATACACAAGCGCCTAGCAACGGTGGTATGGTAGTAATGGGAGGTAATGCCACTAATTCAGGATATATAAGGTTCCTTGATCCTGCGGGTCGCAGTTTAGGGTATATTGGGTATATTACTGCTGCTGCCGGGACACATATAAATTATGTTACCGAGAACTCTTACGGCGCTCCGGGTGGGCATAACTTCGGTTCGCAAGCGTTGTATGCAGGGTCGTATAATCCTCCATCAGACAGGCGGCTTAAAGTCAATATAGCACCAGCGTCTATAGATAGCGGGGCGCTGTTCGATGCCTTGGAAATCGTACAGTATGATTGGAAGGACACCGGCAAGCATCATAGCTTCGGTATCATAGCACAGGACTTATACGAGGTATTCCCCGAGGCGGTGACGCCAGCGGACGAGAACCTTGACCAGTGGAGCTATGATCTTGCCAAGATGCTGATGCTCGCGCTCGTCGAAATCAAGATGCTTCGTGGCCGTGTTCACGCGCTTGAGGGGAGGCATTAATGCCCTACGATCCTTCTGGTAACTTCTCTCGCGTCCACAACTGGAAAGAGGACCGCGACAACGGTATTCGTATTCTCGCCGATCGGCATGATGAAGAGGATGATAATTTTTCCAATGCCTTCAACGTGGCGTTTATGCGTAATGGTATTGTGCCGATGACAGGTAGTCTTAATATGGGGTCAAACGGTATCAATGCCATTAAAGCTGGTACGGAGCCGTTGCCGTCGCTAACGTGGGAACTTAGTAATGCTACGGGAATCTATCAGGTCAACAATACGGCATTAGGGTTTTCTGCAAACGGGGTCAAGAAACTAGAGGTTAATCCAACAGGTGTAAATATAACGGGTAATCTAGCGGTAAGTGGTTCTCTTACTGTCCCCGGTAGTATCGCGACAGGTCCACTTACGGTGAACGGTATTGTCGCGGCAAAGGCGAGCGCGGCTGACGGTGTTGCGTTCGATGCGGTGGATAGTGCGGGTGATCCGCATAAGATCGTATATCGTTTCGTTAACAATGAGTACACTGTAGCATACGGATATGTAGGGTATAGCAATAGCGTTACGCTTACATTGTATAATAGCTTAGGTGACATAAACATACAGCCTACAGGGACGCTTACTCTTACGGGTGTGGTTTCAGTTACAAGTAATCTCTCAGTTGCGGGTGTGTTGACTGTATCAGGAGGGGGAGCTTCAAGTTTTGCCGGGGGCGTAACGGTTCCGTATCTGCACTCTACTGGTGCTCTTGACGTAGACGGAGGGCTGCGAGCAGGATCGTTGACGATTGATCCGCAGTACTATCTGTCCATTAGTGGCGGTAATCCCATATTGGCGTTTGATTCAAACGATTATATGTATTACAATCGTGCGAATAATACGCTTAATATGACCATTGCGGGTGGTAATGCATTCTACGCTGATAGCGGATTGAGTTTCCATGTAGGCGGTACAAATCTTTGGGTTAGCGCCGATAGACTACTTATGCAGCATGATGGCACAACGGGCTTTATCCGTACGCAGACTGGCAGGCTATGGCTTGGGGCCAATGGCAGTAATAACGTATTCATAGAAACAGATGGTCAGCTAGTAAATCAATCTAACTCCATTAAAGCTAATGGTACTATTCAGTCAGGGCTGGGCGGTGGTAGTGGATACTCGCTCATTAACCCCGGTGACAGCACTCATACGGGATACCTCCGTTGGCTTATGCCAGATGGATCGAGCCTAGGTTATCTAGGGTATGGCAGTAATGCCGATAACGTAATAAACTATACGAATGAGAAAGGTGGTAATCATTGGTTCCATGGTGGTTTTATCCTGAATGACAGTGAGTACCGAGGCGGTGCGGTTCGCCCATTCGCGGGTACTGGTGACGGTATCGCTGTGGATTGTCGTGATGTATCCGGTAATACGCATAACAACAATATACGATTTGTTGATAACGGCATATCTACAGAGTACGGGCGCTTAGGGTATCAAGGCGATACTACGTTACATTTGACCAATGGCTTGGGCGATCTTACTATTCAGGCTGCGACGTGGATAAATTCAATCGCTAATATCCGGTTCTACAATGATATGTTTCAGCCTAACTGTCCTTTATCGGCAGCGGGGGGTAATGCTATCTACGCCTCTGGCAATAACAATCAGCGCCTTCGCAGTACGAGCGCACGCCGCTACAAGACGAACATTAATGATATAGGTGATGAAGTATCCATTCTCAGCAGGCTGCGGCCTGTTCGCTACAATTCACTATGCGAAGCCGATGATCCTGACAGGGTGTTCTACGGTCTGATAGCGGAAGAGGTTGAGGAACTGGACGCTAACTTTGTTGAGTATGGCGCGAATAAGCGGCCCGAAGGCTTGAACTATCAGGCGTTTATCCCGTTGCTCATTAAAGAGGTACAAGCTTTGCGTGCAGAGGTCGAGTACCTTAAAGGCTATGGTAGGAGTACGTGACATGGCGTTTGCAGTAGACGCTACCAAGCCTCTCTATGGGCAATGGCGGTTTGGCTATGATACAAACCAAGCCACCATGAAGCTTTTTACTCCGGGAGTTCCAGTGACGTTTGTTACGTTGCTGGATAGAAGTATTAATGCTAGTGTAGTAAATCCTGCTACTGTGTCGTGCTTGTATCAGCTAAATATGAATGGCAAGGTGCAGAGCAATATCAATACGGTGCTGTCAGACCTTAGTAACTGGATATCGGATGCGTCCAATATCGGGTTATTCGAGGCGATGGTAACGCAAGTCTCCGGGGCAGCACTGACAGGCTCCCCGCTCGGGGCTTGGACTTCGCTTGCTGCGACACTGGCATGGGGGCTGAGCCGGACAACGGTAGGCGTGTCTAGCGCCTTGTTCCATATCCAAATCCGGCGTATTGGCACGACAGACATTCTCGCCAAAGCGGATATAACGGTATCAGCTACAATCACTTAGACTATCATTAATAGCAGACAAATACCGGATTTCCTCGTCTGACCTAAGCGGCCAGTTTTTCTTGCCATAGTGTTTGATACGCTGATAGACCCAAAACTCATGCAGCATGATTTCTATGTTGCCAAGCGGGATCACGCCAAATCCCCATTTCATAAACTTATGCTGTAGGAGCTTTAATGGCTCATCCACGTTTCTGTTCGGTATAACCTGACCGGCAGCATAAAGATGAGTGCGTATGTTTCCGGGGTTTCGTTCTTTGGTGAGAAGGTCATAGTTCCGGTATATCATATCGTTTTTACCGGATAACCGCATGATCGCGAATTTCTCGAACCGGGCTGCGCTGTTAGAGTCTGCCATAATACTCAAAAAGATGGGGACGTTGGATTTCCCTACAACGTCCCCATTAAAGGCTCAACCGCCCGTTGATGCTTTGACCATCCACATTTGCGCGGTTTCAAGGAATAGCATGGCGATGGCTTGTGCCCGCTGATTGGGTGGATTTGGCAGGGGATAGCCTACCTGTGGCGGAGCGCCGCCCCAAATGCCCAAGGGTGGCGGCAAGCCTTGATCCGGTCGCGGCGGCGCAACTCCGCCCCAAAAACCGGGAGGCGGTCCAACTGGACCCCATGACGGGTAATAGGGCGGATAGGGCAATCCCTGACTAGGGTAGTTGGGCGCACCGCCCCAAATCCCCGGAGGCGCACCGGGTAGTCCTTGGTCTGGATGGCCGGGGTTAGGCCAGATACCAGTCTGCGGCGGTAGTCCTTGGTCTGGATGACCGGGCGAGGGCCACACACCGGGAGGCGGCTGCGGCAGATCGTGTCCCGGTCCCGGCTGTGGTCCCGGTAGTCCCTGATCAGGGTGCGGCTGCGCACCGGGCAAGCCTTGATCGGGCCGGGGTGTGGACTGGATAGGCTCACCGGGCTTGGTCATGGGGGGTTCCCCTCCAATGGGCTGCGGCGGGGGTGTAGGGGCTGGCATGGTTAATCCTCTCGATTGGACCCCGGAGGATGATTCGGTTTGCTATACCGCCAATGTGACGCCGTGGCGACCGAACCGCGACAGGTCGATTTTAAGGCCCTAGGAGCGCTTTAATGACCCGAGGGCTATCAGGGTAGCGGGCGGGTCCGTCTTGACGCTCCTAGGGCGGTTTCCGCCGAAAATTTCGGGCAGTCGGAGTTTCTAGCAACCTAATCCGTGAGGTCCAAGCGCCGTTCGATCCGGTCTACGCGGTCGGACAAAGAGGCGAGGTCTATCAAATGTCTGTTATCAGATTGCAGTAGTCCAGCTAAATGATGTTTTACAGCTACAATCTCATTGAGTATAAGGCCAAAGTTATGATCGTGTTGAGACAGTTTCGCTTGAATGGTCTTTAGGGTTTCAAGCAAAAGCTCGTTTGTTACGTTGTCTGTCATTTTAGTACAATCTTCTTTCCGAGGAATGCAGCAGCCATTTGCAGACTTACACCTGTAGGCCGTTTTGTTTTATGCTTTTGCCAATTATAGATTGTGGTTGTGGATAAGCCGCTCTCATTGGCTTTCTGCCATACCGAGCGATTGTCCCTATCCATTAAGCGCATAAGCTCCACATGGATGGGATCGGTTTCCGGGCGTTCGGGTCGGTGCGGCGACCACATGCGAACATATTTCTTTTTAGCCATCAGAGCGTTCCCCCAACTGTCATTAATAGCTTATTTAGAATGTCGCACTGGTGCTGTAGCCATTCGTTTTGGTCCTCAAGTTCTTTGACGCGGAGCATTAATGAGGATTCGGTTTCGGATGTGTAGGGGACCAATTGCTTGTCGTTTGTCTGCGCCCACTGCATTGGGTCGATTGTGTCCGTATTGGCCGCAGCACGTTTGAGCCGTTGGCGTTCGGCGTCTCGCGCCTTGGCTTCTGGACTGAGGGGCTTTTTAGGCGGCTTTTTCGTCCTGCCATATGCCGCGCGTTTGCCTTCAATAACATCAACAAGTAGTTGTGCTTTCTGGTGTGTCGAATTGCCATTGTATTTCTCAAGTCCGTTTAAGAACTTGTAGGCAGTATAGTAAACATCAAGTTGTGATCCAACAATACCGACACTGGCGGCAAATTCGTCTCTCTTTAATGGGCTTTCATGGAATGCTTTACCCCATGCAATCTTCTGTTTGGGGTCGATGATGCGTCGTGTATTAGCCATTTTTAGGTTCCCCGTTTAAAATACAGCTTCTAAATCTGTTCTATCTTCGATGGAAAGTCCGCGCTCGGCTTGGTACTTGCGCAGCGCGGAGCGAAATCGTGTCTGTGTGTCCCCCCGTTCCAAATACGTTTTCAGCATCAAATCATCCACGGTCCTATCCGCGACAATGTGATGTATCCCTACAATGTTTTTCTGTCCTGATCTAGCTAGCCGTGCATTGGTTTGCATGTAGCGCTCCAATGACCAAATCTGACTGTACCATATGATATGGTGTCCGCCATGTTGGGCATTAATACCATGCCCCGCTGATTGCGGGTGCAGAAGCATGATTGGCAGCGCTCCGTCGTTCCAGAGGGCCAGCATTCTTTCGCTGTTCTTCGCGGTGAGAACGCCATATTGCAGCTTGGCGGCTTGAAGCGCACGGACGATCCGCTCCCGGTCAGCCTTGAAGTGGAAAGTCACAACCACGTTGCTGTCGATTGTCTCGATAAGCTCAATCAGCTTTTGCAGCTTGAAGTCGTGGATCGTTTCGGTAAGCTGGTTTCCCCGGTCATCGTCGCGGTAAATGAACCCGTTTGCCATTTGGTGACAGAGCATGGATTTGGCTCCGCCGTGCGAGGCCATGACAAAATCCTTGTCTAGCTCTATTAATGCTTCTTTCTCCATGCGGTCATAGAGCATACGCGCCTCATGGGGCAGGTGGATAAGGTGCAAGTGTGTTGGCGGTATTGGGCCTTTAGAGGCGTCCCCGATAGTTTGCGGCAGAATATTATAGTCCTCACCGTTTAGCTCCACTGTGCAATCCGCGATCATTTCATGGATTTTAGACGGCGCTCCGTCCTTCGGCATCCATTCGGGCCGAATGTCCAGTTCGTCTTTGTTGATTTCGTATTTAAAGGTATGATCGGCTACCTGTGCCGTCTTATGAAAAAACCGATCACGGTATTGCTCATATGAACGATGCAAGCGTCTGCCATGATCGACAAGATACATCGGTGCCCACATATTGAGAAGGCTTGTAGGGGCAGGGGTGCCGGTCATAATCACGACACGCTTGAACTTGTGTGGACCTACTTTAATGGGTCTACCGTGGTCGTCGCGTTTGGAACGCCCGTCATCACCTTTAATAGTATGCCTATCACCGTAGTTGGATAGGATTTTAAACCTCTTGGCGCGCGGGCTTTTGAACATGCTGGACTCATCCACAACCAGCATATCGAACCGATCCCACGAACCATGAAGCTCGGTGAAAAGCCAGTCTAGTAATTCCGGATTGACAAGATAGATATGAGCAGGGCGGTATAGCTGCAACCGGCGCATATCGACATTGCCGCGTAGCAGGCTGAAACGCAGCCAGCGAGTCGTGTTCCAGCTTGCCGCCTCTTGCCGCCAAACCGTGTTGCAGACGGCAATGGGCGCGACCACCAGCACGGGCTTGTTTAGTACGCGCCAGTTGATAAGCTCAGCGATTGCCTGTAACACGATGATAGTCTTGCCTAGCCCCATGTCGAGGATCACGGCTGTACCGTCTTTATCCTGTTTTGAGTGTGTGCCTGTGAAAATCTTATGCGAAGCCCTAAGCTGATAAGGACGCATGGGCTTGCCGTCTGCTAAGCGGTACGGGATTGTCATTTAGACGGCTTCTTTCCCTTTTTATCAACACGTTTGCGGTTGCAAGTCGGGCACCCTTTGGGAGTATCCTTGTAGAGCTTGCCGCAAGCCATGCAGCGGATACGGGTGCCCGACGTTTTCATTTGTAACGCTCATACATTTGCAAATAGAGTTTCGTGCTAAACGCTCCGCACGCACAATTAATAAAAACCCATACCCAATCACCTAGGAACGCGAATTTATAAGCAATAGCTAGGTTAACACCTATACAACCCAACATGATGAATTGGTATAAGCGCCAAGGGATCATTATTTGTACTGCCTGCCTACTAAGTAAGTTTTTGTCACTAAAGCGCCAGAAAGACAATTAATAGCACACCCTATCCAGTTCCCTACAAAGGCGCTTTGTATAGCGACCAATAGGTTAAAAACCATAACGACTAAACTGAATAGTCGGATAGTGCGCCAAGTCCAAACAGGCATTACCGGAGCTTTTCAAATTCGCGGCGAGCGGTTCGCTCATCCAAGGGGTTATTAATAGCAGGGAACATTACATCAGGGACCGTGCTTTTCGTCCACAGCGGTTCCCAATCCGTCACGATTTCGTCCCCCTCGGTCCAGCTTTTGATTTCTTTCCAGCAACCAACATGCCAGCCTTCATTCCAAAATAGCTCGAATAGGCGCTTTTTGCCGTCTTTATGCAATGTTTCAAAGCTATCCAAAATTCGTGTCGAAACGTCCATTTAAATTAGTCTCCTGCACCATATCTATTAATAGTATGCAGCGTTGTTCTAGCTCTGTCATGGTCGTGATCGGCTCTAGGACAACGCAACCCCTGTCTCTCCAATCCATGCCCCGTGCAACTTGCAATGGACGTAACTTCTTATTGTTCTTTAGCTCGACAAACATAGGCGGGCCGGGGGAATACTTGGGCCGTAGAATCATCCGATCCATAACCCCTGTATTACCCGGTGTATAGAGCTTAAAAACTTTAAACCCGTGTTCTTCTAGCCTATCCTTTAATGCCCTTTCTATGTCAGACTCGTTTCTCATTTGTCCCATTCTCGCATACACTTCGGGCAATACGTGCGTATATGGCCGTTAAACATATGGGTACTGTAATCGCTACGGTGGAATAGCAAGCACCACAGAGAGGGGTACTTGTATATTAATAGCCTCATTTCATCCGCCATATCACTAAACCCCACATAGACATTTCATCGCGAAGTGTCCGGTAGCGGTAATCGCCTTGTTGATTAATCTTATATAGATTGCGGCGATACATATTCATGCTGTTCTCGCTCGCGAATGTGATAATTTTCGTAGCGCTAATCGGCAGCATCCCATGGAGACGTTCAGGGTCGATATAACCCTTGTCCGCCGCAGGGGCTTTAATAGCATTGGTTTCGGTGGCACGCCGTACCGGGGTAGGGCGGCTCTTGTTCACAATCTTGAGCAGGCTTTTACGCATCTAGGTTCCTTTCGCAGAAGATACCGGGAAAACTAATAGGGCTAGCAAAGTTTGGGGGGCAGCCTATTCAATTTTCCCGGTATCCAGTTTACAAGCGGTTTGAGTGCTCCGGGGTCTAACATCGGAAACCCGCTTGCTTTGTGTCGCGTCTTGGAGGGTTGTGCGACACTTATTTGCTGTATCTCCGCATAGCTTTAACATCCGCATCAACTGGCAATCCCATGCACCAATCAGGAACGTCCAACAAACATTCTTTTAGGCGCATCTTGGCGGTATCTTCGTCTGTATCATTAATAGCAATAACCTCATCGTGTACGAGGCCAATTACATCGAAATGCTTTTGCGTGTTGAGTGCGCCAATCGCGCATATGTCTCGCGCGATGGCCTGAACCATGTTCTCGATCAGCTTGCCGCCGTAGGTCGACTCGCGATAGGTGCCCCCGCGCCATTCGGTGCGGTAGGTCAATTGGGGTTTGCCCCATTTGTTGAATGTGTCGATCTTCGGGCGATAGTAGGCGATATGCCGCCCGCTCGGCAGAGAACAGAGCAGCCAATAGCGCTCCGCGTCGATCCGCTCTACGTGATAGGTTACTTCTGTGCCCCATAGTGGCACCACTTGTCCCTCGTCTTTGCAAGCCTCTATAGCACACCAGTTTGCCCGCGACCATAGCCCTTCCTGATAGTCGGAAATTTCCGGGTTCGCGTCCCTATATGCTTTAACGACAAACTCGGCATCTTCCAGTGACATAATAATGTCTTGGTTATCGCAGTAGGCTTGAAAGCCGGGGGCGGCTAGCTGAAAACCGCAACCAAGCACGGCTGATTTAGCTCTTTGACGCTCATCTGCCAATTCGGGGCGTACTTCGCCCCTGTCATCAAAATAGTCGTCATAATTGCGGCGGTACATGCTGTCAGCAGCAAAACGTACATAAGTATCCTCTCCCTTCGCAAAGCTGCTAAGCAATCCTTCCGCCTGTGCCAGCCATGCCAACACGCGCGCCTCAATTTGCTTGTAGTCCCCCGATATGATGAACTTATCATCAGGTGCCTTGATGAACCCGCGCATGGAGTGCGATAGGCTCATTAATGGCCTTGGGAATAGCATATCGGCATCATTGATCCATTCGGGCATTCCATTGTGCCCTAGGCCATTTTGCCAGCATGGCCGCTCAAAAAATTTAAGCATTATTTCGGCGTGTTTCTTGTCGCCTCTAATAAAGTTTTGAGGTTGGATACGCTTACCAGACCATCGCCCTGTATGGGCACCGTAATACAAGAACAACCCCCTAGCTCTGCCGTCGGATGATACGTTATCAACCATTGCTTGCAGTTTTTTGACGGAAGCCCGCGAGGCGTCCAAGCGTATATTGATAACGTCTTTAAGGTCATTAGGAAAGTTATCCTTATTTACCCTATTAAGAGTTTTGGATTGCAGGTTAGGAATGTCCAGCGTTTCCTCGCGCATGTTGATGTATTCAAGCACGCGTTCCCGCTGTGTCGGGTTCACGCCCGTTATGGCGTTGAAGCGCTGCACTGCGCTCTGTGTGTAGTGATCCGAAAAATGTATAGCTTTGTAAACGCTCTCAACGTCAATGGGTACTCCTTTGCTATTAATAGAGTAGTCCAATTCCCATATTTTCTGCTCGAAAAACGGCAGATCGTCTAGCAGGGCATCTAGCTGTTGCTCAACCTTAGCATCATTAATGCAGTAGTCTTTGCCTAGCTGATACTCGGCGGGCAGTTCATGGGGTTCTGCCCAATGCTGTGTGATCACACCATTTTTCTTCGCACCCTTCCACTTGCGGGGCATACAGAAGGTTTTGATGAACTCCTTGCCTTCGCCCATCTTCTGCAAGGGCAAGGCGAGGTCGGACGCCGCGCCGTCTAGGCTTGCTCTGAGACCCCAATAGCGCGCTCTGGCGGCGGTGCATGACCAACGCCGGGGCATCGGCCACCCCCACTGCCGGGTGCATATTTCGCGCCATATGTCCTGTTCAAACCGGGCATTGTGGGCAACGAAGGTCCAGTCGTTTCCGATTGCCATTTCCAGCGCCGGGGGCAGGGGCACCTTGTAGGCATTCAGGAACGGGTCGTCCTCACCGCAAGCCGGGTAGCGCGTGCGGGCATAGTCGGGATTCTCGCCCATAAAGTCGAACAGGGCTTCGCTGCTATCTGTCACCGCAGCGAGCATTAATGGACTTGTTGACCAATGCTGCGCGTAGATCGTCGAACCTAGCTTTAATAGGTCAACAATGCTCCGCGTCTCAAAGTCAATATGAATCCGCTTATTCATGCCTATCTCATCGTACATCAGAAGCTCATACCGGCTACGTACTTCAACGCCGCTATTGCCACAACGATTAACACTAGAACAAATATAATCTTTTTAATCGTCGCGTCAATGGGGATAAGCTGGATGAGATACAGTAACCCGCCTACGATGATAAGCGCGATCACGATATAGACGAGTTGCTGTAGCATATCATCCTCCTATACCATCCAGTGCGGTGGCCTCGGTATTTTCTTGAACGTCGGCCTCCAAAGGTGGAGCGTGAAAGGGTGGGTATTAATATGATCGAATGATGGAACGTGTAGTTGCATAGCTGTTTCATCATCCTTGAAAAACATTCGCTTTATCTGTTCCATTTCGGCCCATGTAGGCGTTTCAGGAAGTGAGCATGATACACTTACATGATCCCATCCCATACCTCTCCCGGCGATAACGCGCAATGTGTTGGTTCGTACTCCTGAGGGTATTTCAAATGCTCCTACTTTACTCCTATCGTCGTCGTCCAATGGTAATGCACCCTTAGCTATCTTGGCTTCCCAATCTCCTAGTCTGTACTTGTCTAATTTTCGTAAATCTCTCATCCATAAGTCCTATTAATAGGGTGGGGACTGCCGAGCGGGGGCATTCTAACTGGACAGTCCCCATAAGCTTACAGTATATCCGGCAAGCCGCTAGCCGTCGCCATTGCCCCTTGCTTAAGCGGAGTGAATTGGCTCTTGGCATCAGGGCGAGTTGCACCGATACGCTCGCCATCCTCGAACTTCTGGATGTTGTTCAGGCGCGTGCTAATGAAGTTTTTGCCCATGTAGCTTGTGCCAAACATGATGCCTGAGCAGCGGCCCGAGCAACCGCTATACAAGTCCAGAGGCATAATATCCTCATTGTGCGGACCAATCAGACCGGGGGCACCGGCATAGATGACTTGCCCATTAGGGTGCCTGCTAGCAACGGCTTTCTGTTTGAAGTTCAAATAGTATTTGCCGAACAGATATTCCCGCTTTTTCGTGTTATGTGCAGGGTTGTCCCCGTCACGGAAGAACGGTTCCAAATGGAAGAACGCTCCCGGTTGTAGGCTTTCGGGCCATGCCTGAGACTGGCAAAGCTTGGCAAGCTCGATCAGCGGGACAAGCTCATTAATACGGCTCTTTTCCCACGCCATCGTGATACGATACTCAGCCTCCTGAAAACCTTGGTCATCCATGATCGGCTGTCGCGTCTGCTCATTCACTTTCAACAGCGGCTTATCGTGGCTGCAATGCGTGATAAGGCCAATGGGCGTGATGAACTCGTTGAAAAGTGGCTTTCCGCCGTTTGCGGGATACATACTCAATTCCTTCGTCTAGAGCGTCTATAGCGTCTGTTGCGTCTATTTCAGTGCATCAAATTCTTGTCCGCGTTTATACTCCTTCCTACCATCAATGGTCTTTTCGAGAGTGAGAGACTGATTCTCAGGCTGTAGCAACGTCTTAGGACAAATTTGATCCATCGCCTTCATCCATGCGCCGCGCCCGTGATGCTTGAAAATCTTTTTAACGATGCGCTCAATGCCAGCAACGCCAATGGGAGATTTATCATATAACTCGCCATCGTCAATACCGAAATGCTTTAGATTCTCGTATGCGGCATCGCGCGCCCTGTCATCATTGAACGCCCGGTTCTGCCTAGCCTTCACAAGCTTATAGCCTTCTATCCGCTTGTTCTGTTGCAGGATACGGCGCATAGCCTCTCCGCGCAGATTGTCATGGTAGCCCTTTAATAGCTCTGCCTCTTCCAGCGCCTTGGCTAGTTCCTCATCGGACATGCCTGTTGGTTCACCGGGGAAGTAAGCTAGTTTCAAGTTCTCTTGCGCCCATGCATGAAACACGGTGCAGCTACCCCGTGCGGGGCAATAGGTGTTGCGGCAGTGCTTGCCCGCTAGAATCTGCTCGCTTGCCAGTGCCAAACCGACTTCATGCCTAAACCAGTTTAGATCGTTCTCGACCGGCTCGAAATGGCGTATCATGCCATCACGGTGGACATAGTTGGGCTGGATCACGGATAGCTTATATGTCTTGCGTTCACCCCATTTGTGAATTGCGCCCAAGAGGTAAAGCATCAGTTGGGCATTCATATTAATGTCCACCGGAACATAGCCGTTCTTGTAGTCAATAATATGAATGAGCCGAGGCGTGACTAGAATAACGTCCGCCGTGCCAAATTCGCCTGTTTCGGGTATATCAAGCTGTTGTTCGGCGTAAATCTGACAACCGCCGCTTGTCTTGTATTCCTTATATGTGTTCTCGATATACTCCTGTGCGAGCATGACGTTGTATTCCATATCAACATCGCCCGTGTCAGGCACAGTGCCCCAAACGATAGCATCCTCTAGCAACTTATGTGCAACGTCACCTTTAATAGATGCTTCTGTTTCAGGATTATCAAAGGTCGCCAGCACCTTGACGGAGCCGGGGCATGACAACCACCTAGAAGCCGCGCTAGGTGCCCGAAATTCTGCGTGTGTCGTCATGCCCTTAGCCTCTAATCTTCGTCGTCAAAATCGAGTTCATTAAAAGAATAATCGTCCTCTGCGTCGTCATCTTCATCAACATCAGCATTGCGGACAATCATCCCTGAGAGTTTGATGCCAAAGTAATTAAACAATGGCTCCCTAGCGTCTGTGCGAGCCTGTCTCATGGCGCAGGCTTCGGAACTAACCATGACTGCACGGGTGCAGCCGGTGTGCTAGGCGGTACAGGGGGCGTAAGCGCCGGTCCTGCCGCATGGGGCACCGGCAAGCCGGGTGTGCTAGGCGGGTTAGGTGACGCATTGGGGGTTGGTTCAAGGTCTTTAGTTGCCATACATACTTCTCCTATTAATAGCTACACCAGCGGTTCGGGTTCTGGCGGGGAAGGTGCCGGTGAGGGGGTACGGGATGGTGAAACCTGATCGGCTTCGCCTTCATGCCAATAGGTCTGATCGACTTCCGGGGCAGAGGGGTTCTGTGGAATCCCATCGCCGGGATCGCCACCTTCCCATACCGGAGCATCCATGGAGACTTCCCCAACGATTTCCTCTTCCATCGGCATAGGACCGGCAGGCACAATCTGAGTAGGCGGATTGGCCCTATCAATCTCTGTTGCCGTATGGGCTTCTGATGATTTATGTTTTACCATCGCACCTACTCCATTAATAGCCTACATAATTGTAGGGCTTGGTTGCGCTCCACCATGTTGCGCAATCACTGCGGTAAATCTGTTATACAAGTCTTGGTATTGATCCGGACGCGCTTCCGGCAAGCGGGGGATGCCCAACTGTGTCAGCACTGCCGAGAAACCACCTTTGATCGTCGGATTGTCCAGATACGGATTGATGAGCGCCATGAGCGCCTGTTCGCTGAGTGGGGGTTGTTCCACTGCGGCGGGCTGTGCGGCTGCTACAGAGGCAGGAGCGGGGCCAAAGGGGTCAAAGGCCGTCACCTGTGCCGGGATCGCTGCTTGGACCGCTGCTACCCCTGCCTGCTGTCCACCGCCGTTCAGGGCGGAAGGCTGCAATGTCGCCGTCTCGAATGTCTGTGCATCCAAAGTGGCTTTGATTGCCTGTAGTTCTGCAAGGATTTGCTCAAGAATACCAGTCATTAATAGTTCCTTTCCTCTTAGATAAGATCGGGAAGCCCGTTGTTGGGCATAGAGGCAGGGGGCGTGAGAACGAACACGACAGCATTCCCACGCCGCTCCGCCGCTTCGGTCACTTGACCGTCAGCTAAAAGCTTATCAAGTGTACGTCGAAGTATTTGCTCACTATCACAATTCAAATTTATGCGCAAGTCTTTTAGTGTCAAACCATCCTTATTTTGTTCAAGCGCGAACATAACCTTACCGGGTAACTTGGGGTCTTTGGGTTTCGCGCCGGTCATGCCGAGCCGCGATGCATCTTCCTGCTCGCGATACTCTTTAAAGGTAATGGCTCGGTCTTTTGGGATACGCTGCCAAACTTCGTTTTTAGATTCCAACGGGATTTGGAACTTACCGAAATCTCGGCTTTGGGCGATAATCCAAGCTGTGCCTTCAAAGCTGTAGTGATCGGGGACGTATAGCTGTAGCTGCCCTTCCACTGCACCCTGTTGAGCCATGGAACCGGACATATTATCATATATGTTTCCGGCCCTATTACCACCGGGCGGGGATTTGCGATCATGCTTGATGGATAGAATAGCGCTCTGATACTCTTTCTCTTGGACTATATCATTAATAGTCTCGACCATTTCATACTCACGCATGTTCAGATCAAGAGTAGCGCTTTCCACATGAAAACGGTTGGCAGGCTCGATGCAGACTACCGTAGGCTCGCTTGTGTCCTCTCGGATCACTTCGCGGATATGGTGAGCGCCTTCCGGTCCTGCCGGTAAGCGGTATTGGTTGCCTTCATCGTCTGTTTTGCTGCCAAGGTTAAAGTACATAAAGCGGTCGCGGAACCCTTCGATAAATTCCTCTTGGCTCATACCCCATTCGTCATGCGCTGTTTTAGCCAAGCCAGCCACCTTGTCTTGCATACGCCAATCCCGTTCTTCCAATGCGAGATAAAGGATTTTGCTTTTGGTCACTTCCTCGCCAAATAGCGGCATCCCGAATAGGATATGAAGCATCATCATGTAGGAGAGGGTAGTTTTGCCGACTTTTGGCGGACCTGATAAGACAACATGCGTGTTCATTAGGAACATATTATTGATTAGGGCAGGTCGGATTATTTTAGGTTTAAACAGAATCTCCGGATCGAATGTTTTGGCTTTAGCAAATGGTTTGTAACTGCCGCCTAACAAGCTTGGCGGCATTGTAATTGGTTCCTCTGCAACTTGCATCGGTACTTCGGTCGCGAAGAATTTAGGCGATGCGGGCAGGGGCTTATCCGCAAACTCAGTGATCGGGACATTCAAACACGCCGATAGCATTTCGGCAGCTTCGTACTTGTTGCCGTCTGTGCGGAACTCAGCTATTAATGATATAGGCGTTCTGCGGCCTTCAGTTTCATCGCCTAGATCATGCACCCCAAAATCTTTAATCGACTTCGGGAGTATGCAGATATCTTCTTCTAGGTCGCGTCCTAAGTCCGCACTAGAAATACGATACCCGTCGCCGTATTGGCGACAGATACCATGGAATATGTGTGGCACCCATTCGTGAATGCGCTCGCGTGCTACCTTGTTCAGATTGCGCCACGGCTTTTCATCTTCGGGGTATTCAAATATGGCCCGCTTCGGATCAGGGCCTTTAATAGTAACGCCATTAGATGAAACGAACTTCTGCACGGTTTCCCGACGCAGATCGCCGAACGTGTCAAACGGGATTAGCTGTGTGCAGAGGCGATGGGGGTTTGACGGTACATTCTGACCCTTGCGTGCCCATGTGCCGGGAATGCGGCAAATGCGCGAGGCGTTGAATACCTTGCGGTCAATCTCAATTCCGTCTCCATTGAACTTATCAGCCAATATCTGCAACACGGTTTGCAGAAGGCGCTTAGTTTCATCATCGTTAGGGAAGTCGCCTCTGTAAAGCTTATAGCGCAGATGCACGCCATTGCCACTATCAACCACGCATGGATTAGGGAAGCCATATGCGAGCAAATGTTTTTCAATGCTCTTGGCAATCTCCATCGCGAAATCGTGTTGCGCGTCTGTCGAGGATATGCCGCTTATGCGCTTTGGGTCTATGTCTATTAATAGTTCAGTCCGGTATAAGATTTCCGGATCACTGGTGCCACTGCCGGAAGGGGCGGACACGATCACATCCGGTTGCCGTAGATAGCAGTCTGGATGCACGGGGTTCATCGTGGCGTACCAGCCAGCGATTGAACTCTCGTCGCGCTGGCAGATCGCATTGGCGGCTAGAATAGGGTCTTTGAAATAGCCGTACAGGGTCTTTCCCCGGTACTGCGTGAGGCCGCGAACTTCAAAGCAATGGGTGTTACTGCCATCAGCGGGCGCAAGCGTCTCAAGGGCGCGCACAATCGCGTCAAAGTCAGGCCCGGAGGGGAGCATGAAGTGGGAAGTCCAGTGCTGTAAATTCGTGTTCCGCGCCGGATTCGGCGAGGAAATGACACCTTGGGCGGCTGTCTCGAAACTGTCAAGTCGGGGGGAGCCGCTTTTTTCACAGGCCCTAAAAACACGACACCCCGGTAGCCCGCACTAGGAGAGGCTACCGGGGCGGGACAGCCTCTCGGCTAATCCTACACTCACCGAACGGCTGAGCCGTCCGAGGGGTTGCCGCCTTCCTAAGTCCGAACATCGCGAACGTCAATAGGGAAATTTCGCGCGTACAAAAATTCGCTAGGGCTTTAACATTTGTTGTATTAATAGCAGACAAAAGGAACCCCCGGCGCAACAGGGTGCAACGCCGGGGGTTTAGTAGGGTGCAGGACGTTCCCATTAAAAGGAACGCCACCACGGGTCGCTCTTTAGAAAGGAGAAAATTCAATCTCCTTCAACTTACCGGGCAGCTTGTCGAGGCCGAGGATCAAGCGATTCGGCTTGACATAACGGTTATCGACCCATTCGCGTGCCTGCTTTTCATCCATGCCCGCAGCAATACCACGCTGGACGATTGCTTCAAGCGCTGCCTGCACATCTTGGCCGATTTCCTTCTGTGCAGTAAAGTACTTATAATCGGGATGAGCGGCCTTGCGAGTATTGAAAAGCTCGACAGTGAGCGAACGATGAATTGCCGCATCCAACGGGTCTTTAGGAGCCTTCGGATCACCGCCGCTACGTCCGCGCTTGGTAATCTCGCCGTCCAAAAGGGCCTTCATTGCCGAGTCGATAATCTCCTGAACATCGACTTGCTTGCGTTCGCCTTCGGGCTTGGCGATGTGCGTCTGTAGCGGATCATGCTTCATCGCCGCATCATAGGCATCGAACGGTGCATTAGCCTTTTTAGCAAGGCTCTGAGCCGTCGCAACGCGGTTCGTGACGTAAGACTTAGCCGCCGAACGCAACAGATGCATACGAGCCGCTTCCGGTACAGCACCGAGATTCAGAACAGTCTTTGCCGCTCCTTCAATCTCGATGGGAACGCGATAGGCTTCGGGAATTTCCGGTTGCTCAACAGGCGGCGCGGCAGCTTCAAGGCCAGCAGCTTCAAGGGGCTTGGTGGCTTCAAGAACATCAGACATTAAATTCAACCTTTCTTGCTTGGTGATAACCCGTCCTAGTCTAAAGGTTTTGCCGGGTCAATTGCTTTTTTCATGTTTTGACGATTTTATATGCTCTGCGTCAATCTCTGGCGTTAACCCGAATGAGCGGAGCCATTTGCGGCAAAAGTCCACCGCTCCGGCATAGTCAGGGCACGATAGGTCATGCGCCCCTATTAATGCTAGTGAGTGGAATATAGATTTGACGGCTTGCCGTCCATCCCCGCTTTTGGCGATCTTTTGGCAATCAGGGCATAGCGCGATATGCGCGAGGAAGGTTGCCGCCGATTGGACGAACTCTTCATCATCCCGATTGAAAACGAACACCATTAATAAAGTCCCCGGCAGTGCAGGCAGGGTCGTTAGCACCACCGGGGACTCCTGCCTAGCGCTCTCTTTCGAGGTCGCGGCGGGCTTCATCCATCTTCGCGGCCCATATGGCTTCCATCCGGAGCCAGTGCCGCCGTTCACCGGGATTTGCACCCGCAACAAGCGCTTGGCAAGCCTTGAACGCCTTGCGAGCCTGTTCAAAATTCTTCAATGCTTCTGACATAAAATCTCCTGTGCGTGTATCGTGTCTACTATTAATGCTAGTCTTTCCTTGCCGCCCTTTCCTTTGCAAGCCGCTCCCTTTCGCGTTCATGCAAATTGAAAACATACTCCTTTTTCATATGTTCGTCAATGATGTATTCTCCATGCTCATCTTCGCGGACCCATTTGTTAAATCCAGCAAGCGAACGGATGCCTTCGATGTATTGAAATGCCATTAATGCCTCCCTTTTGTAAACGGAATTGCGGACATAACCTTATCAAGCACGTTTTCGCTAATAAGGTTCATCGCCTCTTCTGCCAAGTCCCTATGCTGGCCTACGATTTTTAGAAGCACGATTGTATTGATAAAAACCAGCATTTCTGCGCATTGCTCCGGGGAGTCTGATAATTCGACGAGAATTTGGGCAACCTTTGACACGGCTTCCATTTTCTCCGGATCGTCTTGTAGTGTGTAATCCATTAATAGTCCTCTATATGATAAACAGGATTATTACAATCACTATAATCCACCAGCTAATAAACATTACAATTTCCTAAAATCTTCCTCTGTATCGCAAGCGATAATCACGACATTTCCGTGCAAGGCGTCATCCGTTGTTTTCGGATATTTACGCAGAAACAGCTTCCACATCGTATCCGCAACCGGGTTCCAATCGCATTCCCATTTGCCGTGTTCGTTGCAGATAACCCAAGCGCGCTTGCCTTCGTGCTCATCCCAAAACGGCACGGATTCTATGTCGCCGCCGACCCAATCGCGCAACATGCTAAGCGGTGGAACATCCTTATACCAAAAGTCCGCCGTGTCGCCGTTGGTTTCGATCACTGTGCAGGTGTAAGCCATTTTGTTTCGACCCTTCGTTGTCTGTGATTCAGTTCTAAAGCTTTAACCACCCCTTGTCAACATCCTAATTTCGATTTTTGATTCATTGGCCGCTTCCTATATAATTTTCTATGCTGGCAAAAGGCCCCCACGCGCATTAATCCTATATGGAAACTTGATCGCGTCCAGCAGTTGCAGGGGCAGGCCGATAGGCAAGCTCGGTGGATCATTCTTTAGGAAATGCCGCTTCCATCCATGCTTGCGAGCGATTGCCATTAATAGCGCCCTAGGGATTGCCCTAGTGTCGTGCGTGCCATTGGCTGCATAGTACGTCTCTATAGGCCAAGAGATCAGGCGAGAGTCTGCCGCCTCATAGGAGCTAGGGCTTAGCACGCGCCCCTTGTGTTCCGTCCAGCAATGCAGGAACGGCACAGGGGACGATAGAGGGTTAAGCCCTATCTCTTCCTCAGTCGCCGCACGGTGCGTCCCTATGACAAGCCGCAAGCTTGGCACGTCCATGCATAGCGCGGTGGAGCGGTGGAAACAGAGTCCCCCTGCCCCTGTCTTGCTGGCAAAGTGGAGGACGGCCCATAAATGGGGCAAGCGCCGCTCTATCTCGTCTTTCGTATATTCGACTCGCATTGTCATTGCCTCGTTTCCTGCCAGAATGCCAGCGTTGCCAATCTCAGCCTCTCTCAGCCGTTTTGCCCTGTCCAGATACATACGGGTTGCCCCTTGTCGGTTTCGGCGCTGAGAAGCCCGGAGATTCGGAAAGCCGGACGTAATAAAATTACGTGCATAGGGTAAAGAAAAACCCGGCTACTGCTAGCCGGGTTTCAGGGGTTCAAGCTAGCTCGGTTTCAGGTTCAATCCCTAAAGCCTCATTAATAGCGGTGCGGACATAGGCCAAAGCGCTTTCGTAATCCTTGGCAATCCTGTTAGCTTTGCTCATACCGTTCAGAATGATATAATCATCGCTTGGCAAATCACTCTCTAGCGTATTGCCGGATATGCCATAGCCCATTTGCTCCCGCACGTTTGTCCGCTCCACCAGCGCAAACCCTAAGCGCCGAAAGCAGGCAGGGTGCCCTATGCTGAATGCCATATCGGCAATCGACATAGGCTCACTAGCTTTCTTAACTGTCCAGCTATGGCAAATGCGAGTGTCGCTTTCATCCATGTTTATGGACATTGCCGCTATGACTTCACAGCGCCGTCCAGATGATTCCATTTCCTGAATGTAGCGCGCGATTGCTAGGCCATAGTTTGCCATATTTTCGGCATTGACAAAGGCATTGGCAGAAACGGCAACACAAACCTTAACGATAGGCTTAGCGCCCTCGTTTGGCGTGTTGCGGATCATATGCCGGATAGACCCGGCTGCAAAGCGTGGAGCGCTAGGGCGCGATCCCGCTACAGAATAAGTCCGCTTAGGCGCGCTGGCAATCTGAGGCAGTTTCTCTAGCGCCGTTGCCATACGCTCGGTACCGTCATGCCAGCCAGTCTTAGCTAGCTCTAGCGCTTTGTCATAGCCAGCATTCAAGTCCCAATCCATCTTCGGGGGATTAACATTGTCTTGGCTGGACTTAGCTCGCCAGATAGGGCGCGCCATGCTGATATATTGAGTTAGGCTGAAAAGGTTATCGTGATGCATGTTAATCTGTTTCATCGAATCGCTCCTAGTGCGTTGGGGCAGGGTTATCGCCTGCCCCTTGCATTGTCAAACCATATAATCCGACATCCGCACGACAGCTTCAAGCTTTGCCCTATCGCCGCTATTAATACCCTTCCAGATTGCTCCTTCCGCGCAATCTTCCCAAGTCCAGCCCATTGCTAACATATCGCAGCCATTGCGACTAGCGCGCGGTGAGAACAAGTGCAACACTTTCAAGCGCTGTGCTGCATCGCGCAATGCGCGCACATAGCCGAGCCATGCTTTATCAGGCGATATCGCTTCCTCAATTGTTGAGTCGTAATCCATCCGGACAAACCAAAAGCGCTCTAGCGTTGCAGCGTCGATTTGCTGCCGTCCAACATACTGCGCATCCGCTCCCGTTCCATACGTATTGCCAGCGCCTAGCGCCACAAAATTCGGATGCTTGGAAACGAGTCCATCGGGGAAGGGGCAAACGCCGTTTTCTAGTGCGGCATTAAAGGCGGTTAGTGCGGCAGCGTCGCTTGCGTCCATTTCATCCAGAAGAAAAACACCGCCATGCTCGTATGCATCGCGGAAGGGAGTCCGGACATAGTTTCCGGGCTTTTCCGGATTCATGCTTGGAGAAATGAACCCCATAAGCGCAAATTCATCAGCTACCTTTGCAGCCATATAGAATTGACGGTTAAACCCTTTGGCAATCTGCATCGCCAGAGTCGTCTTGCCGGTACCGGCTGGCCCGACGAGATAGGGATTCTTTCCAGCAACGCACAATTCAAAAACCTTTTCGAAGTCCTTATGCGCGCCGTCAATTTCTACGTCCGGCTTATCCGGCATGACAATTTCAAGCTTGCGCGCGGTGCGCAATTCCAGTTCCTTAACCCGATGCTCGGCTGCATCTAGCTGAGATTTCATCGCCTCTAGCTGTGCCATAAGCGGCGCTAGATCGGTTGCAGGGGCACCCATAGGGGCAGGGGCAGGAACGTCGTTTGCATCCGTCCAGCGCTTCGACTCGGCTAGATCAATCGCATTCTGAGGCGAGCGATTAGCGGCAAAGAACAGCGCGATTAGCTCATGCGGGCGAAGCTTGAAAGCGGTATTAAAGGGCACGCCGATTGCTTCCGCAAGCTTGCGCGCTTCGGTGAGCATTTCAACGCTCCACCGCGCTTCGGCAGGGGCAGGATTGCGTCCGATGGTTATGGATTTGACGGCATCGACTGCGGACGCAATCGCGGCAAAGCGAGTCTCTGAGTGCATGTTAAAATTCCCTAGTGCAGTGTCGTGTCCAGCGCCTTGCTGGTGAATTATCCTTTAATGGGCCTTGCACTGATTCGCAAGGCCCAAGCGCGCATTAATCTCCCCAATGCGCTATTAATATGCCGTCGCATTCAGGGGCAGGGCAATTTAGGTGTGTGTGCGGTTGGATATGCTTTTTACTAGCACGCGCCAGCCATCCGCAATCCGGGCATTCAACCTTGATACCCCAAGTAGGGACAGTTTTCTTCTGTTTGAGCAACGCCGCGCTGATCTCTGAATAGGGCATTGGCCCTAGGGCGTCCAGCATCGGGCTTGCCCAAGCATACCAGTCTGCGCCCGCATAGGTTGCCTCACAGCGCCCTTCAAGGCCAAGAATTTTCTTGGCTAGCTTGCCAAACGTTTTTTGATCATGCCCCCTGTCTGCAAGGTTATAGTCCAGCGCCGCATGAACTAGCTCGTGAGTCAAGGTTGACGCGATGGTTGATTCGCCGACCGTCGCACCGTCTTTCAAAATGGGGTTTATGAAAATCTCGTAATGAGAGTCGGTGGAAGCCTCAGGGTAAACAATCACGCCGATCTCAGAAGAGCGTATGCCATTAATGGGGAACCCGATGCTGGCGCGGATATTCAGGGGCAAGGAATACCCTGCCGCGTCGAAAAAGGGACGGTGCGCCATGACACAAGCGTTCAGCCATTGCTCGCGCGTTTCGTAATTGGAATTGAGACCATGCATTTGATTTCTCCTAGTGATTCGTTGCTGATAAATTTTAGTAGGCTTTAATGCCCCTACTGTCAACACGACAATAGGGGATAAAAAACCGACTAGGCGTTTCTCAGAATCTCCCGCAACAAAAGCGCATTGGCTGCTAGCAGTACATATAGCGTGAAAAGCATTTTAGGCGTTTCCTGTTACATGAACATAAAAAAGGAAAGCTAGAGTTACTAGCAGGATGATCAGAAGCGCGATTGCCATTTTATTCCCCTTTGCAAGCTGCGATGAAACGCGCTGGATCAAAACCCGGATTGAATTGCTCTAGTGTTGCAGCTAGTGCGCCTATATCAACCAACCATTGCGAATGTTGCTGGATTGGTGCGCCAAGCGGGCGCGTTGTATTCATCGCCTTAGCGATTGCGTTGAAATGTTTCTTGCTCATTTGGTTTCTCCTAGTGATTCGCTGTCTGTGCCCTAGCTATTAATGGCATAGCTGACTCGGGTCAAGCGCTGATTTGCGATTTAATTCCGAATCCTGCCAAGGGGTTTATAAAGCTTTTGCGCAAGCGTTCCGGCATTGTGCCGTCACGTATGGCAGCTTTCGCATTTTCGTCTAGGGGATAGCCGAGAGGATAGCCGTATGTGTCGCCATATGCAAAGCAACCGAGATTAAACAGGCGATTGTCTAGCCGGTTGCCTGAACGATGATATATGTCTGATCGGTACTCGGTGCCTGTTGCTAGGCTATATGCCGCACGGTGCGCGTATATTTTTTCACCGTCTATTATTCCCCGCATATAGCCGTTTTTGTCGTGATAGGTGAGCGCTGGACGATTAGCCCACCTAGCTTGCCAGCTATCAGGCATTTCTGGCCTAGGTTTAAAGGTTAATAGTCCAGTATTTACATTATAGTTTAAATGATCAGATAGGAAATCCCAAGTAACCGGCATTGTATTATCCTTTAATGGGGTCAAATGACTAGAGCTAGTTCCGTTTTGGTCTAGTATTGGCTAGTATAGTTCGTAGGATTTGCCCCTGTCAATACCCGGAGATTTTTCAGCTAAGTCATTGAAATTGTTCGAGACCATAGGAGACCTTAGGATTTTCGGCATATAGTACCGGCATTTTAATAATAACAATATGGATGCTCATTATAAGCACTGCTATTAGTATTATTATAAGCAGAGGTCGCGCGCCCGCTACGCGCGTGTAGGGCTAAAATTTTCCTTCCTAATCAATAGGTTACGAGCCAAAAATCTAGTGGCTAGATCGGGGTTATCTCCTATCCTGAGTAGTGACAAATGCCAGTCAGATGCCATCCGTCACGGTGAGGGGACTATTAATGACCCTAATCCTTTATGAATATTGAACTATTAATAGAACTATATGCGGCAGGGGTAGCACACGCCCATTATGGTGTTAGAGATTATCCAATGATTTCAATGACTTAGATTTTCAAGATTGATAATGTGCATTATGTTAAATCGAGGTATGATATAACATATCATCGAGTAACCCCTTGAAAACAAAGGCTTTCTCGGAAAATCGGATGGGGGGAGGGTGCCACCGGGCGCAACGGCAGGGCCGGTCGGCGTCTGCATCATGCGCGCTCACGCACAAAAGTTACAAAAACGGTCAGAGTTATTAAATCTTAAATGTAAAAAACACCCGTACTAGGCAGTACGGTAATTTTGAGTCCCAGTAAAGCTTTACATAAACAAGCCATATTAATACCCTAACTCCCTAGGAAGGTGAACTATGGTGGAAATTCTCAGTGTCATTAGTCATGTACCCGCAGAGGCGGAGGATGCCGGTCGTGTCTCGGTGGAGTGGTTATCCGGGGATCAGCAAGATAGGATAAAGCTGCAAGTGCAAGCGCCG
>Ga0247676_1000055_pt1 | contig 42172 bp, 53 predicted proteins | sample CNK17_metaG_FD_182802 | JGI IMG/M metagenome (GOLD analysis project Ga0247676, IMG submission 182802) | Soil microbial communities from Purdue University Martell Research Forest, Indiana, United States - CNK17 | ecosystem: Environmental > Terrestrial > Soil > Temperate forest > Bulk soil...
AAGGTCTTGGTATCGCGTCGGGAATGACGTCCGGCCTGCACGACAACCGGCCGATCGCCATGAACCTGTATCCGGGGGATTTCGTCTGATGAGCGCGAGTTCAACTTACCCGCCACCCGGCCCCCCGATGCCCCAACAGCCCATGCCCCAACAGCCCGGCCCCCCGCCCCCGGCGGCGATCAGCGCGTCCACGTCACCCTCGCCGCTGCCCCATATCCCCGGCCTGATCCCCGAGGGCATGCGGCCCACCGGCCTTAATTTCCCGGCCGAGCAGATGCTGGCTTTCCTGCTGCCGCCCACTCGCTCCGACACCCCGCCACCCGACTCCGATGAGTCCCTGCCGCCCACGCTGCGCCGTCACGCCGCCGGGCTGCGACCCACCGTCAGGCCCACCGGCGCGGCATGGCAGCAGGAGATCGTTTTCGAGCGGATCGGCAAGACCGATACCGAGATCGCCACCACCGGGCGGTTTTATTTCGATGCCGCGCGGTCTTATGATGAGTATCTGAGTCGCGAGCGCGTGACGGCGTCCCGCTATTACGCCGGCGCGCCCGATGAGCCGCTGCCGGACGGCCGTTCCAAGATCGTCATGACCGTGGTCCGCGACACCATCCGCCAGACCTTGCCGTCCCTGCTGCGACTTTTCACCGCCGTCGAAGATCCCGTGAGCTTCGAACCGATCAGCTCCGACGCCAGCGCTTCCACGTCCATGGTCCCCGGCGCCGGGCCGGGATCAGACCAGACGGCCACCGCGCTGGCCCGCCAGGCCACCGACTACGCCCGCTGGGCGCTGTTCGTCGCCAACCCGGGCTGGACGGTGCTGCACGATGCCCTGCTCGACGCTCTCACGCGCAAGGCCGGCTGGGTGCGCTGGTCCTGGGGTAAAAAGCAGCACATGCGCACTGAGGTGAGCGAGGGCCTGCTGCTGCCGCAGCTGCAGATGCTGCTGTCGGAACCCGGTATCAAAGCCTCCCGCATCGTGCGCCGGCCGATGCTGCCGCACGAGCAGCAGGCTCTCGCCAAAACCCCTGACGGGCAGATGTATCTCAGCCAGGGCGCGCCGGCCGAGTTCTGGTCCGCCACGGTGACCCGCTCGACCACCCAGGCATGGCCCCAGGTCGAACACGTGCCGGCCGAATGCGTCTGGATCGTCGCCGACGCGGCCAACGTCGCCAGTGCCCGGGCCTTGTTCCATGTGCGTGACGTGTCGGTGTCGGATCTGATCGAGGCGGGCCTGCCCGAGGACAAGATCCTGGCGCATCGGGCCGTCGATCCGATGAACACGCGTCAGCGCCAGCAATCGATCGCGCGCGACGCGGCCACCGGCTACAACCTGAAAGGCAGCCCGCCCAACGATAAATCCATGTCCCTGGTGCGCTACGCCGAGGGCTGGGTGCGGATGGACATCGACGGCGACAATCGCGCCGAATTAATTCACATGCACTTCCTGGGAAATGCCCAGACCCTGGTGCAGTGGGAGCGCGTCGATGAGATCCCGCTGAGCTGTTTCACCCCCTACAGGGAACCCGGCCGCGTCATCGGCTCCTCGCAGGCCGACATGGTCATGGACCTGCAGCGGGTCGAATCAAGGGTGATGCGCGGGGTCCTCGACAGCCTCGGGCAATCAATGTTTCCCCGCACCGTCATGGTGCAGGGCCAGGCCAACCTCGCCGACGTGCGTCAGACCGCGATCGGCGCCATCATCCGGGTGGCGCAGGCCGGCGCGGTGACTGAGCTGGTCAAGCCGTTCCAGGGCAAGGAGGCGCTGCCCGTGCTTGAGGTGCTGGAGAGCATCCGCGAGAGCCGTACCGGCATCACCCGCGCCTCATCCGGCCTGACGATCGACGAATTGCAGTCGACCACGCCGATGGCGGTCACCCAGCAATCGAGCGCCGCGCAGGATCGTCTGGACATGGTCGCGCGCACCATGGCGGAAACCGGTCTGGCGCCGCTCTACGCCGGCCTGCTCAAGATGCTGGCCCGTCAGCAGGACCGCCCCAACGTGATCCGCATTCGCGGGCAGTGGCTGCCGATCGACCCGCGCGCCCTGGCCACGATGTGGGAAACCAGCGTCAATGTCGGCGGTAAGGGGTTACCGCACGAGCGGCTGGCCATGCTCGGCCAGATCGCGGCGAAGCAGGAGCAGCTGATCCAGATGGGCGGTCTGACCAACCCGTTGGCGGGAGTACCCGAATACCGCAACACGCTCGCGAGGATGCTGGAAACCGTCAACATCGCCGACGTGTCGTCCTACTTCAAAGCCCTGCCGCCGGACTGGCAACCGCCGCCGACACCGCCCCCGCCGCCGAATACCGACATGCTGCTGGCCCAGGTGCAGCAGGCGAAGACCGCCGCCGATGTCGAGAATGACCGGGCGGACCAGCAGACGAAGCGCGCCGCGCTGCTGCTCGACGACGATCGCGAGCGCGACAAGGCCGCGATCGACGCCTGGACGAAGACCTGGGTCGCGGGCGCCCAGTTCGGCACCCCGGTGCCGGCTCTGGCCGACTTCAAGGCGGCGATGAAGAGCCAGGCACCCGGGGTCGCGCTGCTGTCGGATCTGCCGGCCCCGACCAGCCCGGCCCCGCCGGCGTCCGGGTCGCCCCCCGCCCCCAATCCCAACCAGCGGCCCGCGCCGCCGGGCCTGGGAGGCCCCCCTGGCGGCCCCCTACGTCCGCCCGGCCCGCTACGTCCACCCGGTCCGCCTCCGCCCCCGCTGGCGCCGCCTTCTGGCCCCGATCCGGCCACGGCGGCCGCCGTGCGCGGCGCGCTGGCCGGCGGCCGCATGCCGAGCGCCTATGGCCAGCTGGCGCAACGCGCGGCGCTGTCACCCTTGCTCGGCCCGGGCGGGCCGCCGCTGCCCCCGCCCATGTCACCCGGAGGGACCAATGCCCCAGCGTGAATCGACCGGTCAGCGTCCACGCGACGACCACCCCACCGCCGATGACTGGGAGGCCTCGTCGCTGGGCCGGATGGAGCTGTTGGAGGCTGGCCAGGAGGTGCGTTACCTCGTCCATTTCATGTGGTCGCGCTGCGATAAGGACGAGGTCAACGAGCTGCACCGACGCATCGTGGACGTGCTGTCCGGCCGCGACACCGCCACCACTCTGGTGACGCTGGCGCACGTCGCGGGGGTCGCGTTGATGAGTGGCGTCGAGGATGAGGTGAAGCGCGAGACGGTGCTGGCCGCGTTCCGGCTGATGCTGCGCGGCACCCTGGATCTCGGCCGCGTCCAGGCCGCCAGAAGCCCCGCCCCGAAACCGGACACGCCGGCATGACGCTGATCCTGATCATCCTGCTGATTCTGTTGCTGGCCGGTGGCGGGTATGGCTGGCGATCGGGCTATATCGGCTCGCTCGGCGACCCGCTGGCGATCGTCTTCATCGTCCTGCTGGTGGTGTTGCTGGTGGGCGCGATCGGCGGCACGCGATGGGGATACTGGTGATGCACACGAAAGACGTTCTGGCCGCCGCGTTGCGGGGCGCGGGCCTGCATGAGATGGCCGACAGGGCGGCGGAAGGCTACTACCACGACTATCTGTCGCCGCTGGATCTGCCCGCGCTGCAGCTGCTCGCTGATCTGGAGGTGGCCGCGACACCGGCCGCGCTGGCGCTGCGCGCCCGTCACCTGCGGGGCGAGTTCGACGCCAGCGAGGAAGAAGGCGCCGTCTGGGCGGCCTCGTCCGAGGCCCAGGCCGTCTTCAGTGAGCTGACGCGGCGTGAAGGGAAGCCCTGACCCGTGGCCCTGACGCCTGACCAACAGCGCCGCGCGATGGCGGCGGAGCGGCTGCTGGCCGATCCGGCCTTCACCGAGATCCTCGACCGCATCGTGGAGGACGCCGCCAGCCAGGCGCTCTATGTCGATGATCCCGCCCAACGCGAGGCGAACCGGCAGATGGTGCTGGCGATCACCCGCATCCGGGGCGAGCTGAAGGCTGACGCCGAGCTGCCCGAATCCGTTCGTGACGCCGAGATCCTGGCGAAGAGCATGGAGTAGCCGCATGCCGTCGTTGCTCGACCCGCCCGACGCGACCTCCACTGACGCCAGCAACCCGATCAGCGCCGCTTTGGGCGAGATCTACCGCCGCGTGACCGGCTATATGTCGGGATCGCCGGACATGGCGTTCCGCTACGCCGACAACCCGATCGGCACCGAGACGACGCGTCCCCATCAGACCGTCGGGATGCCGCGTGATTTCGTCCCCGCCGCGACGGTCGGCGGCGGCCTGTGGGGTCCTGAACGGCCGATCGCGCGGGCTGACGTGGACGCGTTCCGCGCCGGATCGCAGAACCTCTATGACCAGGCGTCGCTGCTCGCCGGCAGCCGGGGCCTGTTTGAGCCGGGAGGCACCCCCGGCGGTCAGGTCGCGCTGCCGGCGCGACGTCGTCTGGCCAACCCGCCGCCCGCCCGTGGCCTGCTCGGCGGCGCCACCGAGCCGCTGCCGGACCTGCCCACCCCGCCGCCGGCGGCGGGGTCGAACAACCCGCCGTCGCTGCTGGGTGACGCGGTCGTGCCGGCGCCGGGCGCGGCCGATCGGATCTCGACGCGCATACCCTGGGCCAAGGGCCAGACGGGTGATCCGCACGCCTCCGCCGACCTGACGGTGGGGATCGACAGCTCCCGCGCGTCCGGTGACGCCTACGTGAAGAACGCCAGGTTCATCGACGGCTATTCCGACATCCCCACGGCGGGCCTGGCGGACGACCCCGAGGCGCTGCACCAGGCGCTGATCTCGCACGCCAGGGACAATCTGCTGTTCCTGCACGATTCCATTCCCGCCGAGATCCGCGAACAGTCGAAGCTCTGGTATGACGGCGCCAACAACATCGCTCAGCGGTGGGCCGACCAGTATGGCATCTCGCCGCGCCAGGCCGCCGGCACGCTCGCCGCCCTGTCGCCGCAGAAAGACTGGTTCCAGAACGTCAGCCTGGCGAAGCGGCTGCTCGATATCCGTCAGGGCCAGGGCGCCACGATCGCGACGCCTGAGATGCGGCCGTGGTTCGATCGTTTCGTCAACTCGCAGAAGGACCCCAACGACGCCACGGCCTATCGGGCGCATATCGACGGTTTCGAGGGCAAACCGCTGTCGGAAATCAGCGATCCCGAGGCGCAGGCGCTGTGGATGCGGGCGTTTGATGAGGCGCACAACCCGCGCGGGTATGATGTCGTCACGCCACAGGGCGATTTCGCCGGTCCCGCGCTCAACAAGGACGGCTCGTCGCGCAAGGTGGGCTGGGGGTCGCTCGGCGAGATCTCCAAGGCGCTCGGCACGCTTCAGGAGGACAGCACGGCCAACATCAGCCAGCTGATGGGCGCCAATCACAAGGTGCGGAACTTCTACAATAACATTATTTCGCCAAACAGCTTAAATGGAGACGTGACGATCGACACGCACGCCATCGCGGCGGCGCATCTGCGTCCGCTCGCCGGTGGCGATAACGAGGTGAAGATCGGGCTGGGACTAAGCCCTGGCTCGGGGAACGCCGCGACCGGTTCGAAGGGTCTTTATGGCGCCTACGCCGAGGCTTATCGGCAGGCGGCGGCGCGGCTCGGCATTCTGCCGCGCGAGCTGCAGTCGATCACCTGGGAGGGCGTCCGGGGCCTCTATTCGGACGTGCAGAAGCGTAACAAGCCGTTCACCGACACCATCAACGGATTTTGGAACCAACACGGCAATGGAGAGATCAGTGCCAACGACGCGAGGGACGCCAGCGTCCGAGCAGCTGGAGGAATTGACCCGCCTGAGTGGTGGCGACCCGGTTCTTAAGGGGTTGCTGGCCCGTGGCGGGCCGGTCACGCGCGAGCGTTACATCAACAACGCCTATGGCGCCGACGTGCCCGACCCGTGGACGGCGGAGCATGAGCTGGAGATCCCCGGGCCGCTGCAGGATCATACCAAGGTCACCGGCTGATGTCTGAAAGCACGGGCGCACCGGCCGGCGCACCGGCCCCCGCCGCCCCGGCGGAGTCCAGCCCGGCGCCGATCACCCAGACACCGATCTCCGTCTCCGACGCGGCGCGCATCATGGCGCAGCGCTCGCGCGAGGCGGCGGGCGCGGCGGCGGCACCCACGCCGGTTGACACCGCCCGGCGGCCGTCGGCCAATGAAATGCGGGCGGCGCCGGCAAACCCCTCCGCCGCTCCCGCGCCGCCAGCTCCGGTTCAGCAGGCCCCACCCGCACCAGCCGGGCTGGCGGCGATGGAGGCGGCCCTCGGGCTGCCCGGCGGCGGCCCGCCGCCCGGGGCGTCACCAGAGTCCACACCATCGCCCCCGTCCGACCCGATGGGCGGCGTCGAGATCGACGGTCGCCGCTACACGACGGCGGAACTGCGCGAACAGGTGCTGAAAGCCGCCGACTACACCCGGAAGACCCAGGAGCTGGCGGCGCAGCGGCAGACGTTTGAGCAGCAGGCGGCCCAGGTGCGGGCGCAGCAGCAGGCGCTGGCCACGGTGCTGCCGCTGATCCAGCCCGAGCTGGCCAGACTGGCGGAAACCGTTCAGCAGCCGGTCGCGCGGCCGGATCTGGCGCTGCTGGAGACGAACCCGCAGCAATACCTGCGCGAGCAGGCGGCGTTCGAACACGCGGTCGCCGAGCAGCAGCGGCTGGCCTCGCTGAACGGCGTGCAGGCCGAGGCGCAGGCCCGCGCGCTCGAGCAACAGGTGGCCGCCGGCAACGAGCAGCTGTCCCGCGAGCTGCCGTTCTGGGGCGATCCGCAGCAGCGGCTGGCGGTGCAGCAGCAGATCGTCGAATGGGCGACGACGAAGGGCGGCTATTCCCGTGACGAGCTGCGCGGCCTCGCCTCCCCGCACCATCTCAAGGCGATGATGAAAGCGGCCTTGTTCGACCGTTGGGTGGACAGCGCCAAATCAGCGGCACCGCGTGAAACCGTCGCGGTGGCGCGTGGCATGGCCCCACCCCCGGCCCCGTCCGAGCGGGTGCAGGCAGCCACGGCGGCGTTTGAGGCGAAAGCCGATTTCCGCACCGGCGCGGCCTTGTTGGCGGCGCGTCGCGCGGCGACGAACGGTCAGGCGCGTTAGCGTCGCCGGCGCGCTGAGCGCCGGCGACGGGACGGTTATCGCGGCTGCGGGACGGGCGGCAGCCCCTGGTCGGGGTATACCGGTGACGACGGCAGTCCCTGGTCGGGGTATGGCTGGTTACCTGGCAGCCCCTGGTCCGGGTGCGGCTGGCTGCCCGGCAGATCGTGGCCCGGGCTGAGCGACGGGTCGACCACGGTATAGCCGATCACCTGCAGCCCGCCGGCCGCGCTGATCGCGCAGATCGCGACGAGGAGCTTTTGCGACGGCAGGCCATGGTCGGGGCGGCCGTGCCCCGGCAGCCCCTGGTCGGGATGCCCGTGGACCGGCGGCAACCCCTGGTCGGGCCGCTCGGGCCGCACCGGCGGCCAGATGCTGCCCGGGGGCATTCCGAAATCCGGTGGCAGCGGCGTCGGCGGCCAGATGCCGACCGGCGGTGGCCAGATCCCCGGCGGCGGTGGTGGCATCACGATGGGGTGGCCGGGGGTCCCGGGCGGTGTCGGGAGCGTGTTGTCGGGTCCACCGGGGACGACGATGTAGCTGCCGGCGGGGACGGGGAAGGAGGAGGCCATGGCGGTCCTTTCAGGTTGAAAGCGCACCCGGTCTGGCATGTTCGCGCCGCTTTGTCGCGATCCCCTCTGGACAAAAAGTGGTGGATGTCTCGATAGTGACACCGTCGCCCGATGGAGTCCCAACGGACCAACCGGAGAGCGGGCCGTGCCGTCGCCTGGATGATCACGCGCCGCCGGGAGTCCTCGGGACCAACCCGGCATCAGCCGTGACCGACCCATCGCGAAACCCATGATCTGGTTTCACCGCGTGAAACGCCCTCGACCGGCGTTCCTTCACGCATGCGATGGAGTAACGAGCAAATGGCTCTTGGCTCACAGGGCGCCGCGCCAGCCAATACTTATATGGAAACCGCCGCCGTCGGGGTGCGTGAAGATCTCGCTGATGTGATCTATAGAATAGATCCAGAAGAATGCCCCCTTGTTAGTGCCTGTTCTCGGGTTTCCGCGAACCAGGTGCTTACCGAGTGGCTGGTTCAGGAGCTGAACGCAGCCTCCGATAACGCTCAGCCCGAGGGCTTCACCGCGTCCATGCAGGCGGTCGTCAAGCCCGTCAGGCTGAATAATGTTTGCCAGATCATGGCCCGCACGGTGGGCGTGTCGAACACGCTCCGCAGCGTCGACATGGTCGGCGGCGAGGACGAGTACAACCGCCAGCTCGTGTTGCGCGGCATGGAGATCAAGCGCGACCTTGAGCTTGCCATCACGTCGCCGCTGGTCCGCACGATCACCGATCCGCGTCATATGTCGGGGCTGCCCTGTTACATCATCAACGGCTCGCGTGGCGCCGGCGCCGGCGCGATGCCGGTCGGTGACGGTTCCAACGCCGGCACGGCGGGGACACTGCGCGATCTGACGCTGGCGATGGTCGACGCGGCCACGCAGCAGTGCTGGCAGGCCGGCGGCAAGCCGACGCTCGGCATCATGTCCGGCAACGTGAAAGCGTATTTCTCGACACTTTCGCAAGGCGGCACGGGCAACGCGGTGGTGGCGCAGAACATCCAGAACGTCACCAGCGCCGAGTCCGTGACGATCATGGGCGCGGTGGACGTGTATCGGACCAATTTCGGAACGATCCAGCTGGCCCCCGATCGGTTCTGCCCGGCGCATCAGATCCTGCTGGTGTCGACGGATTACGTCGAACTGGCGCCGCTGCCGGGACGTGACATCGTGCAGCAGGACTACGCGGTCACCGGCGACAACAGCCAGGGCGGCGTGGTGTTCGAAGGCTGCATCAGGCCGACCGCGCCGAAATCGCACGCCTGGATCGCGGATCTGAACCAGTAGCATGGGCGCGCTGCTTTATGAGCGGTTCGACCCGGTCACCGGTCGCTATACCGAGATCGAAACGGACGCCGAGGCCGGGCTGCTGATCACCCACAGCCAGGACACCCGTCCGATCGTGGAAAGCGCCAGGACGATCGCGGCGAACTTCGATCCGCTCGTGCGTCGCGACACGATCCATGTCGCGCGCATCCCGGTGGTGATCTGGCGACAGCTGCAGAAGCTCGGGATCGCGCAGGACGAAAAGCGGCTGAACGCGTGGCTGAACGAGCGAGATAATTCCGTATTCAGAACGGACGACAGGAGTGTACTCTGATGGCTCTCGCGACAACCTCGACCCCGACCTCGGCGCCGGGCATGGCGCCCACCCCGGGTGTCGCCATGCAGTCCCCGGCGCCGCTGCCCTCGACCAGTACGGCACCGCTGCCGCCGACGCTCCATGACGATATCGACCCGGTGCTGTTGCTGCGGCTCTACCCCGACAGCAGCGGCGAGGAAGCCCGCGCCGCCGCCATCGCGGCCGGCGAGGAGCGCGCCGCGCAAAGCGAGGACGTGATCGCCTCGCAGAACGAACCGGTGGTCATCGAGGGTGACGGCAGCACCCCCGAGGAGCGCGATGCCCGGGCGCGCGAGGCCAGGACCCGCCCCGCGGCTGGCGCCAGGGCGGCGAGGCCGGGGGTGAACAACCCGCCCAACATGGTGACCCCCGGGGCGCCGCAGCCGCCATACCCGCCCTCGCAGCCGTTGCAGCAGACACAGTACTCGCAGCAGCAGTCGCAGCAGTCGCAGCAGTCGCCCCGGCAGCGGTAATCCCATCGCTTGGCCTCCTACCAGCAGCTGCAGGACGATGTCGCGGGCTGGCTGAACCGCCGCGACATCGCGTCCCGTATCCCCGCCTGGGTCCTCATGGTCGAGACGGAGATCGCCGAGACGTTGCGCGCCCGTTGCATGGTCACGTCGGGCATCCAGCCGATCGACGCGCCCTACATCACGCTGCCGGTTGACTTCGCGCAGATGGAAAGCATCCGCGACGCGACGTCGGGTGAGCTGCTGGAGCTGAAGGATGAGTGGTCGGGGCACTGGACCTCGCCCTACAGCGACGCGTGGCGCGACGGCGCGCTGGTGGTCACCACGCGGGCCTGCACGCAGTATCGTCTGGTGCATGATTGCATCGAGTTCCTGCCGCATCCGGTGATTCCCGATCCGCCCGACCCGGCATGGAAACCGCAACAGGTGCTGATGGGCTGGTATGCGAAGCCGAAACCGCTGCTGCTGCCGTCCGATACCAATTCGGTGCTGGAGAACCTCTACGCGGTCTATCTGTTCGGCGTGTGCAAATATGGCGCGATGTTTGAACTGGACGACGATCGCGCGCAGCAGATGGACGCGGCGTGGCAGCAGACGGTGACAAGGGCGAACCTTTGGAAGCAACAATCAGACTACGGCGGCGCGCCGTTGCGGGCTGAGCTGGTGAGCTTCTGATGCCCATCGTCCTCACCCGCGCCAGCAAGCAGGAAGCCCGCTACAAGGCGCTGGGCGGGGTCGAGCATTGTTCCCGTTGCCGGTTCTTCATGCCGCAGGGCACCTGCGGGCGCATCATCGGGCCGGTTTCGCCGGAAGGCTGGTGCAGGTTCTATTCGCGCGAGATGGTGCAGCGGTGGTCCAATCCCGGCTATGCCGGCGGCGGGGCCGCGCCGCCGACGCAGGATTTCGACTTCACGCAAGGCGTCATGCCGCCCGCTATCACGTTCACGCGCGGCTCGTCAGCCACGTATTTTGATAACGCCGGGGTAATGCGGACGGCCGGTAACGGCGTGCCCAGGTTCGATTACGACCCCGGAACACTGGTGCTGCGTGGTCTGCTGATGGAAGAGCCGCGCACCAACTCAATTCGCAACTCAATGATGACCGGCGCGGTCCCAGGCTCGCCCGGCACGCTGCCGACGAACTGGGGCCTGCAGCAGACCGGCGGACTGACATGGAGCGTGATCGGCACGGGCGTCGAGTCCGGTATCACGTATATCGACGTGCGCCTGACCGGAACGACGACGAATAACACGCCGTCGTTCATTCATTTCGAGCCGAATACGACGCCGTGGGCCGCGTCGGTCGGTCAGATCTGGGCTTCAAGCTTCTACGTTCGTCTGGTCGGCGGATCGCTGTCGGGCCTGACCCAGATGTCGCCGCTGCTGTTCGAAACGCCATCCAACGCGCAACATGCCTCGCCCCCGGTCTGGCCGACCAACGCGCCGCTGAACGTGCAGCGCGTGTCGCTGAACTACACGCTGGCGACGGCGGGCACGACGGGTGCGTCCCTGTCGTTCAAGGTCAACGTGACGGGCAGCGGGGTCGCGGTCGACGCGACGTTTCGCATCGGCGCCCCGCAGGCGGAGCTGGGCCAGTCACCGAGTAGCTTCATCGCGACGACGAACGGCGTGGTGACGCGACCGCAGGATGTCGCCGCCGTGCCGGCCGGCGCGTGGCTCAGCCCGACGACGCACACGCTGGAAGCGGACTATCAGGTGCCGTTCGCGTCGCTGACAGCGGGCGTGACGAACGCCGCCGCCGCGCTGGACGATGGAACATTCAGCAATCAATATGTCTTGCGCTGCGCCCCGGGCGGCCAGATGGTCGCGGCGGCGTTTTCCGCGAACGCGCTGGTCAGCAACATGGTTGGCGCCGCTTATTACGCCAACGTCACGCAGAAGCTCATCAGCACGTTCGACAGCGCGGGCCTCGCCGGAACCGGCGTCGTGAACGGAGCCACTCCCGCTCCGTTCACCTTCACCGCCGCGCCGATCGGGCTTTCGCGGCTCGTCATCGGCTCTGGCCGCTCGAGCGTGCTGAACGGCTGGGTGCGCCGCGTGCGCTACTGGCCACGGTTGCTTTCGAACGCGGAACTGGTTCAGGCGACCCCGGGTGAAGCCTACACGGTGGATTTCACCATCAACGGCGAGATCCCCCCGGGGATCAACACGACGCGAAACTCAATCGCGTCGTATTTCGACAGCACCGGAACGATGCAGACCGTGCCGGTCCATACACCGCGCCAGGACTTCGATCCGACAACGCTGGCGATGCGCGGTCTGCTCGTGGAGGAGACGCGGACCAACAGCATCCTCAACAGCACGATGGTCGGCGTCGTCGCGGGCACGCCGGGCACTGATCCCACCGGATGGACCGTGGGCGTTGGTGGCACCGGTCTGACGAGACAGATCGTCGGCACCGGTGTCGATCGCGGTATCGCCTACGTGGACTATCGTTTCACCGCCCCAACAACGGTGGCGGGGAACATGACGTTTGTCTTCACGGGCGCGCAGGCCGCCGGGGTCGCGGCGGCGGCGGGCCAGGTGTGGACGCAATCGCTCTATATCGCCCTGGCCGGCGGCACGATGCCGCCAAACACGGGAGCGCTGCACCGGCTGAACCAGTGGGATGCGACGCCCGCCAATCTCGGCGCGATCACCGGCCCGGGCGCGTCAATCCCGACGACGGCGCCGCTCGCCACGCAACGTCAGCGCGGCGTGTTCCCGGCGCTGGCGGCGAACTGCGCGTGGATACAGCCGTTCTGGTTGCTGGGCATCGCCGCTTCCGCGTCGCCCGTTGATTTCACGCTCCGCGTCGGCGCGCCGCAGCTGGAACTCGGTGCGTTCGCGACGTCGTTCATTCCGACGACGAACGCCACGGTCACCCGGATCAACGACATCGTCACTTACACAAACGCGCCGATCAACGCCGCCGCCGGGTCGCTCGTGGCGGAGGTGTTCCTGCCGCAGGTGCCGACAGCGAACAACAACATCGAGTTCGCGTTCATCGACCAGGGTTCTACGACCGATTGCATGGGCCTGCGTCAGGCCGGCTTCGCTGGTCAGGCGACGATCACCTTCTGGGTCGGTAACGTGAACCAGATGTCGCAGAGCATGGGCACCGCGCTCAACGCCAACGCGGTCAACAAGGTCGGTCTGACCTATGATCGGACCAGTCTGGCGGTCACCGGCTCATCGAATGGCTCGGCGCCGATCGCCGGCACGTCAGCCGCGTTGCCGTCACCCACGCGGATGACGTTCGGCTCGGGACGGAACACTCTCATCAACGGCCATGTCCGTAAGATCACGTACTGGCCACGCGCGTTGACCGACGCCGAGTTGCGACAGGCGACGACATGAGCGAGGACGTCTGATGCCCGGCAGCGCCACCTCCTACCTGCGTCAGATGGTGCTTGGGCACACGCTCGGCTTCCTCGGCTACGCGATGCCGCAACCGGCCTTCGTCGGGCTTTGCACGACCGCCCCGAGCGGCACGGCGACCGGCGTCGAGGTTGTCGGCGGCGGCTACACGCGCCAACAGGGTGCCTACGGCATGGTAGCCGGGCGCAACGATCTGGCGGCCAACACGGCGACGATCGAATGGGCGCCGGCGACGGCGACCTGGGGCGTGATCGGCTGGTTTGAGCTGTGGGACGCGCTGACCGGCGGTAACCGGCTCTATTGGGGGCCTCTGGTCGATCCGGTCGACGGCGTGACGCCGATCACCCGGCAGATCCTGACGGGTGACATTATGCGGATGTCCGCCGGCGCGCTGATCGTCCAGGCGATCTGACGTGGCGACGACGCCGCGTCCCTACGGCACCGGGCCTTACGGCATCGGTGTCTACGAACGCTATCTGGGCACGCTTTACGATGTCGGCGGCGCCAGTCAGATACAGCTGCAGGCGAAACTGGCGGCGCATCGGGTCTATCGGGCGCGTGCCGCCAGCCAGATCGTGTTCGGGGCGCATTCGGTGCTGCTGCGCCTGGTGCTGGCACGGGGCGCCACCGGGGTGACGTTCACATCCCAGGCGGCGGTGGCACGGGTCAGGATAGTGCATCCGGTGACACAAATCGAGTTCGTCGTGTCCACCGTCGCGCTGGAGAACTGGACCGCCCTGGCGGTTTGCGCCGCCGGCGGCTGGGGGCCGCCGCCTGACTGTGAAACAGGGACGTGGGGACAGGCGGCATGAGCGGCACTGATTACACCCTGACACCGAATTATGGCCTGTTCAAACCGGTCCCCGGCATGGACGCCGATGTCTGGGGCGGCCACTGGAATCAGAACGCCGACAAGCTCGATACGACAATGAAAGGTTTCCTGCCGCTGGCCGGCGGCACGATGCTCGGCGACCTGATCCTGAACAGAGATCCGACCCTCGCGTTGGGCGCGGCGACGAAACAATACGTTGATAATACGTTTATCACCCCGGCGACGGGAGACGCCCGCTGGGTGAACGTGACCGGCGACACGATGACCGGCGACCTGATCCTGAACGCGAACCCGACCATCGCGTTGCAGGCGGCGACGAAGTCTTATGTCGACACCAACACGATCACGCCGGCGGCGGGTGATGCCCGTTGGGTAAACACGACCGGCGACACGATGACCGGCCCGCTGAGTATCGTCAACTCGCTGGCGATCAACGCGGCGGCCGGGAGCTGGTCGAGCCTCACCATGACGCGCGTGTCCGGCCAGGGCGCGCAGATCGCCGGCTACACCGGATCAAATCCGCGCTGGGCCATGACTCTCTGCGACGCGACGGTGGAGGGCGGCGGCAACGCCGGGTCGAATTTCAACATTAGTCGTTTCGATGACGCGGGCAATTATCTTGGCTCGCCGCTCTCCATTACACGCTCGACCGGCGTCGTGAACATCGCGCAGGCGCTGGGCGTGGGCGGCGCGCTGACTGTCAACGGTCTTGTCGGCGTCAACAACAACATCCTGGCGCAGAATGGCGGCGGCAACGCTTTCATCGGTTCGCACCATGTCGGCAACAGCGCCGTCGGGATGTGGAACGCCAACAATGTCCTGTATTTCGGTAACGCTGACGCCGCCGGGGTCGCTCAGGCGCCACAGCGCGCGTATCTCGACGCGGGCGGGTCGCTGAACATCAGCGGCAACTTAGTCAGCCAGGGCTACATCATGAACGCCGGCGGCGTCATGTATGTCGCCGGGAACTACAACTATTACATGGGCCGCGACAACACCAACGGCCTGTGGCGGATCGTCGACAACGGAAACGTCCTGTCGAGCATGGACGCCAACGGCGCCATGACGTTCGCGGGAACAGTCATGGCCGGGGGCGGGATTTATCCCGACAACAGCGGTCAGTGGACTTTGTATAACGACGGGAACAGCAACCGCGTTTTCAGATGGCAGGGCGGCTATCTTCACAGCTGGAGCGCCACCAGCGGCGCGCTGTCCTACTTTGTTCCGCTGGGTAATCAATGGTATTTCCCCAACGACGGGTCGGGGATCAACTGGATCGCGTGGGTCGGTGGCGTCGGCCCTTATCGCGACGTCTCCGATGAGCGAACCAAGACCGACATCGCCCCGGCCGGGCACGGCCTCGACGCGGTCCTCGCGCTTCAGCCGATCCTGTTCCGCAGATGGTTCCAGGGGAAGAAGGATTACGCCGATCGCGTGGAACTCGGCTTCGGCGCGCGACAGGTGCGTGATGTGCTGCCCGAGGCGGTGACCGAGGTCGCGCGTTCACCGCGACAATGGGACGCGCCCGGCACGCCCGTCAGCGGCGATCCGATCCTCGCCGTCGCGCTCACGCCGATCGTCGCGGCGGTGGTCAACGCGGTCAAAACACTGCACGCGCGCCTTGACGTGATCGAAACGAAGGGAGCCGCCTGATGCCGGACACGATGACCGTCGAGGCCCCCGTCCCGCCCCGGCTGATCCAACCCACCGATCGACTCAGCGTGACGCTGGAGGCGCGGCAATGGGAGGCGGTCATGTCGCTGCTCGCCGAAGCGCCATATCGTGTCTCGGCGGCGCTGATCGACGCCATACGCGGCCAGTGCGTGAACTGAAGGAGGGAGGCCATGCCGACCAACGCCGGCGAGATGACGCAGACGCCGCCCGGCGACCCGCAATGGGTCGCGTCCGACGGCAAATATCATCACGGTTACGTCAACCAGCCCAATCCGGCCCGGCCGCATACCGGCGTCTCGACCGGCACCCGTCGCGATTTTCGCCGCCGCAATGGTTGGCTCGGCTCGAGGGGGATCGGCGGCTGGATGGTCCGCGTGCCGCGCGACCCGGCCGGGACGTGGTTCATCTCGCTGGCCGACGACAGCAGCGAGACGACCCTGGTGAACCCGCCGACGGCGATGAAGCCGCCGGCCGGGGTGCGCTGATGCCCGATACCTACACGCCGGGCCTGGCGCTGATCAAACCGGAGGTCGGCGCCTCGCGCGACAGTTGGGGTTCCAAAACGAACACCAACTGGGACACGCTCGACCAGTTCGTTTCGCAGGCCATGCCGATCGGCGCGGTGCTGGACTTCGCCGGCCCCAACGCGCCGTCCGGCTGGCTGATCTGTGACGGTCGCGCGGTCAGCCGCACGACCTACAGCGACCTGTTCGCCGTCATCGGCACGTACTGGGGCGCCGGCGACGGCTCGACGACGTTCACCCTGCCCAACCCGACCGGCCGCGCCTCGATCGGACCCGGGACGGTGACCGACCAGGCCGGCCAGACCGCGACATTCGGCTTCGCCACCACGGCCGGCTACGTCTGGAACACGATCGCGCAGGCGCATCTGCCGAATTACGCGCTTTACATCGACGCGCAGGGCCAGCACAGCCACGGCGGCGCCAGCGTGGCGGCCGGCGGGCACAGTCACACCACCGACGCGCAGGGCAATCACAGCCACGGCGGCGGGACGACGAACAACAACCTCGACCACACGCACAGCGGCTCGACCGATACGCAAGGCGATCATAATCACAGCTACACGCAAACCGTGACGAATAACGGCGACTTCATCGGCTCCGGTCATCCCGGCGTTTCGCAGACCGGCGCGTTCACCAGCGTCGCCGGGGCGCACGCGCACAACGTCTCGACCGGCGGCGCCAGCACGGCGCACTCGCACGGCATTTACGCTGACGGCAGCCACGCGCATAACATCAGCTGGGTCGGCGATCACCAGCACGCGATTTACGCTGATGGCAACCACACTCACAATGTTTACCTGAACGGCTCGGGGCAGGCCTTCGAAGTGCTGTCGCCGGTCATGGTGGTGACCAAGATCATCTACGCTGGCAATCAGGCCTCGACCCGCGCCGCGCTGACCGCCGCCCCGGCGGCGGCATCGGCCGACGCGGCCGAGGAGATGGCGACGATCCGCGAGGAGCTGGCGGCATTGCGGGCCATGCTCATGCCGGCCACGCGGCGGGTCGTGAGCACCCCCGGCCGGGGTCCGCACTGATGCCCCGGGTCACGCAGGCGCCGCCGCCGGGCGTGGTCCGCAACGCCACGCCAGAGGCGACCCCCGGGCGGTGGTGGGATACCAACCTGATCCGCTTCCGGGGCGGGCAGCTGCAGCCGATCGGCGGCAACGTCGCGGTGCCAGGTGCTGCGGTCAGCGACATGCCGCGCGATCTGCTGACGTGGCACGACAACGATCATGTGCGCTGGGCCGCGTTCGGCACGGATACGAAACTTTACGTCTATCGCTTCGACCTCGCTGAGCTGATCGACATCACCCCGGCCGGTGTCGGCGCGCTCGACCCGCCCGGGGCGCGGATCGGCTACGGCCTCGCGGACTATGGCGACGCGGCCTACGGCACCGCGCGCGACCCGGCCGATATCGGGCCGCAGGATATCGCGGCGACGATGGGCGATATGTGGTCGCTCGATACGTTCGGCGAGGACCTGTTGGTGGTGCCGACCCAGGACGGGCATCTGTTCCGCTGGTCGCCGACGACGCCCACCGCCGTGGCCGCGCTGGTGCCCAACGCGCCGGACCAGAACCGTGGCGTCATCGTCACCGATCAACGCCATGTGGTTTTGTTGGGCGCCGGCGGCGATCCGCGCATGATCGCCTGGAGCGATCAGGAAAACCCCGACGTGTGGACCGCCGACGTGACCAACCTCGCCGGCGACAAATTGTTACAGACGCAATCCTACGCGATGACGGCGAAGAAAGTTTCGGATGGCGTCCTGATATTCACCGCCAACGATGTGCATAAGATGCAATATGTGGGCGCGCCCTACGCCTACGGCATCGTGCAGATCGCGGCCGGGTGCGGGCCGCTCTCGCCGCGCGCGGTCGCCGGCGTCGGTTCGTTCCTGGCGTGGCCCGGCCTGCAGACGTTCTGGAGCTACACCGGCGGCAGCGTCACGCCATTGAAATGTGACGTGCAGGACTGGTTTTTCTCGCTGGTGAACCGGACCATGGCGGGGCGTGTGTTCAGCGGTCCCAATCCTTCCTTTTCGGAACTCTGGTGGGACTGGCCGGATGAAGGCGCGCTGGAGTGTGATCGCTACATCGTATTGAATTATTCCGATCCGGCGCACCCGTGGGCGATCGGCGCGCGGACGCGGACGGCGGCTGATCCGTCCGGCACCATGGACTACCCGATCATGGGCGGCCCGCTGGGCGCCGGCGGGTCTTTGTTCCTGCACGAGTATGGCTGGCTCGATAACGGCGTGCCGCGTGCCCCGGCGGGCGAGATCTACGCCGAAAGCGGCAACATCACGCTGGGCGAGGGCGACAGGCGCCTGCACGTGCGTCAGCTCGTGTTCGACGCCGCCGGCGGCGTGGCGGACATGATCGGATACCGCTTCTTCGTCCGCGAGCAGCCCTACGACGCGGCCGGCGAGTATGATACAGGGCTTTATACCGAGATCCACGAGGGTCTGATGGATATGCGTTTCAGCGGCAGATCGATCCGCATGCGAATGGAAGCCCTGGCCGATGACACCTTCGCGGTGGGCCGTCCGCGCCTCGACGTCAAGCCCGGCGGGTCGCGCTGATGGCGGTGCGTCCGGTCAGCTACGCGCCGGCCCCGTTCGCGGTCCCCGCCGGCGGCACGATCGAGGACCGTTTCAACGCCATCGCGATCGAGCTGAACCGCAAGGCGAACGCCGGCACGGCGGGGCCGGCGTTCAGGTTCATCGGCATGATCTCGCCCAACGGCACGACCTGGCGGCTGTCGGTCGATGACGCCGGCGTCGTCCACACCGAGGTGGTCCCCAGATGAGCGTTTCCACGCGTCCGCCGCCACCGCCCCGCCCGGCCGCGATCGTCCCCGTCCCGGCCGGCACGCCGCTGACGCCGGCGAAGGAGATCCCCGAGCTGCCCCTGGTCAGCGCGATCCTGTTCCGCGCCACCGATGGCTCCACGTGGAGGATGCGGATCTCACCGACCGGGACGCTGCTGATCGATCCGGCGCCGTGACCGAAGACGAGCGTCGCCGCCGGATCGAGCGGGCGCTGGCCTACGGCGGCACGCACGACCTCGGCGACCTCGCCGACCTGATCCAGAAGGGCGAGGCGCAATGGTGGCAGGATGACAGCGGCGAGGGCATGATCGTCACCGAGATCCACGCGTATCCGAAACTGAAGGCGCTGAGCTACTGGCTGATCGCCGGTGAGCTGCGGGCCTGCCTCGCGCTGGAGGACCGCATCAACGCCTGGGGCGTCGGGCAGGGCTGCACCATCGCGATATCGACCGGACGCAAGGGCTGGGTGCGCGCGGCGGCGGCGACCGGCTGGCGGCCGAGGCCGCATATGTTCCCGGTGTGGAAACCCCTGGTCGGCGAGGAGCCGGGCGCGTGAGCAAAAGCAAGCCGCAGACCGAAACCACGGCGACCAACACCTCCACCCAGATCCCCGACTGGCTGACCAGTGCCGCGCAGGGGGCGGTCGGGCGGGCGCAGGATCTCAGCAACAGGCAATACGATCCCTATACCGGGCAGGTCGTCGCCACGCCCGGGGCGGATATTCAGCAGTCCTACCAACAGGTCCGCGATCTGCAGGGGCAGCAACAGCCGGCCTATGACGCCAGCAAGGCGGCGTTCACCGGCATGCTCGGGCAGGTGGCGCCGATCACCGCCGGCGGGGTCAACGACACCGCCGGCCAGCTCTACGGCGGCTATCAGCAGAACGTGATGAACCCGGCGCAGGGGCTGCTCGGCGGCTACCTCCAGGGCGGCCCGGCGACGGCGGCCCAGGTGGGCGCCAACGCGCAGGCGCTGATGAATCCTTACACCCAGCAGGTGATCGATCCGACGATCGCCGCCGGCCAGCAGCAGCTCGCGCTGGCGAACCAGGGTATCGCCGGGCAGGCCAACAATGTCGGGGCGTTCGGCGGCTCGCGTCAGGGCGTCCAACAGGGCGTGGCGACGGCGCAGACGGCGCTCGGCACGCAGCAACAGATCGGCAACCTGCTCAGCAGCGGCTGGGGTCAGGCGCTGACGCCGTCCGCGCAGCTGGCGCTGCAGTCGGGCCAGCAGGCCTATGGCGCGGCGGGGCTGCTCGCCAACCTCGGCGCGCAGGGCTACGGCGCGGCCCAGCAACAGGCCGGCAACATCGCCAACACGAACCTGCAGGCGGGCCTGACGTCGGCGCAGCAGCTGCCCGGGGTCGCGACCGCCGAGCAGGCGGCGGCGCAGAAAGACGCGTCCCTGCTGCAGACGATCGGCGCGGCGCAGCAGAACCAGCAGCAGCAGCAGCTGAACGCCCAGATGGGCCAGTTCTATGAGCAGCAGAACTGGCCCGTGCAGAACCTCGACCTCCTGCTCGGCGCCGTCGGTGGCGTGCCCTATTCGACGACCGGCACGGGCGTGAACACCGCGACCCAGAACCTGAACAAGAACGTGGCCGGCGGGGCCGTGGGCGGGGCGCTGTCGGGGGCGGCCACCGGTGCCGCCGTCAGCGGGGGCAACCCCTATGTCGCGGCCGGTGGCGCCGTCATCGGCCTGCTGGGATCACTCGGATGAGCGGCATCACCCTCGACCCCGCCCTCCTCGCCAACCTCAACGCCGGGGTCACGGCGGCCGGCGGCGATATCCCCGACCTGGGCGTCACCGGCGATCTGAAGGGCAGTAACCCTTTCGCCGCGTATTTCCCGACCTACGCCGGCGGCACCGACACATCGGGCGCCAGCTCGGGCGACCTGGCCAAGACGCTGGCCGGCCTCGGCAAGATCTCTGGCGGCGGCGCATCCAGCGGTGGCGCGCCACCGGCCGCCGCCGCCCCGGGCATGGGTCAGGCCGGCTCGCCGCGCCGGCCGGTCAACCTTGAGCAGCTGATCCAGTTGCTGCGGCAGCGGCAGGAGGGGCTGCTCAACAGCGCGACAGGCGTCGGTCAGCAGGCCGGGCAGCCCCTGCCGGCGCCACGCACGACCGGGCTGCTGGGGTTTTAGGCCATGGCGGACAACACGACACCACCTGACGATCCGGACAAGCAGACGTGGACGCCGCCCGGCAACTGGCGAGATCCGACCAGCCAGAGCAATGATTTCTGGACCAATCTGGCGCAGGCGCAGGGCATCGCGCAGCACCCGCAAGGGGCCGCGCAACAACAATCCCTGGCGGCGGCCGGCTGGACGGCGCAGCCATCGCCGCAGCAGCAGGTCAGCCCGCAGACGCTGCAACAGATCGTGCAGATGTTGCAGCAGCGCCAGCCCGGGGTGGCGCGACCCGCGACCCCCGGCCTGCTCGGCGCGGCGGTGTAACAAGGGGCGACCATGGCCGACGACACACCCGACACCGCCGCACCGCCCTCCGCCGCCGGCATCGACCCGGCGACGCTGGCGCAACTGATCCGGCAGACGCTGCGTCCGCCGCCGCCCGTCCCCGACGCGGCGGCGGGGCCGTCGTCACGCGACGGACGCGGCTTCCTGTCGCTGCTCGGCGAAGCGCTCGGCGGCGGCCAGCAGTATGGCTCGACGGCGGAACGTGAGCAGGGCGGGCTGGCGGCGGCGCAGGCGGCCGGCGCACGGATGATGATCGCGTCGGACTGGAGCGCCACGCCGCACACGCTGGGATCGATCATCGGGCAGGGCTACGGCGCGGCGCGCGAGAGCCTCGGCCAGACGCAGTCGGTTTCGGCGGCCCGCGCGGCGGCGGCGCAGGCGCTGGCACATCAGCAGCAGGAGGACCAGCTCGCCAGGATCAAGGAGGCGATCCCGCTGCTGACGCTGCAGCAGCAGCAGGCGCTGCTGGCGCAGACCGCCGGCATGCCGTCCTCGCTCGGTGGCGGCGGCAACATCGGCACGGCCGGTGACGGGACCTATGAGGGAGCGGTCGGCGGCCACGAGGGCACCGGGCAGAACCCGCGCTCGTCGGCGTTCGGCACCGGCCAGTTCCTGGCCTCGACATGGCGCGACTTCGCCGCCGCGAACCCGGATCTGTTCAAGGGGATGACGCCGGAACAGGTCCTGGCGGCGCGGGCCGACCCGGCGATCGGACGCCAGGCGATCACCTGGCTGGCGCAGCAGAACGCCGACGCGCTGACGAAGCAGGGTGTGACGCCGGACGGTCCCCTCCTCGGCATCGCGCACTATCTCGGCGTCGGGCCGGCGGCGGCCATCGCCAAGGCGCCCCCGACCGCGCCGGTGTCGAACTATGTCAGCGCCGCCGCGCTGGCGGCCAATCCTGAACTCGCGCGCATGACCGTGGGCCAGATGCGTGCCCGCTACGCCAACACGCCGGCGCCGTCGTTCCTGCGCCCCGGCCCGACGCCAGGGGCGCCACCCGGGGCGCCGGGCACGCAGCAGGCCGGCATCCCGGCGCCGCCGCGCCCGGTGGGCCAGCAGCCCGGCGCGCCGGTGCAGATCCCGCCGCCCACGGTGCCGACCGTGCAGACCGCCGGCCCGGGCGCCGGCACGCCGCCGGAAACCCCACCCGCCCCCACGCCGACCCCCGGCGCGGCTCCAGGCGCCCCGCCGGGCGGGGTGGACCCGGAGACAGGCCTGCCGGTCGCCGCCGGGCTGACGCCCCCGCCAGGGGCCGCGACGTCGTCGCCGACGATGGAACCCCCGCCGGTGTTCACCTACGTGCCGCGTCCGCTGCCGGCCTCGCTGTTGCCGACGGGTGGGCTGTCGCCGGGCGAGCAGCAGACGTTCGACGCGGCGCGACGGGCCTATGAAAGCGCGATCCATGTCCCCGGCGTCACGCCGCAGCAGCGGCAGGCGGCCGAGATGCAGCTGCAGAAAACCCTCGACAGTCAGCTGACGGTGCAGGCCGGGCACGCCAAGGAGCTGTCCGACGCGGTCGTGAAGCTCGGCGAGGCGGACTACAAGCAGCAGCAAGGCGCGTTCGATAAGCAGCTGGAAGATTATTACAAGCGCGGCCAGTTCGCCCGCGAGCAGGCGGCGAGGGAGCAGGACGCGCGCACGGCGGCGGCGAACAAGCTCGCCGAGATCGAGGCCACCGGCCGCCAGCAGCGCGAAAGCACCGCCGCCGGGGCGGTGGTGGAGAGCAACAAGCGGGTGCGGGATTCGATCGGCGACGACGCCACGGCGGCGGCGAAATCCATTCCGCAGCTGGAAGCATTGCGCGCGTTGTCGGACAACGTCGACGAAAGCACCGCGCCGTGGGCCAAGATGAACACGCGGCTGGCGACGATCCCGTTTGGCGGCACGACGCTGCTGAACCGGCTGACCCAGCTCGGGCTGGTCGACCCGACCACGGCCGGGCCGGTGCAGCAGCTGCAGGGCGGCATCTCGGGCGTGGTGGCACAGCTGCGCCAGGGCATGTCGATGGGCGCGCTGTCGGATCGGGATCTGAGCTTCATCGAGAGCCTCGGCCCCAGCCTCTACGAGGACAAGGCGACGCGCTCGGCGGTCATCTCCTACCTGCAACAGTCGCAGCGGGCGAAGATCCGTTTCAACAGCGTGTTCAACGAGGAGATGGCGAAGCCCGGCGCCAGCGCCGCCAGCGCGCTCGCCGCCGCGCGGGACTACATGGACAGCAAGCACCCGATCGTGCCGCAGATGACGCCGGACCTTGAAGCCCACTGGACCGATCCGGCACCGGACTGGCGGCAGAAGCGGATCGAATGGGCCAGGGATAACGGGGTGCGGCCCAACATGCTGGTGCGGCGGCCCAATGGCGCGCTGAAGCTGCTGGACTAAGGGAACGATCCGATGGCGGAAGATTATGATCCCGGTGCGAGTTCGCGTCCGTTCGGGCCGCAGGGCGACGCGACGACGACGACCACGCCGCCGGCGGCGACCGATTACGATCCCGGCATCAGGCGATCACCGCTCGACATCGCCCACCGGTCGCTGCCCAGCACCGCCAACGGCGGCGTCGGCGTGCCGTGGGACAGCTACGAGTATCCCGGCGGGCAGCCGGGGGACATCATCGGCGGCCTCAAGGGGCTGATATCCGGCGACAGCTCGGTGAAGCGACCGGAGATCGGCGCGCTGAACATACCCGGGCTGGGGCTTAGTGTGTTCGACCCGCGCGCCTGGGCGATCACCGCCCACACCGCCGTCTCGCGCGACCCCGCCGCGCTGGAGCAGGCCATTAAATCCCGCGTCCCCGAGGCGACGTTCTCCTGGGACGACGTCGGGGCCGACGGCAAACCGGCGCCGGGCGCCAATCGCATCGTGCAGGTTCCCGGCCAGCCGCCGATGTATCTCGACCGGCCCGGGTTCACCCCGCAGAAGGGGCTGTTCTACGGCGGGCAGGGGGCGGCGGCGCTGCTCACCGCCGGGCGGTCGCTGCCAATGCAGGCCGGCGCGGCCGGGGCGCAGCACGCCGCTTCGCACGCCACCAGTACCGTGCTGGGTGGCGCCGACAGCTGGGTGGACCCGATCGGCACCGCCATCTCGACGCTGATGCCGGTGGCCATCGGCGGCGCCGGGGCGGGGCTGATCAAGGGCTATGACTGGCTCAACAGCGAGGTCGTGCCGCCGGCGGCCGACGCCGTCCGCCGGCTTGGCGTCGAGGGCAAGGACGCGGTCACGCAGGCCACGGCGGCGGTCGTGGACCGGGCGAAGAAGCTCTACCAGTTCGGCTTCGCCGGCAAACCCGGCGACCTGACGCGCGACCCGACGACGCTGGCGCAGGAGGATCTGGCCGCCAACGCCGGCTGGGCGGGCACGCGGGCCAAGATGGACGAGTTCCACGGCCGCAACGCGCAGCAGACGCTGCTGCAAAAGCGCCAGCTGGTCGGCGAGGCGGCCGGCGACGTGCCGCCGGGCGCCACGGTCCCCGACACATATCAGCCAAACGAGGCGCTGTTCGGCAACCGGGTCAACGACGCGATCCGCGCGCGGGACGCCTCCCTCGATCAGACGAAACGCGCGGCCTGGGACAAGCTCGGTCCCGTGTCGCCGTCCACCCCGGCCGGGCAGAGCATCGAGTTCAATCCCGAGGTGTCCGGCCAGATCCTGCCGCAGGCGAAACAGCTGCTGCGCGAGCGTTACGGCGATCCGCAGGGACCCAACGGCACCTATACCTCGGCCCAGCTCGGCGAGAGCGGCGGTGGCCTGGTCAACGCGGTCGACCAGATGGAGCGCATCATGCAGCCCGGCGGCGGCCCCCGGCTCAACCCGGCGCCGTATCAGCCGTTCAACCTGGGCCATCTGCAGGATCTGCGGCAGGTATTGAAGAACATCATGGACGAGCAGCCGCGCGGCACGCCGGGCTTTGGCGCCGCCGCGCGGCTCAAGGGCCAGCTCGACGGCGCCGTGAACAACGCCGTGACCACCGGGCAGATCCGGGGATCGCCCCAGGCGCTGACCGATTTCCGCGCCGCCAACGACGCCACGGCGGCGCATTTCGCGTTTCGCAATCCCGAGGGCAACGACCCGGCCGCCAGTCTGATCGACAGCGTGTTGAACCCGGCCGCCCCGTCGACCGGCCAGGAGACGGTCAGCAAGGTCCTGGGCGGCGGCGGCACGGTGACCCCGGGTGGCGGCACCAACGCCATCCTGACCCACCTCCAGGCCCATCTCGGCGACGACGCGACGAAGCCCCTGGCCGGCGTGACCACGATGCGCTCGCTCTACGGCACCAAGGGCACGACGAGCGAGGGCACGGCGGCGCCGGCGCGTTACGATTACGGATCGACCGCCGATCGCATCAACGCCCAGATCGAGGGCACCGGTGATGAGATGGCGACCCGGCTGCTGTCACCCGAGGCCCGCGCGCGGCTCGGCGATTTCCGCGACGCGTTGAACGTCCTGCGCGCGTCGACCAACAAAGCCGGCCCACGCCTGAACGCACCCGGATCTGGCTATATCGGGATGATGTCGTCCCGGCTGCCGCTCGGCGTCGGGCCGATCGTCGACCAGCTCCGACTGATGCGCGCGGCGAACAACGCCACGCAGGGCGGCGCCGAGATCGTCAACCGGGCGGTGGGCGGTGCCACCACGCCGGCCGGGCTGGGCATCCGCCTGCCCCGGCAAAGCACGCTACAGGGGCCGGACCCACGGAACCCGTTCTACAGCTGGCAGCCCGGCGCGTGGCGGGCCGGCACCCCGGTCTATCGCGGCGGCGGGCTGTTGGGGTCAGAGGCGCTCGACCCCGCCAACCGTTAGAGCCGGCTCACCAGCGGCACAAATCGCCAAGGGCACCGCAGATCAGCATCACCGCCCATATGCCGGCGATCAGCAGCAGGATGGCGCACATGCTCAGCGCCCCCATGCCCGCATGGGCGGGATCGGCGGCTGTGGCGGGGGCGGCGGCGGGTCGGGGATGGTGATGCCCGCGCTGCCCGGCGGCAGGGTCGTGGGCACCCACGACGGCAGCGTGCCCCGGTAGTAAGGCGCGGCCGGGGCGGGGGCTTGCGCCGATGCCGGCGCGGCGGAGAGGATCGCGGTGGCCATCAAGGCCAGGAGGGATAACGGCTTCATCGGGTGTCCTGTGTCTGGTTGTGTGTAGTGCGCCACAGTATGTGGGGATCGGAGGGATAAATGCGAGAGCCAACAGCCAAAGAGCTGGACTTATTTCTGCGGGTGTTCCGGTCGATGAACGACGATCAGCCGCCCGATCCGCGCGGCCCGATCGGCGGCGTGTGGGACTGGATCACAGACCTAGCCGCGAACGGTCATATTCATTCCGCGCGCCAGTATCCGCTTCGGCTTCCCATCTTGCCGCCTGCTGATCCATTCGCGCGGCGGCTTCCCCACGGCTGATCTGGTTGACCACGCCGCCGCTATCGGCGGTCAGCTGGATGGCGGGCTTCCCGGCCGCCGCCTCGACGCGCAGGTCGGCGGCGAGCTTCCGGCAGGCACGCGCCATCCCGGCGGGGTCCAGGGCGCGCTGCTGCGCGCCACGCGATTTGTGGTAGGGCATCTACGTCACGGCCTCCATGAACGCCTGCGTCAGCCAGAACACCCAGGCCCAGGTGATGAACAGCAGCGCGCCATAAAGCACGATATACAGCAGGCCGTTCATGGCTCCGGTCGCCGCCGCCCGCGTGGCCGGGGTGACAGGACGGTCAATGCTTCTTCGAACCGGTCCAGCGCCTCGCACCATTCGTCCCATGTCGGCGCGACGCCGGGCGCGTTTCGCCCGATGAAGGACCGGGCCAATATTTTCGGCCACCGACGCAGCGCCGCCACCTGCTGCTCACGCGTCATGCCTTGATGTAGCGCGGCGCGCGCGCCCCTTTCGCGCTCAATGGGAAACCAGCCGCCCATGGCGGCGGCTCGGACATCAGCCGCTCCATCTCCTCGACCGAGCCGTGCCCGATCGGCGGCTCGGCGATGACCTCGTCATGCACCAGCGTGACCGGCCGGTAGCCGGCCTGTTCCAGGCGATGGGTGGCGACGACGAGCAGATCACGGCACAGCCCCTGTACCGCGTTCTCCGTCAGCCGGCCGCCGTAGGTCCCCTGGCGTTCCCATTTCCGCGTCTTGTTGTTGACCGCCATGTATGTCACGCAGTCGGAACCATATTTGTTCTGTTCTATCAACGGTTGCGAATACCAGAGATGCCGTCCCGAGGGCAGGCGCATGCGGAGCCATTTGCGGTCCTGGCGAAAGCGGATGCGACCGCCGGAAACGGCGGTCACCATGCCCGGGTGTCGGACGGCGTTGATGGCGGCCTCGTTCATGTCGCGCCACAGCTGGGGGATCATGCTGAACGTCGCGCGGTAGGTGTCGATGGCGTGTTGCGCGTCCTCGGGCGTGAGCAGCACGCCGGCCTGCACCAGGCACGTCTCGCGGAACTTCCACCAGCCCATCTGATAGCCGGCGCCAAGCACCAGCGTCTTGCCGACGTGCCGCTCGACGCTGTCGTGGGTTATGGTTTTCGCGTCGCGTTCATACACGCGCGCGGCCATCTCCTCGTAAATCTTGCGCTGCATCCGGAACGCGCGCAGCAGATCGTCCTGCCCCGCCAGCCACGCCACGCCAACCGCCTCGACGGAACTGAAATCACAGGTGGCGATCTCATGCCCGTCCATCGGAACGATCGCGCCGCGCAGCATCTTGCTGATCACATCGAGCGGCGGCCCGGCGATGGCGTCGACCGTCTCGGCGCCGAGATCGAGCAGCGTCCGGTCGAGGTCCCAGTTTTTCGAGACGTCGCGCGGGAAGTTCTGCACCTGCAGACCGGTCGATATGTATCTCCCGGTCGAGGCGCCATGATAGCCGAGCAGGCCGCGCACGCGGCCGTCGTCGTCGGCCCGGGCGAGGATGGCGTCGAGCTTCTTGACCGAGATCTTGCCGGCCTCCAGGCGCGTCCGCAGGGCCGCCCGCTCGACATCCCCGACACGCGGATCAGCGATCAGACGCAGCACGTCGCGCCGACGCAGCTCGGGCGCTGGCCGCTCGTCCTCGATCTCCAGCTCGTCCTCGACCTCGGCGTCGACGTCCGGGTCCGCTTTCAGCTCGCCGTCGAGTATCGCCGCCACGGGGCCGCGCACCAGCTCGGGCGGCGGCGAGAGGTCGACGCCGCGCCACAACAGCCACGCTTTCAGCGTGACGACGTTCGATGCCCGCGCCACCGCGCCGGATGTCTGTAGGAAAATCGCCTCGTCGAGCAGCGCGCGGGTGTCGGCGGCCACGGCGCGGGCGGCGCGAACGAAATCCAGATCGAAACGAACCCCGCGATCGTTCATCGCCTCGGTGAGATCCCAGACGGCCTGCTCGTCGGCCGGCAATGGCGGGGTCGATCGGTAAACCGCTCGTTCCACCTTGACATCCATCGCGCAGTAGTCCGACAGCCGGCGCATGCGATCGTCGTCGTCCCACCACGTCACCGCGTCGGTGACCGGATGGATCGATCGCGGTTTGCACATCTGCAGCATGAGGCGATAGCCGACGGCGTCTTTCTTGACGTCCAGCCCGAGCGCCATGGCGGCCCCGTCCAGGCTGCCGGGCAGCGCCAGCACGCGTCCCCGTGCCATGGTACAGGTCCAGCGGTCGATCGGCAGCAGCGGCCAGCCGTGGCGTGGGTGCAGGATGTATTCGATCATAAGCCGCTCAAACTGGGCGTTATGAGCGACCACCTCGATCATCTCGTCCCGCATCGCCGCCAGGAAGCGGTCGGGCAGAGCCTGCCCGGGCAGCCATTCGACCGGCTCCTCAAGGCCCATCGCGAGGCGCGCCACGGTGACCTCGGTCGACGGGTCCGAGGCGTAGACATACGCCCCGGTCGCCCGCAGATCGACGGTGGACCGCGTCTCGAGGTCGAGGAAGAGGACGCGGTCCAGCTCCATCAAAAGTCCTCCTCTTCTTCCATGTCCAACGCGATCGGATCGAAATCCTGCTTCACGCTGGTGCGGCCAAACACGGTGTCGTTTTTCAGCAGCTGGACGTTGTTCAGCCCGAGCGACACGCCGGTCGAGACGTTGTTATATACGAACGGCCGCATCGTCACGTTGGCCCAGCGTCCGGCGTAGACCTCGGACTTCTCGCGCAGCGGCGACAGATCGGCATGCACGATGGTGGGCTTCTCCTTCGATGAGCAGGAAACGAAATGCCAGCCCTCGTCGTAGCCGGCCAGACCGTCCTTCTCCGCGCAGTCACGCACCACGCTCTCGGGCTTCCGCGCCGTCGATGGCCATTTCCGCTGATCGCGGCCCCATGCCTGCTCGCAGACATCGGTCAGCGCCGCCAGCAAGGGCTTGATGTCATAAGACGGCGGCAGCAACAGGACGGTGGAAAACTTCGGCTCGGAATTATTGAAGCCGTGTTCCTCCAGCAGGTGCGGAAAGCTCAGCCGGCCGGGGCCGACGCGCAGGGTCTTCGTGACGATCTTGGTTTGTAACGCCATGTGATTGTTCCTTAGTCTCAGTGGTATCGGTGTGAGCGGGTGCATGTTTCACGGCTCCTCGGGTTTCACGGGTCAGGCGACACCCATCATCAACAGCTCCTCGGCGCCATATACCTCGCGCGCGCCGCATGTTTCGCATTCGTAACGCCGCGCGTCCGGCTCGACACCCTCGGCGTCGGCGCCGCAGGCGAGGCAAAATCCCGGGTCGTCGAGGACGACGCGGTAGCGTTCCAGCGCGTCGAGGACGCGCTGTGGAGTGATCGATGGGTGCATGATTCGTTTCGGCATGTTTCACGGTTCCTCGGGTTCGACGGCTTCAAATCCCACGCGCGGGCCAACCGCCGCGCGCGGGTCGTGGTCCGGCGCCAACACGGTGCCGGGGTCACTCATCACCACGAGGTCGCGCCATTCCGCCGGCGGCTTCACCTTGTGGGCCTTCAGTATCTTTTCCGCCTGCGTGGGGCTGTGCAACTTTGTTACGAAAGCGGCCTGGCCTAGCAGATCCTCCATGACCACGCCCGCCGCGACCTCGTCCGCCCAGATCCGCCGGCCGCGCTTGTTGACCAGTTTCCAGCCGGGGATCTCCACGCCCTTGTCGGCCAGCGCCTTGGCATAGGCCTCGACGCCGGCGACCCACGTTTCCAAAAAACGTGCCCCTGACAGCACGCGCGACAGCTGGTCGAGGGTCAGTTTGGAGGGCAGCGGCGGGGCCATGGCGTGTTCCGGGTTGGCGACGATGTCGAACTCCACCTGGGCCACGGCGAGCGCCTTGCTCCGCGCCGCCGGGCAGTCGACGGCGGCGCGGCAGAACGTGCAATGCCCGCCCGGGTTCAGCGGCGCGTCGGGCTTCACCACGGCCTCGGCGAGGTCGAGCAGATCGGCGGCGAGGTCGTGCAACTCGCCGACCGACAGCGTCACGCTCTGGGGCGGCCCGAGGCGAGGCTGCACCACGACCAGCTCGATCTCGGTGATCTCACTGCCGAGGTCGCGCGGCAGCGACTGCATGACACCGAGCGCGTAGCCGGCCAGCTGCATGTTCGGCCGCCCGTCGGGCCTGCGGATCGGCACCGGATGCCCGGCACCGGTCTTCAAATCGCAGACCCACAGTTTCGGCGGCGCGACCAGCACCACGTCCGCCGTGCCCCAGTAAAGCTCGCTCAGCGCGGTCAGCTGGAACTCGCGCTCGATGTGCATGGCACCAGGGGCATGCGCGACGGCGGCCGCGCGCACGACGTCGAGGTAGGCCTGCACGATCGCCGCCCCGTCGGCATCGTCGGGGATGTGGTCGATCGCGTCGATGGCCCGGCTCAGACAATGCGCGGCGACGGCGTGCAGCTCGGTGCCGCGCCGGGCGTAGACGGACGGCGTGTCGGGCCGGCCCTCCTCCATCCGCATCGACCCGGGACAGGCCACGCGCCGCTCCAGTACCGACATGCCGAGCGGGCTGTGGCCGCGTGCGGCGGTCATGCTCATGCGCGGCCTCCCCGTTGCGTCAGGTCTTTGATGATCGACGACCACGTTTGCCGGCGCGCGGTTTCCATGTGGTCGAGAAGCTCGCACATGCCCGGCGGCAGCGCGGCCTTTTCAACCGCCGTCATCAGCCGCCACCGCTCGGCGCGGCGCACATGGAGCTGGCCGCAGTTCATGCACATCGACACGTCATCCTCTTCCGGCGTGTGTTGCCCCTCCCCGACGACCGGCGAGGCCGCGTCCATGGCGTAGCCGCAGACCTGGCACGTCCATGTCGGCTCGCGGAACGTCATGCCGCGTCCCCCGTGGTGCCCCTGGTGGTTTTGGCGCCGTACTGATCGAGCGCGGCGCGGGCCGCGCTCTCGATCGCCGGCCAGGTCGTGGCCGGACACTCGGACAGCCGGCGATGGCCGCCGTGCGTCTGCAGCAGATCGATCACGCCCTTGACCTGTTTCGGATGCACGGTGCCGACCTTGGACAGCAGCGAGCGCAGGCCAAACTCGGACAGCGGCTCGGGCGCCTCGGTCTTCGCCTCGGTCTTCGCGGGGGAAGGCGCCGCCGCGCGGGCGGCGCGGGACGATTTCGCGGCCGTCACCGGCACCGGCGGCGGCGTGGTGGAAACGGTGGCGGGGGCCGGTTCCGGCTCCGCCTCTGGCGTGACCTTGGTCACGACGGTTTCGGCCTGCCGGTGCTGGCCGACATCCACGCTGACCATGGCGCCGGCGATGGCGTCGGTCACGCGCGGGGTCGCGGCCTCGACCGCGACCGGATCGAGGATCGGCCGCCCCATGGTCCTGGCCAGCAGGGCGAACAGGTCCTCGGCCGAGAGGCGCAGGTGGATCGTCGCGGTGATTTCATTATCCATTTGTAACGGGTTCTCCGAGTATCTGGTTGATGACGACGCGTTTGCGCGCGACGATCGCGGCGACGCGTTGATCGACGCTGTCGGCGACCGACAGCAGCGACACGTGTACCGGGCGATACTGCCCGGCGCGCCAGACCCGCGCCACCGCCTGATCGAGCGCGGCCGGGGTCCAGTCGGACTCCAAAAAGATCACCCTTCGGGCGGCCTGTAGGTTCAGGCCGAAGCCGGCCACGCGCGTGGACGCGAGCAGCACCCTGCACGAGCCGTCCTGAAACGCCGCCAGGGCGTCGGCCCGGGCGTTGGGCGCGGTATCGCCGACCAGCAGCCGCGCCCCCGCCGACCCCTCCAGGGCGTCGCGCAGCATGTGCAGCGCGGCGAGGTGGATGCCAAACAGCACGATCCGATCGGTGCCGCCGGCCAGCTCGGCGCGGATCAGCTCCAAAGCGGCGGGGGATTTGGCCAGGGCGAGGACGCGTCGGGTGGACGCGAGCGGCAGCAGCATCGCCTGCAGCCTTTGCCAGCCGGCTTCGTCGCCGCCCTCGATCTGGGTCAGGACGACGTGCAGCTCAGCCCGCTGGGCCGGTGTCATGGTTTCCTCGATGGCGCGGCGATCGGCGGCGCGGATCTCGACCGGGACGTGATCGATCAGCAGCGACGGCAGATTGGCGACGACGTCGGTCAGCCGCAGCCGCGAGGCGCAGCGTTTCAGGATATCGGACAGCTCGCCGGTGTTGCGCGCGCCGACGACGATGGTGCCGAATGTGCGCTGCACGGTGATGCAATAGCGCTCGATGAAATCCGTCCGGCGCAGCTGGTCGGGGATATGTTGGGGGAACAGGCGCGACAGATGCGGATGCAGTTCGTCGGGGCTGGACATCACCGGCGTGCCGGTGGCGATCCAGACCCGCTCGCAGCGACGGAACAGCGCGCCCGGGCTGGTGTGCATGGCGCCATAGAATGCCCGCGTGCGAATGGCGCGGCCGTGCCCGAGCATGTGGCCCTCATCGCACACACAGCTGTCCCAGCGGAGGCGGAACAGCTGCTTCCAGACCGACTCGCGCCGCATCATGTCATAGGACACCGCCACCACGTCGGCCGTGTCATCGACGGTGTCGCGACCAGTGCGAAGGATCTGCACCCTGACACCGGGACGCCAGGCGGCGATCTCGGCGGCGGTCTGGCGCAGCAGGATCGCCGGGCTGAGCCATAGCTGCCGGCCGCCGACGATGCCGCCGGCGACGGCCAGAGCCGCCGTCTTGCCGGTCCCCATCTCCCACAGCAGCAGCCAGTGGCCGACCACGAGGTCGGTCAGTACCGCCTGCTGATGCGGCCATAACGGGCGAGGCGTGGATCTCACCACGAGTCGGGGCCGGGCCGGCGGCGGCCTTCGTCCATCATCTCCTCGATCGTCTCTTTCAGGAACAGCACGCGGGTGCCGACGCGAAATGACGGAATTTTCTGGGTGCGGACCATGGCATAGATCGTGGCCACCGGCAGACCAAACATGGACGCCACTTCCTTCGCGTCCATGGTCACCCTGGCCGGGCTATCGAGGGTCGTCATAGGTTGCTCCGTGTTATGTCGGGTCGAGGTATATGGCAGCCCACCGGGACCAATGCAACAGCTCTGTTGCGTCAGCCGCTACAGTGTGATCATAATGATACCCCGTTACGGTAGCCCAATACCACACCCGACAAGGAAACCATTGATATGCCAGATGAAACCGACGTCGCGCTGCAACGCCGCATGCCCCCACGGGCCTCGCGTCCTGAACGGATTATTTTCGATAAGCCTCACGTTCCCTGTTGACATCCCGCCCTCATGTGGGCATATTGCCCTCATAGAGACGGAGATAGCAGATGACGAAAACCTTTCCCGCGATCCTGAACGGCCAGCGGACCACAGCGAAGAAAGTCAACGGCCGGTGGCTCGTCGGCGGCGATGTCGTTCAGGCCGGCGACGTTGTTTCGATCGCCTGCAAGGTGTGGCGCTCCAGCCGGATCGGCTGGCACACGCTGAAGGGCAGCCGCCTGGTGTTCTCCGACTTCGCCACCGCTGACGAGATGGAGGGCTGAGCGATGGTCGAGGTCTGGAAAGTCACCCGGTTCGAACAAGCGGACCGGACGAACAAGACGGTGAACCCCTACACCGGATCGGCCAATCGCGCGGACCAACGCAAGGTCACGACATGGGCCGCCCGCATCAACGGCAAGACGGTCGACGGTTTCGCCACACGCCGGTCGGCTCTCGCCGCCGCGAAGGGGGGCTGAGCGAATGACGAAGCAGGATCACATCGCACGCCTGGCGCATGGGCTACATCAACGCGCAGCGGAAGGGTGCCGCATGACCGCCCCTGAGTTCCGCGCCGCCCTCGACCAGCTTGGCTGGTCGCAGCGCGGCCTGGCGTTCAGCCTGGGCGTCTCCCACAACACCGTCCACCGTTGGGCGCTCGATCAGGCCCGCGTGCCAGCCTATGTCGCCGGGTGGCTTGAAGAGATGATCGCCCACATGGCCGACGCGCCACCGCCGCCGGCTTTCTGAAAACATAACCGCGCACAAGTTCTTGCATCCTGGCTCGATAGGGCCTATCTGGACTGAACGAGACGAAACCAGACACACCGACAACCTACAGGAACACACGACATGACCGGTTACCACGCGACCCGCGAGCAGTGCCTGGCCTTCATCGCCGCATGCAAGGGCGGTTCCGACTATCTGACCGCGAAACCCTACAAGGACCGTCACGGGATGTATCCCGACACCGACGACCATGGCGTGTGGCACGAAGAAGCCAGCTACTGGGTTTTCATGACGGAAAGAGAATAATCCCGACACGCCGACACACCGACAAGGAACACACCCGATGACCAAATTCACCCTGGAGATCTACCGGCCGGTCGGCCGGGACGGCGGCGTGGCCTGCCAGCACCGCGAGGTCTTCGACCTCGGGACGGAGCGGGACGCGGCCATGGTGCTGGTCGCCACCCGCGAGCGGCTGCCGCGTGGCTGGCTCGCCGGCATGACGTTCAGCCGGAACGGCACGCGGACCAACGTGCGGACGCGCGATGAGCGCGACCCTGAAACCGACGGGGCACAGCCGATGCGCGCGTCAGCCGTCAAACGGGGACGCGATCCCCGTTTCCCCTACATCCCGGTCGTCGTCCGCGAGAACGGCACCCACAACACCAACACGAGAAAGGCGTTCACCACGCGGGCCGAGGCGGTCGCGTTCGCGCAGGACTGGATCGACCACGCGCGGAGAGTCCTGGCCATCGCGGCGGCGCGTCGCGCGGCACGCCACGCGGGGACGGACGCATGAGCATCCCCGTCGACGCCGCCGCCGCGCGCCTGATCACCACCGAGGACCGTTACGACGCCTCGCGCTGGGTTTTCGCGCTCGACGCCCACGCGGCCATTCTTGAATACAAAGCCGATCACCCCGACGCGGAGTATTCCCTGCGCCAGTACGCGGATGACCGTTTCTTTTACGTGATGGTTCTCGGCGCCGGATGGCTGCGCCGCGAGCAGGACTGAGAACGAAACCGCCGCCGGGGCGGCAAGACCCCGGCGGCGTCAACACACAACACAAGGACCAAGAACCATGAACGACCAGAACATGACTCCAATCGCCACCCTGCCAGCCGACGGCGGCCCCGTCCAGCTGGATCTGTTTCCCCGCTTCATCGTGATGACCTCGGCCGCGTCCACGCGTGGCAAATGGTCCGGCAAGTACGCCAACGTGGCGGTGGTCGAAACCGACATGATGGGGCGGCCAAGGTTCATCGGCGAGAAGGCGCGCCATCTCGTGTCGATCCGCTGGTATGGCGGCGGACTGTTCGTCGGGCGCACCGATCGATGCGAATACCGGGCCGCGCTGGCGTATGCCAAGACGCTGGCGGCGGAGCTGAACGCGGCCGTCGCGCGCGAGGAGGACCGGACATGACCAAGGCCGAGCTGCTGGCCGCCATCGCGGCGGCTCCTGACGACGCGATCGTCTACGTCGTGCCCAACGGCGGGCCCGGTACGTCGAAGGTCAGGGTGAGGGCGGTCGACGAGGACGGCTGGGGCATCTTCATCGAGGCCCGGGTCTTCCTCATCGATGAAGACGAGGACGAGCCATGATCGTCCGGTCCTGGGGACAACCCGGGGAATCATGGGGATAACAATCAGAAAAGCCCACCCGGCCACCGGGTGGGCTTTTCGCGTCTCGGTCGGCAGTCTGACGGGAACGAACCCGACTGCCTCTCAACACGGGGATCAGTGATGACAGCAACAGAGAACACGCGCGGCGTCAATCTGGATTTATTGGACGCTTTCAAGGACATGCTCGACCAGCGGCGCTGGTGCGGATGGTACTGGCACACACCCCCCGGCGCGAAGCACTCCACCAAGGTGCCCGTGGTGCCCGGGACCCAGGCGTCCGCTTCGGTCGCCAGTCCGAGCGGGGTGGTCTGGGCGAAGGCACGCGACGCGGCGACGGCGGAACAGCAACCAACGGCCGGCGTGGGGTGGAAGGTCGTCGGCGACATCGGCCGGGTCTGGATCGACATCGACAAGGGGCGCGACCCGGTCACCGGCGACATCGCGCCGTGGGCGCGGATGCTGCTCGACTGGGCCGAGACGGCGGACGCGTATCGCGAGATCACGCCCTCGGGAAAGGGGTTTCGGATCATGGGCCGGCTGCGGGCGCCCGGCGGGGGTCAGGAGCCGCCCGTCGCCGTGCAGGCCTCGATGATGCTCGCACCGCTGCTGCGCTCCCTGAACGCCGACGATCTGGCCGCGTGGGGCGGTAACGCCGCGTGCCACCCGCGCGCCGGCATCGAGGTTTACCACGCCTGCGCCCGCTACGTGACGGTGAGCGGATGGGACGGCACGGGCGGTGGCGACGCCGATCTCAGCGACCTGGTCTGGTGGCTCATTGGTCTGGCCCGGGAGCGGGGCGGCGACGGCCGCGTCGGGGGTGGTGGCGTGCGCGAGGGAGCGCGGGCGCTCGGAGCGCCTGTCGCCGCCACGCTGCGCGGGCCGATCGAGGACGTGACGGCGGCGCTGGAGGTGATACCCAACGAGGATCTGCACTGGGACGCGTGGGTGAAAATCGGGCTGGCCACGGTCAACGCGACCGAGGGTAGCGATGAAGGATTCGAGGCGTTCGACCTGTGGTCGCAACGGTCAGAGCTGAAATACGACGCCGAGGCGACCGCCGAGCATTGGGAACACTGGAAGCGGTCGCCGGCCGATCGCCTTGGCATCGGCTGGCTGATGACGCTGGCGCGGGATGCCGTGCCCGGCTGGAAGCGGCCGTCGCGGCACGCGGCGGCCGAGTTCGCGCCGATCGCGGAGGACCCACTGGCCGATGTGCCGGGGGAGCTTTCGGGCGAGGCATTGGCGGCCCTGACGACCCCGGCTGGTGGTGAACGGGTCAGCGAGGCGGGGATCGCGGACGCGTTCGAAGCGAATTATCGCGGCCGGTTGCGGTATGATCACACACGCGGGCTGTGGTTCATCTGGGACGGCGCGCACTGGCGGGCCGAGGAGACGCGGCTGGCCTATGACTGGGCGAGCCGCATGGCGCGCCGGGCGGCCGGCCAGGTCGACACGCGTGCCTCGGTCGCGACGCAGATGGGCAAGGCCTCGTTCGCGCGCGGCGTGGAGCGGCTCGCCGAGGCACGGCGGGCGTTCGCGGTCACCCATGAGGTCTGGGACAACGACCCGTGGCTGCTCGGCACGCCGGGCGGGACGGTCGATCTGCGGACGGGGACGCTGCGGCCGGCGCGGCCGGGCGAGGGTGTCACCCGGATCACCGCCGTGGAACCCGCGCCTGATGGTGGCGGGGGTGAAGACGGCTGCCCGCTGTGGTTCCGTTTCCTGCGTGAGGCCACCGGGGGCGACGAAGCGCTGATCGGGTTTTTACAACGCTGGTTCGGTTACTGCCTGACCGGGGTCACCGACGAGCATGCGCTGATTTTCGTCTATGGCGACGGCGGCAACGGCAAGGGCGTGCTAATGAACACGATCGCCGGCATCATGGGCCGGCTCGCCACGGTCGCATCGATGGATACGTTCACGGCGAGCCGCAACGAGCGGCACCCGGCGGATCTCGCCATGCTGGCCGGGGCGCGGCTGGTGGTGGCGTCGGAGGTCGACGAAGGGCAGGTCTGGGCCGAGGCCAGGATCAAGCAGATCACCGGCGGCGACCCGATCACGGCGCGGTTCATGCGGATGGATTTCTTCACCTACACGCCGCGCTTCAAGCTGACCATCAGCGGCAACCACAAGCCGAGGCTACGCAATGTCGACAACGCCGCCCGGCGACGGTTCAACATCGTGCCGTTCATCCGGCGTCCGGTGGTGCCGGACGCCAGGCTGGGGTGGAAGCTGCGGGCGGAATGGCCGGCGATCCTGCGCTGGATGATCGACGGCTGCGTGGCGTGGCGACGCGACGGGCTGGAGCGGCCGGCCGCCGTGCTGGACGCGACGAAAAGCTATTTCGAGACGCAGGATTATTTCAGTCGGTGGCTGGAGGAGCGGTGCGTGATCGACGCTGGCCGGCGTGAGCCGGCGGTGGCGCTGAAACTCAGTTTCGAGGGCTGGTGCCGGGAGAACGGCGAGACGCCGGGCGATGTCTGGCGGCTGCGGGGATTACTGGAGAGGGTCGAGGGGGTTCGGTATGTGACGCTACAAGGGAAACAGTTTGTCAGAGGGATTGGCCTGAAGGACGCGTTTGACAAGGAAAGTGGCGGTTTCACGCCGGTCTGAGCGGAAAAAACAGATAAAAACAGATGCAATATCGTAATAATGGGTGGAGAGCGGTGGAGGATCGCCTTGTTCCCTTTCATCATGCGCGTGCGCGCGTGTATGCAGCATAACAGGGTGACCCTCCACTATCCTCCACCTATCGTTTAGATAGCGTAATTGAAATGAGGCTAAGTCATTGAAAAAGCACGAAACATGACGCTGGTGCTGGGGATCGATCCCGGCGTGGCCGGGGCGGCGGCGCTGATCCGGTGCCGGAAAGCGGCGGAAAAGCCCGAGATGGTCGAGCTGCTGGCGCTCGCGCGGCTGCCGATGAGCCAGATCCTGGCGCTGGCGCGTCGGGCGGCGCTGACCGTGATCGAGGCGCAGCGCGCGGCGCCGAGGCAGGGGGCCGTGGGAGCTTTCAGTCTGGGGTATGGCTACGGGCGGCTCCAGGGGGGTCTGGAGGCGGTCGGGGAGGTCAGGGCGGTCTTCCCTGAGCCGACGGTGTGGCGGGGCGCTTACGGGCTTCCTGGGGGCCGTGGCGGGGGTAAGGCATCGGGACTGGCGCTGGCGGACGCGCTGCTGGGTGGCTACAGCGGGCTGAAGCGGCACGACGAGGCGGACGCGGTCCTGCTGGCGTGGTGGGGCTGGCGAAACATCATCGCGCGTGATAGCGGGGATGTCTCACAATCCGGCTGAAACACGTGAAAGAAGGGGCTGGAATGGGCCTGACTTTACATAATATTGACCATGAACCGAAACGAAAACCGGGCAATCCGGCGTGGGTCAAGGGTCGGTCAGGCAATCCGAAAGGCGTTGCGCTGCAGGCGAATCACGAGAACATGCGGGACCTGTGTCGCGCGCAGACGAAGGAGGCGATCCACACGCTGATCAAGCTGATGAGGTTCAAAGGGCCGCACCAGTTCGCGGCGGCGACGGCGATCCTCGATCGGGCGTGGGGCAAGCCGACGCAGCACATCGAGACAAGCGGAAACTCGGTGCTGGAGCTGCATCTCATCGCGGCACGCGCGGTCAGCGAGGCGCTGACGACGATCGAGCATGAAGCTCAACCGGAGGACGTGAACGCCAAACAGCCTGTGACACTGGAAATACCCACCGAATAACACTGAACAGGGCGCATGTTAGTGCTTCATACAAACCTCGGATGTGTCTTCAAACCGCCGTTTGATCAGGTGGCCGGGGTGATTGTGCCTGTGTTATCAATGGGTTGGGCTGGTATATCATGACATCTGCACAGTGCGCATGGGCCTGTGTGGTGTTGACGGAAGCCGCGACCCAGGGGTGTAGCGTTAGCGTAACGAAGTGTATACGCGGGCGGAACGACCGGCCGACCCTCCCCCTCGATCGCCGAGGGCCAATGGCACTGGCCCCCATTTTCCCCCCGCTCACCCAAAATTCAACTTTATTTCGATTTAGCAACATACCTCTCCGCTCACCGTCGGCGTCAGGTGTCCGGTGAACGGGGCAACGCCGGCCTGCTCGCCGGCATCAGTGAAAAGCTGATCGGCACCCTGCCGCCGGCGATGTTGTTGCTGGTCTTGCTCAACATCGTGTTCATCGGCATCGCGCTTTACATGTTCAACCACAACACCGAGGCCCGCAACGAGATGCTGTCGCGCATCATCGAGTCCTGCCTCAACCGACAGCCGCTGAAATGAGCCAGCCGGCGGCGATAAGCCCATCCTCCACCTGGGCCGAGGACATCGCCTCCGCCCCCAATCCGTTCCACGCCGCGATCACCCGTTACGCCCGCGCGCCCATCGCCTTCGTGCGCGAGATCCTCGGCGTCGAGCCGGACCCGTGGCAGCTGGAAGCGCTGCGCGCGCTGGCGCGCGGCCAGACCCGCGTCGCCATTCGTTCCGGCCATGGCGTCGGCAAGACCGCTTTCGCCGCCTGGGTGATCGTCTGGTTCGCGAACACGCGCGCGCCGTTCAAGATCGCCGTCACCGCGCCCACCGCGCCGCAGCTGTTCGACGCGCTGTGGCCCGAGCTGAACAAATGGTTTCGCACCCTCCCCCGGTCCTGGCGCGAGCTGTGGGATTACACGTCCGACCACATCACCCTCAAGGCGGACGACGAGTGTTTCATCACCGCGCGGACCTCCCGTCCCGATCGTCCCGAGGCGATGGCCGGGCTGCACTCGGCCAGCGTGCTGCTCGTCGCCGACGAGGCGTCCGGCATCGACGAGGCGGTCTACGAGGCCGCCGGCGGCTCCATGTCATCCGCTGGCGCCATCACCCTTCTGATCGGCAATCCGACGCGCGCGACCGGGTTTTTCTGGCGTGCCCACATGCTGGAGCGCGATCGATGGTTCACCATGAAGGTGTCCTCCATCGACTCGAGACGCGTGACACCTGATTTCGTTCACGAAATAGAACAGCGTTACGGCCTCGACTCGAATGCCTACCGCGTGCGCGTCCTCGGCGAGTTCCCCGAGGCCGGCGACAACACGCTGATCCCGGCTGATCTGGTCGACAGCGCCATGCTGCGCGATATCCCGATCGATCCCACCCAACCCGTGATATGGGGCGTCGACGTCGCCCGTTTCGGCGCCGACGCGTCGGTGCTGATCAAACGCCAGGGCAACGTCGTCCCCGAGATGCCCCGCCGCTGGCGCCAGTTCGACACCATGCAGCTGGCCGGCGCCGTCAAGGCGGAATACGACCTCGCCATCTCCAACAAGCCGGCTCTCGTCGTCATCGACGTGATCGGCATCGGCGCCGGCGTGGTCGATCGCCTGCATGAACAAAATCTCCCCGTCCTCGGCGTCAACGTCGCCGAGGCCGCGTCCACCACCGGACGCTACGGCCGGCTGCGCGACGAATTGTGGATCAGGGCGCGCGAGTGGCTGGAAACCCGCGCCACCCGCCTGCCCCGCGACGACCAGCTGCGCGAGGATCTCGTCGCCCCGCGCTACGCTTTCCTGTCCGACGGCCGCATGCAGGTCGAGAGCAAGCAGAGCATGCGCTCGAGGGGCCTTCCCAGCCCCGATGCCGCCGACGCGCTGATACATACGTTCGCGCAACAAGGTCTTGGTATCGGGTCGGGAATGACGTCCGGCCTGCACGACAACCGGCCGATCGCCATGAACCTGTATCCGGGGGATTTCGTCTGATGAGCGCGAGTTCAACTTACCCGCCACCCGGCCCCCCGATGCCCCAACAGCCCCTGCCCCCACAAC
>Ga0247676_1000056_pt1 | contig 41836 bp, 52 predicted proteins | sample CNK17_metaG_FD_182802 | JGI IMG/M metagenome (GOLD analysis project Ga0247676, IMG submission 182802) | Soil microbial communities from Purdue University Martell Research Forest, Indiana, United States - CNK17 | ecosystem: Environmental > Terrestrial > Soil > Temperate forest > Bulk soil...
CGGACGACGTTTTGATCGCGCTGTTCAAGAACGGCACGGTGATCAACGAGGACAAGAGCGCCAAGGCCGGCCGGCCAATTCACGACGACCGCGAAATCTGCGAAATCCGCGTGCCCGGCTCGCGTGACGTGAAAATCGTTCCCGCTCACGAGCTTTGCACGGAGAAGATACGAGACCCATACACCGGCGAGGAACGCTCGATCACCTACGCCGAGCGGTTCTCGCGGCAGTATGCGCAATTCAAGGCGCATGCCGACCAGACCCGCACCGGCACGCCGCTTGATTACGTGCCTTTCCTCACTGAGGCCAAGCGCGTCGAGCTTCGCGGCTTCAACATCTACACCGTCGAGGCGCTGGCCCATGTCGACGGCCAGGAGCTGAAGAACCTCGGGCCGTACGGCCGTGATTATAAGAACCAGGCCGAAGCCTATATGGAGAACGCCAAGCGCGGCGCCCCGGCGATCGAGGCGCAAGCGGAGCTTGACGCGCTGCGGGCGCGCAACATGGCGCTCGAAGAGGACAACGCCGCGCTCCAGCGCAAGGCGCAGGCCGAGGCGAAGGACGGCAACTTCGAGAGCATGAGCATCGAGCAGTTGCGTGACTACATTACGACGCATTCCGGCCACGCGCCGCACGGGTCGCTGTCGCTGAAAGTACTGCAGCGCATGGCGAAGGAAATACCCGCGCACCAACCCGAGGCGGCCTGACCGATGTCGCTGCTCAGCGTCGTGCAAGATGTTTGTCAGGTGGTCGGCGTCGAGCGCGTGCCGACCGTGTTCGGCAACATCAGTAACCAGCGCACGCAGCAGGAGCTACTGACGCACGCCAACGAATGCGCGCAGCGGCTCGCCCGCGACACCCACGACTGGTCGGCGCTGATCAAGACCGCGACCGTGACTGGCGACGGCGTCGCCGAGAGCTTTGCCTTGCCCTACGACTTCCTGCGGCTGCTGCTTGACAGTAACGTTTGGACCTCGCGTTCGAGCTTCATCCCGCTCGTGTACGTCAACAGCTACGACGAATGGCTGCGGCGCAAGGCCTCCGGCTTCTGGGACAGCCGCGGCGCCTACATCCTGATCGGGGGCCGCATCTACATCAATCCGATCCTGGCGGCGGGCGCCACCGCGACCTTCGCGTACCTGTCCAATCAGATCATCAACGTCGCCGCCACCGGCCTGACCGATACGCAATTCACTGCCGACGATGACACCTGCAGGCTCGATGAGCGGCTGCTCAAGCTGATGCTGATCTGGGTCTGGAAGGAGGCCAAGGGCTCGCCCTACGCCGAGGCGATGGGGACCTATTCCGACGCGCTCTGGTCGGTCGCCGGCCGCGACCAGCCGGCGCCGATATTGATTGGCGGCAGGCCGATATCCGACGCGGTCATATCGACCTCGTATCCCTGGCCGTTGCCCTCGCCATGACCGCATACGCCGCCTTCCGCCGCCAGCCGGTCCAGCAGGGCTACGCTAATGTCTTGCAAACAGTGACGCTGCCGGCGCCGACGCGCGGGCTGGTGCAGAACGAAAACCAAGCCTTCATGACGCCGGGCGGGGCGCTGGTGCAGGACAACTGGGTATCGACGCTGCGGGGAGTAAAACTTCGTGGCGGCACGCGCGTATGGTGCGACCTGCACGGCCTCGACGCCTGGGACGAGGGCGAGTGGGATATCAGCCAATGGGACGCGCCGGTGCCGCCGGTCACCTCGCCGCTGCGGTATCCGATCGTGTCGGCCTTCGAGTACGTCTCCGGCGATAATATCCATCAGATGTTTGCCGGCCAGCCGGCTACCCTCTGGAACGTCTCGTCGCAGTTGCCGACCGTTGCCAAAAGCGGCCAGAGCAGCGGCAACTACGCGGCAACGCAACTAACAAACATGAGCGGCAATCATCTTATTGCCGTCAACGACGCCGGCGACGCGCCGCTGCATTACGATGGCACGACCTGGACTGCGTTCGACGCCGATCAGATCACCGGCCCCGCCGGCAGCGACGTCGCGCATGGCCGTAACCTGACGTACGTCTGGAAGTACCGCAATCGATTGTTCTTCATCGAGGGCGGCACGATGAATGCCTATTACCTCGGTATTGACTCATATCAGGGCGCGCTCGGGCTGATCCCGCTCGGCGGCAGCGCGCCGCGGGGCGGCAGCCTGCTGTTCGGCGCGACATGGTCCGGCGACACCGGCTCGGGCACCGACGACAAGTGCGTGTTTGTCACCACTGAAGGTGACCTGATCATCTTTTCCGGCAACAACCCCGGCGATCCGACCGGCTGGCAGCAGCAGGGCGTCTACTCGATCGGCCGGCCGATGGGCATGAACGCGCACATGCCGATCGGCGGCGATGTTTTGATTATGACGGTGGACGGCATCGTGCCATTGGGCACGGCCATCACTAAAGACGCCGGCACGCTGGACTTGGCGCTGATCACCAACCCGATCCGATCAATGTGGCGGCAGGAAGTGGCGCTGAAATCCAACCTGCCCTGGACGATGAAACGCTGGGACGATTACGGCGCCATCTTCGTTACTTGGCCGGGCGGCCTGGAGGGGCAGCGTTACTGCGCGGTGATGAACAACGCCACCGCCGCATGGTGCCGGTTCGTTGGTTATGACGCGCGTTGCTTCGTCAAGATGCGTGACCGGCTGTTCTTTGGCACCTCGGACGGGCGCATCATGCAATGCGAGATCGGCGGCACCGATAACGGTATGCCCTATGTGGCGACCCTGGTCGGCGGCTGGGAAACGTTCCAGGCGCCATCGGCGCAAAATATCTGGCACCAGTCCCGCGCGATCTTCAGCGCGCAGGCGATGCAGCCGTTCATCCCGCAGTTGAATGCCGCGATCGACTACGTGGTGACGGTGCCGCCGCCGCCTCCCGCCGGCCCCGACCCGGGTATTCGCGAGGTCTGGGACGAGACGCTCTGGGACGCTGGGCGCTGGGACCAGCCGACGCCGTTCGGCGCGCCGGTGCGCAACACGCACTGGATGTCGATCGGCAAGACCGGATTTTCCCACGCCCCGGTCACGCAAGTAACAATCGCGCAACAATCACTGCCGCAGGTCGAACTGCTCGCGATCGGCGCGACCTTCGGGCGCGCCGGCATCAACGTATAGGAGCCGCCATCATGTCGTTGCAAAGCCGCGAGGATATCATCCGCGAATTGATGCGGCAGTACTACGGCGGCGACCCCAACGCGCAGTTCGGCCCGGGCGATGGCGGCGGCGCGCCGGGCGGCGCGCCTGCGGGCACGTCCGCAGGCGGCGGCATGACTTTCGGGGGGTTCGACACCAGCTTGACCGGCGACGCCTATACCGGCGGCTACGGCAATCTGGGGGGCGGCCCGTACTCCGGCGTGAACTCGCCATCTGACCTGGGGGCGCCGAACACCGGCTTCGCGCCGGGCGCGCCCGGCACGACAGGCGCGCCGACCGGCTCCGGCTTTACCGGCACATCCGCGCCAGGAGGCAGCGTCCCAGGCGGCGGCGCGCCGGTCGGGTCCGGCACATCCGCGCCGGGAGGCAGCGTCCCCGGCGGCGGCGCGCCGATCGGGTCCAATCAGAGCATGGAGGATATTCTCAACGATATCGACGCGCGCGGGGGGCTCGTCGGCGGCGTCCAGGCGATGACGGGCAATCCTAATGCCTCGCCGGTCAACGACGCTACCGTGTTCGGTGATCCGGTGGGCACGGCCGCCACCAATGCCGCCATCGGCCTCGGCTCGACCACCTACGGCGCCAATGCGCCGGCGGCGCCGGGGGCCATCAACACCGAAGCCCTCACTGGCGCGCCGCCGGTTGGCGATATGCCGGGCAACTACCAGGGCGTCGACTTTACCTCGCCCAGCAACTATGGCGTTGTCTCCGCCAACAACATGGGCGACTTCCCTGGCCTCGGCTTTAGTTCGCCGTCGCCGTCGCCCGAAGGCGTGCCCGGCACCCAGGGCGGCATGCTGACGGGCAGCGTGCTGTCCGGGTTCGAAAACGCGCCGTCGCAGGGGTTTCCCGCCTCCGGCGTTCCCGGGATGGGCATGAGCGTCAACACCGGGTCAAAGGGCGATCGATCCGACCTGAACTTGGATGCCCTGCCCGAGGATATCGCCAACGCCTACGCGATGGTCGACGCCCCCGTCGACAGCTACGGCTTCTCCTTCGATGACGCCCCCGAGGGCGACAGCGCCCCCGCGGGTGGCGGCTATAGCGAGGGCGGCTACAGCGAGGCCTCGGGCGGCGGCCAGGGCCCGAGCGGCGGCAACACTGGCGACAGCGCCCCCGGCGGCGGCGGCCTCAGCGACGACGGCAACAGCGAAGCCTCGAGCGGCGGCCAGGGCCCGAGCGGCGGTGACAGCGCCCCCGGCGGCGGAGGTCCCGACGGCGACGGCCCTGGCGGCGGAGGTCCGAGCGGCGGCGACGCCACCGGCGACAGTGAGGGCGCGGGCGAAGGCGACGGTGGCGGCGGCGATGATGACGATGATGACGATGAATAACCCCACGCTCGTCAGCAGCCACGCCCAGCTTGATTTGTGGCCGCCGCCGCGCCCGCCAGCGAGGGCGGCGCCGGCGCCGGCATCGAGCGCCGTGTTCGTGGTCGACAACGTGCTGCGCGAGCCCAAGCGCGCGGCGCTGTTCGCGTTCCTGCAAGAACCCGGCTGGAAGTTTGGCTGGAAGAGTTCGCGCAAGCGCGATTTGTTCAGCTTCTGGCACAAGCATTTCGCCGGCCACCGCAACGCCAGCAACGAGGAACCCTACGCCTGCGCCGATGAGCTACTCAGGAACGCGCCGCTGGTGTTCGAGCTTTGGCTGAGCCTCTCGCAGAGCGTATTCCGCGGCCACACCCTGATGCGCGCCTACGCCAACGCCCACGCCTATGGCGGCGACGGCACCCTCCATACTGACTCCAAGAAGCCCAACGCCCGCACCGCGGTGTACTACCCGCATGCGGCTTGGTCGCCAGACTGGGGCGGCGAGACGGTGATCTTCAACGAAGATAAAACCGATATTATTACTTCGATCTATCCGAAACCTAATCGTCTGGTGTCATTCCCGGGCTGCACGCCGCACGTTGCCCGCGGCGTGTCGCGCTCGTGTCCGGAGCTTCGCATCGTCCTCGCCTTCAAGACGATCAAGGAGGCGAACGAATGATCCGGCCAGAGCACCAGGACTTTCTGCTCAACCGCCTCGGCGCGCTCCGGGCCAAGCACAGCGGCCGCTCGCTGTACGATCACCTGCGCGGTACCCACACCCTGCTCAAGCTCTGGGGCAACAGCGACACGATCTGCAACGCCGGGCTGTTCCATAGCATCTACGGCACCAACAAGTTCCGCCGGAAATGCTGGCCGCTGGACGACCGCGGCACGATCGCCGGGCTGATCGGCATCCTGTCGGAAGAGCTGGTCTACCGCTTCTGCACGTCCGACCGGCCGCGGGTATTCGTCCCCGAGGACCCGAGCAAAGACAACGCCATCTGGAGGTCACTGCGCGAAATCGAAATGGCGAACCTGATCGAGCAGAACTCGCGCTCGCGCTGGCTGCCGATCATGGCGGCGGTCGGCGTCAGCAAGGGGGCGCGCGAGAGCCTGGAGCAGACGCTATGCACTACCTGATCGGGCATAACGATGTGGTCGCGAGGTTCGTGGCGGCGCACATCCCGCACTGTGAGCGCGGCTTCGGCGATAAAATAATGACGCTCGGTGTGGTTGACGGCGGCCGGCTGATCGGCGGGCTGGTGTATCACAACTATGACCCCGAGGCATCGACCATCGAGATTTCCGGCGCCGCCATCGATCCGCGCTGGCTAACGCGCACGACGCTGCGGCTGATGCACGTTTACCCGTTCGTTGATGCGCGATGCCAGATGGTCGTAATGCGCGTGTCGGCAGACAACGCGCGGCTGTTACGTCAGCTAAAGGCGCTTGGGTACAAGCGCGTCACCGTGGAACGATTATTTGGCCGCGACCGCGACGGCGTCGTGGCGACGCTTACCGATGACGTCTGGAAAACTCGGCGCATCCATCAGCGCGTGGGCCTGATGCAACACCAAGAGGCAGCCTGATGGCGTACGGCAACACTCCCGGCAATGGGCGCGACGCGATCACACAGGCACTGATGCGGATTGCCTCCCCGCCGCCGCAGGCGCCGCCGCTATCGGCAATGCCACAGCCGGCTATGCCGGCGCTCGGCGCGCCGCCAGCCGCCGCAACGCCGCCGCCCGGCATGCCGGGCATGGCTGGCACGCCAGCCATGGCCGGCGCGCCAGCTATGGGCGGCATGACGCCACAAGCCGGGCCGATGAGCGGCGGCGGCTTCCCGGCGCCGATGGGACCGCCGCGGTTGCCAAATCCGCCGATGCCTGGGCAACCGCAGTACTGATGAAAAAGGAGTACGTGTCATAGGCAAGCCGACCGCCCCCGATCCGCCGAACCCATACGCGACGGCCGCCGCCGCCACCGGGACCAATGTCTCGACCGCGATCGCCAACGCCAATCTGAGCAACGTCAATCAGGTAACGCCGCAGGGAAACATAACCTACGACCAGACCGGGAACTACAACTTCACCGACCCGACGACGCAGCAGACCTTCGACATCCCGAAGTTCACCGTCACCCAGTCGCTGTCGCCGATCGGGCAGCAGACGCTGGACCAGAGCAATCAGGCGAAACTAAACCTCGCGAGCCTCGGCAACATGTCGAGCGCGCAGTTGCAGCAACTGCTCGGCAGCGGCATCAATCTGTCGAACCTGCCGGCCGGCGGCGACCCGAACCAACTTGCGAGCAACGGCCAAAACTCGCCGACTTCGTATCTCCTCGACTGGGACCCGAACTATCAGCAGCAACGCACCTTCGGCGACGCCGGCGCCCTCACCCGCGACTATGAAACCTCGCAAGGCACGCAGCAGCGCGCCAACGTCGAGAATGCGCTGTTCCAACGCATGCAGCCGCAGAACGATCGCGACCGCGCCAATCTAGAGTCCCGGCTGGCTGATCAGGGTATCAAGTACGGCTCGCCAGCGTTCCAGGCCGCGATGGACAACTACAACCGCGGCATCAATGATCAGCGGCTCGGAATTACGGCGCAAGGCGGCCAGGAGCAGAAACTACAGGATGACCTCGCGGCACAGCGCGCCGGCTTCCAGAACTCGGCCCAGCAGCAGGCCTATCAGCAGGCGCTCGGCCGCGGCAACTACGCCAACACCGCGCAGACCAACGCCTTCCAGCAGGCAGCCTCGCGGGCGCAACTCTGGAACGCCGCCGCCGCGCAGCGGCAGTCGCAGGCCGAGACGCTGTTCAATGCGCAGCAGACCGCCCGCGCGCAGGCGCTGTCCGAGCAGTATTCGCTGCGCAATCAACCGATCAATGAGATTACTGCGCTGCTAAGCCAGTCGCAGGTGTCGAACCCGACCGCGACCAACGTTGCACAGAACAAGATACCGACGACTGACGTAGCCGGACTGATAAACAATAACTTCAGTCAGTCGCTCGACGCCTACAAGCAACAAAGCACGAATTACAACCAAATTGTCGGCGGGCTGTTCTCGGCGATCGGCAGCATCGGCGGCGCCGCCGCCTACGGCGCCACCAAGTCGGACGTGCGCTCGAAAGAGAACATCCACAAGGTCGGCTCGGTGTTCGCGGCCGCGCCGCAGAAACTAGCCGAGCCTGAGAGCAAAGCCGAGGACCGCGGCGAGACTTCAGAACTGCCGATCTACACGTACAGTTACAAAGACGATCCGGCCTCGATCCGGCACCTCGGCCCGATGGCGCAGGACGTCGAAAAGATCGACCCCAACGCCGTCCTGCACGACCGGCAAGGCACCAAATACATCGATAACCGCCGCATGGGCGGCCTACTGAGGGCGGCGTGACATGGGGCTCTATGACTTCCTCGCCGACGCGCCTGAGGGCTCGGACCAGAGCTATGACGCGCTACAGATGCGGCGGAAGATCGCAACTGAATTAGCCGCGCAGAAGCGCCCCTACGCGAGCAACATCGGCGAAGGCATCGCCTCAATGGGCGATAGCTTCGCAACCGCGATGAACCTGATCGCGCTCGACCGGCAAGCGAAGGCGTTCGCCGCTGACCAATCCAAGGCCGTCGCCGGCATGGGCGGGCTGCCGCCGCCGGGAGCACCGCCGCCGGCCTCTGCCGCGCCGTCCCCCGCGCCGTCCCCCGCGCCGTCACCCGAGCCGCCCGCGTCGCCGCCAATCGCGCCGGCGCCGATCACGCCGCAGGGCGACGCGCCGATGTCACAGTCGGCGATCGATGCCGGCGCCACCCAGGACGAGGTCAATGCCGCGCGGATGAAAGTAGCGTCGGCGCTGACCAACCAAGGCTTACTGTCGCGCGATACGATCGGCGGGCAGCAGCCGCAGCCGTTGATGGCGCCGCCCGCAAACGAACGGCTGGTGGCGAGGCCGCCGGCCGACCGGGGCACGCCGCCGGTGACGACCGATATTCCGAAGGCGCCGGCGGCGGGTACGTTACCCTCACAAGAACCGATCCCGCCCAACCAGCCGCCGCGCGTGCTCAAGCCGCTGCCGTCCGCGCCGCCGATCGTGCCGTACTCGCCGGAGCAGCAACAAGCGTTCGCCGTTATGACCAACCCGCGCTTCAAGGGGTCGCCGGCCGAGGCGGCGGCGAAGGAAGTGTTTGCCAACTGGGAGAAGCGGCGCACCCTGTTGCAGGAACAAGCCACCAATCAATACAACTTTGACCGCGAGCAAAACGCCAACGCCGAAGAAGGCAACCGCAAGGATTACTTCGGCAATCCGACCGCACGCATCAATCTCCAAAAGACCGCCGCGGAAATCCGCGCCCAGGAACAGGACATCGAGCAGAAGCAGAACGCCTTCGACAAGGTCGAGGTCGGCGGGCGCACCTATCAGCGCCCGAAGGGCGCCGCGCCTGACGTACCGTTTACCGAGGTGCCGGGCACCGGCGGGCCGCAACTAACTGAGAAGCAAGGGTCGATCGTGCGCTCGTTCGAGCGCGGCCTTCGCGCCAGCGAATACCTGGGCGACGCCAAGGAGCTTGCCGGCTTTACCGGCGGCCTGAACGCCGCCGCAGGCTACGGCGGCGCCGCCGGGCGGGCGGTGCAATCCGACGTCTACAAGAACAAAGTAGACGCCATGAACTCGTGGGCCGAGGCCTTCCTGCGCGACGAGAGCGGGGCGCTGATCGGCGGCCAGGAGAAACTCGACAAGATCAGAACCTTCTTCCCCACGCCCGGCGACGGGCCTCAGCAGATCGCGCTCAAAGCGCAACTGCGCGCGGTGCAGGAGAAGAGCGTCTACGACAGCATGGGCACGGCGAAGCCGCACCTCGACGCCATCATTGACGACCGCAAGGCGCGTGCGGCGCCCGGTGTTGCCGAGAATAGCTGGCGCTTCAGCGCCTCCACCGGCCGCGCCCAGATCATGCACAACGGTCACTGGGAGGACCCGGTGCCCGGTGAGAAACCCCCCGCCAGGACCGCAAACTAAATGGCTGACGATTGGGTTATCGTGCCGCCGGCATCGCCGGCACCGACCGCGGCCGCGGCGAGCGTGGCGCCGTCCGACTGGACGGTCGTACCCCCGGGCGGCGACGCCAACACGCCAGTTACGGGTGACAAATATCAACAGGCTGCCGCCGCAGAACTGGCGGCGTTGGATAAAACCAATTCGGCGCCCTCGACCGGCTACGGCGCCCGCGCCATGCGCGGCGCCACCCTGGGGTGGAACGATGAGCTACGCGCCGCAATCTCGACGCCGCTCGAAATGTATCGCCACGGCGTCGCCAGCCCAATCGAAGGCTATCGTTACGCCAAAGCGGTCGAGGACGCGCTCGGCCGCCGCACCGATGAGAACACCGCCGGCGTCGGCGGCACCCTGGCAGAAATAGGCGGCGGGCTGGTTACCGGCGCCGGGGCCTTTGGCGGCGCCGCGCGCCCCACTGTCGCGACAGTCAGGCAGGCGCTGCCGCGGGTCATGGGCACCGGCGCGGCGCTGGGCGGCGTTGCCGGCGCCGGCAATGCCCAAACCCTCGCGGATGTGCCTACGGAGGCCGGCAAGGGTGCCGCAATGGGCGCGATCCTGTCGGGCGCGCTGGGCGTGCCGGGCGCCACCGGGCCGGGGCGCATCCCCTTCACCCACGCGGCGGTGCCCGAGACGATGGTCAATGTCGGGCGCCGCGCCGTGCAGGGCGGCATCGTCGGCGGCACGCTCAATGCCGCCCGCAGTGACACCCCCGACGACATCCCCGGCAACTTTGCGGCGGGCGCGGCCGGCGGCGCGATCCTCGGTGGCGCCCTGCCGCTGGTCGGGCCGGTCGTGTCGCAAACGGCCCGCACCCTGCAAATGCCGCGGCTGCGCGATCCTGAAGTCATCGCCACCCGCGAGCTTGCCGACGTGACGCGCCGCGCTCGCATGTCGCCGCAGGAGGCAGCCGACGAGGTGGCCCGCGCCCACGCCGCCGGCCAGGGCGAGTACACGCTCGCGGATGCGCTGGGGATCGAAGGCCAGCGCAAGCTCGCCGCCATGCGCAAGACCCCGGGCAGCCAGCGCGACATCATCACGGACTACCTGACACAGCGTAATCTCGACATGCGCCCCAATGTCGGCGCCCGCGTCGGCGAGGCGCTGGGTGCCCCGCAATCGGCGCTGCAGGCCGAGGAGGCCTTGCTGGGTCAGGCGCAGGCCCAGGCCGCGCCGCTCTACCGGCAGGCCATGCAAGTGCCGGTCACGAGCCCGCAGCTTCGTGAAATGCTCGACCTGCCCGTCATGCGCGCCGGGCTCAGAGCCGGCCTGGAGCAGCAGGAAATGAGCACGGCGGGCACTGCCCGGCCGTTCCTGCCGATCCACGCCGCCGTGGTCGGCTACGACAATGCCGGCATGCCGATCATCCGAGGCGTGCCCAACATGACCACCCTGCACACCGCCAAGGTCGGCCTCGATAACATGATCGACAGCGCGGTTAACCCGGCGACCGGGCGGCCCAACATCCAGGGCCGCGCGCTGATGGCGCTGCGGAGCAACTTCCTCAACCAGATCGACCAGATGAACCCGGCCTATGCCGCGGCCCGGCGCGCCTATGCCGGGCCGATGCAGGTTCGCGACGCCGTCGACACTGGCGTGGACATGGCGCGCCGGGGCCGCCCCGGCGACACCGTGCCGGCGTTCCAGGCCATGCCGCAGGCCCAGCAGCAGGGCGCCCGCATCGGCTACGCCGACGCCATCCGCGACCCGCTGGAGCGCGGCGGCAACTATCCAAACATCCTGAAGCAGAAATCACAAAAGGGCGTCGACGAGCTTAACGCGCTCTCCCTGCATCACGGCCCCTATCAGCCCGGCCGCGCCGATCCGCTGCGCGAGTATTTGAACCGCGTCGAGACCATGGGCGAAACCTCGAAGGCGGCGCTGGGTGGCTCGCCCACCGCCGAGAACCTCGCCGACATGGCGGACACGGCCGGCACCATGCAGGCGCTCGGCCTCGCCGGGCACGCCGTCACCGGCAATCTGCCGGCCGCCATTCGCAGCGGCCTCGGCCTCGCGCAGGCGATCGGCCGCGGCGAGAACGAGGCGCAGCGCGTCGCCATAACGCGCATGCTGCTCGCCAACGACCCGGGCGCGGCGCGGGCCGTGGCGGCGCGGATCAACGCTCACAATGCGCGCTACAACGCGCCGCCGCCGGCGCGGCCGTGGTCGCAGTTCTTTCAGCCATAGAAGGGATCACTACTATGCCAAGAGACGGCAGTGGCGTGTACAGCACGCCCCCAGGCACCCACGGCACGCCGAACACGACCATTCTAAGCGCCGCCTACAACAACAACGTCGACGACGTCGCGGTCGATCTTAATACGCCGCGGCCGATCGTGGCTGGCGGCACCGGGGCGACTACTGCGGCCGGCGCCATGGCGGCCCTCGGCGGCGTGCTCAAAGCCGGCGACAGCATGACCGGGGCACTGCAAATCAACCCGGCGCATGCGCTGCCTGGACAGTGGCCACTGCACGTCTACGGCTCCAATACAGCGTCGCAATCGTTCGGCGTGCTTATTGATGCCGGCATCAACGCCACCGATCAGGCGCTCCTCGTGCGCGATAACACCGGCACCAAAAGCTATTTCTACGTCACCGGAAGCGGCGTGGTTACCCTGCCGCAGAGCAGCGCCCCGAACCTTTTGATTAACACCACCGGATCGCGCGGCTCCAACGCCAAGGTCTGCCTGCGCTACGACAACAGCGCCGTGAGCGCGCTCGAAATAAGCACCAGCGGCACAGCCGATGCCGGTGGTTCTATTCTGTCGTTCATGAATAGCCGCGACGAGCAGTGGAGCTATAGCTGGGCGGGTGGCACGCAAACGCAGATAAACGTAAACGGTAAGTTTAACTATACGGGCACCCTTAACTGCGCCAGCCTGACGGCGACCGGCGGCGGAAACAGCGTTATCTCCGTTCCCAACGGCGCCATCACGGTGGCCGGCATCATCCTCACAACCAACACCGCCCTCAAGCCCGGCGGCGGGACGTGGGCTGATAGTTCTGACGCGCGCACAAAAACCGTGCTCGGCGACTATCAGCACGGGCTGGCCGAGATCACGCAGCTCAATCCGGTTCGCTACCAATTCAAAGGCAACGACGGCAAACCTGCCGCGGGCGCCAAGCCCGGCGACGCGCCGGTCACCTCTCCGCACGGCGCGGTAGTCGATCAGGAGTTCATCGGTCTGGTGGCGCAGGAGGTCGAACCCGTCATGCCGGAAATGGTAAGCCAGCACGACGGCTACATCGACGGCGAGCCCGTGACCGACATGCGTGAACTCGACACGACGCCGCTGATCTTTGCGCTCGTCAACGCGGTGAAAACGCTCGCGGCGCGCATCGAAGCGTTAGAGGGGACAGCGCGGCGATGACCGTCGCCGGGGTGAAGGAGACGATCGAGGCGCTGCGGGGGACGCCGTTCCTGTTGGCGATCGTCATCCTCAATGCGCTCGTCATCGTCTCCATGGCGCTGACCTTGTATTACGTAGCCAACGCGATCGAGCGCCGCGACGCGCTGATCCGGACCTGCCTGGAGCGCACCACATGATCCAATTGCTTATCTATCTGGCAATCTTCGTCATCGTCGCCGCGCTGATCTATTGGATTTTGCAGCAGTTCCCGCTGCCGCCGCCGATCGACAAGCTGGTGATCGTCATCTTCGTGGTAGTCTGCGTCATTGTCCTGGTCAGCATCCTGCTGCAGGTTGGCGGCGGCGGCGGGCCGTTGCGAATGCCGAGGTTGCAATGACGGTAATTTGCCTGTCAGCCGGGCACTCAGCCAAGTGCCCCGGCGCCGCCGACATCATCGATGAGTTCAACGAAAACAAGATGGTCGTGCGCGCGGTCGCCGCCAAACTCAAGGCGAGGGCGGGCTGCAAGTGCTACTCGTTCGTCGACATGACGTCACGCGACCAGAATACGAACTTGAATACCATCGTCGACTGGCACAACAGCATAGCTCGCGATCTGGATGTCTCCATCCATTTCAATTGCAGCGACCAGCATACGGCTAATCCCCTCGGCACCGAGGTGCTCTACGTCACGCAAAACGACTTGGCCGGCAGATTGTCCGCAGCCATTGCCGGCAGCAGCGGTCTGATCGATCGTGGCCCGAAGCTGCGAAATGATCTGTTTTTTCTGAACAACACGGAAATGCCGGCGGTTCTGATCGAGGTCTGTTTCGTCGACAGCGAGGCCGACTGCGAACTCTACGCCGCGCATTTCAACTCCATCTGCGAAGCCATCGCCGGGGTACTCTCAAACGGCCAAGGCAATGCGACAGCATCCTTGCTGGACATCACCGGCAAAGTGTCGAGCTTCGGCGGCCCCCTCGACACCGGCGTGGCGCCGGACGAAGGCCTCGCCTTCATCCATGAAATAAGCGACCAGCCGGCCCTGTTCCTGCCGGCGCAGCCGGCCGGCACCACCGGCCTCGCGCGCCGGCTCGACCCGGCAGTTGACTACGTCGCCTGCCGCTGGGATTACGACGTCACGCCGCGGGACATGCTGCTGCGGGAAAAGGCCTGGGTCGGATACCCGGACGGGCGCGGCTACCGGGCCTACCCGGCGGACTGGGGACCACATGTCGACACCAACCGCATCGCCGACATTTCCCCTGGACTTATGCACCGGCTCGGGATGGTGACCGACGACATCGTGCGAGTGATCTTCCCTTTCCCCAAGGACTTCACCGAGCAGCCGCCGCCGCCGATGCGGCCGCCGATGCGGCCGCCGCTGCCGCCGCGCGTCTACGTCAACATCGAGACCACGCCCGGCATCAACGTCGGGATCAGCATCAACGGCGAACCCATACTGTTCGATCTCGATGATGACGAGGATTGACATAGCTGCGCAAATCACGGCTTGCTCCCAATGCCGTGCGTAACGGTGCGTTCGTTAGTAGTGTCTGTAGTGTTCAGCGTACGCCCCGGCCGTGGGTCCCCCCTCCGGCCGGGGCGTTTCGCTATTCGAGCCGCGAGCAAAACAGCATCAATCCGACGACGGCCGCACCCTGGGCGGCGGCAGCGGCGCCGCCGGCATAACCGCAAGCCGCGATAGCGCCCGCGCCTAGGACGAGAAGCACCGAAAACCGCAGCATGGATACGCTTCCGTGCTAAGCTGCAGAACGCACCGACGCGCCCGAGAAAGGGGTCCATCTCGGGCGCGCCTATGGCCGGCGGCATAGCGTGGGCAGCACGCGCCGCCGGTCAATTACGTTACTAAACTCGCGAACGGCGACGCCGTTGCAGAGCCCAAACCCCTATACAAGCCGATAAAATACCGGACAAGCCGGCGCCCAGGGCAGGGGCTGGAACCGCCGCAGCCGCAACGTCGACCCGGTAATGCTCGAAGTCGGTAATGGTGCCGCCGACGTCGACCAGCGCGAACCTGTTGATGGTTTCGCCGTTGATGGCGCTCAGAGTGAAGCCGCTCTGCGCATTAAGGTCGAGCAGCCCGAGATCGAAGGTGAACAGCTTGGTCGTGCCGTTCGGCTCGTTCGCGGTCACGAACGCCGTCACGTCGCCGGTCCCCTTCAAACTGAAGACATCGGTCAGGGTCGGGATCACCACGCCCGCGAGGCTGAACACCTGAATTTGCAGGTTGTTAGTACCGGTAATCTTGATGTCGTTGCCATTGGCCGCCGCCGTGAACAGCGGATTGCCGGACAGGTCGGTGAAATCGACAACACCGGTATGCTGGCCATTGAACGAGCCGAGGGCGAGCGAGCCGATCAGGCTGTTAAAGATCACATTATCGCCGGTGCCGGAAAGATGCGTGTCGAGGACGATATCGGCATAGGCCGGAGCCGAGAACAGAAGTAACGCAGATGCTAACAGTAACTTATGCATAGCTTGTCGCCTTTCTGGGTTGTGCAGCGCCTAGTGAACCGGTCCGGTCGTCTCGGGAATAGTATCGCCGTAACGCGCAATTTCCTTCAGCATCATTCCAAGCAGCCTGGATACCGTCGCATCGTCCAGATTGCCGGCCACGACCGGGCCAACGATACTGTCCAAAACGAAATGCGCGCCAGCGAAGAACGCCCCGCGGGCCAGATTGGTCGTGTACGCGCTGGTTTCCGTAGGTTTGTGACATAGCATGCTCACGAAGAAACCTGCTTCCAGCACCCGGCTTTCCGCCATCAGGTCACGCACGCGCTCTGTCACCTCTTGCTCGGTCATCATGGCCGGACCCCTTCTCGCCATCAGCGCGTGAGTAGAAAGCTCAAGAGCAACTGCACCCGCGTCTCGATCATCGACAAATCCGACATATGCCGCAGCAGCACGCCCCGGTGAAGCGGATCGAGCGCCATTTCATTGAGCCGGCGGAAGATTTCATTGGATACGCGCAGGCTCTTAGCGATGGCCTCGGCGTCGGTTATTTCGTCCAGCGGCGCCGCCGCAACGTCGTCCATAGCGTCTCCTCCAGGCAGGCGTAGATCAGCACGGCGAGGGCGACCGTCTCGATCGCCGCCACCACTTCGATCAGCGAAAGCATCATGGCACGGAACCTTATTTCACAATTGCTGTAATATCCAGCGATAGTGCAAATTCCGCCGCAGCAAAACCGGTTCCCCACAACGCGGTAAACCAAATATGAAAGCCTACGCAATGAATTCCGTAGCCGACATAGTGGACGCCCTCGGCGGCACTTCGATGACCGCGGGGCTCCTGCATGTCAGTCCGCAGGCAGTCAGCAACTGGCGGGCGCGCAATGCATTTCCCGCCCATACCTACGTGCAACTGCACGCCCGCCTCGCGCTTCTCAACCTGACGGCGCCGGACAAGCTGTGGAAGATGCACCCGCAGCAGTGGCGGCGGAAGCCGCCGGGGCAGGGTCAGTAACCTGCCGCGAGCGCAGATAGGCCTCGAAGGCCTCCTGCGCCCGCATCTTGAAATGCACGCGGTTGATCTTGACGGTGTCGATCGTATCGAGCGCCCGGCACACCCGCACCACCACCGGCTCGGTCTGCCCGGAGCGATGCAACCGCGCGATCGTCTGTTCCCAATACTCGGGCGACCAAGTCGGCCCGATCCACGCCATGTCGCTGCCGCCGGGCTGGAGGTTCAAACCATGGCCGCCGCTCGCCGGGTGCACGGCCAGGAACGGCAGCCGGCGCCCGTTCCAGTCCTCGATCGCCTGCCGCGAGGCCTTGTCGGTGACGCCGTCGCCCAGATAGGGAACATCCTCGCCGAGCAACTCTCGTATCATCTTCAGGTCCTGGATAAATTCATAGATCAGGATCGTCGGCCGGCCGCCGGCATCGGTGATGATATCCGACAGCCAGTCGCGCTTGCCATCGTGCAAACGCAGCGCCTCGGGGGCGGCATCGTAGACAAAGCCGTTTGCCATCTGCGCCAGCTTGCCGACCGCAACCGCGGCATTCGCCGCCGTAATGATCCGGTCGGCGCCGAGTTGGATGCCAAGCTTGGTTTCCATCTCGTTATAGAGTTCGCGGGCACGGGGAGGCAGCGTCACGTTGTCGAAGATGATATTCAGCGCCGGGAAGTACGGCATCTCGCCCTCGGCAAGCGTCACCGTCAGCGGCGCGATGTCGGCATTGAGCTTATCCAGCGAATGCTCAAACGGCGCCCAGGAGCGGCCGTTGTAATCGGTCGGATAGAAGTACTGCTTCTGCCACGCATAGAAGGACTTGCCCCAAAGCTTCGAGCGCGTGATCACCTTCGCCGGCATGAACATGTCCTCGGCAGAGGATGGCCGCAGCGTCCCCGTCAGGCCCCAGATCAGCTTCCAGCGTTGTGATTGCCGGCACAACGCCTGGACGCGCTTGCCGGTCGGATTGCGCAGCCGGGATATCTCGTCGAACACCAAGAGGTCGAACAGCGGATGATCGTCCGGCATGCCGGCAAGCTGCTCCAGCAGCCACTGTATCAGGTCAATACCGATAATCGTGAGGTCGCGCTCGGGCGCGCCCTTAAGCAGCTTAAGCCGCTTGGCGGCGCCGCCGTCGAGCACGGCGTAGCGCAAACCGGAAAGATGCGCCCATTCCGCGATCTCTTCCGGCCACACATGCGTCGCCACCCGCTTCGGCGCGATCACCAGCGCATGGCGGGCAACACCGTCGCGTAATAGTTCGAAAATAGCCGTCAGCGCCGCCGCAGTCTTGCCGCTGCCGGGACGCGCGACGCAGAGCGCCTCGTCACGACAGTACAGATGCGTCGCAATGCGCTGCTGATAGGGCCTCAAGTCCTTGGACTGTCTCATAGGCAGATTTGTCCTTCGTGTAATATGCGGCGACCGTTTCTTCGCTGGCCAGCGGCAGGCCGTGCGACCAGGGAAATCCGCCGCACATAAACTTGCGTAATTCGTTGCGTATCCAGAGCGCGTCGCCCTCGGGCGCCTCGAGGAGTATCTCGTCATGGGTATGCAAACGCACGTCATAGCCGGCCTTGACCAGCCGCACGAGCGTGCCGCGCAGGAAGTCCGCGGCAGTCGCCTGCACGATGTTCTCAACGAACATCCCGCGCCATAATTTGATACGGCCATACCCGCGCGCGCAGCGCAGATGCGTCGAATAGCCGACGACGCGATCCTCGTCGTCGAGGTCGGGAACGTTCTCGTACTTAATCTGGCGATAGGTCAGCACCCGCCCGGACGGCAGCGTGCAAATCAGTGAGCCGCCGAAGTAACGCGGCAGGTAACAATAGGTCACGCGACCGGCCGAGCACTCCGTGCCGGGATTGCGCATCGCCGCAATCACCGCGCTGTAAACCTCGTCCCAGAACGCGACGCACCACTGATTGTTCTCACGCCAGCGCGCCACGATTGGGGCCGCCTCCTCGATCGACAGATGCATGTTGTAGGCCGTCGCCATGCTGCGCAGCGCATTGGCGCCGCCACCGAACCCGAGCGCCAGCTCGGCGACCTTGCCGCGCTGCCGGATCGGCGGCGTCACCTCTGAAATATTAATACCAGACAAGGCCGCGGCGGCGCGGGTGTACAAGTCCGGCTTACTCGGGTCGGCATCGACCTCGCGGAAGACATCCAGCCGCGTCTCGTCTCCGGCCAGCCAAGGCAATATGCGCGCCTCAATCTGCGACCAATCCGACCAGACAAAAAGATTGCCCGTCGCCGGGATAAAGGCCGGCCGGATCAGCAAGGAAAGCTTGCGCGACACCGGGGCGCCGTCGCCGAGGGCGGCCATCGTCGAATAGTCCGCCCCCACCAGCAGCGCCTCGATCGCCTGATGCTCGTACGGCAGCGTGTCGCGGGCCAGATTATGCACCTGCGCGCCACGACTAGAGGCGCGGCCAGTCTGGCCGGCGCCGCCGAACACGTACTGACCGAACAACACATCGTCGATCACCTGCTGCTCGATGCGGAGGAATTTTTGTGGTGTTTTCGAGCCGCCATAGAGCCTGATCTCCAGCAGCCGCAGCGCATCTCTCAATGCCGGCGCGGGCGCGGGCTCGCGCTCCAGGGCGGCCGTCACATCCACGATTAGCTGCCTGACTTGCTTGCGGGTCAGGTGATGCTTGGCCGGACGCGTCACGTTGCCGTCGTCGTCGACCTCTTCCGGCCACTTGATCAGCGTATCGCTGACGATATCCGCCGGCAGCACGCGCAGCAGCCACTGCACCATGTTGGCGACCTCGTCGACCGAGGCGACGGCGGCGGACGTGATCTTGTAAAGCTCCTCCGCGCTGCGCGCCCGATCCTCACGGGCCAGGGCCGCCGCCTGCCGCACCATCCTAAGGTCGACCCTGGCGCCGCGCTCGTTGATGTGCTCCATCGCGAAATACTCTTCCCATTCCCGCGCCGGCAATTGCAGCGTGCGGCGGAAGAGGTCGCGCAGCGCCGCAACATCGGCGCAGGCGTAATCGAGGAAGTGCTGCCACTCCTCTTGGTGCCGGCAGGGATCGCCATCAGAGCCAGGGAGGCAGAACAACTTGATCAGGTCACGGCCGCTGGTCAGCTTGACGGCGCCGTGCGCGAGGCGAGAGGCCTGAGCAAGGTCAGGAGGCAGCCCCGCCGCGGTCGCCTGCGCCATCACATCGATAATGTGCGCGGGCCGCATCTCGGGAAAATCTAGCGTGCTGTAGTTCCAGATCGCGCGGTCAAAGCCGGCATTCCAGGCCGCCCATATCGCCTCGCCGGCCATCACGCGGTCATGGTGCCGTTTCACGGCGTCGGGCGCGCCTGCCCAGGATAAGGGCCCGCTCTTGAAGTCATATACCGCGACCGCCTCGGCCTCGGCATCCGGGCCACCAATGGCATAAGAGAGCACGATCGCCTCGGCCTCGGTGGCGTAGCGATAGGCGCCCACTTGACGCAGGTCCAGCGTGGACGAGCGCGTCTCGAAGTCCAGATAGCCTACCGCGTCAACCTCAAAGGCCGGCTGATAAGCCATCTGGACCGCCCCCTCTTTTTCTATTCGGTCTTACCGCGTCACCGGCCGGCGGCGCTGGCCGGTGTGCAGCGGCACGGCGGCGGCCGCCGCAACCGCCGCCTTGGCGGCAATTTCCTGCATCGCCTTCGCGGCAATCTCCTCCACCGGCTTAGCCGCGGCCGGCGCAGCCGGCTGCGCGATCTCGGCCCGGCGGCGCCGCACGACAGCGGCAACCTCGGCAGCCGGCGTAGCCGGCTGCGCGGCCGGCGGCGCGGCGATCTCGGGGGCGCCCTCCAGTCGGCCGTGCATGTCGGCCCAGGCCACAACAACCAGTATCGGCTCGACCACCTGTCCCCACTTGGAGTGGGGGTAACTGTCACTGCGCAACTCAAGTACCGGGCAGGGGTGGTGCGGATCGCGCGCAAGCTGCTTATAAATCTCGTCCATCAGCTTCAGAGAAGCTTTGATGCCGCCGTAGCTCGATGCCTTGTACATCACTTCGGTGCCGGCATCCTCGCCGTCGAGGCACTTCAACTCCATGTTCCTTTGCTCTTTAAATTCGGTGCCGTCGATCGGCGCCGGCTTGGGCGGGCGCGGCACGTTCACCGGCGTCATGACCTCGCCGGCGAGTTTATTCTTGGAGCCGTCGTCAACCCAACAGGTCCAGCCGTGCTCGAGCGACATCACGTTGACAATCCAGCGCGAGCCCTCCTGCACCTCGATGTTTTCCTGGCCGAACACCCATTCCTTTGACTTCATCAGCCGCAGCAGCGGCTTGCCGCTGTAGCCGGTGGTCGAGCCGGCGCGCGAGTCGGCAATGCCGTTCATCAGCGACTTGACGAAATCGCTCGGCAGTACGTCTGGTAAGTTGGTGGTCATTTCAGTGTCTCCGGTTTGTTAGTTGTGATCAGCCTGTTCAGCGCCGCGCTGAACTGCTCGGCCGACACCTGCGGCGTAACCGCCGGCGCCGGATCGTCCTCGCGCGCGACCGTCGTCTCGGTCGACGGCGGCACCACGCGCAATTCGTCTGGAATTTTCGTGCCGAGCTTGCGAGCGATCGCCTCGGCGCTGGCGAAGGTAAGCAGTTTCTTCTGCCAGATTTCATCAATTTTGTAGCCGAGATTATACAGCGTCTTGGCCACGACACTGTCGTCGATCCACTGCCGTTGCTTTACTTTCGGCTTAAGCCGCCAGCCGGGAACGACGCCGCCGGCCGTGAGATAGGCGTGTAGCTGCGCGTCGATCTCCGCTTTGTATAGATACGCCTGATCCGCGAGCGTCTTGGCAGCCGATAGGAACACACCATAATCAGTGGGCTCATCGGCCGGCGCCAGAACATCGCGCTGCTCGGGAATACGCGGGCCGAGCGCCGTAAAATCGAGCAGCGGCCCGGTCCACAGCGGGCAGCTAACCTTGCAGGGCGCGAAGCGGCAGTGCTCGCCGCGCGAGCGCGGCGCATCCGGCCGCAGCGCCAGCTTAACCGCGGCTTCCACGTCCTCCTGGAATTGCTTCAGCTCGTCACGGTCGACCGTGACATCTGTCAGCGGCTCGGCGCCGGCCGGCTGGACGATCGCCAGCACCAGCTCGCGGCTCTTGGCGTAGTATTTCGGGAAAGTAGAAAACGCCGCCGCGGCGTAGAACAGCAATTGCGAATTGACCAGTTCACCGGCTTCGTCCTTCGTTACCGCCCGCACGCCGATGCCGGCACCGAATTTCCAGTCGACGTGCAAAACCTTATTTGAATTTTGTAAGATCACATCGACGGTGCCGTAGCCGCCAGCGACACCAGGGAATGTTACTTTCTGCTCGACGCCAACGACACGATAATCTTCGACCGGGAACGGGGCGCTATGCCTTTGCTCCAGCCGCTCCAGCGCGGTCAGCGCCGGAATAATCCGGGTGTCGCAATCATCTTGGGATAATTCACGGTCATGGAAACGCTTGCCAACCAGCGCGTGGGCAAACCGCCGCAAGTCGCCGTGGGTCATATGCGGCTTGGCCTTGGCGCGCCGCATGATCAGCGCCATTACTTCATGCAGGGCAGTGCCCTGCTCGGCATATTCGGAGGTGATTTCGGCGGCGGGCGGCAGCGCCGCGATGGCTTTATGCGAGCCGGGGCAATTAAGCAGGCGGCCAGCCGTTGAGCCGCCGATCAATGTGCTGTGGACAGACACTCTTTCCTTGCTCCTCTTCCCTGTACATCTTCAACTTCACTTATCTGCCGACAGGCTACACGGGGCGTTTCATGCCAGTCAAGCGCAATCCACGCGAATGCACGATCGAGGAAGAACTCGTGCGCAGGGTCGCGGCAGAAGGCGGCATCGCGCTGAAAGTCGTCACGCCGGGGCGGCGTGGTTTCGTCGATCGTCTGGTGCTGATGCCGGGCGGCAAAGCGATCATGGCCGAGTGCAAGCGCCCGCGCGGCGGCCGGCTGTCGCTGCACCAGATCGTGTATCACCGGCGGATCGAGGCGCTAGGGGTGGTACTGGCGCTGATAAAAAATTCAGAAGATATTGACGCCCTGCTCGGCCGGAAATCCGGCGAGTAAAGAGGGGTCGCAGCGGGGCTGAAGGCCGCTGCAACCCCGATCTGAACCCTTTACACCCAAGGAGATCAGACCAAATGTCTGACAGCCTGAAACCTAAGGCTATCCACGCGCGCCGGCAAGTCTGGCTGAACATCAAAGCCAACGGCTACGATGTCATCCCGTTAAAGAGCGGCAAGGACAGTCCGTTCCGAAACTGGCCAAATATCCCAAACGACCCGGCGGACATCGCGACCTGGAACGGTCGCGCCGCCGCCATCCGTACCTACGGCACCGAACTATTCATCATCGATAACGACACCACGGCGGGCGCCGCGCGGGCGGCAGTGATGGCAGTGATCGGGGAGAAGTATCCGGCCTTCCTCGACCAGTGCCTTCACCGTCACTCCGGCGCGGTCAAGATCGCACTGATCGGCCGCACCACCCGCACCGCACACCGTTTGCTGCGCACCCGCAGTTGGTATCCAACTTTGGCAGATGTGCCGGCCGAGGGCGACGACGAGGAAACGCTCGCGCGCAAGAAGTCCCTCAAGAACATGACCGAGTTCTTCACCGGCAATCTGCGCAAATACCTCGGCGTGTGGGGCATGCACAGCCCGGGCCGGGAGTACGGCTACGATGGCGAACGCACCATCCTCAACACCCGGCTCGACGCCCTGCCGATCTTCCCCGCCGAGGACATCGAGGCGCTGCGCGACGCCCTGGACGAGGCCTACGAGCACCTCGGCTTCTTCCCGGCCTCGCTGGTGCGCCCCGACAGTATCAAAGAGCGCGTGCTCTACGATCTGGAGCCGGAGCAGGTGTTCGAGCTATCGGACGGCGTCACCAAACTGACGCTGGCGCAACTGGACGAGGAACTGCGCAAGGGTCGCAATATCCGGGAAGAAGGCTACGCCCGGATATGGGATAAGACCTCGGGCTCGCCCGATCGCGTTAAAGTCAACCTCAGTCGAGAGGGGCTGTCGCTCTGGGACACCCGCACCGAGGTCCGGCACCGGTTTCGGGACGAGGTGCTGCGCCGGGGCGGATTCGATGAGGCCAAGATAGCGGCGCGGCTGACCGAACTCGGAGTGATGCCGCCGCCGGAAACAGGACAACAAGTCCCGCCGGCTTCCTGTCCTCCGGATCAAAACGAGGACAAAAACGCCCAAAATGGGCGGGACGACCAAAGCAGGAACGAGGAACCCGAGCCTGCGGCTACGCCGCAGGCGGAACCGGACGGAGCGACCGGGGCGCCGCCTCGACCGACGCGCGACGCCCCGATCGGCAGGATGGTGCAGTGGCTGATCGCGACGCACGCCTACTGCGCGCCGACCGGGACGGTGGTCGAGCTATACGAGCCGAGCGACGCCTGCCACATCACCATGGAAGCCTTCAGGCAGGCGTACATGGACTGGAGCGCGCTCGATCGCTCGCCCGAGCGCGCCCCCAAGCTGCAATACGCGACCAAGATGTGGAGCCACCAGCCCGAGCGGCACCGGATCAGGGGGGTGCGGATGCACCCGGGCGCGGCATTTCCGCTGTTCTGCGAGGAAGGGCACACCTACAAAAACACCTATCGGCCGCCGCGGCACAGCGGCGACGGCAACTTGGAAATGTGGTGGGCGTTCATCACCCACCTGATCCCCGACCCGATCGAGCGGGAATGGTTTCTCGATTGGCTGGCACACAAATTCCAGCACCCGGAAATTCCAAGCGTCGCCGTGATCATGGTCGCGGTCGATGAGGAGGGCCGGCCGGTCTACGGCGCCGGCCGCGGCATGCTGAAAGACATCCTCTCGCGGCTGTTCGGCTGGTCCTATGTCAGGCCGATAGACTTCGATGTGTTTAACGGACGATCGGCGCAGGGCGTCTATACCGACTGGGCCGCCTACGCATTGATCGTGTTCGTCTCGGAGAGCCGCGACAATGCCGAGGCGGGACGGTGGACCGAGCGGCGAGCGGTCTACGAGCGCATCAAGGAGGTGGTCGACCCGAGGCCGGTGCTGCGCACGTTTACCAGTAAAGGCCGGCCGGCATTCCAGGGCGTGGCCTACGCCTCATATCTGATTGCCTCGAACAACGGCGACGCGCTCCAGATACCGGCCGGCGATCGCCGGATATCCGCGCTGCGCAACGGGCCATCGATGACGGAGAGCATGGCGCAGGCACTGGATGCCTGGATGAACGTGCCGGGGAATATCGCCGCCCTGGCGCGCATGCTGGCCGGGCGTGATCTCTCGAAATTCGATGCCTACTCGCCGCTGCACACTGCCACCAAGGCGACCATGCAGGAGCTTGCGCTCAGCGAGATGGACGAGTGGTTCATCGAAGTCCGCAAGCGGCTCGGACCCGACGCGCTGTTTACCAGCGAGCATCTGTTACAGGCCGCCAAGCGCGACATCGGCCCGGAAACCGGCGTCGTCGGCTTTCAGATCACCATCAAGCGCCGGCTGCGCGCCGAGGCCATGCAGGTGCCCTCGCACTTCGCAAACCTGCGCACCCCCCGCAGCACGGTCGAGCGCGAGCACAAAATTCTGTGCTGGCGCGGATACCAGGGGCCGGTGGTCGGTAACAGCGTCGCGGCGCGGGAACTCGTGAACCTGAGCCGTGCAATTTTGCTGGAGGATAAGGAGGCCGGCGACACCGCCGCGCTGGTGGCGCGGCTGGGTATCCACAACGTGGACAAGTAAAATGCGTACGGAGGCCTTGGGCGGGGCAGAGGCGATACGCGGCGGCGGTACAGCGGAAAACCTATGGCGGATCAATGGGTTAGCTTTTGCTGCGTATAGCGTACTGACTTTATATAATAGAGGGTATTCTCTTATATAGGTATGAGAACACCTATGGCGCGCCATGGCCGGCGCCGCCGCCGGCGCCGCCGCCGCGGCCGGCGAACTGAAACTGACGGTACGCCGGTCATTGTACGACGCCAGCCGCGCGCTGGCGGCATAGCTTAACCAGAGGAGGACGACATGCCTGAGAAAACGACGCCGCCGCCAAACTGGCTCAACCGAGGCGAGCTAGAGCAACTGGCCGAGCGGATACTCGTGGGGCTGGCCGGCGGCAGTGACGACGCTGATATCCCCGGCACGCCTGACAGCATGGCCGCCGTCGCGTTTTTGGATGCGGTGGCTTTTATGCGGGTGCGGGCTTTGGTGCGCGGGTGCGGCCACGAGGATTTGGAAGATATGCTTTATCGCCATTGCGCCGATGTACAGCCCCGGTATGTACGGCCCCGGTCGGTATGAAACATCACCTCGCCACGCTCGCCTGCACTGCAGCCGCCGTGGCGGCTGCCCTCGCCGCCGGCCTGCTGCTCGGGCCCTCGCCCGCGGAGCAGCCGGCTGCGCCGGCTGCGCCGCCGCCTACGGCGGCAGCCGAGGCCAAGGCCGATCGGCTGCCGCTCGTGCGACGCTATCCCGAGGCACCGCGGCCAGCGCCGGCGCTGCCGCCGACGTTGCCCGTGGATGCGGTTTCGGTGCCGCCGGCCACTGAGGTAGCCGAACTGCTGAATCCTGCTCCTGGACCGATCCTGGAGCCGGCGCCGGCTCGACACCAGCACACGATCTGTGACAGGTACGGCATGCATAAGGTCTGGTATGGCCGCCGCTGGCGTTGCCGGCGCTGAAACGACAAATGCCGACAAGTGGCGACATCGGGAGGGTATTATATGGCAGGTAATGGAAACGGCAGCGGCGAGCTACCCGACGCGCGGCGGGCCGCGGTGATGCACGGCCTGGAGCAGTATCACGCCATGGCGGCCGATCGTGACGCGCTGGTCGACGAGATTGGCAAGCTCAAGGTCGAGCTTGCGGCGATGCGGGTCGTGGCCGACGCCCACGACAGCCTACAGACCCAGGCGGACAGCCGCGTCGCGTCGGCCTATGCCGAGCGCGACCAAGCGGTGCGGGAGCGGGCCCGCTACGAGGCCCTGCACATGGCGATCCTGGCGATGTGCCGGGAGTTCCGGGTGCCCGAGCCGGCGGCTACGCCGCAGGCTTCGGCCGAAGGCGGGGCCGCACCTTGACGCGCCAGAGCAGTTCCTCGGCGCCGCAGCCGGCTGCGCCGGCTGCGCCGCAGGCCTCGCACATCCCGCGCCGCATATCCGGCTCGCAGCCGTCCTGCTCGTTACCACAGGCGACGCAGAAGCCCGGGTTGTCGAGCGTGCACATTTGTCGCGTAACGGCGTCGATGATGCGCTCGGCGGTGACGCTGTGATGCCGGCGCTTCGTGGTCTGCTTCGGCTTCGGGTTCGGGCATTGCCGGCTGGCGACCTGTGACGGGCACGGCTGGGGCACGATCTGGCAGCACCAGCGGCAGGCTTGGCCTTTTTCCATGGTTATGCCTCCCCGTTCCATTGGTGGTCGGCATCCCATTGGTGTTCGCATGCGAGGCAGATGAAGGAATTATCGTTGCCGCTGTCTATTTCCTCCTTCTCCCCGCACTCCGGGCAGAGCCTGCCGATCGAGAAGCGTGAGAGCTTGTCGAGGCGGTCGAGTTCTTCCTGGTCATTGTCGATGAGTGCTCGTAGCGCGAGGGCGTCCCAGTTTGGGCGGTAGGTCATGTGTTTTCTCCCTGAATTTTCCGGGCACCATGGCCCTTGATGTAACGATGCGTCGGAGGATCTTGCGTCGGCACCACGCGGGTGTTCGACACGGCGGTCCAGCGCATCGCCAGATTATTCACGTAGGATTCGGCTTCCTCGGCGGTGGCGAAGCGCAGGCCGTTGCCGCAGAACTTGCCGCTGCGGTCGGCGATTACTTCGGCGGCGAATGATGTAGGGGTCATTTTCGGTTGCTCCTGTCTTTGAGGTGGCCCCGGGGTCGCAGCCGGCGGCGCCGGCGCCGGCATCTGCCAGTTCGGGCGGTAGGTCACGTGTTTTCTCCTTGAATTTCCTGAGCGCCATGTCCCTTGATGTAACGATGCGTCGGGGGGTCCTGCGTCGGCGCCACGCGGGTAGCCGACACGATGGTCCAATGTCTCGCCAGATTATTCAGGTAGGCTTCGGCTTCCCCGGCAGTGCCGAAGCGCATGCCGTTGCCGCAGAACTTGAACTTGCCGCTGCGGTCGGCGATTACTTCGGCGGCGAATGATGTAGGGGTCATTTTCGGTTGCTCCTGTCTTTGAGGTGGCCCCGGGGTCGCAGCCGGCGGTGCAGCCGGCGCAGCCGGCTGCGCGTTCTTTATCGACCGGACAGCCTGTCCAGGTCAAGCGTTATTTTTAACAAAATGTGTAGTTGACGATAGGACAGCGGGTCCAGTAGGTTAGCTGCCGCGCAATGGAGCGTAATGGAGCGTAATGGAGCGTAATGGAGCGTAATGGAGCGTAATTCAGATGCAGCAGTTGGTGATCGACCCCGAAATGGCGCCGCGCGAGTTCGCGGACGCCCTCGAAACGGCCGGCATGACCCAGGTAGAGATGGCAGATTTTCTCGGCGTCGCCGATCGCACGGTGCGGCGCTACTTGACCGGCGACGCGGTGATCCCGGCCTCGACCGCGATCCTGCTGCGGGTGATGCGGCAATGCGATTTGCGTATTTGCGTGTCGGCGGCGTAGGTTAGGGGCTTCATTCACGGCGGGCAGCGCCGAGGGTCAAGTGACTAAGACACCAGTTGATATCCGTTCTTTGGCCCGCACGCATTGCGCGGCCGGCATCCGCGCGCTCGCCGGCTTCGCGCACGGCGGTGACGTGCCGATCAAGCATCGCATCGTCGCGATCGGCATGCTGCTCGATCGCGGCTACGGCCGGCCGGCGCAGCCAATGACCGGAGAGGGCGGCGAGGGCGATATCAAAGTGATAATCCGCAACATCATCGAGTCGGTCGATCGGAGGACGGTGACGATCGATCACGACAGCGGCAACGGCGTCGATAAGTTGTCGATTAGTAACGAACCTCGAAGTAATAAATGATCATCGTCTGCCCGTATTGTGGTCGCGGCGATGTTGATGCGCGTGATATCTACGCTGCTTGGTATAAGCGCATGACGGACAAGCTGGAGCGCGGCGGCGAGGAGCACACCGAGGCGCTCGCGGAGATGCTGCGAGTACTGGGCGGCGTGCCGTGGCAACTGAAGTAATAGTGCCAGCGAACGGCTGGGTGCCGCGCCCGCATCAGATGAAGCTCTGGCGTTATCTATACGAGGGCGGCAAGCGCGCGGTTGCGGTGTGGCATCGCCGCGCCGGCAAAGATGAGATTTGTTTGCACCATCTGTGCGTCGCCGCGATGCGGCGCGTCGGCAATTACGCTTACGCCTTGCCCGAGTACGCCCACGGGCGCAAGACCATCTGGACCGCCGTCAATCCGCACACCGGCCGCCGCCGCATTGACGAGGCATTCCCGGTGCCGTTGCGCGCGCAGGTCAATGATCAGGAGATGTTCATCCGGCTGTGCAACGGCAGCACCATTCAGATCATCGGCTCGGATCGTTATGATAGTTCGTTAGTTGGCGGCTCGGTGGCGGGATTGGTGTTTTCCGAATACGCGCTCGCCAACCCGAGCGCGTGGGCCTATGCGCGGCCGATCCTCGAGGAAAACAATGGCTGGGTGGTGTTTGTTACGACGCCGCGCGGTCGCAATCACGCCTACAACATCTTCAAGCACGCCGAGCACGCCTCCGGGTGGTTCTGCGAGCTGCTGACTGCGCGCGACACCGACGCCATGAGCGAGGCGGAGCTGGACGCCGCGCTGAAGGAATACCGCGACCTCTACGGCGAGGCCGGCGAGGCAATGTGGCGGCAGGAATTTATGTGCGACTTCACCGCGGCGCTGCTCGGCGCGATCTTCTCGCGCGAGTGCGCCGAGCTGCGCAAGGAAGGTCGCGTGCTGGCGATCGACGCGGTGCCGGGCCTGCCGGTGCACCGCGCCTGGGACTTGGGGATGCGTGATGACACTGCCGTTATCTTCTTTCAGACCGCCGGCTCGCAGCTTTACATCCTGGACTGCCTCTCGACCTCGGGCGCCTCGCTGGATTGGTGGCGCGATGAGATCGTGCGGGTGCACGGCGAGCGCGGCTGGCGGCACGGGACGGACTGGGTGCCGCACGACGCCAGGGTGCGCGAGCTTTCGACCGGCCGCACTCGGGTCGAGACGATGGGGGCGCTCGGCCTGCACCCGCAACTGGCGCCCGACGCCACTCGGCAGGACGGCATCAACGCGGTGCGCCGCACGCTCGGGCTCTGCGTGTTTCACCCGCGCTGCGAGGACAAGCTGCTGCCGGCGCTGGAGCAGTACCGCCGCGAGTGGGACGATGAGAAGAAATGCTTCACCGTCAATCCGCTGCATGACTGGACGAGTGATCGGGTAGACGCATTTAGGTATATGTCCCTAGCCTGGAAGCCGGCCACGGCGCGCGTCATCCCTATGCCCCGGCGCGAGGGCTGGTACATTCCGGAGCCGGCGCCGCCGCGCTCGGGCATGCGGCTGTGAGCCGGGCGCGCATCGCTGGATCGCGCCACCATCCCGGCAGCCAGACGCACAGCGCGCAGTACGGATGGATCGGCGATGGCACGCAGCAGATGACGCGCACGCCGCATTCGCAGCAGTCGAACTCGGTTTTGCTGGGGTTGCTCATGACGATGACTTCTCACGATCGAGCTAGGATGCGCGCCGTTATCGAGCGTTTGTATGGCCACGAGCGCGTGGATGAGGCGTGCCGGATGCTGTTGGAAGTGGCCTGGACGCTGGACTTTACCAACCGGCTGGCCGCCAAGATTGCCCGCGACAGAAAAAAGGCCCCGGGCGGCGCCCGGAGCAAGGTGTCCGCACGCCGAGGTGGCGCGCGGGTGCGCCGCGTGCAACTATAGGATTGATTTTGTTTCGCAAAGGGGGGTGTGACGCATGGCCGGGCAGCGGTCATCCGACTACCCGTCGTATTCGGCCGATCGCGATCCGCGCCCCTACGCGGCGCCCGGCCCGAGCGACGCGGACGTTTCGCACGACGCGCTGGATTATAACCCGGCGGTCGAGCCGCGCCGCTCCGGCGCGTGGCTTAATTTGCTCGAAGAAAGCGAAAAGGCGTTCGAGGACTGGAACCATCACTGTGACCTGATTGACGCGCGCTACGCCTCGCTGTCGCGGCTCTGCGCCGAGACGCGCACGCGTGAGTTTCAGTTGTTCTGGGCGAATTGCGAGGTGCTCAAGCCGGCGATCTACGCGACCGCGCCGGTGCCGGTTGTCGTTACCAAATTTAAGGATAGAAGGCCGGTTTACCAAGCCGCCAGCGAACTGCTCGAGCGCTGCTGCACGGTGGCCTTTGACGTCGGCCGCATCCAGGACGCCATGCTGCTCGTTCGCGACGACCTCGCGATGGCGGCGCGCGGCACCATCTGGGTGCGCTACGAGGGCGCCAAGGGCTCATCGCATTACGGCCACGAGCGGGTTTGCTACGATTTCAAAAATCGCCGTGACTTTCTCCACTCCGTCTCGCGCACTTGGCCGGAGGTGTGGTGGGTCGCCGCCGCCAGCTACCTGACCCGCGACGAGGCCCGCGTGCGCTTCAAGGCGTCGTCGGGTGATTGTTACCAGGACGCCGAGTATAAGGTCGACAAGGACACGCAGTCGATCGGCGGCGCCGATAATCGCGAGCGCGCCAAGTTCTGGGAAATCTGGAACAAGAACGAACGACGTGTGGTGTGGGTGGCGCAGGGCTGCGAGGACATCCTCGACGAGGACGATCCGCACCTCGAACTGCAGAACTTCTTCCCGTGTCCGCGGCCGGCCTACGGCGCCGTGCAGCGCGGCAGCCTCGTGCCTGTCCCTGACGTGCTGCAGTACAAGGACCAGCTCGACGAGATCGACATGCTTACCAGCAAGATACACGCGCTGAGTGACGTGATCGAATGCAAGGGTTTCTATCCGGCCGGCGGCGAGATCGGCGACGCCATCAACCGCGCCGTCAGCGTCAAGACGCCGTCGACGGTGATGGTGCCAATTTCGAATTGGAGCGCCTTTGGCGGCAGCAAGGACGTGGTGATCTGGCTGCCGATCGACATGATCGCGCAAGTGGTGACGACCTTGGTGGACCTGCGCAAACAGGTCATTGAGGATGTTTATCAGATCATGGGTCTAAGTGATATTATGCGCGGCGCCACTGACCCGAAAGAAACGCTCGGCGCCCAGCAGCTTAAGACTCAGTTCGGTTCGACGCGAGTTGAAGATAAGCAAAACGAACTCAAGCGCATTGCCCGCGATCTGGTAGCGATCACCGCCGACATCATTACCGAGAAATTTGATCCAGTTACCATTATCGAGATGTCGCAGACGCAGTTGCCGACGCAGAAGATGCAGCAGGATCAGATCAGGCAAATCCAGCAGCAGATGGCGGCGCAGCAGAAGGCGATCGGGATGCTGTCGCAACTGCCGCAGGCGCAGCAGGCCTTGCAGCAGGATCCGGATAAAGCCGCGCAGATGCAGCAGCAACAGCAGCAGATGACTCAGTCCGGCAATAATGCTATCGCGCAGCTTAACGAAACCGCGACCTTGGAGCAGGTGCTGGAGTTTCTCAGCAGCTGCCGGGCACGCGCCTTCACGCTCGACATCGAAACCGACAGCACGATCATTGTTGACGAGAACGCCGAGAAGCAGCGCCATACCGAGTTCGTCTCGATGCTCGGGCAGTTGCTGCCGCAGCTGGCGCAGATGGTGATGACGACGCCGCAGGCCTCGGGGTTCGCTGCCTCGGTGCTGAAGTTCTCCTGCTCGGCGTTTCGCGGCGGCCGCGAGCTCGACGGCGCGATCGACGAGTTTGCCGAGCTGATGAAGCAAAAGGCCGACCAGCCGCAGGGTGATGATCCGGCGACGGCGGCGACCAAGACGCAGTTGCAGATTGAGCAGATGAAGAACCAGCGGCAGGCGCAGAAGGATCAGGCCGACACGCAACTGAAGGCGCAGGAATTGCAGATGCGCGATCAGCACGAGAAGATGAAAATTCAGAGTAACGAGCAACTCAAGCTGCTGGAGTTGCGCGGCCGCAACGCCGCCGACGAAGCCAAGGCGCAGCAGACCAATCAAAAGGCGATGGCCGAAGGCCAAGCCCACCGCGCCGACCTTCTTTCGACGATCGCTAAGGCGCGTGCTGACGAGCAGACCAATGCGCTGAAGCAGCGCGAGCTTGCCGCCCGCACGCAGGCGCACATGATCAAGATGGCGCAGCCGCCGGCGCCGCAGCGAGGGCCGTTCTGATGGCGACGCCGGTTGTGACCATCGCTTCCGGCGGTCTCCCCGTCGTCGAAACGCCGCTCGGCAAGCCCGTTTCCGAGGCGGCGAACGGGCGCGGCACGCCGGTCACCAAGGTGGTTGGCAAGCCCGGCCTGCCGGTGGTTTACGTCGTCGCCGCGGGTCCGCTTAAAGGGTCAGGCTGATGCCAACCGCCCCTCTTACAAAGTTCAACGCCTTAATTGACGAGCTATCGCGTGGCGGCCACAACCTGCAAACCGCGGTGCTCAAGGCGGCCCTGACCCCTACGGCGCCGAGCGTTGCGGACACGGTCTGGAGCGCGGTCACCTATCCGCCGCCGGCCGCCGCCAACGGCTACACCGCCGGCGGCAATACGCTTACCACGACCAGCGCCACGACCTCGGGCGGCGTGTTTACTCTGGTGCTGGCCGACAGCGTCTTTACCGCGACGGCGGGCGGCATCGGGCCGTTTCGCTACGTCGTCGTCTACAATTCCAGCGCCGCTAACAAGCTGGTCGGGTTCGTCGACTACGGCAGCGGCGTGACGCTGCCCACCGCGGGCGATTTCACCGTCGATTTCGATCCGGTCACGGGGGCGCTTACCATTGCATGACCACATGGGTGCCAGAGCGATGGGACGTTGGTCAGTGGGACCAAGCCCACTGGGACGGCCAGCTTGGGCTGAACGTCACGCCGGCTGCCGTATCAATTACCGGCCAGAATGTCGCGCTGCGAGCGACGGCGCGGCTTACGATCGCGCCGTCGGCCGCGGTCGCCGTCACCGGTCGATCTGTCCTCCTGGCGACTGCCGCGCGGCTTACGATCGCGCCGCCGGCCGCGGTCGCGGTCACCGGCCAGGATGTCGGGCTGCTGACGGCGTCGGCGCCGGCCGGCCTGACGCTGGCCGTGACGCCGCTCGGGGTCGTGCTGACGCCTGGGGAAATCGGCCTTTTCGTTTCGCATCCGGTGCCGCCGTTCGTGCCGCCTCCTGGCGTGCTGACGTTCGGGCAGCGGGTGTTTCTGCGGCGTTGGTAGGTTCCCATGGCCGAGCCTGACCCGGAAGCCCTCGGCGAGCTCGCGGCGGTCGATAACCTGCCGCCGGACTTGCTGGTGCCGCCGCGGGCGCGCATTACGATCGGCGGGCCCCGCCCGGACGACGCCACAACCGACTATCGACCGGATGCGTTCGAGGCCGCCGCCGAGGTCGCCCGGCGGCGCTATCCGAACGTGCCGCTTGCGGTCATGCCTGAGGGCGCCACCGAGGGGCCGCTGCAGGCGGCTACGGCGTTCGGACGCGGCCTCGCCGCGGCGCCAGGGAACGTCGGCCGCGTCGCCGAGACGGCGATGGGCAGGCTTGCCGACCCGGGTTTCTACGCGACGCAGCCGCCGCCGGCGGTCACGTCAGGCGGCATGCAGGCGCCGCCCTACGTGGCGCCCGGCCAGGGTTCGCTGGCAGCCCGTATTGGCGGCACGATCATCGGGGCGCCGCTCAAGGCGACGATCGACCGTGTGATGCTGCCGGGCAAGGCGATCTCCGGCGAGTTCAATCCCTTCGAGCAGGACAGCGAGTCCGCGGACTGGGCGGCCGAGACCGCCATGGGCATGATTGCCCGCGGCGTGGCGGGCGGCGCCCCGGCCGGCGCGCTCGGCGCGACCGGCGGCCGGATGGTGCAGCCGACCTTCGAGGCGCCCGGCGTCATGGGTGAGATAGCGGCGCCGGCGCCGCGTGCGCCGCGCGCCCTGACGCCGCGCAACATCAACAAGTTCACGCGCGGCGAGGCGCAGCGTGTTGCCTTCCCCGGCGTCTACCAACGCCCCGACGTGATCGCAGCGCAGGCCGCCGCGAATGTCGCGCCCGAGCATCCGGCCATGAAGGCGCTGTTTGGTGTCACCCGCGATGACCTTTACAACATCGGCCAGCAGGGGCGCCGGCCGGGCAACATGGCGCCGTCGATCGCGGCAGTAGCCGACCCCAAGGGTTCATACGCCGCCGAGGCAATCATGAATCCGCGCAACGCGCGGCGCATGGTCGATACGCTGAGTGAAGCCGGCAAATATCCGGCGCTGACCAAAAGGCATGGATAGTTGGTATGTGATGGACCCGGCGTATCAGCGCATGGTTCAGCTACTCGGCCCCGAGCAGGCCAAGCTCGAGTACCAGCGGTTCAATACGATCGTGCCGATGTTTTCGCCGGGCTCGGACGTACTGACGGAAATCAACCGCGGCACTGCTGCAAATATGTTTGCAAAACAAGGCCGCTTTGCTGATTTTATGCGTTATGGCGGGGTTGCTGAAAACAAACGCGGCGCCGATTTCCCGGCTGACCTCCTTGATGTCAGTGGTCATCCGTATCACTCTACGGCGCAGGCAGGGCCGGCGTCTCGTTATCTGGAGCGTGGCGTCGTGGATATGACGCAGCCCAAGGTGCCACTTTACATGCAGGCGTCGGGCGTGCCGGAAACCGGCTTCCAGACCACGCTGCCGGTACCAGACGCCCATTTCACGCGCGCATCGGGCATGTCTGACGTGCGGAAAAATGCCAACCCGGGGGCCTCCATGAAGACGCCGGAGTATGCGGCTTATGGCCCTTGGTATCGTGAGAACGTGGCGAAGCCGCTCGGTATCGAGGCGGTGCCGGCGCAAGCCCGCATGTGGGGTACGTACGCCCCGCAGACTGGTGTCGATACGCCGGTCGGCGCGCCCAAGCTGGAGTTGCTGGCGCAATCGATTTGGGAGCGCGCCCAGAAGCTCGGCATCGACCCGCGCGTGTTGCGCGATCAGGTTCTAAGCGGCAACGCGCACGCCGTGCAGTTGCTTGGCACCGGCACCGCGGCCGGTCTGGCGATGGGTAGTATGGCGCGGCAGAACGAGTATCAGCAATAGAGGAGCTACCGTTGGCGTTTGCGGCGGTTCTTTGGGTAGGGGCGTCGATTGTTGGCTTGTTCTTTGCGGGTGACCCATCGGCAATTGTGCGGTTCGTAATTGCCGTTGTTGTCGATGCGATCGAGCGTAAGGCCGGGTGGCCGTTCCCCCATATCAGCGAGGAAGTTGCGAAAATCCAGCCATCGTTCGCAAACCGTAATGCCGCGGCCCCCGTAATAGGAGTAGTGCCTATGATTTGGGTTATTGCACCGTTGGATCATGGCTTCCCAGGACTGGTAGGTGTCGGTCGATCCTGTATCGCGGGCATGGCCATGTTTGATTTGGCTGCGCGCGGTTTCAGAATGAAGGCAGCCGCATGATCTAGTGTGGTTTGTTCTTAACGCCGCACTGCGGGTTATTATTTCTGTTCCGCAGTCGCAGCGGCAGCGCCAGAGTACGGTTTGCTCGGTGGAGCGACCGGCTTCTTGGAGCACGGTCAGGCGATGGAAGCGTTGTCCGGTAAGATCAATCTTGGATGATAAGCATCCGCACGATTGAACGGCGCCGCTTCTTAAGCGGACGCCGTCTACTATTTTGTTGCTCCCGCAATCGCAACGGCAATGCCATGTTGTCCGACCGTTTGGTGTCCGCCCGGCTTCTGCAAGTATGGTTAGGCGGCCGAAGCGTTGTCCGGTAATATCGATTTTTAGTGTCATAACTGAAGGGGTATGCTTATATCATGGCACAGTCAATTCTCACAACCACGCCCAGCAATCCCTCTCCGCCCACTAATTTTTCCTGTCTGGGCACGACGCCGCCGACCTCGCCCTCGCAGGCCGCGGTCGACGACGGCACGGCGGCCTCCGGCCTCGTGTTCGCGGCCAAGCTCGCCTCGGCCGATAACACCAACTTCCCGAGTCTCGACGCCGAGGGCAAGGGCACCGAGGTTGCCGTTACCCAAACCTACAGCGCCAGCGTCTACAATCCGGCGGGGCCGCTGGTCACGGTGAGCACCGGCCCGGTCCAGACCGCGGCGACGATCGCGGCCGGCCCGAACGCCACGCACGCCTCGAGCCTGTCGCCGGTAACCAATGCGACGCTGACGTCGATCACGCCGACCACGGCGGCGTCGGGCGCCAGCGGCACCGTCGCGCTCACGGCGGTGACCGGAACCGGCTTCAACAAGCAGAGCGTGGTTTACGCTAACGGCGTGGCGGCGCCGACCGTGTTTGTTAGTTCAACCACGCTTACCGCGACCATTCCGAAAAAGACGTCGGCGGGGACGTGGAATATCACTGTCGTCACTGGCGGTGTGGTCACGACCGCACCGCAGGTCTTTACGTTTACGTAGGAGGGCAATAAAACGCGCCGTGAAGTTTTTTTGCGGCAGCTTCGTACGCTGCCGCCGCTTCCTCGGCGCTTAGCAAAGGATTGGCGCCGCAATGCGGTTCGAGCTTACCGGCGAGCCGGTTCGGCAGCGCGAAACGTCCTGCAAGACTTGCGGGTCGCTGCGCTGGTGCGACGAATGCTGGGATCATGTGCGCGGCTACAGCCCGTTCGTGATCTGGCATTGCCTGCTGTGCCGTATGCCGACGTTCTTTTACGAGCATACCGCCGCAGACGTTATGGCGCCGAAACGCTGTGACTATTGCGGCTGGGACGAGGCGACTGAGTGCATACTGATATGAAGGAGCGCGGGCGATGCCCACCAATCCGTTCAAGTCGCTGAACGAGCCCGAAGACGTTTCGCTGCCGCAGCGTAATGTTGAATCCATTAATGAGCCGACGCCGACGCCGACGCCGCCGGATATCCGGCCGGAGCTGGACTTTCTGGAGCCGGGCAGCTGTATGATCGGCGATGCCGACTTCACGCTGTTCGTTCACGGCACAAACTTCTTCCCCGGCTCGATCATTCACTTCGCTGGCCATGACGAGCCGTCTACGTTCAACGTCGACGGCACGCTCTCGACCGGCGTCAAGCCGTCGCTGTGGGCGTCGCCGGTGGTCGTGGAGGTCATGGTGCGCAACGGCTCGCTGGTCTCGGCGCCGCTGCCGTTCGAGTTTCTCGCGGCTTAACGCGCGTGCGTGGAACACTGCCGATGCGGTACTGGTTACCTCGCGGGCAGCGCGAAGGTAAAGGAGCCGAGGATATGTCGACCAAGCACACCGAGCATGACCATGACGATAAGCAGCGCCGGCCGCAGCCGTCTTCTGCCGCCGACGCCGCGCGGAAATTCCACGAGCAGCAGGACGCCCAACACAAGGCCGAGCGCGAACGTAACGAAAAGGCGCAGGGCGCCGCCAATACCCGGATCGACCGCGGCGAAATCGATGCTATGGTACGGGCCGGCTACGAGAATATCGAGCAGCCCGGCCTTGACCCTCATAACATGCCGGGCAACGTGCTGGACGTGAAGGCGGGCGAGCGGCCCGCGCATAAGTCGACGCTGGACCTAGAGGACATTACCGGCAATCCCGGGCACCGCGGCGTGACGCCTTATGCGCCGGCTACTTCGATCAACCGCGCGGTCGGCATGGACGGCGCCGTATCGATCAATGAGCCGCCGGATGTCGAGCAGCCGCAGCCGCGGGGCTCGGTCGGGGCGGAGGCAGAAGCGCAGCGGCAGCATCAGCATGCGGCGGACGAGGCACGCGAGCGGAACAAGGCGCATGCGCAGCAAAGGTAAGGATTAAACACTAACCGATCGCCGGGCGGGCAGCGTCCGGCGATCGGCAGGCGGCAAGGGGTCGACATGGACTTGGTGGAAGTCGCGCCAAATCGCTGGCGCATGGCGAAACCGTATAGTGTGACGCCGCCGGCGCGCTCGGCGCTGCCGTGCCCGCATGTCATTTCCGACGCGATGCCGGCGACCGAGCAGGTCGACGGGCATTTCTACGAGAGCAAAAGCGCGTTCCGCGCGGTCGGCCGCGCCCTCGGATTGACCGAGGTCGGCACCGAGAAACCCAGACTGAAAACCAGCCGCGTCTCTGCTTCCGCAGAGACCAAGCGCGCGCGCCGTGACGCCATCGTGAAGGTCGTCGCGCAGCACCGCGCCGGGCGCCGGCCCATCATGCAAGAGGCACCGCAATGAGCGACGTCGGCATCGCGCCTGCCCCCGCGCCCTCTGCGCCTGCACCACAAGCGCCTGCGCCGCAGGCGCCGCCGCGGATCGCGAACGAGGTGGTGATCGACCAGAACCCGGCAAACCCGCCGGCACCCGTCGGCTCGCAGGCGCCACCGAGCCCGCAGGCGCGCGCCGAGAGCCGGCGCGAAGCGATCCAGAAGTCCTTCGCCAAGTCGCGCGAAGGCAAATCATTCCCCGAGGCGCAGGCTAAGCCCGGCCATAACCGCCCGCCCGAGCCGCTTGCTGCGGCAGTGCCGGCGCTATCACCTAAAGAAAAGACGCCGCCGCCGGCCGGCGGCATCGACCTGCGCCGGCCGCCATCGCCCAATACCGCGCTGCCACCGGCGCGCGGCGAGCACGGCCACTTCGCTCCCCGCGCCGATCGCGCGCAGCAGCCGGCGCGGCAGCAGGCGCCGCAAGGGCAGCAACTCCCGGCCGGCGATCCCTACCGCGAGCCGCTCGCGCGCATGAGCCAAGCCGCCAAAGCAAACTGGCACGCGGCGCCGGTTCACGTTCGCGCCGAGGTGCATCGGCTGCATAGAGAGTTCAGTAATTTTCATCGGCAGGCGCAGGCGGTCTACAACGCCTTCAAGCCGATCAGGCCGTACTACGATCTGGCGCAGTCGCATGGCACTACGCTCGATCGCGCGCTGAACAACTATGTCAGCATGGAGAACAAGCTGCGCGCCGACCCGATCGGCGGGCTGGATGTGCTCGTTCGCAACATGAACCTGCGCACGGCGGACGGGCAGCAGATAACGCTGGCTGATATCGCGCAGTATGTGCTCTCGCGCACGCCCGAGCAGCACGCGCAGATGCAGACGCAGAACCTGACCAGCGCGCATAATTCTCATATCAATCAGCTAACGCAGCAGATATCCCAACTCGCCGGCGTCGTGCAGCACATGCAGGCCCGGCAGCAATATCGCAACCAGTACCGTCAGATGAAAAGGGGGGTCGACCGGTTCGCCGCCACCCACCCGCGGATAGACGAGCCTGGGTTCGGCGATATCGTCGTGCAGGAATTGCGCGCCGGGCATCAACTCGATCGTGCCTACGCCCGCGCCAACCTCCTGCACCCTCCCGGTCGTAATGCTCCAGCGGCTCAGACCCGCGCTCCAGCGGCTCAGACCCGCGCCCCCGACCGATCGATTTCCGGTTCGCCAGCCGGCGCCCCGGCCACCTTTGATGTCCGCACGCCGCGCCGCGCCGGGCAGCCCCCCTCACGCCGCGACATCATCGCCCACGCCGTACGGCGGGCGAGCGGGTCGCTGTAATTCTGGAGCAAGACGACGATGCCAAATATCACTACGAATGCTGCCTATCAGCAGATTCTCTCGATGACGCTCGAGGAGCGATCGAAAGACTACCAGGACTTGGTTAGTAACAATAACGCGCTGCTCGCGGTGCTGCGGCGTAAAGGCCTCTGGCAAACCTATCACGGGCCGCTGATCAGGCAGACGCTGCAAATCGGCAAGCAGAGTGCGCAGTGGTATTCTGGCTACGATCAGCTACTGAACCCGGCACTCGATTTATTCAATGATGCGTTCTTTTCGCCGAAGTTCGTCGTCGTGCCGATCGTTCTCAGCATGCAGGAAATTTTGAACAACCAGGGCGAAGGTCAACTGATCGACGTGCTGGACGCGTACGTCGACGCCGCCGAGCGGGCATTAGAGGATACCATGGACGCCGGCATTTACTCCGACGGCACGGCAAACGGCGGCAAACAGATCACTGGACTTGCGACCGCCGTGCCGATCGTCAACACCTCTGGCGTCTACGGCGGCATCGATCGCGCCACCGCCACGATCTGGCGGACGCAGACCTTCGACGCCAACAGCTATAACGCCGCGATCGGCACGCAGGTCAACTCGACCACTATCCGGCCGCTGCTTAACGCCATCATGACCAAGCAAAGCCGCGGACGCGATTTTGCGGACTTGCTGCTGATGTCGCCGGAACATTACGCGGCCTATGACGCCGCGACTGTTGCGATACAACGCCAGACCAACGAAACCAGCATGGGCAAGCTAGGCTTCTCGGCGCTGGAATATATCGGCGGCGGCAAGCGGGCAGAGATCGTGCTCGACGGCGGTATCGGCTCGAACTGCCCGGCTAACACGACGTTCGGGCTTAACACCGATAGCCTGCGGCTGCGTTATCACCCGAACAGAAACTTTGACAAACTGTTCGACGGCGACGGCCAAATGCCCATCGATAAGGATGCCATCGCGCAATTCATCGGGTGGGCCGGCGAGCTTTGCATGACCAATCCGCTCTACAACTGGCGCCTGTATGACAGTAACCCAGCCGCCTAGCTATTGCCAATGATTTCTCGGTTGTCTATCCTTATCGGATTGGCAACCGAGGGTCTAGAAAATGGCACCGCCCAGGACAGTTACGCTACCGACGCAAGACGAACTTAACCAGTTGCTTCGTTACGACAGACGGACGGGGCAACTTTTTTGGAAGAAACGGCCTCGTAGCATGTTTACCAGCATGGACGCGCACAAAAGCTGGAACGCGCGGTTCGCGGATCGCGAAGCATTGACAGCCGTGAACCACGGTTATCGCCGCGGTCTGATTAATCGTAACAGCGCATACGCTCACCGTGTCATCTGGAAAATGATGACGGGCGTAGACGCGGAAGAACTCGATCATATCGACGGCGACCGGACTAACAATGCGTGGCACAACTTGCGGTTTGGCGCGCGTGAGAACCAGCGAAACTGCCAACTGCGCCATGACAACACCTCTGGATGCGTCGGCGTAGTCAAACGTGGCGACCGTTGGATTGCGCAAATCGGCGTAAACGGCACGACTAAGCATATCGGTATCTACGCCACGCGACAGGAGGCGGTTCACGCGCGCAAACAAGCCGAAACAGGCTTCGGCTTTCACCCTAATCACGGCCGCGAGGCCGCAACCGAGGACTCAAATCCGGCTGCGTAGTAATAATTTCGCCCGCAGCCGGCCGCGGAGAGGTCGTTACTTGCCACCGCACTGCCTCGGGTAACGACCTCGAAGCAGCGTAACAACTAACAAACTACCCTCGGCGTCTCAGACACGCGCCGGGACCACGGCCGGCCGGCGCGGAGGCTACCGCGCCGGCTGACATCTAAAACAAGGAAACGATAATGCCGCAGCTAATCAGGAACCCGGACGACGTTTTGATCGCGCTGTTCAAGAACGGCACGGTGATCAACGAGGACAAGAGCGCCAAGGCCGGCCGGCCAATTCACGACGACCGCGAAATCTGCGAAATCCGCGTGCCCGGCTCGCGTGA
>Ga0247676_1000057_pt1 | contig 39319 bp, 48 predicted proteins | sample CNK17_metaG_FD_182802 | JGI IMG/M metagenome (GOLD analysis project Ga0247676, IMG submission 182802) | Soil microbial communities from Purdue University Martell Research Forest, Indiana, United States - CNK17 | ecosystem: Environmental > Terrestrial > Soil > Temperate forest > Bulk soil...
CTTGCGGACGCGGAGTCAATCGCCCGCACCCATCGCACCGCCAGTGTTGTCCGTCTCGTGTGCCTGTCTCGCTTGTGTGTGGGCAGCCCTTACATTTGGCCGACTTATGCACCATTAGATCCCTCAAGTAATCAGTGTTTCCATCCGAGGAATATCACCAGGGCGGCCCACAGGGCGAACCCGACTACGAAGTCTCCGTCGCTCCAGTGCTTTTCCAGTCCGAGGATGGCAACACCAGCGAACGACAGAATGGCGAAGATGCCCAACCAGCGGGGCACGCTAGTCAGCATCATCATTCACCCACGCCACCCATTTGTCGGCCAGCACCAGGACGTGCTCGCTGCGGACGTCCGGGTGCGTATGGGACATCTCGCCCAGGAAGTTGGCCGCGGCCTTGAGCACGGCCAGGCGAGCAATGCGTTGGTCGCGGTCGGTCGGTGTGGCCGCTGGGCCAGTAGCGCCGTTCAAGGCTTTGACGACCTCCAGGCTATTGATGAAGCCCTTCGGCTGGACCTTGATCCGCACCAGCTGGCCAACTTCCGGTAGTGCGACTGGATGGAACTTCGAGATGTTGAGCCACTCGCCGTCGATGCGGACGCCGCGCTCGTTGATGGCTTCGACGACACCCTCGACGACGTTCGGGTAGACGTGCTCGCCCGAACCGCCGTTACTGGCGATCACCGCCGGTCCGCCACGCGCAACTGGGGCGTGTCGTCCAGGCCGAGCTGGTGGCGCGTCTCGCGGTAGAGCGCGATCGCCGAGTGCATCGCCTGGCGCGCATCGTGGTCGTAGCACTTGATCGTGAGCCGCGGACCCGAGGCGCTGTCGGTGATTTCGACCGAGCTCTGCGGCTCGCCCGGCTGCAGGACCACGCCCGAGGGCGTGGCGTCACCGGCCTGCAATGGTGGTGGCTGGAGGAATGTCTCCTCCAGGTCGGCCCACAGGTCGGCCTGCTGGCCGCCCATCACGCCGGCACCTCCTCGGGGTCAGGATGCACGCCCTTGTGGCGTGTGCGGCAGCAGTCGCTGCAGAGCGTCGCCCATGCCTCCTCGAGGATCTGGTAGCAGTCGCGGCACACGCCGCCCTTGCCGCTCTGGAGCGTGGCCACCACGTAGCCAATCTCGTCGCGCACCGCGAGCACGCCGGCTTCCTGCTGGAAGTAGATCAGCGAGCCGTTGAACGAGTGGCGGTCCGACTTCGAGTCGTACTGGCGCCGCGGCTGGACGTAGGCCACGGTCGCGGGGTTGACCCAGACCTCGAGATAGCCGATGCCGACGGCGAACTCGAAACTGGTCAAACGCTTGAGGGGTACGCTGTTCATCGAGTCTTCACCTCTGATGCAGGTGTTGGCTCGAGGGCCCGCTCGCAGGTGACACTACGGGCGGGTCCGCTTGTCCGAGCCACGCCTCAGATCATACTCGCCACGCCACACGCGTGCAACCTATACTATGCACATGATGGACACCAAAGAGACGGCGAGTACGCTCGGCCGACAGGTCCGACGCTACCGACTGCGGCAGGCCTGGACCCAGGACGAGCTCGCCACGCGCGCGGGCATCAGCAGAAGCACGCTACTCAAGATCGAAGCCGGCGACCACCAGCCACACCCGCCTACCATCCGCAAGCTCGCGCGCGCGCTGGCTGTCGATCCCGTCCAGCTCACGACCGAGTAAAAAAAGGTTGCCCCGCGCTGCGAGTCTAAAACAGCCGGGGCAGTGGCAGATCGTAGGAGTGTGAAAGGACTGATAGACCTGCAATGCCTACTGTACAACCGGCGGCCGACGGTCGAGCTGTGAAAACCATCGGTGTGCTGGTCCGCAACTCGACCGCCAAGCAAGTCGGCAACTACCGATCGGAAGCGCAGTACGACCTGGGCCCACGCGTGGAGCAGCGAGGCTACGCGGTTCGCTACTACGACGAGCAGGGCACTTCAGGTGCTGACCTGACAAAGCGCAAGAAAGCCATGCAGATGCTCGACGACCTGAAAGCCGGCCAGATCCAGGGCATCGCCGCGTATGACTTCAAGCGTCTCACGCGTGACGAGTTTGGGATGGATGGCGCCACCATCGCACGCCGCATCGTCGAAGCTCACGCCATCTTCCAGACCTGGGACCGTGAATACAACCTGCGCCTCGACGACGACCTGCTGCAATTCCAGTTCGGCTGCTTCATCGCCGGCATCGACTGGCGCAACATCCGCAATACGCTGTGGAGCGGCACCTTCAAGAAGCTGGAGCAGGAACCGCACTACATGAAGACACCGCTCGGCTACAGGAACGTGGCCGACGACCGCGGTAAGAGCCACGTCGCCAAAAACCCCGAGCACCAGCACGTCATCGACGCGCTCGCGCGTGCATTCGACGAGTGCGACTCGCTCGCGCAGGTGGCCCGACGTCTCAACACCGAGGGACCTGGCCGCCCCTGGTTCCGCGGCCGCGGGGGAACCAGCACCCACTGGAACGTTTTTGGGCTCAGATACATCCTGCGGAACACGATCTACACCGGCACCTTCACCTTCGGCGCCGGCCTCAAGGAGCGCTCTACCGTATGGGACCGCTTCGCGTTGGATCCGGCTACCAGCACACCGAAAGACTTCCTGCAGTTCTGCCCTGAGTTGGCCTACTGGTCAATCGCTCAGGTTCGACGCTGGCGGCGCAAGTTCGACAAGCCGGCCAACGCGCGCGTCATGAAGAACGGCAGCGTGCACGCCCTGAGCGGCGTGCTGCACTGTGTCGCATGCGGCTCGCGCATGATCAGCCACGGCATCGGCAAGTACGCCTGCTCAGCATTGGGTAGCGGTAAGGGGCGCGGCGGACTCGACTGCCCGGCGCCCCAGATACTCACGGAGAGCATCGTCCTGCAGGTCCTGCGCCGCGAGCTCCCCAATGTGCTGGTCGACGCCCAGGACCTGGCTGCGCGTGCGCGTACCCACATTCTGGAGCACGCTCCATCGGCAGCAGCGCAGCGCCTGGATTTTCTGCAGGAGCGGCTGATGTCGCTCAGCGATTCGCTGACTGACGAAAACACGCCGGCCAGCGCGCTCAAGGCGGTCATCGCCCGCATCGCTCAGACCGAGACCGAGATCGCTGCACTGCGCGACCAGGTCGCTGATGAGGAGGACGCCCGCCTCGGCGACGAGGAGCTGGCCAGGACATGCGAGGTCCTGCTTCGGACCAACACCCTCGAGGTCATCGACCACATGCGCCCGGAGCAGCAGGGACGCGTGTATTCGATGCTGTTTGCTCAGGTACGGATCGAGACCCAGGGCTTCGCCGCTGGCCGCCAGTGGCGACTCCACTCATACACCGCGCGTCTGCTCGATGAGCCGCGGATCAGCGACTGGGCACCGTGGGGACGGCTTCCGAATCCCATGTCGAAAGACGATGCTCCAAAGGACGTGCTGGTGTTCGTCGATCGGGACGAGCGAACGTTGGCAACCGACATATCCGAACGCGTATATGTCGATTACCTACCCTCGCTTCGTGAACTCGCCGGGGTCTTGACGCCAGCCTGACGAGCTGCCAGGACCTGTTCCCTGGCAGCGTCGGCCAACAGCTTGGCCAACTCGTCCAGGAGCTCCTCGCGCGTCGGCGTGGGTGGCACTCGCGGTTTCGACTCGGGCATGCCCCACCAGTGTGCGGTGCCTCGCCCCCTGCCGGCGGGTCAAATCTGGACAAATCGGAAAGTTGTCCGCTACTGCAAATCTTCGGGCTTGACGCGCAGCGCCTTGGCCAGCTTGCGGACGGTCTGGGGCCAGGCGTTGCGGCCTGCCTCGATCTTGATGATGGTCGTCCGCGAGACCTTGCTCAAGGTCGCCAGCTCGTCCTGCGAGAGTGCCCGTCGCAAGCGTTGTTCTCGCAGGCGTGGCACAAGCACGTCCGAAGATGATCGTACGCGCGACGCTGACTGCACAGTGGCGTTCACGTAGTGCCCAGGTTTATTCGTCGTACCGCCTGGTGAGCGGATTTGTCAAGCGCCGGCGCATTCATTGACAGGTAGTGCTTACGTGGCGCTAACGTGTTGTTTACCTAAACCGAGGGATTCGTGAAGGGAACTTGGCGCATGCGGCAGTCGCGCCAGGGCACGACGTGGGCACCCGCCGGGCAAACGCGAGCCGTGAATGGAACATGTGTTCTAAACTCATCGGTGCCATGGGGGTTGTACGTGGGTGGACGATCGTGCCCTTGCCGGCGACAGGCCAAATTTCAAATGTTTCCGCATTTGTCCTGCCAGGGCCTATGCCGGTGGCTGACGATGGCAAGCAGCTGCCGATGTTTCCGCAGGACGATCCCGTCAGAGAGCTGCTCTTCAACGTCATCAAGACCCAGGCCGAGGGGATACGCATGCTCTCGGCGGTCGCTGCGGGCTATCAACAGGAACTCAAAGCGGCGCAGGCGCACGGGTTCCAACTCAAGCCACGCGACGGCCTTTCGGCTATGCCCGAGCGTGATGGCTATGGCCCGTCAAACAGCAAGCACCGCACGTTCCGTGGCTTCGCGCTCGATTTGCAGCGGCTCGAACGCATCGTGCGGCGCGACAATCACCTGGAGCACGACGATGGGGTGACCAGGGAAATGCTGTATGCGGTGGGTGCGCCGATGCCCAGGACGATCTGGAACACGATGAAGGGCTACGGGCTGCGTTCCGACCAATGGCCACCCTCGACGTGGGACGCGAGCGAAGATCGGACCTGGCATTCTCCTCATAGAAACAGGGGCCGAGGAAAAATCTAGATTTGGTCTGATTTGGCCCACCGGGGCCATTGATGCGGACGCATGCTGGGGAGCATGCGCATGCAGGTGGAGGTGCGACGCGAGGACGAGGACCCGCTGCGCACGCTCGCATTCAACGATCACCGCTCGGTCCGTGAGCAGGCCAGCTATCTACTGCACCTCAAGATCCGTGAAGAGGTAATCCGACTCGGCTTAGCACTCGAACCTGAGCCAATCGCCGAGGTCGCGTGAGCGACCCGTACTTCCGCTGGCTGCATTACCACCCGGCCGAGGCCGAAGCGTTGCGCGACGTGCCCGGCGCCGTGGTCAGCGCGCTGTGGGCCGCCGCCGTGAAAGAGGGCCGCCGCGAGGCGCTGCAGGCTTCGGCCTATCAGCAGGTCGTGCCGCTCTTGCAGGCGCTGCTGGACGAGCTGGTCGAGGACCGCGTGGATGCCGAGTTCGAGGCACTCGAGCCGAGCGCGTACTGGAAGGGGCCCTGATGCGCGTGCTCAGCCTCGGCGCCGGCGTGCAGTCCAGCACGCTGCTGCTGATGGCGCGCGAGGGCGAGCTGGACGTGGATGCCGCGATCTTCGCTGATACAGGCTGGGAGCCGGCGTGGGTGTACGAGCATCTCGCCCGACTCGAGGACCACGCGGCAGCAGCAGGTATCCCCGTCTATCGCGTCGGGACGGGCACGCTTCGGCAGGACGCGCTCGACAACAAGACGATGTCCTGGCAGCCGCTTTACTCAGTCGGTCCGACCGGCGCTCTAGAGCAACTCAAGCGCCAGTGCACGCGCAACTACAAAATCCGCCCGATTCGGCGGAAGGTGCTCGAGTTGAACGGCGGGACGAAGCCCCAGGTCGAGCAGCTGATCGGCATCAGTCTCGATGAGTGGCAGCGCGTACGCGACTCGGACGTGCAGTACATCAGGAACGTCTATCCGCTGATCGACAGGCGCATGACGCGCGCGGACTGCGTCGCCTGGTTGCAGCAGCATGGGTACCCGATCCCGCGCAAGTCAGCCTGTATTGGTTGCCCGTTGCGTACGAACCGCGAGTGGCGCGAGATTCGCGCTGATCCGGAGTCCTGGCGCGACGCCGTCGATTTCGATGAGCGGATTAGACGCGTGCGGTCCCGCACGCGTCTGCAGGAGGTCTTCGTCCATCGCGACGGCGTCCCTCTCATTCAGGTCGATCTGCGTAGCGAGCAGGACCGCGGCCAACTCGAGATGTTCGATGAGGAGTGCGAGGGAGTGTGCGGTGTATGACTGAGAGTGAGCAGCGGGTGACGTTCCGCAAGCAGGTCTCCGACGGCAATTACGGGTCGGAGGTGGCCGAGGCGACCGTGTTCGCCGGCGACGACACCGACGAGGCGATCGCCGCGGCACTGGCGACGGCCAGGCGGCTGGTCCACCAAGAGCTGCGTCAGTCGCCCTCAGCGCAGGTGCGGCGCGCGCTGGACTACCCGCCGCACGAGCGTGAGGAGCGCTGGCGTCAGGCCGAGCAGAGCGCCGAGGTGGAGCTCGCCGCGGGGCTGCGCGACAACGCGCGCTCGAACTACGACGACGACGAGGACATCCCGCTCTGATGGCGCGGCACCTGGTGGCCAGCGTCATGGTGCTCAGCTCGCTGCTCGGTCTGGCCCGACCGGCCGCGGCGGCCGACCCCGACCCGGACGACGTGGTCGCGCTGGCCGATGAAGCCGGCGTGGACCAGGTCGACCTGCTCGGCGCGGCGAATGCCACGGGACTCAGCCCGCGGTCGTATTTGTACGCCGTCGGCGAGCTCGAGCGGCCGCGCCCGCTGGTCCTGCCGCCGCCGCTGAATGCAGCGATCGAGGCGCGGCTCGACTGCATCCAGGCGTACGAGTCGCGTGGCTACGCCGGCGCGGTCAACCGCTCGAGCGGCGCCAGTGGACTCTTCCAGTTCCTGCCGTCGACGTGGCGCACGACCCCGCAGGGACGGGCTGGGCTCTCCCCCTTCGACGCGGTGGCGGCGCGCAACGCGGCGCGCTGGATGCTGAACCAGGGGCGCGCGCGCGAGTGGGTGCCGGTGTTGAGGGGCTTGTGTTAGCGCTGCAGATCCTGACGATATGGCTGCTGTTCGGATTGCTGGTGGCACTGCTGTTTGGCGCCGCGATGGGCGCGGGTGGCGGCCGTGACGGACACTGACGTGCTGCTGGTGGTGGGCTGGCTGGCGGCGACGGTGTGCGTGTGCATGGCCGTTGCGCGCTGGATGAGGTTGTTCTGATGCGCCTGTCGCGGTCGGTGCTCTATCTGCACGAGGACTTCGCGCCGCGGCCACAGGCGCGCAAGCGGCCGCTGCTGTACTGGCTGATGCGGCTGCGGCGCTGGTGGCGACGCTGGTGACGATGCTCCTCGCGCTCGTGCTGTTCGCTCAGACCAGCAACCCGTGGGACGGGAGTTGGAAGTGGTCCACGTATGCCGATCGTGCGGCGTGGGATGTGCTCTGGAAAACGCAGATTGGCGTATATGCCGACGCGAACTGCGGTCAGCCGTACTTCGGCACCTACTGCAAGAAGGCCGATGGCACCTTCGGTTTTGTGGCGCGGTGATGTACCTGAGCGGCGTGATGACCCAGACGTTGCTGGCCAACCCTCGGCCCGAACTCGGCCTGATGTATCAGCCGGGCATGGGCAATGACTCGCGGGCGTTCCCGTTCTGGAAGTTCGCCTGCGACAACGGACGCTTCGCCAAGCCTGACGAATGGAACGCTGGCGACTGGCTCGAGTGGCTGGCTGGCCTCCGCCGTTATCGCCAGAACTGCCTGTTCGCCGTGGCGCCAGACGTGGTCGGCGACGCCGTGGCCACGCTGCAACTGTCGATGCCCTACCTCGAAACGATTCGCCAACTCGGCTACCGCGCGGCGTTCGTCGCCCAGGACGGCTTTCACGATGCGTTTCCGAACCCGGACACCTTCGACGTGCTGTTCATCGGCGGCCGCGACGAGTGGAAGTTCGCCGAGGATGGGGGCTATGCATCTGCACGCTGGGCGCGTTCGCACGGCAAGCCAACGCACCAGGGCCGCGTCAACAGTGAGCGGAGGTTGGTCACGATGATGGTTTCGCTTTTCGATTCGGCCGACGGCACCTACCTGAAATACGGACCCGACCAGAACTGGTCGCGTCTCAATCGCTGGCTCGACGTGATCCATCACCAATCATGCATGGAGGTGGCATGACACAAGCGATCAAGCCGCTGACGGCGGACGTTGGGCTCGAAAAGCAGAGCATCTCGGTGCAGGACCTGGTCGAGCTGACCGGCTTCAACATCGTCGAATTGGCCGAGATGCGCGGCGAAGGCGGCGTGGCGGCGAATGCCGACAACGCGGGTCTGCTGCGCTTCTGCGTCCAGGCTAAAGCGCGCGGATTGGACCCGCGTAAGCGGCAGTGCTTCTGGATTCCGCGCGGCGGCAAGTGGACGTTTACGACGTCGATCGACGGGTTCTCGGCGATGGCCGATCGCACCCAGCGTTTTGGCGGCGCGGACGCGCCCGAGTTCCGCGGCGTGCTCACCGTGAAGGAAGGCCAGCGTGAGATCGATGTGCCGATGCACGCCGAGGTGACGGTGTGGAAGATGGTCGGCCCCTGGGACCATCCGGTGACGCGGCCCTTCCGCGGCACGGCCGACTGGGCGGAGTTCTATCCGGGCGACGGCGAGGTCGGCCGCATGTGGCGCAAGATGCCGAGGAGGATGCTTTCCAAATGCGCGCTCGCGCAGGCCCTGCGTCTGGCGTTCCCCGAGCAGCTGGCGGATGTCGAGCTGGTGGACGAGGGCGCGCCGGTCGTCGACGTGCAGGAGGCGTACGTGCCGACGGACGTGCGCGAGGTGTCCGACCGCGACCTGGTGCGCGAGCCAACCGAACGGATCTGGCAGCGCTGGCTCGAGCTGGTGGTGGACGCGGACGACATTGGACTGAGCCCGCCCAAGCTCGAGCTGCCGATCGAGCGGGCCGAGTTGAAACGCCGCGGCAACGAGCTGGTCACGGCCATCTCCGAGCGCCAGGAGCAGCTCGATAAAGAGGAGGCGGCGGTGTAGGCATGCCACTGCCGCAGACAATCCCGGGCGAGACCGAACGCGAGTACGCCTGGCGCGTGTTTCCGAACGACGCGCTGCGCATCCTGAGCGACGCCGAGGCGCCCACGCGGCGCTGCAACCAGAGTAAATGTGCCGCACCGATCTGGTGGGGGATCACGCGCGCGAACGGAAAACGCTGTCCGTTCGACATCAAGCCCGACGGCGAGCGCACAGGAACCAGTCATTGGCGCACCTGCAGAGATCGTCCGGGACGGAAACACTGATGGGTCGTTTCCTGCTGGTGGAGCTCGAGCCGGACCTGGCGAAATTCGGAACGACGCACAACGCGGCGTTCCTGTCGGTGCAGCACGTCAATGGCGTGCGGTCCGTGTGCGACCTGTCGGCCATCAGCCGCGACACCCTCGCCACGTTCTTGATGACTGATGCGGAACGCGCAGTGGGTTTACGACGCAATCGCTCGACCACCGAGCGCATCCTGCGTCGCTACTGGGCCAGCTAAACGCCCGAAAGGAGTCATCCCTATGCTTCAACCGATGTGCGGCAGACTCGCCAGCGTGCGCGCCACACCCTCGCGCGCCGACGACGTGCGGACCGTCGTGCGGGTCCTGCTCGAGTTTCACGATATCCCGGTCGACTCGCTGATCGAGCTGCTGGACGAGCAGGTCGGCGTTGTCATCGCGCGCGCCGCGCCCGCGGCCACGCCGCTCGAAATGGCCATCGCCAGGGCTCCCGAAACCAATGGCACGTCGACTGATTCGGTCACGCTCCCAGCCGCCGGTCGGCGTCGGCGCGGCACTCAGGCGCAGCCCACCGAGGGCGAGCAGGACTAGCTCGCGGACCATCCATGATGGGCTGGTTGTCGCTGCGCAGGATGGTCTATGACCGCGACGGGGGGTTGTGTCAGGTGTGCCTGCTGCCGGTCGGTCGGCGCTGGGACGCCGGCCACCTGGTAGACCGCTGCGTCGGCGGCGACAACACGCTCAGCAATCTGGTGCTGATGTGCGCCCATTGCAATCGGCGGGTAAAGCCGATTACGCGCACGCTGGCCGAAGCCCAGGCGTGGCTGGAGGAACGCCGCGACCGGGCCCGCGGTGTGGCGCTGCCGGATGACTGGCGCACGTTTTACGAATTGATGTACGGGAGGCGCTGAGATGCCGTGGGCGAATCTCGACGACCACTTCCACGACAATCCGAAGGTGCTCGAGACGCCGCTGCCCGGGGTCGGTCTGTACGCCATCGGCTTGAGCTACTGCAGCGCGCACATGACGGACGGCTTCATCCCGCAAGCGGTGGTGCGGGGCATCCGCGGCTGGACGACCGCGGTGCGCATGCTGACGGAGCGCAAGTTATGGGAGCCGGTGGAAGGCGGCTTCCGCGTGCACGACTATCTGCAGTGGAACCGCAGCCGCGCGCAGGTCCTGGCCGACCGCGCCGCGGCGGCCGACCGGAAGCGCATGTCACGCCGGACTCCGGCCGGACACAACGGGCATGTCACGCCGGACGCGGAGCACGATGTCCGGCCGGAGTCACACCCGGATGTCCGGCCGGAGTCACGCCGGAGTCACACAACTCCCGCGCGCGACCAATCCAACCCCATCCAATCCGGACGGCCTCCGGCCGTCCCCGGATCCCCCGAAACCCCCCTTACCGCGGCGACTGGCGCTGATGGGGCTGCGCCCCGCGCCGTCGCCGATTCGCCAGTGACGCTGCACCACGACGGGGCAGAGTGTCCGATCTGCCGCTTGCCGTACACCGGGCCGTATCTCGAGCACACCGCGGCGAGGCACAAAGTCAACGCCGAGGCTACCCCGGGTAATCTGTTCGGCCATCGGCGTGACCCGGCCGAAGCCCCGCCGCCCGATGTGGCGGCCCAATTTGCTGCCATGCATCAGCGTCTCCAGTCGCTGCCGGACGAGCAGAAACACGCATGAACGCACCCGACGCGAGCCCCCCCGCAGCGTCGCGGCGCGTTGTTTTAGGCCCGCCGGATGGGCTTCACCAGCCCACCGGCGGCGCTGATTTAACAATTTTGGGATCGGTCCCAGCGCATCAACCGACGCGTGAAAAGTGGGGACTGTTCTGTCGGTCCTGCGGTGTCCGCTGGCCATGTCTGCGAGCCCACCGGCGTGCGATTCTGCGCGCCCTGACGCCTAGCGAAATGATGCCCCATGCATGAGGCAAACCCCATGCAGAGGCGGATTTGCGGACGGAAGACCCGCGGCGGCTATCCCTGCAAGATCTCGCCGATGCGCGGCCAGACCGTCTGCCGCATGCACGGCGGGATGGCGCCACAGAACATCAAGACCGCGGAGGAACGCTTGCGTGCGATGGTCCACCCGGCCATCTCGGGGCTCGCGGAGCTCATCCACAAAGCCGATTCCGACTCGGTCCGACTGTCGGCCATTCGCGATCTGCTGGACCGCACCGGCTACAAACTGCCCGAGAAGCTCGAGACCAGCGGCGACACGACGATCCGCGTCGAATACGCCGACGTCGCGACACCCCTGATGCGACTGGCGGATGAGCGTGGCAACGGCCACGCCGACTAACGTCACCATCACCCTGCCGCGGCCACTCGACTGGCAGCGCGACGTGATGGATGCTCGAGCGCGCTTTTCGGTGCTCGCGTGCGGCCGTCGCTCGGGCAAGTCCACGCTCGGCCAGCACCAGTTGATTGTGGCGGCGCTCGCGGGTCGGCCAGCCGGCTACTTCGCCCCCAGCTACAAACTGCTCGGCGAGTTCTGGCGCGAGCTGCGCACCACGGTCGAACCGATCACGCGCAGCAAGTCCGAGCAGGACCACCGACTCGAGCTCGCGACGCGGGGTGTGATCGAGCTCTGGTCGCTGGACGACCCGAACCCGGCCCGCGGTCGGAAGTATGCGCGCGTGGTGGTCGACGAAGCCGCGATGGTGTCGAACCTGCTGGACATCTGGCAGCTCGCCATCCGCCCGACCCTCGCGGATTTCGCCGGCGACGCGTGGTTCCTGTCGACACCCCGCGGACTCAACGATTTCCACCAGGTCTACCAGTTCGGCCAGGACCCACTCGAGCCGGCGTGGCGATCGTGGCAGATGCCGACCAGCGTCAATCCCTACATCGGCGCGGAGGAGATCGAAGCCGCACGGCACGAGCTACCGGAGCGGGCCTTTGCCCAGGAGTACCTGGCCCAGTTCGTCCAGCTCGAGGGCGACGGCGTCTTCCGCGGCGTGCAGGCCGTCGCTCGGTTGCAGCCAACACCACCCCAGCGCGGGCATCAGTACGTCTTCGGCGTTGACTGGGGTCGCAGCAACGACTTCACGGCCATCAGCGTCATCGACGTCAGCGTCGGCGAGCAGGTCGCGCTGGACCGCTTTTCGAACATCGACTTCGAGTACCAGTCCGAACGGCTGCACCGCTGGGCCGAGCTGTACCACCCGCTGCAGATCGTGGCCGAGTCCAACTCGATGGGCGGACCGCTCGTCGAGCGCTTGCAGACCGGCTACGGGCGCCTGGTGGGCAGACCGCGCGCGGCGCTGCCGATCTACGCGTGGACCGCGACGAATGCGTCGAAGGCCGCGGTCATTCAGAGCCTGGCATTGGCCATCGAGCAGGGGCAATTGACGCTGCTGGACGACCAGGTGCAGACCGCCGAGCTGCTGGCCTTTGAGAGCAGCGTGACCGTGACGGGTATGGTGCGCTACTCCGCACCGTCGGGATTGCACGACGACACGGTCATCGCGCTCGCACTGGCGCACCTCGGCGAAGGGCTCGAGTCCGCACCCCACGGGCGCAGCGCGTACCGCTTCGCGGCCGGCAGGCGATGATGTGGCGGCCGCTCCGTCAGTAGGCCGCAGGCATCGCCGGTCTGGATTGCTCCAACTTCTTCCCGCCTGTTCCGACCCTGCACGGCGATTGTGCAGGCTGGCCGCCACTGCCGGAGACGCCATTCTAAATGAGCCGCCGGCGTGAAACATCCCCGTGAAACACTGAGCGTTACACTCGCAGCGTCGTGGCCATCGACCGCTCGAAGAAGGAGCTGAAGGCTCCCGACAGCGAATACCTCACGTCGCTACAGACCGAGCTCGGCGATCTATACCTCCAGCAGGACAACGACATCGACCTGGTCCGCGAGCAGCGCGAGATGCGCCGACCCGCGCTCAGCGAGGCCGACAAGGACTACGTCCTCGTCCACGTCGACCCGCGCGACCCGGACATTACGGAAGAGGCGTTCCAGCAGACCGCCATCCTGACGCTCGAGCGCCCCAAGTTAGCCATCGTCGGCGGCGAAGGCGACACCGCGCAGACCGTGGCCAGCAAGCTCGAGCACTTCACCGAAGAGACGCTGTGGGAGTGCGGCACGCGCGAGCCGGGCTCCGACACCATGACCCAGGTCACCGACGCGACGCTGAACGACGGCGGCGGCTGGGCCAAAATCCTGTGGGCCAGCGACCTGTGGTCGGAGCGCTACGGCATTCCCGACCCGGCCAAGAGCGCGTCGTCGACGACCGCGGACTACACCGCGTACGACAAGCTCACCGAAGAGGCCAAGAAGCGCGCGGGGCCGCCGTTCGTGTGGTCGTATGTCGATCCGCGCAAGGTGTACCCGCAGTGGAGCAACGGCTACCTGTGCGAGGTGCTCGAGGTCAGCCAGATGCCGATGCGATCGGCGTTCCGCCGCTACCGCCTGGGCTATGACTCACAGGGCAACATCGTGCCCGAAGAGCTCGGCCAGTCGCAGAACCTGATCGAGGCGTCGCGCAACATGCTGAGCTCGGTGACCTTCCTGGAGCACTGGGACGACACCTGGGTCTCGTACGCCATCTGTGGCCAGAACATGAAGGGCGACCCGACGGGGTACATCGTCAAGCAATTCCGCCACAAGTACCCGTTCGGCGTGCCCTACGACTACGCGCCAGGCTTGACCATGAACTGGTGGCGCAACCGCAAAATCGGCTGGGGCATCGGCCGCACCAAACTGTGGCTGGTGCAGTACCGCGCGTACCTGCGCGCCATGCACGCGCAATACGTGGCAAGGGACCTGCTGTCGCCGCTGGTGACCTACGGCGACACGCCCGCGGCGATGATCATCGGCGACGACGGCAAGCCGAAGGAAACCGACCCGACGGTGCATCCGGGCGAGATCCTGAACCTGCCGCCCGGTCGCCAGCTGCAGCGCATCCAGTACCCCGACGCGGCGACCCTGGAAAAACACATGGCGTTGATCGATGGCGCGATCCGCGACCTCGAGTCGCCCAGGGTGACCACCCTGAGCGGTATGGAGGGCGCCGGTTTCGCTATCAGTCAGGTGCTCAGCTACTCGAGGACCCGCGTCGGGCCCGTCCGCCACGGCATCGAGAGCCTGCTCAAGGGTCAGACCGAGAAGTTGTGGACGCTGATCCGCGAACGCGCGGGTGAGAAAGTCTGGGTGTTCTCGGGCGGCGTCGATGTCGGCTCGGGAACGCAGGTCGCCGAGTTCATCGGCTTCGGGCCCAAGGACCTCGAGCGACCCATGCGCATCAAGTGGGAAGTTCAGGCGCAACTTCCGACCGACGAGATGATCATGGCCCGCTACGCGCACGAGCGGCTCGCCGCGGGTACGTTCGGCAAGGACGAAGCGGTCACCTACCTGGGCGACAACCCCGACGAGATTCGGCGCAGCATCGCGCGCGACCGCATCCGCGCCAGCCCGGCGTACCAGAAGTGGCTGGACGCCGAGGTGTTCATGGAAGCCGGCCGCGGCGACATGCTGCAGAAGGCGCAGGACGCGGAGCAGCTCGCACTGAGCGGCCAGCTCCAGGCGGGTCTGCCGCCCGGTGGTCCGCCGGGGCAGCAACCTCAGCCAGGCGTGTTCGAAGGTGGTGGGCCCGGTGCTGGCGGCGTGCCGGATCTTGGCGCGCTGGCGGCCGCGCCAAACGGAGCCGGGGTGGGTCCGCCGGCGTACGGGCAGGTCATTGGTGGCGCGCAGCAGCCAGGCGGCACACTGCCACCCGGTGGCGTGCCGTTCGGGCCGCAGGGCGCGGCTGCACCAGGAGGTGGCTAGTCATGGCTCGCGTAACCAGGACCGTGAAGTACACGCCGTCGAGCGACGCGCGCGCCGACAAGAAGGCAGGCATCAAGCCGGGCTCGAAGCGCGACATCGCTCTCGACAAGAGCCGCGGGGTGAAGGACAAGGGCAAATAGCCTGAGCCGTGGCCTACACCACGCCGGGCACGCGCCAGAACGAGATCGTGCGTCTCCAGTCGGAGATCACCAACGAGATTCAGCGCGACGCGCCGGAGATCGCGCAGGGCGTCTTCGGCGACAACAAGAACCATCCCGACATGGCGCAGGTCAGCAACGCGCAACTCGACGACCTGTACCGCTCGAAGTACATGGCGAACGATCGGCAGTGGCTGCAGGCGGAAGCGCGGCGCGACCCGCAACAGTTCCTGGACGTCGCCAAGCGCATCGGCGTGCAGCCACCGAGCACCGCCCCAGGCGTCGCACCACCCCCGCCACCCGGTGCCGGCATGCAGGCGTTCGCGGCGAACGCGTCAGCAGCGCTGGCGCCAGCCCCACCACCTGCCCCAGCCCCAACTCCAGTGCTCCCACCGCCAGCAGCGTTACCGGTCGCACCGGTCGCTCCGCCACCAGTCCCCGTCATCCTCGGACCTAACGGTCTGCCGCTGCCGCCTTCGGGTCCGTAGCCATGCCGGGCACGATCCTCCTCGACGACCTGCGCGACTCGATCCAGGACCAGCTTCACCAGCACGTCCAGAGCCTGCTCGGTCAGGCGCAGCAGGTCGGCCAGCAGGTCGTGCAGCCGGTGCAGGCCGCTGCTGGACTGGCGCAGGCGCCGCCACAGATCCAGGTGCCGTCGCCCGACCAGGTGCAGAGCACGCTGCTGCAACACGTCAACGGCCTGACACAGGGCGCGCAGCAGAACGCGCTGCAGGTCCTGGGCCAGGGGCAGCAGGCTGTCGGCGGCGCGCTGACTGAGCTCGGCGCGCAGCGCGACCAGGTGCAGAGCGCGCTGCTGGACCACGTCAACACCCTGACCGGTGGCGCACAGAGCGGACTGCAGTCACTGGCGACGGCGGTGCAGCCGACGATCCAGACGCTTGGCGGCGGGCAGCCGTCGATCAGCGGTGGCGCACCTGTCGATACCAGCGCGGCCGCGGCACCACCAGACCGGTCGATGTCGCTACAGGACTACGCCAGGGCCGCGGCTCAGCGCGCGGGCATCGATCCGCAGATTTTCGTTGCCCAGATCCAGCAAGAATCCGGCTTCGACCCTACGGCCAAGTCACCCGCGGGTGCGCTCGGTGTCGCCCAGTTCATGCCCACCACCGCGCAGGGCGTGGGTGTCGATCCGACCGATCCGTACGCCAGTCTGGATGCCGCGGCGCGGCTCGATGCACAGAACCTGAAGAAGTACAACGGCGACTACTCGAAGGTGCTTGCGGCCTACAACGCGGGCGGCGGAGCCGTTGACCAGTACGGCGGCGTACCACCGTTTGCCGAAACGCAGAACTACGTCAAGACGATCCTCTCGAGCGCGCAGCAGCGCAGCACGCGACCCGCCAGTGACCTGGGCTATCAAGATGTCTCGCAGTTCGGCGACAGCCAGCTGACCAGCGCGGAGGCCTACGCAGCCTGCGGGCCCGCGGCCGCGGTCAGGTTCGCGGAGCGGTTCGGGCGCAATCCGACGCTGCGCGAGGCGACCGACCTGGCCAAGGACGTTGGCTGGACGTCGCAGGGCGGCATGGCCGGCATCGCCAGCGAGCAGAAGCTGATGACCAACCTCGGCATCGACACCAAGATCGTCGGCCGCGACTGGTCGGCGTATGCCAAGGAAGCGGCGACCGGCAACCCGGTCACCATCAGTACGCCGGGCCACTACTTCTACGCCGACGGCTACAACGCGGAGTCCGGCGCGTTTCACGTTGGACGTTCGGGGCTGGATCTGAAGGGCGGCGCGGAGTGGATGACGCCGGCCCAGATGGAAAACCTGATGGGCACCGCGCAGGGCGCGCTGTTCTCCAACAACCCCAATGTCCCTGCCAAGGGCTCGGTGACCGCCAGCGACGAGCCGATCAACCTCGGCGGTCGACCCCAGGCCAGGGCGCCGCTGGTCATGGGCGGCATGCAGGACGCCAGTGGCAACGTCGTCGCCGACCAGGGGCCGACGCCGATCCAGACCGCGCAGGACGTGCTGGGCGGCGCGGCAGAGGCCGTTACCACTCGAGTGGGCCAGGTGGCGTCGGACTTGGGCAGCGCGGCGCAGGGTGTCCTGGGCGCAGCGCAGGACATCAACCGCATCCAGCCCGGTACGGAAGCGGTGCGGGCCATTACGCCAGCGCTCGGTGGAGCGGCGCAGCAAGTCGGTCAGACCGCGCAGGACATCAACCGCCTGCAGCCCGGCGCGGCAGCAGTCCAGGCGGCAACGCCGGTGCTGGGTGGCGTGGCCAGCGATATCGGGGCGGGTGCGCGCGGCGTCGTAACCGACCTGGGCGGCGCGGTGTCCAACGCCTACGGGCTGAACCGAACGCCGCAGGAGCGTCAGGCCGCCGACGAGCAGTACCAGCGCGACGTCCAGGCCGCGGCGGAGGCGATGAACCGGCGCGGCAACGAGCCGATTACGGTCGGCGACGTCGCATCCAACGCCTGGAACCAGATCATCGGCGCCAACCCGCCGATGGGCATCAGCCTGCAGCAGTACCAGGACGCGCAGAACGTCAAGAACCAGTGGCTCGAGCAGAACAACCCGGCCCGCGACGTGCTGGTTCTGGGCGGTCTGACGACGAGCATCGCCCAGCAGCTCACGGACCCACTGATGATCGCCACGTTTGGCCCGTCGATGGGGCTCGGGCGAGCCGCGGGGGCGGCGACTGCCGAGCGAGTTGGCGGCGTGCTGACGGGTCGTCTGGCTCCGCGGGCGGTGGAGTTCGCGTCGACGGTCGCCGACAAGCTGGCGTCCGGGGCCATCATCGGCGGCGTTCAGAACGCGCTGTTGGAGGCCGAGAAGCCGGACGCGACGCCTGAATCGGTGTTTACCGCGCTCTGGCAAGGGGCCGGCTTCGGCGCGGCGGCGGACGTGGGCAGTGCCGCGGCAGCGCCCGTCGTGCGGCGCATCGGGCAGACCCTGATCGATCGCGCCGCAGAGCTTCGTCCGCGGGTAGCGGAGTTCCTCGGCTCGGAGGCGGGGGGCGTGCGTTTGCCGGCGCAGCAGGATGTGCTGCACGGTCAAGCCGTGCCGCGACCGGGCTATGAGCCAGGCACGCCCGAGCACACGACCGAGACGTTCCTGCAGGACCAGGCACGCCAGCAGGGCACGCCGCGGCCAACGATCAGCGGCGCCGACGTCGCGTCACTGCCGGGCATGGCCGGCTCGCGCTCGCGTGGTCTGCAGGAGGTCCGCGACGCGACCGAAGCTGGTCTGCCCGCGGCGCGCTGGTATCAGCAGATCGTGCAGCAGGTCCGCCAGGACACCGGTCAGGACATCAACCCGCGCGAGGCGGCGGTGCTGATGGGAGCGACCGGCGGCAACGCAGGGGTGCAGCCCAACTACCACGCCATGCTGTCGGTCTTCGACGCCATGCGTCAGGCCAAGCCCGACCTGGTCGGCTTGGAGAACCTGGACTTGCCGCAGGTCAAGGCGACGACGGCGTTCAAGGACGTACAAGCGCTGGTCCGCGCTGACTCGGCGTACATCGACGACGACATGCTGGCGAAGGTCATGCGCGGCTATCGCACGGGCGAGGTGCCGGTCCCGTCAGGGGCCAAACTCAGCAGCTACACCCAGGATTTCCTGCACGCGCTGAGCGAGTCGTACGCGCCGTACTCAACGCAGGACGTCCATCAGGGCCGGCTGTTCGGCGCCAGGCCAGACGTGCAGGGCGGTAAGCCGCTGCCGGACGTGTCGCAGAATGACCAGGCGTACCGCACCATGCACGCGCTGACAAATTGGGTGGCGCGCGAGATGAACCTGCCGCCTGACCAGGCGCAGGCCGCGGGGTGGACGACGTTCCGCACGCTGTGGACCGATCCGATTATCGGGCCCGAGCTCCGCAACGATCGCATCGGGCTCTCGGACGCGATCAAGCAGGGGCAGCAAGCGGGCTTGCTCAACCCGCAGACGCTGGCGACGGGTGGTCTTGACGAAGTCAGAGGTCCACGGATGGGTCCGCCTACTTCGTGGTCGAACAAGATCAACGACGTACGCGACCGCATCCGTCAGAACGGCAGCTACAACGCTCCGCCACCGGCGAGCGCGACGGCGCTGGGCGACATCGCGCTCTACCACCCGTCGATCCAGTCCGCGCTGCAGAAGCGCACCATCCTGGACCCGAGCGGTTTCGAGTACGGCACGGTCAGCGGGCCGAAGACGGGCATCCGCCGTCCAGTCGGGGCCGAGCCGGCGACTGCGCTGCGCGACCTGGCACTCGCCGATCAGCCGGTCATTCGCGTACCAGGAGAGCTCCAGGTCGACCCGTCGACGGGCAAGATCCCGTGGCTCGCGCTCGAGCATGACGTTCAGCAGACGGCCGGGCACGCCTACGTCACGGTGGCCGGCGTGGGCGACGACGCCGCGCACCTGATCGGCCAGCGGCTCGGTGCTGACCGCTTCAACCACGCCGACCCGACCGCGAAAAGCGCGGGCGGCATCGCGGTTGACCTAGGATCTCGCGCGGACCAGGCGCGCCTCTCGGATGCGCTGCGCGCGCAAGGGCTACCGGTCCTCAGGGAGACGGCCGGCATGGGCGTGCGCGTGCCATTGATGGAGGGCAAGGCGGTCGCGCTCGTTCGTCAAGTGCAACAAATCCTGAACGCAGAAGGGATATCGGGTACACTTACAGACTACAGAGGAGCGACACATGCCGTTGAGTCCGGAGGACCAGGAGCGCGCGGAGCTGGACGCGCTGGGAGTCAAGCCGGCGCCGCCGGACCACTGGGTCTACAAGCAGGGGACGGCGTTCGTCGGCAGCAACTCGCGCAAGCCGTCTTCCGCGACGCCGCTCCGGCCGCGGAAGCAGGAGCCGCCGCTGCCACCGGGGGAGGGCTTCGTGGCGCCCGACAACGCGCAGAATCCACCCTCGGCCTCCACCTCAACGTAGGCGGCGCCGTCGCGGGCGGCGTGGCCGGCAACGTCGCGACACCCGAGAACGCCACGCCCGAAGAGCGCCTGCGCAACATCGCGCTGGGCGCCGGTGCCGGCCTGGCCGCTGGCCGACTCGTCCCGCGCGCGCTCGAGGGGGGCTTCCGCGCACCGCGCATGGCCGACGTTGCCGAGTTGGCGCGCAGCGAACGCGGCGAGGTGCCGATCGTGCCGGGCGAGCAGTTGCCACCGGAGCGGCCTGGTCCCGTCGGTCGGGAGCCAGCCGGCGCGCCACCCCAGAGCCTGAGCGAGGTGCACAGCAACCCGCACCTGCTGCGGGAAGCCGCTGCTGGCGAGACGCCGATGACCGACGAGCAGCTCGCGGCGCACTACGACCAGTTGGACCAGCGCTACCAGCAGAATCAGGACCGACTCGCGTCGATCGACGAGCAGTTACGCAATCCGAATGCCAAACCGGAGCGGCCGCCGTGGGCGGCTGGCTGGACCAACGACGAGCTGGCGCAGGTCGCCAGCAGTCACGGCGCGAGTCCGTACGAGCCGCTGTGGTGGGAGAAGGTCGGGCTGAACACGGGCTCCGACGAGGTCAAGCGACTGGCGGAGGGTGGATTCCGCACGCCGAACGCGGGCCGCGAGCCGACGCCGACGGAGCTCAGGGCGGAGCGCAACACGCTTGCCGCCGAGCAGCGCGACATCCAGGCCGCCGCAGATCAACTCGGCAACGCGGCGCCAGGCCAGCGGTTCACGACTCGGACGCAGACGCCGGCTGACCTGCCGTTCGCGGGTGGGGAGGAAGAGGCGCCGCACGGACCGTACGCGACCGAGCAGGCGTCGTCAGGGCCCGGCTCGCTGGCGGAAGACATCGTCACCCAGAACGGCAGGAAGTCGTACGCCGACCCGCTCACCGGTGACGGTCTGCGCGAGGCACCAGGTGAGGTCGTCGGCACCAGGGGCGGCGTCACCGGTCGCGGCATCAGCGACGTGGAGGCCGCCCGCGTCGGCGAGCCGAGCAGCGAAACCGTCGCGCGTATGCCGAACCTCGACGCGATGCTCAAGGGCGACATGCCCGAGGTCCGCGCCCAGATCCAGCGCGCCGCGGAAGACAACCCCGAGCTCTTCGACGCCTATCGTCAGGGGCGGATCAGCCACGACTCGCTGGTCACCGACCTGGCGACGAAGGTCGGCATGACGCGCGAGCAGTGGCTCAAAACACCGGTCGGCAAGGGCTTCAGCACCGAAGAGATGGTCGCGTTGCAGGCCGCGGCGATCGACGCGCAAGCGCGCTCGGAGCAGATGGCCAAGGACATCGCCGCGCGTGGCGGTGTCGATGCGCTGTCGCCCGAGCAAGTCGCGTACGGGCTCAACGAGCTGGTCAATAACACCCGGCTGCTGGCGGTTGCCAGGGGTGGACGGACGACCGCGGGTCGCACGCTGAATGCGCTGAAAAATCGGCTGGACGCGACGCTGGCGCGCGGCATTACCGCCAGCAACGATCGCATCGCCGCGACCAGGTTGGCGTCGCAGGCGCGGGCCGCCGTCAAGCGGGCCACGCAGCAGCTCGAGCAGGCCAAGGAGCTCGATGCCGAGAAGCAGGCGGTCGTCAAGCGCTTGCGGCGCGGTGATGTCACCCCAGTGCCATCGACTGAAGAGGAGCAGATTGCTGCACGCGAACGTGGCTACGAGAACATTCCACCGGAGCGTCGTGGTCCTGTCGGACCGGGTGAGCAGGTCGGCATGCCCGGCACGCCGCCGCCCAGGGTCAAGGTTTCCAACAGCATCATCGACCAGATCGCCGAGGCGTACGACCAGCTCGATCGCTACCAGGCCATGTCGCTGCACGAGAAAGCGGACGACTACAACGCGCTGAAAGCCCAGCGCGATGCTGCCGCCGCGAGGCGGAAAGCGGCTGTCCGCGAGCCGCCGCAAGAGCTCCTTTCGGCGCTGCAGGCCGAGCTGAAAGCCGAACGCGACAACTTCGCCAAGCGCAAAGACACCTGGGAGACGATGGCGTTCTGGGACTCGAAGGCCAACGAGAATGCCGTGGCGAAACGTAACGCCTTCCGCGGCGGGTTGTACATCGAGCAGTACCGCAAGGCCGCGGACCTGGCCGCGAAGTCCGCGGAAGCTGACGCGAAGCGGGCGTGGAATCTCGAGTCGAAGCGGCAGAGCCTCCAGACCCAGAAGGCGACCACCCTGCTCGAGGCGGTCGGCGGCGCCAGACCGTCGCGCGAGCTCCTGGCTGCCTATGTCGAGGCGGTCAACTCGAACGACCCGCTGGCCGCCGGCAAGTTCGTCAAGGGGCTGATGACACCCGGCTGGTGGGCCAGGGCGCAGACGCTGCGTATCGCTGGACTGCTGTCGTCGACGATCACCCACATGGCCAACATGGTCGGCAACGTGACCCAGGTGCCGCTCGAGGTGGCCACGCACGCCGCGGTCGTGCCGATCGACTGGGCCCGCGCCAGGGCGACCGGCGGGCGGCGGGTTGCCTACATGGCCGAGCTCGGACCGATGCTCGAGGCGTACGGACCGGGCTTCCTGGCGTCGATGCCGGACGCGGTGAAGATCCTGCAGACGGGGATCACGCCCGCGGATGCGGTCAAACTCGAGAACATCCGCCCAGGCTTCGCTTCCGGCTCGGGCAAGGTCGACGCCGCGTTGGAAGGTCCGCTGCGGGCGCTGCAAGCCGAGGACCAGTTGTTCAGGGGTGGCGCGTTCGCGATGCAGGCCGCGCGGGTCGCGACCAGGTACGCCTACCGCGAGGGATTCCGCGGCGAGCAGCTCGCCGGGCGCAGGGCGAACATCATCAAGAATCTCGAGGACTACCCCGACCTGTACAAGGAAGCCCACGACGCCATGCTGCGGATGGTCTTCCAGGAGCACCGTGACTGGATTCCGGCGCCGCGGGGCGCCGCGCGCGGGGTCGTCTCCCAACCCCTGCCGTTCATCAAGACGCCGGCCAACATCACCGCCCAGGGCATGGGCCTGTCGCCGTTCGGCGTGGCCGGCTCGATCGAAGCGGTCCGCGCGCGCGGCGCGCTCGAGGCGACCGGCAAGGCGACCACGGCGCAGCTCGACCGGGCCACGCTGCTGGCCGAGCAGCGGATCGCCAGGACGGCCATCGGCACGGCGATCGTGGGTCTCGGTATCGGGCTGGGCGCCGGCACGTTCACCGGTGGCAAGAGCATGCTGACGGGCGCGTACGACCCGAATGAGGCCAGCACCTACCCGCAGGGTTGGCGCGAGTGGTCGATGGTGGCTGAAGATCCGGTCAGCGGCAACACGTACTACATCCCGATGCAGAACTTCGGCGCCGCGGGCGCGCCGCTGGCGATGGCGGCGATCCTGACCGACGCTGCCAAGCGCGGGCACAGTCTGCTGGACAAGGACGAGGTGGCTCGGGCGGCGACCAGCATCGGGCAGTACGTCCTCGACAACACCTTCCTGCAGGGCCTGTCGGACACGGTCAACGTGCTGCACGACCCGTCCCGGTATGCAAACAAGTTCCTCGAGAGCCTGGTCAGCAGCTACGGTCCGTACTCGGCGATGGGGCGTCAGATTCAGCGCGCGTACGGCGTGGCGAGCCGTAACCCGCACGACGGTCTGATGGGACTGGTCGAGGCGATGGAGGCCAACTATCCAGGTGTGAGCGGGAATGTGCCCGAGTCGCTCACGGCGATCGGCGAGCCGCGGACGCAGGGCATCTCGGGCGCCGCGGCGTTTGCGCTGCCGCTGCGGGCGGACATCCTGCGCGACGAGCCGACGCTGCAGGCGCTGCGCGCCAACGACGTCCGGATTCCGCCGCCGGCCAAGTCGGTCAATGTCGGCAATGGCTGGGCCATTGACCTGACCCCCGAAGAGCAGGACCAGGTCCAGCGCGCTCGAGGCGAGCAGATCCGCCAGCAGGTCGCGGCGGTGATGGATTCGACGCTGTATAAGAACGGTGACATCAGTGTGAAAAACCAGCTGCTCTCGAAGGCGATCAGCAACGCATCGCAGAATAGCGACGTGCTGTTCGTTCGCTCGCTGGGCGACGCCGACATCAAGCAACGCGCGGTGCGCAAGACCGTCCCGACGCCGTACACCGTCGCAGGGGAGCCCGCAGCCTGATGCCGTACAACTCCAAACAGCAGGCCGTCGACGCGCTGCGGCCCGGCTACAAGGTTGTCGGCGAGGCGCCGTACGTCGTCAAGGTCGCCAATCCCAAAGCAGGCCTGGCCGGCGAGCCGTCGCAGATCGATCAGCAGGCCGGCATCATCCTGTCGATCCAGGGGCCCGGCGGCGAGCCCGACTCGCTGATCGTCAAAGAGGTCGGCAACAACCCCAACACCAAGGGCGGCGTCGGCTTCGACGTCATCCAGGGCCCGCAGGGGAAACCGGCGACGACGAGCACGCCGGCCGCGGGGCTCGAGCGTCTGGACGCGAAGGGTAACCCGATACCCGCGGGCTCCAACACGCCGGCGGTCTATCTGCGCGATCCGAAGGCGCCACCGGGTACGCAGCCATTCAAGGTCGAAGGCGACCTGACAACCGACCCGTCGCAGTGGACGCCGATCGCCGATCCGAACGATCCGAGCGGCAAGCGGATCATCGGTCTGTGGGACCCGGTCAACAACAAGATTGGCGCCAGCGTCCAGTCCGCGGCGGGCAACAAAGCGTCCGACCCGTCGAAGTGGAACCCTGTCTATCGCTCACCTGGTGATGCCAGTAGCGGGGTGGTCGGGCAATGGGACCCGGTCAACAACGAGCTCCACGCGGTCTCGACGACCGCCGACGGGCGCCAGATCGTCACCACCCCGACGGCGATTTATTCGTTCAACAAGGACGAGCCGGACCCCAAGAAGCAACTGGTCAAGCTGACCGACGTCACCAAGGATTCGCCGTTCCAGATCGTCACGTATCCAGACGGGTCGATGTACCGCTTCGATCCAAACGAGACGGACGCCAGCAAAGCGCTCGTGGCGGTCGGGCCGAATGGACCGCCCAAGACGCTCACGTCGAACGGGATCACCTACCTGTACGACGCCGACAGCGGCACGTACAAGCTGCCGCCCGGGGTGTCCAAAGCGGCGACGGCCAACAACAGTACGACCCTCAAGAACCTCGAGTGGTACGACGACCAGGGCAACCTGATCGCGTCGCACCCCAACACCAACTACCAGCCGCCGGCGGTGCAGGTACCGGCGCCGAACGCCAACGCCAGGCTGATCGCGATCCCGGATCCGGACAACCCGAGCAAGCTCAAGTGGGTTCCGAACGAGGGCCGCATCACCGCGTCGGATGCGCTCAAGCAGCTGGCCACGTCGCTGACCGGCACGGTAGTCGCGGGCGACATCTCGCAGGATGAAGCGATCCAGTTGATCAACGCCGCCAACGCGCGGATGACCAACGACATCAACACGCAGCAGAACGTGACGACCGCGGCGGGCGATGTCCTGGCCAACACGCGCGCGAACGCGCAGACGGCCGGCAACCTGCTGCAGCAGCGAGCGCAAGCCGCGACGGGAACGCTGCAGAGCATCCTCGGCCAGACGCTGCAAAACAAGAACATCACGTCGTATCCGAGCGACGTCGGAGCCAACCTGGTGCAGGGCCTGTCGGGCTGGACGGCTGACCTGATGGGCGGTCAGGCAACGCTCGACTCGGCCGCGCGCATGGTCCAGATGGCCGACCCCAAGAGTGATAACGCCGACCCGACGACACAGGCGGCGATCGGCACGCTCAGGCAAATGCTGGACAAGTACCAGCAGCTCACCAACACCCAGCATCCCATTGTCGCCGCGACGCAGGCCGCCAGTGCGAGCCAGCAGCAGGCCGCCACCGTCGCTCCGCAAACGGCGGTGGCTCGGCCAGTGGTGCCTGCCGTGCCGGCGATCCCGCCGGCTCAGGCCGCGGGAATGGTTGCGCCGCTCGCCGCGGTGCCGGGTGCTAATTACGGTGCCGCGACGGCGTATACAGGAGGGATCTATCCGTGGAACGCAGCGCCAGGTGCTTCTTTCATCGCGCCGAACGCGCCCGTGGCGCTGGCGAGTAGTACCTGATGGGACGTTACGTCGGAAACAAGTGGCACGAGGAGCTTCCCTCGAGCGGACCGGCCGACCAGCAGCAGGGCAATAACGTGCCCGTCTCCAGCGGGGGTGGGGGTGGCGGTGGTGGCGCGCCGGCCGGCGCGACCGGTGGTGCCCCCAGCGGAGCGGTCGCGCCGGGTTCGTACAACACCGTCAACGGGCCGCGGACGCTCCAGCAGATGCAGCAGGAGCTCCAGAACGTCGGGTACAGCGGACCGACCGACAGCACCAGCATCCTGGTGACGTACGGCAACACCACCGGTCAGGCTGTCCAGCCGATCATGAGCGGCGCGCCCGGAACGGCCACCGCGCCCGTCGCAGCGACGACTGGCACCAATGCGGATACCCAGAAGCTGATCGCCGGCATTCAGCAGCTTCTGGGCGCGCAGGCCAGCGGCAACAAAGATGCGATTGCCGAGGCGATCCGCGAGTTCAACGCCAACTTCGGGCTGGACACCCAGAAGTTCCAGGACGACGTTCGCCGCTTCAACGAGAACCTACAGATCAGTCAGGCCGGTCTGACGGGCATGTATCAGGGCACGCCCACGCAGGCGGGTCTGCTGCAGGCGCAGAACATCGCGGCTCAGAACGCGGGCCTGACGGGCTACTACGTCACGCCGAATGGCCTGGTGCAGGGCACAGGCCCCGGACAGGAGACGCTGGCCGCGCAAGCGCAGTACGCCGGGCTGTACGGCAATGCGGGCCAGGCGCCCGTACCTGGCCAGACCACGCTGGCGGCGCAGCAGCAGGCCTACGCGCAGCAGATGGGCGCAATCAACGCCGCGGCCGCGCTCCAGGCCAATCCCTTCCGCCAGGCGCAGGTCATCGGCCAGGCGGGGCGCGTGCTGCAGGGCCTGCCGACCGCCGGCTTCAGCGCCCCGAATACAGTGGCCGGCGTGGGCACTGCCGGCGGCAATACCCAGGGCGGGATGGGCTACCTGCAGCAGTTGATCGACGACATCAAGTCGCCGCAGGCGAACCAGACGACCGCGCAGTCGTGGCTGGACGCGACGCCGACGCCGAACAAGATCGACTCGGCGAGTTTTCTCAGGTCGACGCCTACCACGCAAAACTTGATCCTGCAGTCGATGCAGGAAAAGTACGGTCTCGATCCGCAAGACTCGCTGAAGCAGATCCAGAACACGTTGCCGCAGTTCAACGCGCCCAACACGGTGGGCGTGATTCGGAGGGGTTGATCGAGAGATGCCGCTCAAGAAATCGGCCAGTAAGGCGGCCTTCAAGGCCAACATCCGCGAGATGGTCAAGAGTGGCAGACCGGTCAAACAGGCCGTAGCGGCGGCGTACGCGACGCAGCGCAAGGCGGCGGCGAAGAAGTAATGCCCGGCGATTGGGACAAGTCCGTCCACCCCGACCTGGCCGACGCGCCAGACGAGCAGCCGGCTGCGCCCGCGCGTCCTTCGCGGAGACGTTCGGGCGAGACGGGCGGAGCGTCCAGCACTCCACCCCCGCCCGTGGACGAGGCGACGTCCGACCTCCCTCCCGAGGCGCCCGACGTCGCCGAGTCCGAACCGACCGAGTCCGAGCCGCCCGACTGGTTCGCGGCGGTTCGTGAAGCAAAAGACCCGACCGAAGCGCTGCGCCTGCTGGCGAAGAACCTGCCGCGCGACCAGCTGGAGAAGGACGAGGTCGTGTCCGGTCTGATCGGTCAGATCGGCGACCGTCGTGCGCGCGACCTGCTGGCGAAGCAGGAGCGCGACCGTCAGGATGCGGCGAAGCTGGAGGCCGCGGCCAACAACGACCTGTACACCCTGGGTGAGATGACTCAGCGCGAGCTGCAGACCCAGCTCGCGTCGCAGCAATCGGCCCAGGCCCTGGCGCCAGCCATGGACGCCATCGTGCTGTTTCAAAAAGACCTGCCCGAAACGATCCAGAAGGACGTCTCGGGTAAGGCGTTCGGGGTCGGCAAGACGCCGGCCGAGGGCATGGCAGAATACATGCGCTACATCGTCGACAAGGCAGTCGAGCTCGGCATCGGAAAGCGCGAGTCCGCACTGCGAAAGTCGATGTTGAGCGAGATGAACGGCGACGAACCCGTACCCGAGCGTGACTCTGGCACCCCCGGTCGCGTCCGCGAAGTGACGGATGAGCAGATCGCCAATATGAGCCTTGCCGAATACGACGCGCTGTTCGACGAGAACGGCAGACCGAAACCAGGGGTGCGGCATCGATCGACTCGAGGCATCCCCGTTCACAGACAGTAGGGGGTAGCCAGTGGCTACAGGTGCAACCGAGTTCGTCGACAAGACGATCTCTGACGGAGTGTTCTCGCCGGACATCTGGAGCAAGCAGGTCCTGCGCGCGACCGAAAGCAACCTGCTCTTCGCCAAGAGTGTCAACCGCGGCTTCGAAAACGACGCCAGCGTGGGCAAGACGGTCAAGGTCGCCAGCATTGGCAACCTGGCGGCTCGGGCGAAGACCGAGAACACCGCGATCGTCTACGAGACCGTCGCGGAAACGGCCACGACCATCACGCTGAACATCTGGTCATACGCGGCGCTTGGCATCGAAGACATCATCAAGGTGCAGAGCATCGTCGATGTGCAGAATGAGTACCAGCAGAAGCTGGGCTACGCGCTGGCCAAGGACGTCGATACGAACCTGGCCACCGACGTCGCGGGTTTCACCCAGACCGTCGGCACCCTGGGCACGGCGTTGTCTGACGCCAACGTGCTGGCCGCGGTGCAGCTGCTGGATAACGCGGACTGCCCGCAGGACAACCGCTTCTTTCTCATGTCACCTGCTGAGAAGGTTGCCAAGCTGGCGCTGGATCGCTGGTCGAACGCGCTGTACATCGGCAACAACTCGATGCCCGCCAAGTCGGGCATGCTCGGCGACATGTACGGACTCAACCTGGGCATCACCACCAACCTGGTCAAGCCCGCCGGCGGTCAGGCGAATAACTTCATCGGTCATCGCGAGGCCATCGCGCTGGTCATGCAGCGGACGCCGAAGTCGCACGTCTTCTACGACATCGACGTGTTCACCTGGAAGCTCGCGGTCGAGGAAATTTATGGGCACCAGATGATGCGGCCAACCTTTGGTGTCTGGGCGAAAGGCGCGGCGTAGATGACGACGTCGGCGTCACCCCATACGGGTGAGACGTTCATCGACCGCATGGTCGAAAAGACCCTCGGTCGGACCGACATCACGCCCAAGCGCGGGCAGAACTACAACTACCCGCTGCGCTGGTACGCGACACCGAACGGCGACATCGTGCAGTTGCAGTCGGACCCGCAGAACCGCGCGCTGTATTCCGACCTGGGCTTTCACCTGCTGGCCACCGTCGCCGCCCGCGGCGAAGACATGTCGGAGGTCGACGAGTGGGAGCGCATCGAGCGACCGAAGGTCATCGCCGAGCAGCGCAAGCGGGCCAAGTTGATCAACGCGATCCGCAAGGCAGACCAGAAAGACCCGACGCTCGGGACGCTGATCGACATCGAGGGCATTGACGCGCAGTCAACCGAAGAGCTTGAGGCGACGATTGTCGACATCCGCGCCAAGGGCGGAGTCGTGCGGGTGACCGAGCCGAAGTTCAGGGACGAGCCTGAGCCGTCGCTGCTGCGCGGTGTCGAGACTGCCGGAGCCAGCTCGCTCGAGGACCTGCAACGCAAGCTCGGCGCCGAAGGCGCGCAGGCGACGACCATCGAAGGCGCGATCCCGAACGGCGGGTACGACCCGATCGACCAGTCGCGTCGAAGGAGCAGGACATGACCGAAACACCACCCGTCGACTTCATCGCCCAGGCCAACCTGGTCCACGAAAACGGACCGTACGTCACGCCGCCGAGCACGCTGTACTTCACCTTCCTGCGCACCGACGGCGATTCGTTCGTCGGCCCGGCGTCGCACGCCGAGCAGTACCTGCGGATGGGATACACCATTACGGGCGAGCAGACCATCGACAATTTCGCCGCGTGGGTCGAGGAGCAGGGAGCCAAAGAAGCGCCGAAGGCGGCCGAGCCGACCGAGCAAGCGCATCCGCGGAGCAAGGGCAATGCCGCTTGATGGCGGCAGGATCGGCTCGCAGGTAGGCGCCGCGGCCGGGCTGTGGACGCACACGCCAGTCGACTGGCGCGGCAACGAACCGCCAGGTGCGGCCAGACCTGGCGGTTGGCCGACTGACGCCGGCGCAGCGACGGCGGTCTTTCCGAATGGCTCGCCTCTGGGAGGCCAGGGTGCCCAGGCGGCGGCGATCACGGCGATTTCGGTGACGGCTATTACGGCGACCGGCGCGACCGTCAACTTCACGCTGTCGCAGCAAGCGTTGAACTGGATCGATTACGGCACGACCCTGGCGTACGGCTCGCAGAACACGCAGGGATCGGGCACCGGCGCTCAGTCCAAGCCGATATCGGGGCTGGTGACCGCCACGCTGTACCACTACCGCATCGCAGCGGTCGCCAACGGCATCACCACCTACTCGGCAGACGGAACATTCACGACCAGTTAGGAGGCAGCATGCGCGAGACACCCGATCCCACTCCACCCCAGCCGGATCCAACTCCGCCGGTGCCGCCTGAACCAGAGGATGAGGGCGACGAAGTCGAGGTCGGCGATCCCGCGGAGGACGAGCCCGCGCAGTGATCGACGAGCACGGCCGCACCGAGTACCTGAGCGTCAGCGCGGCGCATCGGGCTGACTGTGCCTTCGGCTCGGGCTTCTTTCGTCTGAGCTACGGGGCTGGTGTGCGCTACTGCCAGTCATGGGCCGAGGTTCAGACGGCGTGCCATCTGCTCGAGGGGGTCGTGCGCGACATTCGGATCGAGCGGGACGGCTACTGCCTGGACGGCGACCCGCTGATCGGCGACGCCAACACGCCAGATGTCGTCGACGGCGAGTGGTGGCTCGGCCTGCCGCGGACCGAAGGCATGCGCGAGCTGGGACTGACCAGCGACGCCGACTACGCCCGCGCGTACCGTGCCATCGAGGCGGCGTGCGGTCGGCGCGACAACCGCGCGTCGCAGGGCGGGGTGCGGGCCAGCATCGTCATCAAGCGGCCAGGCGCGAAAGTGACCGATGTCCACGTCTGATGTCTACACGCTGGTCAACGGGCAGCAGACCGACGGCACCTGGGTGCATACCGGCAAACTGATCGTCAGTTGCAAGCTGCCGTCCGGCACGGTCGTGACGCTCACACTGCCCGACGACTGGCAGACGCTCAAGGCGCTCGTGCCGAACTCGCTCGAGGACCTGACCTACGGAGGTTAGTGGCTGATGGCCAACGCGCTTTTCTCACCTGGCCGCGAGGGATTCCTCCTCGGCGAAATCGACTATGACACCGCGGTCATCAAGGTCGCGCTGGTTCGGTCCTACACGTTCAGCGCGTCGCACAAGTTCGTCTCGGACGTGACCGGCGCCAGCGGCGTGCTGCACGCGACCTCCGCCGCCCTGGCGTCGAAGACGGGCACCAGCGGCACCGCGGACGCGGCCGACATCACTTTCACGGCGCCGGCGGCCAACGCGTCGGGGCATAGCCTGCTGTACTTCCAGAGCTCCGCGGTCACCGGCGGTGCGGACGTCGCGGCGTCGGCGCAGCGCCTGATTGCCTGGGTGGACACGGGCACGGGGCTACCGGTCACGCCGAACGGCGCCGACATCAACGTCGTCTTCAACGCGTCCGGGCTCTTCACGCTTTAGCTGATCGCTCCAGGTGACCAGTCCGACCATCCCAGCCGGCACTGCTGGGATGCAGACGGTGCCCGGCGCCAACGGCACGTCGTTTGTCCCGAGCAAGCCAGTCGGCACCGCCGCGGGCGATCTGCTGGTCGCCATCTTCTACGTCGACGCCAACGTCACGACGATGCCCACCGGGTTCACCAACCTGTACGCGGTGAACCCGTCGGGCGCGATGCGTCTGCGAGTCGATTGGAAGATTGCCGACGGCACCGAGGGCACGACGCTGACGTGGTCGTGGACGGGCTCCGTCTGGCGCGTCGGCGCGCTGCTGCGGATCACCGGCGCGCAAACCTCGGGCACGCCCTACGAGAACAACAACTCGGCGCAGAACACGACCAGCGTCGCCAGCACCAACTCGAGTCTGCCCAGCGTCGCGCTGACCGGCGCGGCCAGCGTCGACGACCTGGCGATTCTGGCAACGGCGGTCACCAACGACAACGCCCCGACGTGGACCGCGCCGTCGACCTGGACGATCCAGTGGAATAGCGGCGACGACGTTGGCATCGCCAAGCAGACGCTCGCATCAGGTGCCGCCGCACCGACGTCGACGCACGTCACCATCTCGGATAGCAACGCGGTCGCGGGCCCTGGCGCGAGTGTCATCCTGGCGATCAAGTCGCCATCCGGTGGCGGCGGCGCGCAGACCGTCACTCCGAATGCCATCGCGACGGCGGAGTCGGTGTTCGGTCCGATTGTCAATCTGCAGGTCCTGCCGAACGCGATAGGCACGGCGCAGGCGGTCGCGCAGCCAACCCTCACGCTGCAGGTCCTGCCTGGCGCGATTGCGACGGCCGAGTCGGTGTACGCGCCGGTGGTCACCCTCAGCGGCGGCGCACAGTCGGTCATTCCCAACGCGATCGCTACCGCGGAGAGCGTCTTTGGCCCGACGCTGACCCAGCAGGTCCTGCCGGATGCCATCGCGACCGCGGCGCAGGTGCACGCGCCGATGGTCATGCTGGTCACGCCGCAGACCGTCAACCCGAATGCCATCGGCACCGCCGAGCAGGTCTACGCACCACTCTTCGTCGGCTTCACCGCGCCAGACATCCAGCCGGCTGCAATCCCGTCCGCCGAGCTGGTGTACGCACCCACCGTCAGCGTGGTGCCGCGGTCCATCGCGCCGCCACTCCTCACCGGGCCCGCGCTCGAGGCTCCCGACCTGATCCTGGCGATGGCCAGCGGAGCGCCGGCACTGGTCGCGGGACCAGCGTCTGGAGCACCGCCCCTGGTGTTAGTACCGTAAGGAGCATTCGAGCATGCCCACGCTTCAGGAGTACCGCTCAACGTTCGCGCAGGAAGCTGGTCCGTTCATTGGGCCCGAGTCGTACGAGGTGCGAGCGATGGGCGGCTCGGACCTGACCAAGCTGGTTTGCACGATCTACCCGATCCAGTCGGGCATCCCGCAGCAGGACACGCTGATTGACCGTCCGCTGTACCGCCCGAACGCGACGCAGCAGACCGACCGCAATCGCTACGTGATGAGCTACGACCCGTCGACCGGGACGATCACGCCCGATATCGAGTGGGCGGTTGCTCCGTATTCGGACGTCGCGGGTACCACGTATGGATTCCTGGAAGCCTTCACCTATCACGACATGGAGCAGTACGAATACGTCGACCTGGAAGGCTCGGGTATCAACGGGATCGGCGAGCGATTCGAGATCCTGGGGCCGTTCGACGCACCAACCACCACCCGACTGCTCAACGAAGGGCTGCGCCACTGCTGGCTGGTGGTCGAGGTCGCCTGCATTCCGACGATCGAAACGACCAGGCACGATCTGAGCGTGGCCGCGCCGTGGCTGATCGATGCGGGCGACGTGCTCCAGGTCGGGCTGCTGGCCAACGGTGAGGACCGCAACCTGCAAGACCCGTTCGAGCGGCGCATCTATGGGCGTGTCGAGCGTGACGGCGGAACCTTCTACTTGCAGACGGGCTCGATGACCTTCAGCACGGGGGATCTGATCTTCCTGCGCTGCCTCAAGCGGGGGTATGACCACTGTCGCGGCGCGGGCGGCAACTTCGGCGACCAGCAGGGCCTGCTGCTCGAGACGGACGAGGCGCCGATCGAACGCGGCTGGGCCGCCGCCGCGGCACTGGTTGCCGGCTGGCGGCAGTTCGGCCACCTGCTTGAGCCGGCGGCGAACCAGCGGCTGATCCGCGACCAGGCCAGCGCGGTGGCGGCGTTCAACGACCTGGTGCGCGAGCACCTGGTGGCAGACATGCCCCAGAAGAAGCTGTACCGCCCGCGCACGTTCGGGCCCGCGGTCAGGATGGCCGGATGAGTCTGTACGCGAAGCGGCGGCCGTGGCCGTACCACGTCGTCATTTCAGGCACGGGATTCATGCTCGGCTCGCCGCAGCCGGGGCAGCCGGCGCTCGTGTCGGTCGAGACCCAGAGCATCAATCAGGTCGCGCCGCCGGACTATTCGTACGCGGGCGCCAATCCGACCAACGACCGCGAAGAGCCGTTCCAGCAGATGACGCTGGGCCTGGGCCTGGCGATTCAGGAGAAGTGGGACGACCAGCGATACGTCGCCGCGAACGCGGTCGACCTGTCCGTCTGGCCGTGGTGCCTCGGTCCGGAGATCGGTACCGTCACGCCCGCGGGCGTCGACACGGTGCACGGCATCAACCGCTTCTTCGAGCTCGGCAACAGCCTGTACGCGGCCAATGGCACCAACGTTCTGAAAAAGGCGGCGGGGACCACCGACACCTGGTCGGTCGTGCATACCTTCGCGGCGCCCATCCTGGACGTGTGCGTCTTCACGTCGAACTTCGACGGCGTGCAGCGGGCGTTTTTCGCGCTGCAGGGAGTGGTCGCGGCATGGACGTCGGACGGCGCGGCGTACACCGCGATGGCGACGTTCACGGCGCTGGCGTTCACGGTGATCGCCAAAGAGTTCTGGTGGGCGGACGACACCAACCGCCTCAGGAAGCTGGACACCAACGCCGACCCGACCAACGAGGCCAACTACACCTCGTTGATTTTCAGAGCGGGCGATAAGTCGTCGGCGATCGTGTCGCTGCTGGTGACCAGTGGCGGCACGTTGATCGTGGCCAAGACCGACGGGTGCTACACGCTGGACGCCTCGGGCACCGATCACGAGCTGTTTCCGTTCCTGCGCTACGCCGACACGGCGACCAACGGGCGGGCCTGGGGCACGTTCGAAAACGGGCTGTTCGTGGCCTACGGCAACTCGTTGGGACGCATCGACCCGGACCTGTCGTGGACGTCGGTCGGGCCGGACGACCTGAGCGGCAATACGGGCACCGTGACCGGTCAGGTCACGGCCTTCGCCGGGGTCGAGTCGATGTTCGCCTACGCGGCGCTGCTGGACCGTGATACGAACACGTCGTATCTGTGCAAGTTCGGCGCGTGGGTCGCGATGGGCGTGCGCGGACCGCGGCAGTCGACGCTGGTCACCGCGCTGGGCTCGCAGGGCACGGGCGAGCCGGTGCACATCGACGCCTGGCACGGCTCGGTCAGTATCCCGTTCGTCAGTCGCGCGATCCAGGCGCTGTTCGTCTCGCAGGTCGGCTCGCCTGTGGCCGGTCACACGCGGACGTACATCGGCTTTTCGGACGGCTCGATCGGCTGGATGCTGAATTCCTGCACGCCAAATCCCGCGGGTTGCGCCGACTACCCGTACTTCGTCGGCGACGGCTGGGTCGACCTGCCGCTGTGGCATGGCGGCTACCACGCCAGCCCAAAGAGCCTGCGGCACTTCAGCGTGACGGGCCCGAAGATCGACGCGAACGACTACGTCACGCTCGAGTACAAGCTGGACCCGACGTCGAGCACGCCGTTCACCTCGCTGGCGCACCAGTTCAATAGCGGGGTGTACGACCGCTTCAAGTTCCCGGTGGATGCGGCGTGCACGCTGGCGGCGCTGCGCGTGCACCTGCACAACACGATGCGCACCAGCTCGCCGCAGGTGTCGGCCGTCAGCCTGGGGCATGCGTTGCGCCCGCCGCGGGTGATGGAGTTTCAGGCGGACATCCTGTGTGCTGACGGCCTGGTCCGCCGTGACGGCGTGCCGATCAGGATCGGTCGCACGCAGATCCAGAAACTGATCGAAGCCGCGGTCGATACGCCTGGCGCGGTCACGGTCATCCTGCCGGACGAGTCGACGCAGCAATTGTCGTTTACCGAATATTCGTTACTGCAGAGCTTCGACGAGATTGGGCGTCAGTGGCGCGGGTCACTGCGTATCAAAGCGGTCCAATGGACTTGAGGAGGTTGGGTTAGTGGCTCGAACAAACGCGACAAACTTCAGCGGCGGTCTGCAGTTTCCGTATGCCACTGCCGCCAACGACATTTTCAAAAAAGAAGACGTCCAGGTCCTGGCGCAGGCGGTCGATCAGCATACGCATGCGCCTGGTCTGGGCCATGCCCTGGCGGCCAGTGCGATTCCGAATGGCACGATCACGTCGGCCATGATCGCCGACGGGACGATCGCGACAGCGGACCTGGCTGATGGCTCGGTGACGACCGCCAAACATGCCGACGCCAGCGTCACCAATGCCAAACTGGCCAGTGACGTTGGGCGGGCCAACCTGCTGACCAATGGTGGCTTCGAGAACTGGCAGCGCGGCAATGGGCCGTTCGCGACGAACGGTGGCTTCTGTGCCGATCGGTGGGCGCTCAGCATCGCCGGCACCGACACCCTCAGCGTGTCGATGAATGCGGCCAACTGGGATGTCGCCTCGGTGAGGTCCGCTGCCTGTACGTTCGTTCTGGGCAGCGGCGCCGGACAGACCTGCCTCCTGCAGATACCGATCAGGACTCAGGACGGCAACATCGCGGTGGCCGGAAAGACGATCAGCCTGAGCGTGCGGGTGAAGGCCAGCACGGCGAATGCGGTGCGCGTGGCGATCTTCGACGGGACTGCTTCACTCAACACCTACTCGGCGTTTCACACCGGCGACGGCACCTACCAGTCCCTCACCGCGACGTACGCCGTTCCCTCCAATAATGCCACCATTCAGGTCGTGGTCTATTTCGCCGCCAGTTGCACGGCGTATCTCGACAACGCCATGCTGGTGGTCGGCTCGCAGCCGTGTGACTACGTGCCCATGCACCCGGCCGACGACCTGGCGCGGTGCCTGCGGTACTACGAGGTCCTGGGCGAGACTTCAGGTGAGATTTCCCTGACGTCGTATGCGGGCGCGGCCAGCGCTCCCTTTGACTGGACGTTGCCATACAAGGCGCGTAAAGCCGTAACCCCAACAGTTACCAAGAACGGGACCTGGTCGCTGGCCAACGCGAGCCAACCCGCGCTAAATGGATCAGGAGTCGGCTCAGTGGTTGTACGTGTGACTGGTACTGCTACTGGGACCGTGTCAGCGGTGAATACTGCCGCGGGCACAAACATTACGGTTGAGGCGAATCCATGAGCGTCCGGCCTGTCACCCTGAACGCCGACGGCTCCATCGACGTGGTGTACGACGAGCGTGGCCATAGCGGCACGGTGGCCGCTGCCGACGTGGTCTGGGGCACGAGCAGCGGTGGCTCTGCGGACCACAACTACATCATGCTGGAGTGCCCTGACGGCTGCGGCGGGGCGTCGGCCTGGCCGGTGGCCGGCGGGGCTGCGGCGCCGATAGCCCAGCAGATGTTCCTCGAGAAGGTCCAGCGCGAGGGCTGCCCGTGCGGGACCGTCGAGGCCGGCCGCAGCGACGCTCTGCCTGAGGGCCACGTACGACTCAATTGCAATCGCATGGATGGCCCGGGCCGCTGGCAGCCGGCCGGTGCTGAGCTGCTACGCGAGGTCGATCCGCAGGCAGGCAAGACCAGCTTTCAGGTCATCTATCAGGACACCGCGGAGCAGATGATCACCGGCCTCGAGCCGAGTGGTGGCGTTGGTCCAGACCACAAGCTCGCTGTGCTGCACGACCCCACCGAGTACGACGTGCTGATGCGTACCGACCCGGCCTATCTGAGCCAGGACAAGGCGCACATTCTGGCGACACCGGAGGTGGCGTGAGCGACGGATTCAGCATCGGCCCTGGTGTGCAGCAGGCCCTCGCCGACAACAACGATGAGGCTCGCTCGGATGAGCGCTTCGTCATTCTCGACGAAGGGCACAAAGTCAGCCTGACCCTGGGCAGAGACGGTCAGTACTGGTGGATAGAGGAGGACAACCGGGTTAACCGGGTGCCCTTTCGGTGACGACTCACAAACCGAGATCGCGTGGGACGCCTGGGCGAGCATGCCCGGCCAGCTGTACGACTGGACCTGCTCGGCGTGCAGTACTGAATGGCTCGAGCGCTCGCTGGGCTACGCGCGCGACGCGGACGTGTACACCAGTCGCGAGGCGGTCGTCTACGCCATTGGCTACCCGCACAACATCAACGCTACCTACGGACTCATGGACGGCTCCGGCGCCGAGCTCCAGCGGGTGGTCAAGGAGCAGACCGGCGCCGACACCGACCAGGGCTGGCTCAGCTTTGACGAGACGTACCTGCTGGCGCAGGAGACGCCGGGCCTGATGTCGGGAGCCGCCTGGTACCACTGGGTGGCAATCCGCGGCGTGCAGGGCAGCACGATCTGGGTGGCCAACTCGGCGCCTGGCTACAAGGGAATCTACGACAACGTCAGTCGCGAGGACTTCGATCGCCTGGGCGGCTTCAGCGTGGTGTGGCTCGCGTGATGCACTGAGGAGGACGCTATGCCTGCTTTTGCTGTCGGTACCTACCCGTGGACCATCGGCGCGATCATCGCGCTCGTGGTGCTGCTGCTGGCGATTCTCGGGCTTGTCGGCGTGCTGCCGATGAGTAGTGCGGTGGTGTTCGGCCTGATCGCGGGGTTGGCCATAGCGCGTCTGACGTGAGTGGGTGCTGAGCGAACCTGCCAGTGATCCGGAGACGCCGGCAGTTTCGATCACTCGACTGGTCTGCCTTACGCTGGTGGTCTTGACCGTGCTGGTGGGGGGTGGCGTGTTGCTGTTGCTGCGACCCGAGTATTCCAACGTCGCGATCGCACTGATCGGCGTGGTGGTGGGTGCCGCGTTCGGGCTGGTGTCGACCGCCAGGCCTCGACACGGCACGCGCAACTGACCTGTCCAGGGCTGGGGAAAAGAAAGGGAGTACGCCTACCAGAGCCTCAGCCCTGGGCACCCGCGCGTAGGCGCTCGATCTTCAGGATGAGTTCAGCGCGTTGTTGCTGTAGCGCCTCAACGTCATCTTGCAGGCCGTAAGCGGCTTTCAGCAGCCGTTCGTTGTTGGCTCGTAGCCGCTCGTTCTCGGCGCGGAGTGCGCGGACCTCGCCGCGTGTCCGATCAGCAATGGAGTCGTCCGGCAAGTGCACCGGTTCTGGTTTGGCCGACTTATGCACCTGCTTACCTACCAGAGCCTCAGCCCTGGGCCCCGCGCGCTTACCGGTCATAACGGCACATATGTCGGTCAAGCATCGGTTGGGTTCCCCATCGCTAACTCTCGAAAGAGATCCCTTCTCTCAGCACTGGTCAAGTTTGAAACTAGCGTTGCCGTCCCGCCAGGTGGGAACACGATCCACCGCTGGCTCAGGGCCGGGCTACGCTCGACGGCTTCTTCAATTGGCGGGGTGACTTGCGGACGCGGAGTCAATCGCCCGCACCCATCGCACCGCCAGTGTTGTCCGTCTCGTGTGCCTGTCTCGCTTGTGTGTGGGCAGCCCTTACATTTGGCCGACTTATGCACCATTAGAATGACCTCGTGTTCTCAAATTG